>ENA-UOOR01000225-UOOR01000225.1-fermentation-metagenome-genome-assembly--contig:-NODE-225-length-85681-cov-23.781457_pt1 | contig 85681 bp, 74 predicted proteins | sample MGYA00245780_ERZ724029 | MGnify/ENA primary metagenome ERZ724029 (study PRJEB28704, sample SAMN03018315) | fermentation metagenome | biome: anthropogenic terrestrial biome; feature: soil; material...
CAATACATGCTAAACAGCTCCCTGAAAAAATAATAAAGGGCAGGGGTGTTGTTTCCGTAGGAGACCTGAAAAATAATTTAAACAGTCTTGAAAAGCAATTGATTGTGGATACTTTAAAGGCATGCGGCGGAAATAAAAGCAAGACGGCACAGGTTTTAAAGATTAACAGAGCAAGTTTATATCAGAAGTTAAAAAAGCATGGTATGTTATAATTTTATACAGTGTTATAAAAGCATACAACATTGCTTTTTTTTAACATTACTAACGTTATCCCGTGAAAGTAAATTGAAAAGTGTATAGAAAAGTAACGGTACATTAAAAATTTATAACAGAAAACATTTGTAAATCAATATTAAAATGTTGGCATGAATAATGCATATTATTTAATGCAGCAATAACAATATGGGAGGTTACAATGAGTTCATATCAAATATTAATGCCTTTAACAGTTCTGTATGGAGCCGGGTGCATCGGGCAATTAGGAATCAAAGTAAGACCGTTGGGTAAAAAAGCTTTGATTGTAAGCGATAAAGTAATGACTGATACGGGTAATGTTCAAAAAATCCAGGATTTACTCGAGGAGCAGAATATCGGTTTTGAAGTTTACGATGAAGTAAATGGCGAACCTACGGATGTAATGATTGAAAAAGGGTTGAGCATTTATGAGGACGGGAACTGTGACTTTTTGGTAGGAATAGGCGGGGGAAGCCCGATAGATGCAGCAAAGGCAATAGGACTTATGGCTGAGAATCCCGGAAATATAGTTGATTATATGGGTTTAGGCAAGGTGAAGAATCCGCTTCCGCCTGTTGTGGCTATTGCGACAACTTCCGGAACCGGCTCGGAGGTAACACAATTCACAATAATCGCGGATACGAAAAATAATGTTAAAATGTTGATAGGGAGCCCTTACATAGTTCCTGCAATTGCAGTAAACGATCCCATGCTTACCTTGAGCGTTCCCGCAAAAACAACTGCTGCTACGGGTATTGACGCATTCACTCACGCAATTGAAGCATATATTTCAAAAAAAGCTCATCCGTTTACTGAGACAATGTCTTTATCCGCTATAAGAAGAATATCAAAATATATCAGAAGAGCCTGGGCAAACGGTGACGACATAGAGGCAAGGAATGAAATGATGATAGCTTCAATGGAAGCGGGAATTGCTTTTTGCAATTCTTCGGTAACAATAGTACATGGTATGAGCCGGCCAATAGGAGCTGTATTCCATATTGCACACGGTATATCCAATGCGGTTCTGTTACCAAAGTGTATGGAATTTGCACTTATGGGAGCTCCCGAGAAATTTGCAAGAGTGGCAGAGGCTATGGGAGAAAATATTGAAGGGCTTACAACAATGGAGGCAGCAAAAAAAGCTGTTTCGGCTATAAAACAACTGAATGACGATTTGGAAATACCGTCGATTTCAGGACTTGGTATAGATAAGGACGAATTTTTAGCCGTAACGGCAAAAATGGCGCAGGATGCGATAAACAGCGGAAGCCCCGGAAACACACCAAGGAAGGTAAGCTTGGAACAAATAATCCAAATATACAAGGATTCATTATAAAATTTAGGAGGAATGTATGATTAACGCAACAGAATATGTAGCTTCATTAATTGAAAGGGCAAGAAAGGCACAGGAGATAGCGGAAGGCTTCAGTCAGGAAAGAGTAGATCATCTTATTAAGGCAATTGTTTGGAATATAGTAAAGCCTGACAACGCGGATAAAATTTCTAAATTGGCAGTGGAAGAAACACAATATGGAAATTATGATTCAAAATATGCAAAGCTTATGACCAAGCTTAAGGGTGCTCTGAGAGACATGGAGGGCAAAAAAAGCATGGGAGTTATCGAGAGGAATGAAGAAAAAGGATTAATTAAAATAGCAAAGCCTGTGGGGGTAATAGGAGCAGTTATTCCGGTTACAAATCCCGAGGCAACTCCGGTGTTAAAAGCAATAATGGCAATTAAAACAAGAAATGCCATAGTGATGTCTCCGCATCCGAAATCAAAGGCAACTAATACTTATATTGTAAATATTATCAGAGATGTTTTAAAAAAATATGATGCCCCGGAAGATTTGGTAATAGGTATTGAAGAACCTACATTGGATATTTCACAGGAGCTTATGAAGCAAAGCGACTTAGTTTTGGCAACGGGCGGCGGAGGACTTGTTAAAGCCGCTTATACGTCGGGAACTCCCGCTTATGGCGTAGGGGTCGGCAATGCGGTTGTTATCGTGGACGAAACAGCTGATATCAAGGATGCAGCCGATAAAATAAAAAGAAGCAAAACTTTTGACTTTGCAACAAGCTGCTCGGCGGAAAATTCACTTGTTATCCAGGAGGGCATTTATGATGAATTGATAAAAGCATTGACAGACGAAGGCGGATATTTGCTGAATGCGGAAGAAAAAGTATTGATGCAGTCAAAAATGTGGATTAACGGAGCTTTGGCAAGAGAAATAATTGCACAGCCGGCAAATAAAATTGCTGAATATGTTGGACTAAACATTCCTGAAGACAGAACTTTCTTCATGGTTGAAGAAACAAATGTAGGTAAAGAATATCCGTTTTCGGGAGAAAAGCTTTCTGTTACCGTAACATTGTATAAGTACAAAGAATTTCGGGATGCAATTGACAGAGTAAATGAAATTACGGAATACCAGGGTAAAGGTCATTCCTGCGGAATTCATTCGACAAATGATGAACACATTCTTGAATACGCATTGAAAACCAAGACCAGCCGTCTAATGGTAAGACAGCCTCAGTGCCTGTCAAACAGCGGTGCATGGACAAACGGAATGCCTATGACATTAAGCTTAGGCTGCGGAACCTGGGGAGGGAATATTTCAAGCGATAACATAACTTGGGAAAAACTTCTCAATATTACTTGGGTGTCATATCCCATACCTCCGAATCAGCCGACCGATGAAGAGCTGTTCAAAGATGTAATGTACGAATAATACAGTAATATTTTATGCTCTGTTTTGAATTAGTATATAACAATTAAAAAGAGCCCTGAATTCAGGACTCTTTTTAACTTGTACATTCGGGGACATTCCTCTCCTCAAAAACTTTCCCTATAGTGGAGGTGTGTCTCCATTTCATTCTTATGATGTTGAAATTTGTAATATTTTGTTGTTGACCTGTTTGATTGTACATGCTATAATTGGATAAAATAATCTTTAACACGGTACCGTGATGCCGTCAAGATTGCATATCGATATAATTTTTTTGTGCATATTTCCTTGGCGGTCGGTCGAGGATTTTTTTTATGACTGTGTTGGGTTAGGTTCTTATTAAATGGAGGTATGTATGTCAACAAAAAAAGAAGTTTTCGGTTATTTGCCGGACGAGCGTCCACCCCTTATTGGTTTGATTTTCTTCGCATTGCAGCAGATTGTGGTAATGTTTCCCGCAACAGTCTTAGTTGCCCTTATCACAGGTTTTCATGTTTCTACCACAATATTTGCCAGCGGTCTGGCGACATTGGGATTTATACTTATCACAGGAAGACAAATTCCCCTGTACTATGGTTCAAGCTTTTCATATATTGCAGCAATAGCATCCATTATGAGCGCTGAAGCATTCGCTCAATATTCTCTGAATGATAAAATTTCAATTGCACAGTTTGGTATAATAATGTCAGGCTTTGTATCTATAATTGCGGGCTTTATAATTAATAAATCAGGTAAAGAAAAGATTGACAAGGTTCTGCCTGCAACGGTTACCGGGAGTATAGCAATAATTATCGGATTGTCCTTGGCGGCTAATGCAATGACAAATGCCGCATCGTTTCCCGAGGTTGCACAAAACAATGCTTTTGCAAGCAGCTGGGCATGGGTTATAGCTATAATAACTTTGTTGTCAACAATTTTATATTCAGTGTATTTAAAAGGAAAGCTAAGCCAGCTTCCTATTTTGTTCGGTCTTTTGACGGGGTATGCTGCTGCACTGATAATAGGCAGGATTTCGGGAATTCCCTTTGTATCGTTTAACACTATTCAATCTGCAGGAGTGCTTAACCTTCCAATATTCACATTGCCCAAGCCTTCCTTTACGGCAATAGTGGCAATCATGCCGATTGCAATAGCAACCATTCCCGAGTCTACAGCTCATGTATACCAATTGGACATTTATGTAAATGATTTGGCGAGGAAGAAGGGTGTAAGTAAAAAATATGATATTGAAAATAAATTGGGACTAAATCTTATAGGTGACGGAATAGGGGACATTATTTCCGGATTTATAGGAGGACCTGCAGGAACAAACTATGGTGAAAATATCAGTGCCATGGCAATATCAAAAAACTTTTCCATATATGTATTGATGCTTGCGGCTGTACTGACAATGATTATTTCCTGCTTTACTCCTTTAATTAACATTATATATTCCATTCCTACATCGGTAATCGGAGGATTGTCAATTTATTTATTCGGGGTTATCGGTGCACAGGGTATAACTATTATGTTAGACAGAAAAGTAGATATGTTCAGCTCAAAAAATTTAGCGGTAATAGCTGTAATTTTAATAGTGGGGCTTGGAGGAAGCTTTGGATTTGAAGGGGGAATGATTCCCATGTTTGGAATTCAAATACCTGCCATTGCCACGGCGGCTGTAGTCGGAATTGCTCTTAACCTCATGCTTTCAATAGGTGAATAATATAAAGAGTTTGATAAATATGATTTGAAATACAGGATTCTTCGGACAGCTTCTGAAGAATCTTTTTTTGATGGAGCAAACAAACTTGATGTACTCCCTTACAATTTGAAAAAAATTCATAAATAGAATTATTAACCATAATATAGTATTAAGCTGCATGCTAATTGTTTAAATTATAACATGATTATTTTGCTGGACAAACGAATTCCTATATAGTATAATCATTTCACCAGGGGTATTTTCAGAATTATATAAGGTGAATACGTTTACAAAACTTAAAAAGAAGGGGGTAATAAGTCGAATTCTTTGTTAATCGGGAGGTGAATGATTTTTAATTTTTATGTTTTCCTGTAAATTATTAACGGAATAATTTTTATCACTATTAATATTTATAAAAAAGAAAGAAAGGAAGGTATAATAATGGACAAAGAAAATAACAGAGGTCAATGGGCCAGTAATTTTGGTTTCTTAATGGCAGCTATTGGTTCAGCAGTTGGATTGGGAAATATTTGGGGATTCCCTTATAAAATGGGAGCAAACGGAGGGTTTGCATTTCTATTGGTATATTTAATTTTGGTTTCATTTGTCGGATTTGCAACCATGTTAGGAGAGCTTGCCTTAGGTAGAAAATATGGTTTAGGAGTTATCGGAACCTACAGGTTAATCGGCAAGAAGTATGAATGGATAGGCTGGCTCGGATTTTTATCAGGGTTCTTCATTTTAGGTTTCTACAGCGTTTTGGGAGGTTATACACTGCGTTATACATTCGGGTTCCTCTTGGAAATGTTCAGTAAGGGTGCCGGCTTTGGCGGAATGGGAAGCGGAGAATTTTTTGGCTCCTTCATAGTTAACGGAGGGGGCAATCTTCTGTATCATGCTATTTTCATGGCTTTGACCATCTACATTGTAATGGGCGGTATTTCAAGCGGTATTGAGAAATTTACAAAGGTCGCAATGCCTGCACTGTTTATTATGCTTGTTGTAGTTATAATTCGAAGCGTTACATTGGAAGGCGCTTTTGTAGGTCTGCAATTTATGTTTGTTCCAAACTTTGCAGCCTTTACGGAAATAGGCTTTATGAAGGTTCTTAAGACAGCGGCGGGGCAGATGTTCTTCTCACTGTCCTTGGGTATGGGGTGTATGATAACTTATGGCTCTTATCTTACCAAAAGCGAAAACTTAGAGAAAAATGCAATGATTATTCCTATAGCAGATACAATTTTTGCTCTGTGTGCCGGTTTGGCGGTAATGCCTGCTGTTGGTGCATTCATGTATCAGGGAGTTGAAGGAATTAGCTTCACAGGAGGTCCCGGGCTGTTGTTTATAACATTGCACCAGGTATTTAGCGTAGGTATGGGCGGATTTATCGGCAATCTTTTTGGAGTAATTTTCTACTTCCTTGTGTTTATAGCAGCCATTACTTCGGCAATTTCACTGCTGGAGGTTTGCACGGCATTCTTTATCGACAGAAAAGTTGAAAAAGGAGAAGCTCCAAACCGTAAGATTATAACAATTATTACAGGCTTTGCAATTTTCTTGGTAGGCAGTCTTGTATGTCTTGACGGACTTGGTTCGGGCGTAGCGGGCGGAGCTATAATTGACCCTCCAGGTGTTCTGTTAGGAATGGAGAATATCCGTGTTGCATTTGCTTCTTGGCTTGATTTCTATGACATGATTTCCGAAGGAGTATTCATGCCTCTTGGTGCAATCCTGATGTCCTTAATTATCGGTTGGGCTTTGAAAACAAAAACAATCAAAGAAGAAGTGGAAGCTTCTCCGGGAGTTCAGATGGTAGCATACAAGTTCTGGGATATTTGCTTTAAGTTTATAGTTCCGATAGGAATTTTCTTAGTATTGATAGGTCAGCTTGACGATTTCTTCGGGTTAAAAATATTCTAAGAATATATTAAGAATAATACAATATAAAAGAGCGGCTAACCGCTCTTTTTAAATGTCTATTGGGATTTTAACGTCTTGCTCATCAAGTCCATGCCTATTACAGTATTAGGAAAAATATCCGCTGCCGTTTTCAAATAATCCTCCGGCGACGGCATAGAGGGACTGAAATGTGTCAGCCATAATTCCTTTACATTTGAATTTAAAGCAATTTTTGCAGCTTCCGAAAAAATCATATGCATTTTTTCAACAGCGCTCGAAAGTTGCTCATCATCACCATACATTCCTTCACAAATAAGCAGGTCGGAATTTTTTGCAATTTCATCTATAAATTTAACGGGTCTTGTGTCTGTTACATAGGAAATTTTAATGGGAATTCTCGGAGCTCCTAAAACCATGTCCGGAGTAATAGTTTTATTATCAACTGTAACATCTTCGCCGCTGTGAAGAAGCTTCCACAGCTTTACCGGAATATTCAGCTTTTTAGCTTTTTCCGGCTGGAAATGAGGTCTTAAATTAAGCTCAAGGCTGTAACCCAAACAGTTTATATGATGCTTTAACGGAATTGACGTTATATTTAAACCTATTTGATTAAATTTCTGTGGCTTTGTGTCATGAAGCTCTGAGATTCTTACTTCATAGGGAAGAAAGCCGCAAACAACCAACAGTGAGTTTATAATTTTCGTGCTTCCCCTTGGAGCTATAATATTTAAGGGCTCTGTTCTGCCATGATTCCCGATTGTAAGCAACAGTCCCGGAAGACCTGTCACGTGGTCGGCATGGCAATGAGTAATCAATATGGTATCAATTTTATTTAAGCTTAATTTTCCTTTGTGGAGTGAAATCTGGGTACCTTCGCCGCAGTCTATAAGTATTGCTCTTCCGTTATATTCAATATGGCATGATGCCAAATATCTGCCGGGAAGGGGTACCATACCTCCTGTGCCGATTAAAGTTACGTTTATCATTTTATCACCTTTTCTCCGTAGTTAATTTATTATACATAGTAATGCTTTATATTTCAATAATTATGTAATAATTAACATCCCAATGCAGATTATAACCGATGTTATTCCCTGAATAGCCCTGTAAAAAATATAATTGCCTATATTGAAGTTAAAATCATTTGTAACCGCCAATGTTTGAAAAATTACGGATATGCCTGAGAAACTAATGAGAAAATTAATTATTATCAGCTTTATATCAGTTGGCAGAGAGGAGGATGCCGCAACGCTGCAGCCGTTGGCAATCTCTAAAATCCCTACGGAAACAGAATGTATAATATCGCTGTGCTGAGCGCTCAAGGAAAAATATTCTGATGCCGAAATAAGTATTGCATCAAAAAAGTTGGAAAATACAGAAAATATAACTATTACACCGCCAATGGACAATATGGAGGCAACCGATTTATAAATTGATGAATTGAAGGCATCATAAAATGAAATGTATTTTTGCTTTTTTTCATTTATAACAGTGTGATGAATATCATTTTTCCTTAAAATTATCCCGATAAAAACTGCACCTAACAAATGGGGAACAACAATGTATTTATATAAATTAAAGTCGCCAAGCATTGAAAAGGACACTGCTCCAGCCATAAACTGAAAGCTACAGTTATTTGTGAAAGTAATCAATGAATTTGCTTCACGGCTGTCTATTCTTTTATAGGAAGCCATTGTATTTATCGTCATTGCTCCTGACGGATAACCTACCACGAAGCTTATAAAATAGGGGATGAATGCATATTTGCTGTTAAAAATCCTGTTTGATAAAAAGGACAATTTATCCGACATTCTATATAAAAAATTGTATTGCAGCAATATGTTTGATAAAATAGACATGGGGAGAAGGTACGGTATCATGTTGTTAACCCATATTTTAAGACCGTTGAAAACTCCTTCCGATACTATACCGGGCTTCATTACAAATAAAAAAATTATGAATAATATAAAAACAGGAATAAAATTTCTTTTAAACATTAAAACACCCCCTACTTATTTTATTGTACAAGGGTGATATATATGCTATATGAAGATGAATATTTTGCAGACATTCCTTGAAAGGTATCGAGGCAGAATATAACCTCTTTACAAGGTGTGTCCGCATACATGCATACCTATATATCGACATATACCGCATTCTCTGTATACTCGCTGTTTATTTTTCTGCTTTCCAAAGGCAGGTAATATATGTTTGTCGACCTGTTTGTAATATTAAAGGTTTTAAGCTTTTCGGGATTTAAATCATACTTTTTATAGTCGGAATATCTGTTTATTACTTTAGTACCGTATTTTTTGGCATATTTGATTGCCTGTCTGCCCGTGTTGTTAAAGGAAAGAACTTTGACATAATCGTTGCGGTCAAGCATAATATCAGTTATATCATCAGCCTTTATATCAAGCAAAATATTCAAAAGACTTCTTCTCAGTTTTGAATAGGTATAACGCTTTGATTTAAGTGACATTATGAAATCGTCAATATTATCATGCTTGTAAACCTGCGATAGCATTTTATTGTCCAAGCCCTCCTTCACTTCATAGATTTTATCTAATTCCGGCGTATTTATTATTTTATAATACAAAAAATCCAAATAATTATTTAATGAGTTATATTTTCTATGCTCTGCATAGAATTTTTCAATCATTTGAATACTTTTTTCCGTAAGCTCAAGGTTGTTAAGGGAGCCTTCAATTATTTGCTTTCTTATAAACGAAGCACTGTGGAAGGGTCCTGAAGCTTCGACATCATTATGGTTCATTCCCAAACGTCTGACAGGACAGTATTCTATGTTTAAATTAAGTCTCATTGCGCTTTTGATATATTCAACCGCTAAAACATTGTTGGGCGAATATACGGCATCTGCTTCATCTCCAAATACAAACTTAAGAGCATGAGACATGGCATTTGGATATGACAATCCCTTTTTCATTTCTTCCTTAACATAACCGTTAAACTTAGATGATAGCTGCAGGGCAGCAATTTTTTCTAAAAGCTTGGAATTGTCATTTTCGCAGCCAAAGCTTATTGAATCAATATTAAGTTTTTTCAATTCACTTATTGCAGCCATGGCAAACATTTCCGCATTTTGGCATGAAAAGGGCATCGGAAGCTCAATTACAATATCAGCACCTCCGAAAACAGCAGCTTCGGCACGCTTGAATTTATCAATGATTGCAGGCTCCCCGCGCTGTACATAATTTCCACTCATTACGACGGCAATACAATCACAGCCGGACAGCTTTCTTGCCATCTTAAGCTGATATTCGTGACCTGAATGAAATGGATTGTATTCCGAAACAACACCGGTTATTTTCATATTCATATCCTTTGCAATATATTTTACATATATCTTAAATATAAAAAAACATAATGTCAATAAAATTTCATAATTCAGGTTTAACATACACCAACAGAAAGAAAGCTATAACCAAGAAGTGCTGCTCCTGCTACGGGAAAGTCCAAGTAATTACCATGTTTTTCTTTTTTTGCATCAATAAGAAAGTTGTTTGATTTTTACAGCATTAGTGATATAATACTAATGTTAATGTTAAAAATTATTTAATGGTGATAAGATGAGCGTAACATTTGTTATTGGCGGTGCAAGAAGCGGAAAGAGCACATTTGCGGAATTAAAGGCGAAGGAATATTCGAAAAAAGTATTGTACATAGCAACAGCGGTAGTAACAGACCAAGCAATGGCTGACAGAGTTAAAAAGCACAAAGAGCAAAGACCTTTGTCATGGCACACGTTGGAAATGTATCGTGATTTTAAACAACTTATCGAAAAACCTGAATTTATTGGCTCGGAAGCAATATTGATTGATTGTATAACGACATTGATAGGGAATTTCATGTATGACAGCAAATTGGATTTTGACAGCTGCAGTGCCGAGGATGTAAATATTTTGGAAAGCATAATAACAGATGAGGTATTATCATTAATAAATGTATGCAATGAAAACAACAAAAAACTTATAATCGTGTCCAATGAAACGGGAATGGGTTTAGTACCTTCCTACTATATGGGAAATTATTTCAGGGATATAAGCGGAAGAATAAATAACAGAATCGGACAAGAATCTGATTTCATGTACTTTACTTTTTCCGGAATACCAATCAAGCTCAAACACAAAGGGGAAATGGTAAAATGGCCTCAGGATTTTTAACTCTTATTTCTTTTTTTACACGAATTCCTGTCGGAAGAAAAATTGAATTTAATGAAGAAAATTTTATAAAGTCATTGAATCTTTACACGCTGGTGGGTGTTGTAATAGGTTTTATTTTGTGTGTTTTTTATATTGTTTTTAACAATATATACATATCCTTCATAAAAGGGTTAATACTTACCATTATGTATATTATCATAACCGGAGGTATTCATATGGATGGCGCCGCCGATACGGCCGACGGTATCTTTTCAGGCAGAACAGGTGACAGAGTATTTGAAATAATGAGCGATTCACATATAGGAACCTTCGGAGTTATAACACTGATATTGATTATTCTTTCTCAGTTTGTTTTATTTTCATACTTAAGCATTGAAGTTGTTTTTATGATGCCTGTTGTAGGGCGGGCGAGCACAGTCGCCGCTTGCTGGAATAAAAAATATGCAAAAAAAACAAAGGGTATGGGAACTGCATTTGTTGAAAATATAAATAACAGGGTATTAATGATTAATTTATTGATTTTGTTTGTATTTTCAATGCTTTCTTATTACAGAACAACCATATTTACAGCATGTTTTGCGGCTGTATGTGCCTCATATTTCATATCAACGGTGATAGAGGACAAGATAGGCGGTATGACAGGTGATACATGCGGATTTATTACGGAAATTAGCCAGATAATTTTTATGATTTTAGTACTTTTTTTACAGAGGTAGTTATGATATACTTAGTTCGCCACGGAGAGTCAGAAGCAAATACAAATATGAGATTCTGCGGAATAACGGATGTTGACCTGACTGAGGAAGGTGCTTTACAGGCAGCCAAGGCAGGAAAAAAATTAAAAAATAAAACAATAAATCAGATTTTTTCAAGCCCGCTTAAAAGAGCAAAATATACAGCCGAAATAATTGCGGATGAAATCGGATTTAATAAAAAAGATATAATTTTTGAAAATTGCCTGACAGAAGTTAACTTCGGCATTTTTGAAAATTTAACATGGGAAGAAATTGTGAAGCAATACGCCGATGAATCGGAAGGCTGGATTGAATTTAAACATAAATATAAATTCCCGAAAGGGGAAGGCTATGATGACATAATATTAAGAATATCGGACTTTATGGATAATATTCCCGACAATTCATTAGTTGCAACTCATTTCGGTGTAATTCAAGCAATACTTTTGTATTTTGAAATCGCTGATGATGAAACTTTATGGAATTACCACATATCAAATTGTGATATAATTGTATTACAAAACAAAAAAATCGAAGGTATCATAACATCGGATATGTCATACTGAATGTAGCGACAGATCTTATGAGATTCCGCTCTGTTCTCTCGGAATGGCGGTTATAATAGCAATGACATGTTCGGTGGATATTTTGGATTTTATATATAAATTTAAAACTATGGAGGAGTAACATGAATGTATTAGTAATCAACTGCGGCAGTTCATCATTGAAATATCAGTTAATTAACATGGATGATGAAAGTGTCTTGGCTAAAGGTTTAGTTGAAAGAATAGGAATTGAAGGCAGTGTTTTAAAACATGAAAAGACAGGATTAGACAAGGTGGTAATCGAAGAAGTTATGAAAAACCACAAGGATGCAATTAATCTTGTACTGAAAACACTTGTTGATGCAAACTACGGAGCAGTTAAAGCATTGGGCGAAATTGACGCTGTGGGTCACAGGGTTGTTCACGGCGGAGAAAAGTTTGCACAGTCCGTTTTAATCGATGATGAAGTTATTGAGGCTATGAAGGAATGTATAGGATTGGCACCGCTTCACAATCCTCCAAATATCATAGGTATTGAAGCATGTCAGGAGCTTTTGCCCGATGTACCCATGGTAGCGGTATTTGACACAGCATTTCATCAGACAATGCCGCCTGTATCCTTTATATATCCGTTGCCTTATGAATTATATGAAGAAAAGAAAATCAGAAGATACGGATTCCATGGTACATCGCATAAATATGTATCCGAAAGAGTTGCCGATTTAACAGGCAAAAGTCTTGGGGGAACAAAAATTGTTACATGTCACTTAGGAAACGGCGCAAGTCTTACAGCTATAAAAGACGGAAAATCTTTTGACACAAGCATGGGAATGACTCCTCTTGAAGGTCTTGTAATGGGAACGAGATGCGGTGACATAGATCCCGCAATAGTTACATTCTTAATTGAAAAAGAGAATATGACAAGTGAAGAAGTAGATAATTTAATGAACAAGAAATCCGGAGTTTTAGGTATTTCAGGTGTTTCAAGCGACTTCAGGGATATTGAAGGTGCCGCTGAAAAGGGAAATATGAGAGCTCGATTAGCCTTAGATAAATTTGCATACATAGTAAAAAAATATATAGGCTCTTATGCGGCAGCAATGGGCGGATTGGATTATTTGGTATTTACCGCAGGTCTCGGAGAAAATTCTGCTTCCGCAAGAAAAGAAGTATGCGAAGGATTGGAATTTTTGGGAGTTGAAATAGACGATACTAAAAATAATATCAGAGGTAAGGAAGCTGAAATATCCAAGGATGGCTCTAAAGTAAAAGTATTTGTTATTCCGACAAACGAAGAAGTAATGATAGCAAGAGATACGAAGGAACTTACAAGCAATTGATGTAAAAATAAATTGCTTGACAAATAATTTCTTTTCTCATATAATTAACTCTGCGAATAAAAAGGGTGGTATTATGTTACTTAAATTAAGCAAATTTTTATCATCTGATGCTATATCTTTGAAGGTAGATGAGAAATTTGTAATCGATGATGAAGATTTTTTAGAAAAAACACGTCTGAAAAATAATGTGTTATTAAACGGAGAAATATTCAAAATTGATGACAGTATAATATTTACAGGCACAATCAATTATACATTTACCGCTGAATGTGCGAGATGTTTAAACGAATTTGACAATACAGTTGAGTCCAAGTTCCAAGCGGTTATTGTGCGAAAAGAGGATAAAGAGTCTGATGAAATTCAATTCGTTATAACTGACGGGAATGTAGAAACGGATGATACAATCAAACAATTGGTTTATTTGTCCATGCCGATGAAACTATTATGTAGTAAAGATTGTAAAGGCATATGCCCCAATTGCGGAGTAAACTTAAATAATCAAAAATGTCAATGTGAAAATAATTTAACAGATCCACGTTTTGATAAATTGAAAGACCTGTTGAAGAATTAAGGAGGTGTAAAAATGGCAGTACCTAAGAGAAAAACTTCCAAAGCCAAAAGAGATTCAAGAAGATCAGCTAATGCAAAATTAACTATTCCAAATACTGTGGAATGCCCACAATGTCATGAACCAAAACTACCTCACAGAGTATGTGCGGCATGCGGATATTATAAAGGTTCAGAAGTAATAGCTGTTGAATAAAAAAGTTGAATAAAAAATAGTGCCGTGCACTATTTTTTTATTGCAAAACAAATATTACTACTATATACTATTTTATGAGTATATAAGATACAGAGGTGGATATGAAAATTGCAATTGACGCCATGGGCGGCGACAACGCACCTGAGGCAGTTGTACAAGGAAGTATACAAGCAAGGGATGAATATAACCTTGGTATAATACTTTCCGGAAAAGAAATTGAAATTAAAAAAATATTAGAAAAAAACACATCAAAATTCAGTAATATTGAAATCATTAATGCGGAAGATATTATATCAAATGATGACAAACCTGTTTTGGCAATAAGGCGTAAAAAGGAATCTTCACTTGTTAAAGCTTTTAATGCAGTAAAAAATGAAGAAGCCGCTGCAATAGTATCCGCGGGAAGCACGGGAGCTATATTAAGCGGAGGCACCCTTCTCATAGGCAGAATAAAAGGAATCGAACGACCTGCCATAGGTGCTTTAATACCTAATATGTCGGGCGGCTTGTGTTTATTGATTGATTCCGGAGCAAATGTGGACTCAAAACCTGAATTCTTATATGACTTTGCCATTATGGGGGATATTTACTTAAAAAAAGTTATGAATATTATTTCTCCAAGAATAGCATTAGCAAATATAGGCACTGAAAAGTCTAAGGGGGACAAACTTGCGGTTGGTACATATGAATTGCTTGAAAAATCAAACTTAGGACTTAATTTTATCGGCAATATGGAAGCAAGAGACATACTTAGGGGAAAAGCCGATATAATAGTATGTGACGGGTTTGCGGGGAATATGATATTGAAAACCATGGAAGGAACAATGCTGGAAATTATGAATGGCTTGAAGGAAGAACTTATGTCGAGCATGAGAACTAAAATAGGGGGGGCTTTAATAAAACCGGCACTTAAAAATTTCAAAAGTAAATTTGATTATTCTGAACATGGCGGCGCTCCGCTTTTGGGAGTTAAAGCTCCCGTGATAAAGGCTCATGGCAGTTCTGATGCAAAAGCAATTAAGAACGCAATACGCCAGGCAAAAATCTGCTGTGAAAGCAATGTAAATGAGTTAATTGAAGAAAGCGTAATGAGGAGGTGATTGATTGTGTTTGAAAGAATTAGAGACTTGGTAGCTGAAAAGGTTGGAGTTGACCCGGAAGAAATTTCAATGGAAACATCCTTTGCAGACGATTTAGAGGCAGATTCAATAACACTGTTCGAATTGGTAATGGCAATCGAAGATGAGTTTGATATTGAAGTTGACGATGAAAGTATTGAAAAAATTGTAACAGTGGGAGATATAGTTAATTACTTAGAAGAAATGGATGTGTAATTAAATAAAAAATTAAGGGGACGCAGCAATGCGTCCCCATGTATAGGAATGGGGACATACCTTTAAGATGAAGAATGTCCCCGTACACAATTATAATTATTTATTAATTTAATGAAATCGTTCATTATAGTAATAAGCAATTATATGCCGGAGGGAAAAATGATAATAGATTCCAAAGAATTGCATGATTTTGAAAATAATATAAATTATAAATTCAATAATATTGAAACATTGGAAAAATCCTTGACCCATAGCTCATATTCCAATGAAGATAAAGCATATAACAAGGTGAACAACGAAAGATTGGAATTCTTGGGAGATGCAGTTTTAAGCATTTCCGTAAGCAGATTTATATTTGATAAATTTCCCGATTATCCAGAAGGAGATTTGACAAAATTAAGGTCACAGGTTGTTTGCGAGGATACACTAAGCTTGGTAGCGGCAAATTTAAATTTAGGGAAGTACCTTCTTTTAGGAAAGGGAGAAGAAGCATCCGGAGGCAGAGAAAGGAAATCAATATTGGCAGATGCAGTTGAAGCCGTTATAGCGGCAATATATTTGGACGGAGGGTACAAACAGGCTGAAAAGTTCGTTCTGGATAATTTAACCCAGTATATCAAGCTTGCTGTTAAAGGGAAAATAGTAACGGACTATAAATCCTACCTCCAGGAATACTATCAAGGCAAAAGCCAATTTTGCAAAATCAGATATGTAGTTACAAAGGAAGAAGGCCCTGACCATGAGAAAATGTTTCATGTAAATGTAGTGGTAAACAAAAATACAGCAGGCAAAGGTGTTGGAAAAAGCAAAAAAATAGCAGAGCAAAATGCCGCTAAAGATGCATTGTCACGAGAAGGGTATTTCAATGAATAAAAAAATGAAAATTATACCTATCTTTGTACCTCATATAGGATGTCCAAATGACTGTGTATTTTGCAACCAGAGAAAAATAACAGGACAGAAAAATGTTGTTCCCGGTAAGGAATATGTACGGAGTATTGTTGAAGAATATATTAAAACAATTGATGAAGATACATATAGAGAAATTGCATTTTTCGGAGGGTCATTTACGGCAATAGATATAAAAATTCAAGAAGAGTTGTTAAGTGCCGCCAAATACTATAAGGACTCAGGTCTCGTCGACAGAATAAGATGTTCCACAAGACCGGACGCAATAAATGACGAAATATTGAAGCTGCAAAAAAAGTACGGAATGGATATAATCGAATTAGGAATACAAAGCCTTGATGATGAGGTTTTGAAGCTGTCGAACAGGGGACATAATAAAAGGCAGTCCATAGAAGCAAGTCGACTTATAAAGGAGAACGGTTTTATTCTTGGACACCAGATAATGCCCGGGCTTCCGGGAAGCAACAAGGAAAAGGACATAGAAACATGCATTGAGTCAATTGAAATGAAGCCGGACATGGTGAGAATTTACCCGACCCTGATAATTAAAGACACCAAACTTTACGATATGTATGAAAAAGGTACTTATAAACCCCTTGCGCTGCAAGAAGCGGTAGAAATATCAGCATATATTTACAGTCTTTACAGGGTTAATAATATAAATGTTATCAGAATAGGACTTCAAAATACCGATTCCATAAATGAGGATGAAGATGTTATGGCAGGTCCCTTTCATCCTGCCTTCAGGCAATTGGTGGAAGAAAAAGTTTACTATGCAGTACTGCTGTCTGATTTAAGTAAAATGAATTTAGCGGGCAAGAATATTGTAATTTGTGCGCCTGACAATTTGATAAGCTATCTTGCAGGTCAAAAAAAAGCAAACATAAATAAATTAAAAGAAGAATTATCAATAAAACAAATATACTTTAAAAAGAAAATTGATGATATAATTGAAATATACCATGATAATAAAAAGTTGCTAAGTTTTCATAAATCAGAAATATTTAAGAATTATCTGAACATGCAATAGGGGGATTTATGTACTTAAAAAAAATATATGTAAATGGATTTAAGTCCTTTGCCGAAAAAACAGAAATTGATGTTGAAAAAGGTATTACAGCCGTGGTAGGACCAAACGGAAGCGGAAAAAGCAATATTTCCGACGCAATCAAATGGGTTTTGGGAGAGCAAAGTGCAAAAATTCTCAGAGGCGGCAAAATGGATGATGTAATTTTTGCCGGAACGGAAAAGAGATTACCTTTGGGTTATGCGGAAGTAAGGCTCATTTTTGACAATGAATCAGGTATTATACCATTGGAATATAAGGAAGTAAGCATCAGCAGGAAACTATATAAAACAGGTGAAAGCGAATACTATATAAATAAACAGCAGTGCAGACTTAAAGATGTCAAAGAGCTTTTTATGGATACGGGAATAGGAAGAGATGGGTATTCATTTATTGGACAAGGCAGGGTGGAAGATATTTTAAGCCCTAATTCCGATGTCAGAAGACAGGTTTTTGAAGAAGCCTCCGGAATTGTAAAATTTAAAACAAGAAAAGAAGAGTCTGAAAGAAAGCTTGAAAAAACAAAGAATAATTTAGAAAGAGTCGAAGATATAATATTTGAGCTGAAGGAGCGCATTGAACCGCTTCACGAGCAAAGTATCCGTGCCCTAAAATTCATTGAAATAAGCAGCAATTTAAAAAAGTTTGAGTTGAATTATTTATCCCATGAATACGAAAAGCACACAGAGCAGCTTAAAGCATTAACAAACCAAAGAGATGGTGCCTTGGAGGAAAAAATAAGACTTCAAAAAAGAAGGGATAATTATGCTGAAATTATTGAATCTCAAAAGGAAAAGATAAATGAGCTTCAAAACAAAATAAATGAAACAGAAGCATTAAGAGATTCAAAAAATAAGGTTTTGGAAAACTATAACAGCTTAAGCCAAGTCCACAAGGAAAAGAAATTGTTGTTTGCTTCAAATATACAAAGTGTTAAGAGAGAAATAGAATCACTTGAAAAAAGAAACTTGGAATTAACCGAAAATATTGATTTGCTTATTCAGGAAAAAGCCGCACTTGAAGAAACATATAAAAGCGATACCGGAAAATTTGATTCGTTAAATGCTGAAATAAAAGAATATAAAGCTGAAATTGATAAAATAGTTCAATTGATTGAGCAGCAAAAAAATGAATTGTTTGAACTGCACAAGGAAATAAATAAAAACAATTCAAGTAAAAATACCGTCGAATCACTAATAATAAACAATGGGGACAGGATTAAGCATTTAAACTCGGAAGTAGATACCGAAGAAGAAGAGAGACAGACTAAAACAGAAATAATAAATGAGTTAGGGGAAGAACAGAGTAAAACAAATTCAATACTTAATGATAAAAAATCAGAACTTCGAAACATTTACGAAGCATTAAGCGAAAGCGAAAAGAACAAGGACACGGTAAACACGGAAATCGCTAAGTTAAGTGAGGAATTAAGCGGCACTAAATCAAAAATAAATATTCTTTCCAACATGGAAGCTTATTATGACGGTTACTACAAAAGCATTAAAACCGTAATGAACAACAAGGACAGGGAGCCCCTATTAAAAAGGGCTATAATAGGTACTGTGGCGGATGTAATAAAGACAGAAAAAAAATATGAAACAGCAGTTGAAATAGCATTAGGCTCCGCCATACAAAATATAATTGTCAGCACTGAAAGGGAAGCTGAAGAAATAATTGAATATTTAAAGAAAAACAAAATCGGGAGAGTTACATTTCTTCCTATTAACATGCTTTCGGAAAGAAGCTTAAACAATTATGAAAGGGAAGTTCTTAAGGATAAATGCATCATTGACACGGCAGACAATTTAATTGAAACAAACCCCAAGTATGAAAATGTTATTAAAAACTTATTGGGAAGAATAATAGTTGTTGACAACCTGAATAATGGCTTTAAAATATCAAAAAAGTTGGGTAATTCCGTTAAAATAGTAACGCTTCAAGGAGATGTAATAAATGCGGGAGGCTCTGTTACGGGCGGTCATATAAGCTCAAATCAAAATCTCTTGGGAAGGAAAAGAGAAATTGATGAACTAAAGGTACACTTTGAAGAATTATCGAGAGAATTAAAGGAAAAAAACAATATATTAAATCAGTTGATAATTGACGTAAAAGAATATAACATCAAATTAGAAGAGACGAAAAGTATAATAAACGAAAAAAATAATTATTTTGAAATGAATAATTCAAAAATAAAAATGTTGATGGAGCAAAATGAAAAAACATTAGCTGCCATAAACAAATATAAGGAAGAAATCAGTTTTATTCAGGCAGAAAAGCATAAATATGAAAATGACTTAAACAGCATTGATATTGAAACGGAAAAGCTTAAAATATTGATTGAAGAAAAAGAAAGAAGCATTGAAGCAACCATAGTACAAAACAACTCAAACAAGAAAATATATGACGAGTACAGCAATTCAATATTGACGCAAAGAGATAAGGTTTCAGAAATTACCCAGGATATCAAGCTTACAGAAGAGAAGCTTAATAGCATAAGGCTCGAAATAGAAAGAAACAAAAATGCAATGAAATTAAAGGAGGAAAGCCTAAGTACCATAGACGATGAAATAAAGACAGCAGAAGATATAATTGTTGAATATGCAGCCAAGACAGAAATGCTGTCTGAAGAAATAAAAGCATTAAATGAAAGCTATGTCAAGGAAAAAGAAAATCTTAAAATTTATCAGAATGAAATTTACGATTACCAAAATAAAATCAATGAAGCAAATAAGCTTATAACCGACATACTTGATGACGAAATGAAAATGAATGTTAAAATCGAACGAGAAAGTGCAAAAATCGAAGATATTTCCTCAAAGCTGTGGGAAGACTATGAAATAAACTATGCGATGGCACTGAAGTACAAGGATGAAAGCATAAGCCAGACCAAGCTTTACAGTGAAGTTAACTCTTGTAAAAGGGAAATAAAAGAATTAGGAAATATAAATTTAGATTCCATAGAGGAATATAAGGAAGTAAAGGAAAGGTATGATTTTCTGTCAAGGCAGCAAAAGGACCTTACAGATGCCATCGGACAGCTTGATGAAGTAATAAAAGAGCTTGAAATTCAAATGAAGGAAAAGTTTATTGAGGAATTTTCAAATATAAGGGAAAAATTCGGCGAAGTATTCAGGAAGCTTTTCAACGGAGGAAGCGGAGATATTTACTTAGAGGATGAGGCGGATGCCTTAAACAGCGACATAGAAATAGCGGTACAGCCTCCGGGGAAAAAATTAAGCAAAATTTCCCTGTTATCCGGCGGCGAAAAGGCACTTACCGCAATTGCTCTGTTGTTTTCAATTTTAAAAACAAAGCCTACGCCATTTTGCATTTTGGATGAAATTGAAGCAGCGCTTGATGATTTGAATATTTTCAGATTCTCTCAATATTTAAAGGAATTTTCAAGGGAAACCCAGTTTATTGTAATAACTCACAGAAAAGGTACCATGGAATATGCCGACACCATATACGGAGCTACAATGGAAGAAAAGGGAGTAACAAAATTAGTATCATTGAAGCTGTCCGAGATGCCCTAACCCCATTTCTCAGAATCTTTTTTCTGAGAAATGGTTGGTAGGTCATTCGCAACGAATTCCCAATTTGTGCGACGTAAGGAGCAAATAAATTGGTGAATGAGACTGCGCGGTTTAAAGGAAGGGAGACACACCTTAATGTAGAGATAGTCTTTATTAGGGAATGTCCCCGTAATAGGAGGAAGAAATGAACAATGAAAAAAAAGGCTTTTTTGCCAAATTAAAAGAAGGACTTTCAAAAACAAAGAAAAATTTTTCGGAGCAGATTGAAGGTATTATATTTCAGCATAAAAAAATAGATGATGATTTTCTTGATGAATTGGAAGAAATACTTATTACATCCGACATGGGAGTTGAAACAACCATGGACATAATCGAATATATAAAGGAAGAAACAAAAAAGAGAAAATTAGAAGACACATTAGAAATTAAAAATGTAATCAAAGAATATTTGGTAAATGTACTCAAAGAAAATGAAACAGATGATGTAACAGACAAGCAAAGAGTAATATTAATAGTCGGTGTGAACGGTGTGGGCAAAACAACCTCCATCGGAAAAATTGCTTACAGATTAAAGCAATCCGGCAATAAGGTTATAGTTGCGGCTGCAGATACATTCAGAGCCGCAGCAGTGGAGCAGCTCAAAGAATGGTGCGGCAGAGCCGGAGTTGACATAATTGCATCCGAGCAGGGCTCAGACCCGGGAGCGGTAATTTTTGACGCAATACATGCCGCCAAAGCGAGAAAATCGGATATATTAATATGCGATACAGCGGGAAGGCTTCACAACAAGAAAAACCTCATGAATGAGTTAAGCAAAATCTTCAAAATACTTGACAAGGAATTCAGCGAAGCACACATTGACGTATACCTTGTAATAGATGCCACAACCGGTCAAAACGGCATAGTGCAGGCTAAACTGTTTAAAGAAACATGCAATATCAACGGTCTGATTTTGACTAAATTAGACGGAACAGCAAAGGGAGGCATAGCATTCCCCATTGTAAATGAACTAAAAATCCCAATAAAATATATCGGAGTGGGAGAGCAAATAGACGACCTCCAGGACTTCAATGCACAGGATTTCGTGAATGCGATTTTTGAGTAATAATTTTTAAATAACCGTTTAAGGAATTTGCGGCGAAGCAAAAGATAAGCTGTCGATTAAATAGGTTCGGCGGCTTTTTTCTCGCCGGTTTTAAAACGCAGCTTGCTCTTTGTACGCGAAAATAATTTCAAAAAACTATTGACAAACAACTTCTAATGCGGTAAAATTCACTGTCAAGCAAAATACTTTACAGAGGTAGATATGTCGGGGAAAAGTTTTATATATAGCATCCTGTATGATTATTATGGAAGTTTGCTTAAAGACAATCAGGCAACTATAATTGAATTGTATTATAACTTAGACTACAGCTTATCGGAAATTGCGGAAGAAATTAACATCAGCAGGCAGGGAGTCCATGATGCTTTAAAAAGGGCTGAAAAAACTCTGATGGAATATGAAGATAAAATAAAGCTTCATAGCAAATATGTTAAATTCAGCGAGGCGGCAGAAAATATCATACGGCTGTCTTCAGAAATTGATGATGACAAATATAAGGATATTGTAGAAAAAATTAAGCTTGAAGCGGTCAAAATAATTAATGAGGGGTAGCAATGTTTGAGAATTTATCTGATAAACTTCAAAGTGCATTACAAAAGCTTAGAGGTAAAGGAAAATTAACCGAAAAAGATATTGACTTGGCTATGAAAGAAGTTAAGATGTCACTTCTTGAAGCGGATGTTAACTTTAAGGTTGTTAAAGCCTTCATAAACAGTGTAAGGGAAAGATCCTTAGGCTCTGAAGTAATGGAAAGCTTGACTCCCGGGCAGCAGGTTGTAAAAATAGTTCACGAAGAGCTTGTAAAAATAATGGGTCAGGGTGAAAGCAAGCTTAAGTTTAATTCAAACGACATAACATATTTTATGATGTGCGGACTCCAGGGTGCAGGTAAAACAACCGCAACAGGGAAGCTTGCAAAAAAACTTAAAAAAGACGGCAAGAGACCTTTATTGGTGGCTTGCGACATATACAGACCGGCAGCAATCAAGCAATTGCAGGTAGTTGGAGACAGCGTAGGTGTTCCTGTTTTTGAAATGGGAGACAAAATAAGTCCAGTAACAATTGTTAAGGAAGCTGTTAAGCATGCCATGAAACATGGTAATGACGTGGTAATCATCGACACTGCAGGACGTCTTCACATTGATGACGACCTGATGGATGAATTGGTTAAGATTAAAGAAACGGTAAAACCGGATGAAATATTGTTGTTATTGGATGCAATGACAGGGCAGGATGCAGTAAAGGTAGCGGAAACATTCAACTCTTATTTAAACATTACGGGAGTAATACTTACAAAGGTTGATGGTGATGCAAGAGGAGGAGCTGCTCTTTCCATAAGAAATGTTGTTGATAAGCCTATAAAATTCCTGTCGGTTGGCGAGAAGATGGATCAGCTTGAAACATTTCATCCCGACAGAATGGCTTCAAGAATTTTGGGAATGGGCGATGTTCTTACAATTATTGAAAAAGCGCAGGATGCTTTTGACGAAAAACAAGCATTAGAGCTTCAAAATAAGTTAAAAACTCAAGACTTCAATTTAGAAGATTTCTTAACACAACTTCAGCAGATGAAGAATATGGGTCCTTTGGATGAAATATTGGAAATGGTTCCCGGGCTTGGAGGAAACAAAAAGTTAAAGGGACTTAAGGTCGATGAAAAGGAATTGGTATATACCGAAGCAATCATTCAGTCCATGACCAAGAAGGAAAGAATGAATCCTTCAGTCATCAACGGAAGCAGAAGAAAAAGAATTGCTGCGGGAAGCGGAACATCTGTTCAAAGAGTCAATTCATTGTTAAAGCAATACGAAGAAATGAAAAAAATGATGAAAAAATTCTCTTCAATGGGAATGGGTAAGAAAAAAGGCGGCTTCGGAGGATTGGGTAAGTTCAAAATGCCGTTTTAAGATGCCCTAACCCCATTTTTCAGAGTGTTTTTTCTGAAAAATGGTTGGTAGGTCATTCGCAACGATTATGACTTGACCCAATTTCTTCGACTGATAAGGAGAAAGAAATTGAAGGTAAGTCAAACGCGATGAGTTCCAGATTTGCATGAGCGAAAGCGAATTAGCAAATATGTGAACGAAACTGCGCTTCCCAAAATATGCGACGTAAGGAGCAAATATTTTGGTGAATGAGACTGCATTAGTTAGAAATAGGATATTCCTTTTTCATATATATTCATATTCGGGAACATTCCCCTACCCTCATAGACTAACTTGTCAGTAGAGGTGTGTCCCCAAACATTTTAAAGGAGGTGACAATATGTCAGTAAAAATCAGATTAAAAAGAATGGGTTCGAAAAAGAAACCTTTTTACAGAATAGTAGTAGCAGATTCACGTTCTCCAAGAGACGGCCGTTTCATTGAAGAAATCGGATATTACAATCCTGTAGTTGAGCCAAAGGTTGTAAAAATCAATGATGAAAGTGCAATTAAATGGCTGAATAACGGTGCAAAACCTACAGATACAGTAAGCATGCTATTCAAGAATAACGGCATCTTTGAAAAAAGAGATGAAAACAAATAAGGGGTGATACCATGGGTGAATTAGTAGAATATATAGCAAAATCACTTGTTGACAATCCCGATATGGTTAAAGTCAATGAAGTTGAAGGAAGCCAATCACTGATAATTGAATTAAAAGTAGCTCCTGAAGATATGGGTAAAGTAATCGGTAAACAAGGCAGAATTGCAAAAGCAATCAGGACAGTTGTTAAAGCAGCTGCTACAAAGGATAACAAAAGAGTTATAGTTGAAATTATTCAATAGTAATGCCCTAAACTGAGGTAACAATGAAGGATTATATAAAAGTTGGCAAAATAGTAAATACCCACGGAGTGAAGGGTTATGTGAAATGCATGCCCATAACGGACGATTTGGAAAGATTTGATGAGCTGAAATATGTATATACCGAAAAGGACAATACAGAGCGTATAATCAGTGATGTGTGGTACCGCAAAGGAATGGTTTATTTAAAGCTGAAAAATATCGATGATATGGAGACGGCTGAAACATTCAAGGACACATATATTTCCATATTGGAAGATCAGTTGAGAGAACTTCCCGAAGATTCATATTACTTATTTGATTTAGAGGGAATGGATGTATATTCAACAGTCGGTGATTATATAGGCAAAATTTCGGAAATTTACCAAACGGGAGCCAACGATGTTTACGAAGTAAAAAATAACAACAAATCCTATTTGATACCTGCAATCAAGGATGTTGTCAAAAAAGTCAATATTCAGGATAAGAAAATGATAATAAATGTTATCGAAGGGTTGCTTGAATGAAATTTGAAATAATAACTTTGTTTCCGGAGTTAATTGATGTTTACGCGAAAAACGGAATCATCGGCAGAGCTGTTGAAAACAAATTGTTTGAAATAGAATATGTAAATCTGAGGGATTATTCGGAAGATAAACATAAAAAAGTTGATGATTATCCTTATGGCGGGGGTCCGGGCATGCTACTGCGGCCTGAACCAATGTTTAGAGCTTTAGACGCTATAAAAAAGCATAATTCATATATTGTTTATTTATCACCAAAAGGCAGTTTATTCAATCAAAATAAAGCCAAAGAGCTATCCGGGAAAGAGCATATAATATTTATTCCGGGACATTATGAAGGCATAGACCAAAGAATTATCGACAAATACGTCGATGAAGAAATATCTGTGGGGGATTATGTTTTAACAAGCGGAGAACTGCCTGCACTGACAATTATTGATGCAGTGGGAAGATTGCTGCCCGGAGTGCTGGGCTCTGATGAATCTTCCAAGGAAGAATCTCATAGCATTAACTTGCTGGAATTTCCACAATACACAAGACCGGAAAGCTACATGGGTTTAAAGGTACCGGAAATATTATTATCCGGTCATCACAAAAATATAGAAGAATGGCGTTTGTTTAAAGCTATAGAAATAACTTTAAGAAGACGTCCCGACATGATAAAGGACAAAAGTATAATTGAAAAATACAACAAATTAGCTGAAAAGTATAAATAAATGTTGTATGCATTATTATGATATGCTATAATGCTTTAGAGTATACGGCGGTCCTCTGTACAGGTAACAAGAACGCTTAAGCGAAGGGAGGTATACAAATGGACTTAATAAAATCATTAGAAAATGAACAGCTTAAAAGTGAATTAACACCTTTTAATGTTGGAGATACTATAAAAGTACATGTTAAAATCAAGGAAGGCAACAGAGAAAGAATTCAGGTATTCGAAGGTATCGTAATTAAAAAACAAGGTGAAAGCAACAGAGCAACTTTTACCGTAAGAAAAATTTCTTACGGAGTCGGAGTTGAAAGAACATTCCCAATTCATTCACCAAAGATTGAAAAAATTGAAGTTATAAGAAGAGGAAAAGTAAGACGCGCAAGATTGTTCTACTTAAGAGAAAGAACAGGTAAAGCAACTAAAGTTAAAGAATTAAGGAATTATTAAAATGATTGAGGGCGGATGTCCTCAATTTTGCTTTAAGGCATAGGGAGGTAATATATGAATATAAATTGGTATCCGGGGCATATGAAAAAAACAAAGGATTTGCTTCAGGAAAATATTAAATTAGTCAATTTAATAATTGAAGTGGTTGACGCAAGAATTCCTTACAGCAGTAAAAATCCTGATTTTGACATATTATTCAGGGATAAAAAAAGACTTATAGTATTGAACAAATACGACTTATCAGACCCTAACATGAATAAATTATGGGAAGATTACTATAAAAGTATGGGCTGGTCGGTTGTTCTTTACAATTCAACAAACAACAAGGAGCTTCGAAAGCTGAATAATGCAATAGCGGATGCTACGAAGGAAATTGTTGAAAGATATAAAAAACGGGGCTTATTGAACAAAACAATCAAAGCAATGATTGTTGGAATACCCAATGTTGGCAAATCAACGCTGATAAATTCATTGGCAAAAAAGAAAAGCACAAGGACGGGAAACATACCCGGTGTTACAAAGGGCAAACAATGGATACATTTGGCGGGAAACATTGACTTACTGGATACTCCGGGTATCCTGTGGCCTAAATTTGACGATGAAAAAAGTGCTTTAAACCTTGCTTTTACGGGTGCTATAAAGGATGATGTTCTGATATTGGAAGAAATCGCACTGAAATTTGTTGAAAGAATGCAGCAAATGGGAAAAGAAAATGCCATTCTTGAAAGATACAATATAGAGGCAGGAGAAAAATCTCTGGATATTTTAGACAACATAGCTTATAAAAAGGGCTTTTTAATAAACAAAACGGAAATAGATTACCTAAGGGTGGCAAAACTATTATTCAACGACTTCAGGTCAGGTAAATTAGGAAACATAACCTTAGAGATGCCCTAACCCCATTCGCAACGAACTCCCAAAATATGCGACCAAAGGGAGCAAATATTTTGGTGAATGAGACTGAGAGATGCCCTAACCCCATTTCTCAGAGATGCCATAACTCCACGCCCCCCATTAATAAAGGAGAATACTGTTATGCTTAAAATTGAACAGGAACTTTGGGACAAAGGATATAATTATATTGCCTGCATAGATGAAGTCGGAAGGGGCTGCCTTGCAGGCAGCGTTGTAACTTGCGCAGTTATTATGCCCAAAGGTTTGCTGATAGAAGGCGTCGATGATTCTAAAAAGCTGTCGGCAAAAAAGAGGGAAGAATTATTTGAAATTATAAAAAATTCAGCCTTGGCATACGGAATAGGTGAATTGGACTGTGCAAAGGTTGATGAATATAATATTAAAAATGCAACAAGGATTGCAATGGTACAAGCTATTGAAAATATTAAGGACAACGGAGGCAACAAAATAGTTCCGGATTATGTAATTGTAGATGCGGAAAAGTTAGACACAGACATACCTCAGTCCAATATAATTCACGGGGACGCAAAATGTCATGGAATTGCTGCAGCTTCAATTGTAGCGAAAGTTACGCGCGACAGGCAGATGGAGCAGCTAAGCAAATTATATCCTGAATATAAATTCGATAAAAATAAAGGATATGGTACCAAAGAACATATTGAAGCATTACTTGAATACGGTCCCACTGAAATACATAGAAAAACATTTATTAAAAAAATATTGGACCGAAACGAACAGTTGAAAATTGTGGAAGGTTCTTTTTAGGTATTATATTTTCTGAAGAATATATCAATATTTGACTAAACAAAATCCCAATATTCTGAAATATAATTCAGTTGCCGGGATTTTTTGTGTATCAATTCAGATTAGCGTGTTGACAGACATAAAAGCAACTTAAAAGCAACTTAAGAGATTACAAAAATTTGACAATTTTAAATCCTTAATGTATACTAAAATAGGTATATGCAAACGCTGACATACCTATTTTAGTGTATCGTATTCAAGAAGCCTTTACAGCTCTTTGAATATAGAATATTTATTATTAGGAGGCTTAAATGAAAGGTTTTGCAATGTTAGGAATTGGTAAGACAGGTTGGATTGAAAAAGCTGAGCCGGTTTGCGGTCCGTTGGATGCAATCGTTAAACCAATTGCGGTTTCACCATGCACCTCAGATGTTCACACTGTTTGGGAAGGTGCAATCGGAGAAAGAAGCGATATGATTCTTGGTCACGAAGCAGTCGGCGAAGTTGTTGAGGTTGGCTCGCTTGTTAAGTATTTTAAACCCGGCGATAAAGTTATTATTCCGGCTATAACACCCGATTGGGGTGCACTTGCTTCTCAAGGCGGTTATTCAATGCATTCTAACGGTATGCTGGCAGGCTGGAAGTTTTCTAATTTTAAAGACGGTGTTTTCGCAGAATTCTTCCATGTAAATGAAGCTGATGCAAATATGGCAATATTGCCTGATGATGTAGATGCAGCGGCGGCAGTAATGCTGAGCGATATGGTACCTACCGGTTTTCATGGTGTGGAATTAGCTGATGTTCAATTCGGCGATGATGTTTGCGTTATCGGTATCGGTCCTGTTGGTTTGATGGCAGTTGCAGGTGCGGCTCTGCGCGGCGCTTCAAATCTGTATGCTGTCGGTTCAAGAAAAATATGTACCGAAGTTGCAAGAGAGTATGGCGCTACCGATATAATTAATTACCGTGAAGGAAGTATAGTAGAACAAATTATGGAAAAAACTCACGGAAAAGGTGTTGACCGCGTGGTTATAGCAGGCGGAAATGTCGATACATTTATTGAGGCAATTGAAATGCTTAAACCGGGCGGAAGAATCGGTAATGTTAACTACCTTGGTTCCGGTGACTATGTAAAAATTCCAAGGGTAGAGTGGGGATGCGGCATGGGCCACAAAATAATCGCCGGCGGTTTGATGCCCGGCGGAAGACTACGCATGGAAAAGCTGTGCACCTTACTTCAGACGGGAAGACTTGATACAAGCAAGTTGCTTACACACAGATTCAATGGTTTTGATCACATGGAAGAATCATTGTTGCTTATGAAGGACAAACCTAAAGATCTTATTAAGCCTGTTGTAATGATTTAAACAAATCAGGGACGGTTCTTTTTGATTGATAATTATCAGTTAAATAAGAACCGTTTTTTTGATGCGGTATAATGAATATTGAGTTTAAACTTTTTATGTTTAATACATAAATAAAAGGCATTATTCAGCTTACTTAAATAATGCCTTTTATTATTTTACAGCAAGACGTTACGATAATAAATTATCGTAAAACGATAAATAGTTATTGACATAAGGAAAATATCTGATATAATAAAGGTAAAATAATCATCATTTGGAGGGTTTATGTATCAGAAAAGCATTGTTCATTATATGACCAAAATTTGTGTTGATATTTTGTTTTATGTGGCAATATTGTGCTGCATTATGATTCCTTTTTCATCGCCATGGTTGTTTAGATACTTTGGTATAGCTGAGGCAAGTGCTTTATTTATTAAAGCAATATTATTGGCTTCGGGTATTTCTTGTGTTTATATTCTTTGGCAGTTAAAGGTAATTTTCAGAACTCTGATGGAAGGTAATCCGTTTATACATGCCAATGTAATGTGTCTTAGAAAAATAGCGGTTACTTGTTTGGTTGTATCATTTATTTTTGTTGTTAAAATGATTGTTATGCCTACAATTTCAACAATCGTTATTGTTGTTATATTTATTGTCGGATGTCTTTTATGCTTAACATTAAAGGATTTATTCAAGCAATCTATTTACTATAAAGATGAAAATGATTTGACGGTGTAGGAGGTGTATCATGGCTATAATTATACAGCTTGATGTTATGATGGCTAAAAGAAAAATAGGTCTTATGGAGTTAGCTGAAAAAATAAATATTACGCCTGCTAACCTGTCAATATTGAAAAATAACAAGGCAAAGGCAATAAGACTCTCAACTTTGGATGAAATATGCAAGGCATTGGATTGTCAGCCTGGTGATATTATTGAATATGCGGAGGATAAAGATGGAGCAAAAAATTAAATCAAAAATATCATTTTACGGAATTATTTCCGCCATAACTTTTATTTACTTGATACTGACCGATTATCCGGGAGTCAGTGCTCCCATATTTTTTATAATTCAATTTTTCGTATTGTTTTTAATTGCCAAGGATACGGGTGTTGTTAATATAAAGGGATTATTGGTGTTAGTCCCGATTTTTATTATATCTCTGAATAACTTTATCAGTGCAAACTATATGATGATGCCCACAAATTTTTTAGTGATTGTATTTTTGTACAGTGTTATGTTTTTGCTGCTTGAGAATAGGTTGAATTTGGTTAAATTAAATATTTACGGTTTTTTGAAAACAATTGTGAATATTTTCGAACCTATTGTGAATTTTATAGTGCCGTTTAAGTGGTTGGCAGAAAGATCCGATAATAAAGAAAAGAACATTCTTACGAAAAGGATATTGTTAGGTATTGCCATATCAATACCTTCGGTTATATTTCTTGTCATGATGCTGTCCTCTGCCGATTTGGTTTTTCACAATACTTTTATCATATTTAACGATTGGTTTAAAAGCTTGCTTGATTTTATTAATATTTTTAAATTAATAGTAGGCTCTTTTGCGGGATTGTACTTATTCGGACATTTATATTCTGTTTTAAATAACGAAAGTATGCTTGCAGGCGTGATTAATGATAAATCTGATTCCGAATATAAAATAAAGGGAGACGTAATAGTTTTTAACATTCTGCTGGTATCAATATTAATTGTTTATTCGATTTTTATCGCAATACAGTTTAAATATTTGTTTTCCGGAGGAACTCTTCCAAACAACCTTAACTATTCCGAATATGCAAGGCGCGGATTCTTTGAGCTAATATTTCTAAGCGTTTTAAACATAGCCTTAATATTGTTAACCACATATCTGCTCAGGGATAAAATATACGGAGATAAAAATAAATGGGCTATATGTACAAAGCTTATGCTTATTTATCTTTGTGTAATAACGGGTATATTGCTTGTATCTTCGTATTATAGAATGTCCCTTTATGACGGAGCCTACGGATTTACAAGATTGAGAGTATTGGTTTATATATTCTTAATATTTGAAGCGGGAGGTTTATTGGCAACCTTAGCTTATATTATAAAACACAATTTTAATATATTTGCCGTATATGCTGCTATCGGACTTTTGTTTTATCTGACATTGAACCTTGTAAAAATGGATGAATTAATTGCCAAAAGAAATATTGATATGTATTTAAGCGGGCAGGCAGAAGATATTGACATTGATTATTTATTGACCTTGTCACATGATGCTCTGCCGCAAATAATAAGGCTCACCGACGATAATGTTCAGTTCGTGACAAGAATCAAAACGATAAATTATTTAAAAAATATAAATGGTGATTACCGTTATATGGAGAATAATTGGCAAAGTTACAATTTGTCTATTGAAAAAAACAAGAGCCTGTTGGAGACTAACAAGGATAAATGGGATTTTTAGGTTAGGTTTATTCATCTAAAAGGAGGTTAACGATGAAAGGCAAAGTAAATTTATTATTTATGAGACTCTTTGATTTGTTATTGGCGTTAGGTTTTATTGTGGTAGGAGCTATGATGATAAACTCAAAATACGGGATATTTTCTGAAGGATTTCCTAAGGAGTTTTCAGATGCCCTTCCTTTTGACAGCTGGTTTATTCCCGGAATTATTTTAATTATCGTATTTGGGGCAGGCAATTTAGCTGCTTTTGTTATCAGCTTTATAAGAAGGGATAATCCGCACAGATTATCCTTAATTATGGGTTGTATACTTTTATTATTTATTATAATGCAGGTAATTATCTTGGGAGAATGGTATTTAGCATCGGTTGAGTTTATTATTTTAGGTGTAATTCAAATAGTGCTCAGTGCAACTTATAAATCATTTACATTAATGGGAAAGTATATTAAAATGGATGTGTAGGAAAAAAATATAAATTTTGGAGGATATTATAATGATATCACAAGATATGATTAAGTTAGGGACGCAAAGATCTGTCATAAGAGAACTGTTTGCTTACGGATTGCAAAGAGCTGAAATTGTGGGAGCAGAAAATGTGTTGGATTTCAGCCTTGGAAATCCAAGTGTTCCGTCTCCTGAAGAGGTTCAGGATGCAATTATAGACATTGTGAAGAATGATGACCCCATGGTTTATCACGGATACAGCACATCGCAGGGACATGCCGGATGCAGAAAGGCAATTGCAGGGAATTTAAACGATAGATTCGGAACATCCTATTCATTGAATGATTTGTTCATAACCTGCGGGGCAGCTGCTTCGTTAAACATAGTTTTTAAAGCTTTGACAGCATCGTCTGATGATGAAATAATCGTTTTGGCTCCTTATTTTCCCGAATATAAAGTTTTTGTAGAAGGACAGGGAGCTAAGATGAAACTGGTTCCAAACCGCAATGATATGAGACTTAATTTTGAAGGAATTAAAGAAGCCGTGAATAAAAATACCAAAGCCATTCTGATTAATTCTCCAAACAATCCTTCCGGTGTAGTTTATTCAAAGGAAGAAATAAAAGCGTTGACAGATTATCTGAAAAATATGCAGGATGATTTAGGTCAGATTATTTATCTGATTTCCGATGAGCCATACAGAGAGCTTGTATTCACGGATGAGCCTGTTCCATTTGTGCCAAACTATTATGATAATACGATTGTTTGCTATTCCTGGTCAAAATCATTATCTCTGCCCGGGGAACGTATTGGTTATATTCTAATAAATGACAAATGCGACGGCAATGAAACCGTAATGGCTGCAGTGGGAGGGGCTGCAAGAGTTCTTGGATACGTATGTGCTCCGACACTTTTCCAGCATGTTATTGAAAAATGCATTAATGTTAAGCCAAAATTGGAAGTTTACAGGAGAAACGGGGACATTCTTTATAACGGATTGACAGAAATGGGATATAATGTTGTTAAACCGGACGGTGCATTCTATTTATTCATCGAAGCACCAAACGGAAATTCAGAAGAATTTTCACAAAAAGCAAAGAAATATGATGTATTGGTGGTTCCGGGAACAGGCTTTGGAACTAAAACTCACTTGAGATTGTCTTATTGTGTGGATACTGAAAAATGTAAAAAAGCATTGCCCGTATTTGAAAAATTAATAAAGGAATTTAAATAGAAAAATGGCGCAGAAATGCGCCATTTTTATAACTACAAACCATACCTCTTTTCTATTAATGAAATGATTTTATCAAGATCTTCATTGCCGTAATATTTCACATAGATAACTTTGTTGTCAAAACTTGCATATATTGACTTGATGTTTTCGTAGTCAAAAATGTATAACAGATCAAATTTATTGCTTTCAATTTTTACAGGCTCAATATCCCGGTAGTCACGATGATAATGATGAATCAAATCCTTTAAAAGCCCTTCAGCCATACCTTTAAATGCTAATTCATAATACCTGGTAATTACACTTGCCGGTGAATATGCACCGCTGAAATCCTCCTGCATTTCACCTTCCACATAACCGCCCTCATATATTCTGTATTGCACAGGTGATAATAAACTCCAATTATACTGCAGGTCATGCCAATAATCATATATTTTACCGCTTTCAATCTCATTTATACGAATAGCGGGAAGATTTTCAACTGCTTTTGGAGATGTATATGATTCTCTTTTTATTACCGAATAAATAGGTGAAATTATAGCGGAAAAAATCCACAGAATCAGAGTCACATACACCAATGCCGATAAGAAATAACTAAGTTTCCAATTCCGGCTGTGGTTTATAGGGATGCCCATAAACAGGGAGTTTTTAATTTTCTTTACCGAAAAATATCCTTGTATTGCCGTACATAATATATAAATATAAGCAATTGTCATTGTAATTGTGGTGAAAGAGCTGCGCCTTATTAAATTCAAGTACGGTTCACTATCCAAGAAAAGGTGAGCGAGTAATAAAGCCAATGCTAAAATAACGGCAATAACTATTACTGTTGTACTTTTTTTAATTTGCTTATCAAGCATTTTAAATGTAAAACTTTGTTCCATAGGGTCAGTGTGAAGCTCAGTTGAATTTAATTCCTCGGGGGAAGAAAATATATAAAATATTTGTTTATTCATAACCAACTGCCAACCGCATTCCTTATATACATTTAGCTGCTCTAAGGTAGGGTTTTCTTCCAAAATTTCAATTCTGTACCTCGTGTTTTTAGGTTCTCCTTTTTCAAATGTAACTAACCAGTTTCCCACATTTTGCAAATGCATACCTTTTGCAGCCATATACGAAAACCAGCTTTCATTTTTGCCGAATTCCCACAAATCACTTAACAAAAACCTGTAAGCAAATTTACTCATGATCCCTCCTTAATTATGGCTCCGTCATCAACCATGTCATTTAATCTTTCATATTCCTTTTTTAAAGCGGAAATTCCGTCCGTTGTAATAGAATATGTTTTTCTTCTGCCGTCATCATTTAAAACAATTATCAAATTATCCTTTTGAAGCCTTGCAAGAACACCGTACAAAGTGCCGGGGCCCATTTTTACTCTTCCCTTTGAAACCTCTTCAATTTCATTCATTAGCTGATAACCATGATTAGGATGCAATAAAGCTAACAGCACATAGTACATTGCTTCAGTCATGGGACTTCCGTCATAGGGCATGAAATCACTCCTTTATTGTGCAAACAATAAGGATACTAAAAAAGCTATCTCTAAGTCAACAGACTTAGAATCCTTATTATGCATCACGATATACCGTATGACATAATAGTAATGCTTAAATATAAATCTGTCAATAAATATCTTATTGATTTACAAATTTAAAATCTTATAGTAAGATATTGAGATACAAATATGTTTCGGCTTCAAAGGAGAAAAGATGGAAATAATAAGAGTAAAAGGCAATACATATTGCATAGATACGGGTATGACTTATTTACCTTTTTATAAATTAAACGAACGGGATATTATACTGATGGATTCCGGTTATCAAAAAGAAAGCACTGGGATAGAAGAAGTATTGGAAAACAGTAATTTAAAAATTAAAACCATAATATGTTCTCATGCTCATCCGGATCATGTAGGGAACAATTCGTATTTTAAGGATAAATACAATTGCAGAATTGCTATGACCAGGGACGAAGCATTCCTTTGTTCTTCATATGCAAACTTCAAAACTTTTTATGACCAGCCTATGTCTTTAATAAAAAGCTATTATCATAATTTAGTATGTGAAACTGATATTATCATAAATGATAAACAGGACAGCATAATACTTAATGATGTCGTTTTTAAGCTGTTTCATACATTTGGGCACAGCTCCGATCAAATATGCATAACAACTCCGGATGACGTTTGTTATTTGGCAGATACTTTGATAACTCATGAAACAATGGAAGGTACAAAGATTCCGTATGCATTTGTGTTAAAGGATGATTTGGAGAGCAAGAAAACATTACATCAGCTTGACTGCAGCACATATATAATTGCTCATAAAGGGATATTGAATGATATTGATGGATTGATACATGACAATATAAAATATTACAGCCGTATTGCGGAACGGGTATATGAAGAAATAACAAAGCCAATGACTTTTGAAGACATTTTAAAATGTGTAATCAGAAAATATAAAATAGAAGTAAAAAGCGTTTATAAATACAGGCTGGCGGAAAGAATGTTAAGGTCATATGTGGAATACCTGTATGAAACGGAAAGGGTAGAAACAATAATTGAGAACTGCTTTATAAAATATATTAAAAGATAGGAAAGGGGATGTTCGCCTTTTCCAATGAAAAGAACATCTCCGCCATTTCAAAAATCTCCGCTATTATTACTGCGGTCGGATTGTCCCCTAACTTTTCAACCCGGATGGTAATTTTGTAATAATGTGTAATGCCATTTTTATGGCAGGTGTTTAGATATCAGCTTGAACTTCATTTTGTTTTACCTTAAAATAATTATAACCCATATATATTCCATGAATACAATATAGAGCTGCTATAACTTCTATGGCTTTAATGCCTATATATTTAATAAGCAAAACTGATACAAAACCACCCAAGAAAAAGGTTAAAATTGAAATTATGTAAAATCTTAATTTCCAGGCATCCTTGCGATTACCGTGCAGTAAGGCTCCAAGACAAAAACCCGCGTCGGTAATATATCCCGTCATATGTGTTGTTCTTACTATTATACCCTTTAATTTAATATATGAACCGTTTTGCATTCCCATACCCAAGGAAATAATTCTGAGAATAACTATATTGCCGGTAGTTGTTTTTATAGCGATAAACATTATTATTCCAAAGAAAATCGGTAGTATTGAATCATATTTGGTAATATCCGTTTTTTTTTCGTGATAAATATAACCTGATATTGCAGAACCGATAAAGAAAAGTATAATATAGAATAATATTTCACTAAATGCATTGAACTCTCCGTTAGCAAGAGCAATTGCCGCTTTGCTTATATTTCCAGTAGAGTGGGTAATATTCAACTCCAATAAAAGCATAGCACAAACATTAATAACACCCGCCAAGAAAGTCAGTTCACCGATCCAATTATAGTAAAATAACTTGCGTTTTGATGCTTCCATGTTAAATTTAACCTTCCATAAATTATATTAGTACATAGTACAAAGATTCTATGTCAAATCCATACTACCATATAACATTATTAAATACAAATAGAATAGACTATTAAATCTAAAGGTCAGCATGTGAAAATTTTTATATCAAAGATAATAATATATAAAGTGTGCTGATAGAAATATAAAACAATAAATGAGCACAAGCGGCTATAATTTTTTTATTCCTAAATAAAAGAAAGTCGCTGTTAACAAAAATGATAAAAAATCGGCGAACGGAGCGGCATACAAAAGCCCTTTCAAGCCCCATAGCTTAGGGAATATCAAAATGGCAGGGATTAATAAAATTAATTGCCTCGTAAGTGTTAAAAACATAGATGACTTTGGTCTTCCGATTGCCTGAAAAAAGTTAGCGGCTACAACTTGAAAGCCCACTACAGGGAAACATAAAAACCAAGCAAATATTGCCGAACGTCCAAAGCTGATTAAATCCGGATCCCTGTTAAACAATGATATTAATTGTACAGGAAAAAGTCTGGTAATAATATATCCTGATGTTACAACAATTGTTGCAGTTTTTATGGCTAATTTAATTGCTTCCTTAACTCTAACGTATTTACGGGCACCGTAATTAAAGCTGATGATAGGTTGAACTCCTTGGTTTAAACCAACGATAGGCATAATTAAAAATGTTTGAATGCTGTTGATTACTCCCATTCCGGAAACGGCTATATCACCTCCGTAAATATATAAGCTCTTATTCAAAGTCGCATTTAAAAGACTTGAAGCCAACTGCAGCAAAAATCCGGGCATTCCCAACATCGTAATTCTTTTAACCAAACTGAGCTTTAGTTTCATATATTTACGCTTTAATTTATTTCTGCTTTGTTTTCCGATAAAATATGAAATAACCCATAAAAATGAAAAAAACTGTGAAATAATAGTTGCCAAGGCGGCTCCTGCCATACCCATATTTAAACCATAAATAAAAATTGGGTCTAAAACAATATTGGTTCCTGCTCCTAAAAACATTGTGTACATAGCTAATTTAGGATTTCCGTCGGCACGTATAAAATGATTCAGCCCTACGCTTACAATATGAAACGGCGCTCCCAAAGTAATGATACTCATGTATTCCAATGAATAAGGCAGAATATCCACGCTGGCACCGAAGGAAAGGAGAATGGTTTCTAAATTTACTTGAACTGAAATCATAAATAATACACCGGCTGAAATAAGCATCATCAGTGTATTACCAATAGTATTTTCCGCCACTTCATAGTTTTTTTCACCTAAATTCATAGAGAAATTAGTAGCACCGCCCACACCGAATAAAACTCCGATTGCCAAGGATATTATCATAATGGGAAAACCTATGGTTATTCCCGCTATTCCGTTTATTCCAAGTTCAGGGCTGTTGCCGATAAATAACCTGTCAACTACATTGTATAATGCATTTACCATCATACCGACTATTGCAGGCAACGAAAATTTTAATAAAAGCTTTGAAATTTTTTCTTCTCCCAACGGGTTTATATATTCCAATTTTGTCCTCCCATATGTAAATAATAATGTCATTATACTATAGATGCCTGTATATTAAAACAAGATTTTACAAGTAACTGTATCCTTAAGTGCTTTTTTTTGATATAATAAAATAATAAATAACGTGCAGAGGGGAACTAATATGAGGATATTGCATACTTCGGACTGGCATCTTGGCAAAAGCCTTGAGGGTGCCAGCCGAATGGACGAGCAAGAAGCATTTTTAAATGATTTTATTGAAATAGTCAAAGAAAAAAATGTGGACATGGTTATTATTGCGGGAGATATTTACGACAGCGCAAATCCACCTTCAAGAGCTGAAAAAATGTTTTATGATACATTGAAGAAACTCTCGTCGAACGGAGAAAGAATAACATTAGTGATTGCAGGCAACCATGACAATCCGGAAAGATTGGTAGCCGCAGGACCATTAGCAAGAGACCACGGGATTATTATGCTTGGAACACCCAAGTCTGTCGCTGATACGGGGGAATACGGAAAGCACATGGTCGTGGATTCAGGTGAAGGATTTGTCGAAGTTGAAATAAACGGCGAGAGAGCGGTTGTTTTAACCGTACCGTATCCAAGCGAAAAAAGGCTGAATGAAGTTTTATACGATGCAATGGATGAAGAAGAGCAAAGGGTTAAAACATACAGCGAAAGAATAAAGATACTCTTTGATACATTGAGCAAAAAATACAGGGAAGACACTATCAACATTGCAGTGTCACATTTGTTTGCCATGGGAAGCGAGGAAGCAGGCTCTGAAAGAAATGTACAGCTCGGAGGAAGCTTCGTTGTAGACGGAGGATGCTTTCCCGAAAAAGCACAGTATATTGCTTTAGGTCATATTCACAAGCCGCAGTTAGTGCCCGGAACCAATAAAAGAGCAAGATACGCAGGCTCACCAATACATTACGGCAAGAAGGAAATTAACTTTGATAAAAAGGCATTCATTATAGATGTTAAGGCAAATGAAGAATGCACTGTGGAAGAGGTTAAATTTAAAGTATACAAGCCTATTGAAATATGGAAGTGCGATAATATAGAAGAAGCAATAGATATGTGTGAGGAAAACAAGGACAAGAACTGCTGGGTATACTTAGAAATTAAAACAGACAGGTATTTAAGGGAAGATGAAATTAAAATGATGAAATCAAAAAAAGAGGACATCCTTGAAATATCACCAATTATAAAGGGTGAAAATACGGAAGAGATAAATTTTAACAGTTTTTCCGAGAAATCATTTGAAGAAATATTTAAGGAATTTTATATTAAGGAAAGACAGGTAGAGCCTCAGCGGGAGCTGATGGATATGCTCCTTGGAATACTCGGTGAGGAGGATGAATATGAAGCCGATTAAACTGAAAATTAAAGGTCTTAACAGTTTTATAGAAGCTCAGGAAATAAATTTTGAAATTCTCACGCAAAAAGGCTTATTTGGCATATTCGGTCCTACCGGAAGCGGTAAATCAACAATACTTGACGGCATTACCCTTGCGCTTTACGGAGAGGTTTCAAGAAAAAGCACAAATTATATGAACACTAACTGTGATTCAATGGCGGTAAGCTTTGAATTCAGGATAACAGATAAGGAGGTAAGACATTACAGGGTTGACCGGGAATTTAGAAGAGATCCCAAAACCGGAAATGTTCTAACCAAGTCTGCAATATTAGTTGATATTACCGATGGTGATCTGGTATTAGAAGATAAAGCAAGAAATGTAACAAAAAAGTCCGAAGAAATAATAGGGCTTAAATTGGATGACTTTACAAGGACGGTAGTTCTTCCGCAGGGTAAATTCAGTGAATTTTTAAAACTTGAAGGCAGGGAAAGAAGAGAAATGTTAGAAAGACTTTTCAACCTTCAAAAATATGGGGACGAGTTGTCCGTTAAGCTTGGAAATAAAATAAAAGAAGAAAATCAAAAAGCAAATATTGTTGAAGGCGAGCTTAACGGTTACAAAGATGTAAGCGATGAAATTTTGGAGGAAAAAAATAATGTGTTTAATGAAACATATAAGCAGTTAAAAATCTGTAAGGAGGAATTATTAAAAGCCGAAAAAGCTTATAATGAAGGCAGGGAATTATGGGAGCTGCAAAATGAATTCTATGAGCTGAAAATTAAAGAAAAAACTCTTAAAGAACAGGAAGAGGACATAGAAAGCAGCAAGCATGAGGTTTCGGTTTTAGAAAGCTCTCTTAAGGTAAAACCGTATGTTGACAGTTATGAAAACACATTGGGACAAATTTCAGAAGTAAAATCCGAAATCGAATCCCTGAGTAAAAAAGCGGAAAAAATCAAAGAAGACAAAAAAACTGCGGAAATAAGTTTGGCAGATGCAAAAAATAAAAAAGATACGGAACTGCCAAAGCTTAAAATCAAAGAGCAGCAGGTGCTTGATGCAATTGAAGAAAAAAAGCTGCTTGACTCATTGTTAAAAGAAAAAATAAGCTTGCGGGAAAGTATTTTGAAAACAGATGAAAGGTTGAACACTGCAGTAAAAAGCTTAAACAAAAACGATGGAAATATCATTAGCATTAATGAAAATATCAATGCCAAGGAAAGTAAAGCAGAAAAACTCAAGGTTTCCGAGGAATTTAAAAATAAGGTTAATGAAGGAATTATTATATTAAGCGAATTTGAAAGTATAAAAAAACAAATCGTAAGTATTGAAAAAGACATAAACTCAACTAAGCATAATATTGAAGAAGCAAAAGCCAAAAGCGAAAACCTTTCAAAGCTGCTTAATGAAAAAGAAAAATTGATGGGTGAATTATCCGGTAAATTAAAAAATTTAAATGAGAATTGTCCCGGAAACCAGGATACACTTATAAGCTTGAAAGAAAAGCTTTCCTATGCAAAAGAAAAATGGGACAAACACAAGGAATACACTTTTGCTATTGAAAAAGGACTCCTGAACACAGAAACATTTGGTAAAGAGCTTAAAGATAAACAACAGGAGAAAACCCGTATTTTTGAAAAAATAAATATATTAAAAGATGAAATAAAAAGATTAGAAAAAGAAAATTTAGCATATATTTTGAGAGAATCCTTGGCGGTCGGGGACATATGCCCTGTATGCGGCTCCACAGAGCATCACAAGGAAAATATTTTGCATGCTGAACAAACCGGAAATCTTGAAGAATTAAGAAATGATCTAAAATTAAAAGAAGAAAACCACGAGTTTATAAATTCGGAAATAATTAAATTAAGTGAAAGACTTGCTGCTGAAGAAAGCAATTTAAGCGATAATAATTTAAAGCTTAATAATTTAGGCGGTGAATATAGGGATTATTCGGTTGAAGAGCTACGGCAAGAATTTGATTTATTATATAAAGCTGTAAATAAGTACAATACAGATAAAACTATACTTGAAAAAGAGCTGCAAACAATCACTGAAGAAAAACACAGCATCCTTACGGACTATAACAATGCAAACAATGCATCATGTTACAACAGAGAGTTGTTGGATAAGCTGTCATCTGACTTAAAATCAAAAAATACAGAATTAAATAAGTCTTGGGAAAAGTTATCAATGCTTAAAAAAGAAATATTTGTTGAAGATTTTAAATCAGTGAGAACCGATATAAACAACAAGGAAAAAGAAAGAGCAGTATTGGAACGGGAAATCAAAAACCTTAGAAGCAGTTTAAAAGAGGAGCAGCTTAATAAAGAAAAATCGGCAAATGAATGCAATGATTTGAAAATTCAATTAAACGAAAAGAATACAATTATTGCGGAAAAAACAAAGAGTATTCAAGAAAAGCAAAATATAATCCTAAGCAAGGTTGGAGTTGCGGAAAATCTTGAATTGTTAAAGGAGCAAATTATAAAATCAGTCCTTCAAATTGAAAATCAGTTTAATATGTATGAAAAGAAAAAAAATGAGGTTGAAGAACTGTTTAACGAAGTAAACAATAAAATAATATCCTTGCAAGGCAATTTGTTAAGCTTGCAGGAAAGAAGCGTTAATGACAGGGACATGCTTGACAAGGCATTGGCAGAGGAAGGAATAAAGGATGTGAATGCAGCTAAGAAAAATTTTGTTCCCAAATCCGAAATAGATAAACTTAAAGCAAAAATCGAAAAGTATAACAATGCTGTTGCAGAGCTTAACGGTGCGTTTACAAGCTTAAATAAAAAAATTGACAACAGAAATCTGACTGAAGAGCAATGGAACGAAATACAGAAAATTAAAAATGAAAAAGCCATGATGGCTGACGAGCTGCAAAAAATCGCCACAAGCATTGAGGTAGAATTAAAATCGATAGTAGTTAAGCTAAAGGTGAAAACCGAGCTTTTAAAGGAAAAGCAAAAGCTAAATCACAAAATGGCATTGTTAAATGATTTGGATAAGCTTTTCAGGGGTAAGAAATTCGTTGAATTTGTTGCAGCCAACCAGCTTAAATATGTGTCAGTCGAAGCAAGCAAAAAGCTTAAAGAAATAACGGGAGGAACCTACGGCCTTGAAGTTGATGAAAATGGCAAATTTTTAATCAGAGACTATAAAAACGGAGGAGCACAAAGAGATGCCACGACATTGTCTGGGGGAGAAACATTTGTTGCATCCCTTGCACTTGCATTGGCTCTGTCATCACAAATACAGCTTAAAGGAACTGCACCCCTTGAATTGTTTTTCCTTGATGAAGGTTTTGGTACCCTTGATGACAATTTGCTTGAAACTGTAATGGATTCTCTTGAAAAAATCCATCACGACAAGTTATCCATAGGTATAATAAGCCATGTGGAATCAATTAAGAATCGTGTTCCGGTTAAACTAATTGTTACTCCTGCAGTGGCGGGATTAGGCGGAAGTAAGGTGAAAATCGAAAAATCATAAAATAAAAATGGAGGAAGAATTGAAAACATTATTTAAAAACGGAAATATCCATACAATGGATGAGGTTACGGTTGCAGATGCATTTGTAGTGGATGGCAATAAATTTGTCTATGTGGGAACTGAATCAGGTGCAAGAGATTACTTAAACAATCACAGCTTCAATGAAGTCGATTTAAAAGGTCATTTCGTATTGCCGGGCTTTAATGATTCACATATGCACTTTCTACATTTTGCAAAAGGCTTGAAAAACGTAGATTTAGTTGGAGTAAAAAGCATTGAAGAAATTAAGTGCAGAATTAAAAGAAGTTTTGAAAAAAGAGATGCCGGAGATAATTCCTGGATTGAAGGAGTAGGCTGGAACCACGATTATTTTACCGATGAAAAAAGATTCCCGAATAAATTTGATTTAGACGGTATTACGGGTGATGTACCGGTCATGATTATGCGTGCTTGCTTTCATGTCGGAGTATTAAACTCTGCGGCACTAAAAATTGTCGGTTTAAACAAGGAAACGGCAAAACAATACGGACACTTAATTGAGACGTTGCCGGACGGTGAGCCGAACGGAGTTATTAAAGAGGGTTTATTATCAATTGTTAAAATCAGTATTTACGACCGGGGCTTAGAAGCATTAAAAAATATTATGGAGGAAGCTCAATATTTTGCTTTGGCACAAGGAATAACATCGGTGCAGACAGATGATATCGGATATACGACTGAAAGAGACTATAAATTACTGTTTCAGGCATTAAAAGAATTAGATGAAGAAGGAAGGCTTAAAGTACGTATAGGTGAGCAGTGTTCAATTCCCGATATTGATTTGCTGAAAGGATTCTTTCAAAAAGGATATAATCATGGGTGGGGCAACAACAAATATCGTATAGTATGCATTAAGCTTTTTACGGACGGTTCGCTTGGTGCAAGAACCGCTGCACTGAGAAACCCTTACAATGATGACCCTTCCACGAATGGAATTGAAATAATGACTCAGGATGAAATTAATGAATTGGTTTTATTATCCCATAAGAACAATTGTCCTGTCGCAATACACGCAATAGGGGATAAGGCGATAGAAATGTCATTGAATGCAATAGAATATGCACAGAAAGAGTACCCTGATAACAATCCGAGACATGGAATCGTACATTGCCAAATAACGGAGGAAGAGCTTCTAAACCGCATCAGGAAATTGAATGTAATAACATATATCCAGCCCATATTCATAGATTATGACATGAATATAGTATACGACAGAGTAGGCAAGGATTTGGCCGAAACTTCATATGCATGGAAAACAATGATTAACAAAGGAGTACATGCTTCCTTCGGAACGGATTGTCCCGTTGAAAGATTTGACACCATGCCCAATATTTATTCGGCGGTAACAAGAAAGGGTATTACGGGAGAAGATAAAAAGATTTATCTGCCGGATGAAAAGCTGTCTATGGATGAAGCATTGAAGTCATACACGATTGAAGGTGCTTATGCTTCCGGCGAAGAAGATATAAAGGGCTCTATAACAGCCGGAAAATTGGCAGACTTTGTTCTGCTTGATAAGGATTTATACAATTTAACCGACGAAAAAGAAATTCTTGGTACTCAAATTATAGAAACATATGTTGACGGAAAATCAGTATATAGAAAATAATTATCTATAAAAATAATAACAATTGATACCGCACCGAAAGTGTGGTATTCTTTTTGTGAGTTGCATTCCGGGAAGGAATGCCCGGCAAGATTATGGAGGTTTTTATGAGAAGAAGTGACGGCTATTTACTTAAAGATTTGAAACCTTTTATGAAAATAATACCTTATGTAATGGAAAAACGAAGTGATTCACAAAATTTCTCAAAGCAAACTTTTCCGGCTGAAAGTATTGACAGATATATTGCCGAAAAAAAGCAATCAGGTTACAACCTTAACTATATGCATGTATTTATAGCTGCATATGTGAGACTAATTGCACAAAGACCTCAACTGAACCGTTTCGTAATGAATAATCAGATATATCAAAGAAATAAAATATACGTTTCGATGGCGGTTAAACGCTCTCTTCGGGATGAAGGCGAAGAGACAACCGTTAAATTTGAATTTACGGGAAACGAAGATATTTTTGAAATAGCGGAAATTATAGATAGAGATATAGCAAAAGCACTTTCTTTCAATGAAAGCACAGATACGGACAAACTTGCCGAAATGGTAATGTCAATGCCCGGGTTTGTGAAAAAAGTATTGGTCAGACTGATAAAGGCAATGGATAATTACAATATGCTTCCCAAAAGCGTAATCGATGCAAGCCCCTTTCACACGACATTATTTTTTACTTTCTTAAAATCAATAGATACGCATTATATTTATCACCATCTTTATGACTTTGGAACAACCGGTATATTTGCCGCTCTTGGGAAAACCGTTAAACTACCGATTGTAGAAAATGAACAGATAGTAGTGAAAAAATGCTGTGAAATAGGTTACACCATGGATGAAAGAATTTGTGACGGCGTATATTATGCAAGATCCTTCAAGCTGTTGGAAAAATATTTCTATAACCCTCGCTTACTGGAAACAAGACCCCAAGAAAAAAGAATTCTGGGGACGGACCTTAAAATGTCATAAACTCAAATGCCGGTTCCGCGGCAATAAATCAACATAATTATAGTTATGTAAATCGATGCAATGATTAATGAGGTAACAACATGGAAAACAAAACAGAATATATAACCCCATAGATGAATAATGCTTGCATATTCATCTATGGGGTTATATAACGGCATTCCAAGGTCTGTCTCCGGAATGCCGTCAAATTTTTTTTAGAACTGAAAGGTCCGTCCTCAGAATTCCGGAATGCCCTCAGAATTCCTTGAAATTCATTATTCTACGATTATGCTGTATTCTTGTTTTTCTAAAACCTCACCTATTACGGCATAGGGTGTGCTGCTGTTTTTAAGCTCATTAAGCAATAACTCGGATTTTTCTTTTTCTAATGAAATCAGAAGTCCTCCCGATGTTTGCGGGTCAAATATGCAGTCTGCAATTTCCTGGGGTACCGACTCTGAAATCTTTACAAAGTCCTTTATGTATTCCATATTTTTGTAGGCTCCGCCCGGAATAATACCCATTTTAGCTAAAGACAGCGCTTCTTCGATAATCGGTATTGAGCGTGAATTAAACTTAATGGTAACATTACTTCCTTGAGCCATTTCAAATGCATGACCTAACAGACCAAATCCTGTTATGTCGGTACAGCTGTTAACACCAACCTTCATCATTGCGTCCTTAGAGAATTTATTCAATTCAGTCATTACATGGACGGCTGTTTTATAACCTTCTTCGCTTACTATTCCTGCTTTAATGCCTGTATTCAATATACCAAGTCCCAAAGGTTTTGTAAGGATTAAGGCATCACCCGGTTTTGCATTGCAGTTAGTTACAACATCCTTCGGATGTATAAATCCGGTTACGGATAACCCGTATTTCGGTTCTTTGTCTTCTACGGTGTGGCCTCCGATAATCATTGCATTAGCTTCTCTTACTTTATCATGACCGCCTTTAAGAATGTTTTTAATAATATCCTTAGGCAAATCTTCGGGAAAGCACGTAATGTTTAGTGCTAACTTAGGCTCGCCGCCCATGGCATAAACATCACTTAATGAATTCGCAGCCGCTATTTGACCATATTCATAAGGGTCGTCAACGACAGGCGTAAAAAAATCCAATGTTTGTACTAAGGCAATATCATCAGTTATCTTATAAACTGAGGCATCATCTGAAGTACTGATTCCTACCAATAGATTTTCATCAGAATCATTATTTAAATGACACAATACTTGTGCCAGGACTTCTGGTCCGATTTTAGCTGCTCAGCCGGAGCTTTTAGTCATTTGAGTCAGCTTAATATCATCTAATGACATATTTTCACTTCCTTATATTAAATTTTCATATTGTGACAATGTACTAAAAAACTTTGAAAGCCTCTGCCAAAGGTGACAGATTTTTGTTTTTGCTATGAACGAAAATAAATATAATAATTTTGCGGAACTTAATAATGAATTTGTTTTTGCCGGAAATCCTGCTTGTATTTTAACATATCGCATATATTAATTCAAATATGATTTTTATTCGGATAGTGTACATCAAAAAAAATTTAATCTTCTAATAGACAGAATTGTTGATTATATTGAAGCAAATGACAATATAGAGGTTCAATTAAACACTAAAGCAGAAGAATTAATTGTTAAAGATGGAAGAGTTGTGGGCGTTAAAGCTATGAATGGCGATAACCCTATTACATACACAGCTGACAAAGGTGTTATTATAGCCACGGGCGGCTTTGGAGCCAATGTGGAAATGCGACAAAAATATAACGAGCAATGGGCAAACTTAGACAGTAGTATTGGATGCTCAAATCAAAGTGTTGCCGCTCAGGGTGATGGTATTGTAATGGGTGAAGCTATAGGGGCACAATTAATTGATATGGGTCTTATACAATTGCATCCAAATGGAGAGGTTGGTACCGGAATGATGATGGGTGTTCCGGGCACACCGGGATTAAACAGAATATTTGTAAATAATGAAGGAAAAAGATTTGTATCGGAAGATGCAAGGCGTGATGTGATGGTTAATGCAATTTATGCGCAACCAGACGGAAATATGTGGGTTATAGCAGATACAAACAAATATCCCGAAGGAAATGTTGAGATTGAAAATGCGGTTTTATTGGGAAAAGCATTTAAAGGTAATACTGTAGAAGAATTAGCAAAAGAAATCGGTGTTGATGCTGCCAATCTTCAAAAATCAATTGATGATTATAATGCAGTCGTAGAGGGAGGTACAGATGAATTCGGATTAACGACATTTGATAAGAAATTGGGTAATCCTCCATATTATGCGGCTAAGAGAATACCTACAGTGCACCATACTATGGGTGGTTTAAAGATAGATACTGAATGTCATGTTCTGGACCAAAACGATAAACCGATACCGGGACTTTATGCTGCAGGAGAGGTTACAGGAGGTATACACGGAGGTAACCGACTTGGTGGAAATGCAATATGCGATATAGCCGTATTTGGTCGTATTGCGGGTAAGACAGCCTCTCTGAATCAATAATTCAGATAAAAATAATTGAATTGAATCTGTAAGATTTAAAATGCTTAAAGAATGAGACTTTTAAGAGAGCAGAAAATCTTCACATTGAATAAAGGTACAAAAAAAGATTATTAAGATGGGCGGTTAAGCTAATTTAAGTTTAACCGCCCATAGTTTATTTCCACGTAGTTCCGGAGTGATCAATATTTACAATTCTTGTATAGCGCCTTAGAGGGTATTCTCCGTCATGGGGGGCTCCGCAATAGGACGAAGACATGTTTTCACCGGAGCATACACGTACGGCACCGGCATTAAAAAGCATATCTGACAGGACAGCAAGTTCTGATTGACTGCAAAGCAATCCGACTGTTTGAAGGTAGTTTTTATATGGACGAAGTGTAGGCAGCAGTTCTAAACGAGGCAGCGGTCTTACCCACGCATTCCCAAATTGAATCGATGTATCAATTGCTTTATCCCGATATGCAATCAGGCTGCAGTTGCTGCCTTTAAATATCCTGTTGTTATTATAGATGCCTTCAAGCTCTTCCGTGTACAGCTTAAGGGCAGATTGGGATTTTATACCTATTCCGATTTTCTGGGGATTGCTACTAATAGCATATTCTAAAATCGGCAGGAAGCTATTGCAGAATTCATATATATCATTCATGTTGTCCGTATCAATAAAAATTCCCTGCAGAGAACTGCACAGCAATTGTCCGGTTTCTGCAATATTTTTTGCAAGACCCTCCATGCCGCTTTGTGTTATGCCTTGCTTTGTAACGTATGCAAAGCTTACTTTATGACCCCATTCAATAAGCTTGATATTCGGAGGAATAAGCTTCCGCAGAGCAGACACAGCTTCCTTGCCTCCCCATACAACGACGGCATCTGCAGCAGAAATCAGCTGTTCTATATGTTCGATGTCCTTTGAGGAATAATCAAACACATAAATATAGTCTGCCAAGATAGGCTCTGCCTCTATAAGCTCAAGCAGCAGTCGTACCGATATACCGCTCTCTTCCGCAGGCAATTTTAAAATATTTATATTTCCGGTCAGAAGCCCCTCCAATACGCTGAATGCCGGTAATCCGTCAGCATTGCCGGCAGCAACATGCAGCAAAACACCAAGCGGCAGAATTTGCCGGGTGACGGCAGACTCTTTGTACGGAGGATTAAATGTAACAGGATTACATAATATATCGCCCAATTCGACCTTTATGCGGTGAAGCAGACTGTCTTTGTTGAAAAGACTGCGCATTTCGTTGATATAGTTTTTGCTTATTGATTTATCAATTCCAAGTCCTGCCATTGCCTCTATATAATACGATTCGTCCAAATCGGACACAACTTTATTGCAGGCGTTAATAACTGTTTCAGTATTAAGTCTTCCTTTTTTCAGTGTATCGATAATATAATGTTCTAGATTATCCAATATAATATCGCATTCTTTCGAGTCCGTGATTTTCCCTTTTACCAGATTCATACCGCACCGCCTTTCTTTATGTCCAGCAGCTCAAAAGCATTCGCCGCACATGTTTTAATATCTGCAAGCCCCACACGTCCCAGAATTTCAAAATACGGCGAGTTTATACCGCATCCGCATTCTTCGCCGGGATGCATTATTGCCAAATCATCGGTCATGACACTGACAAACGGCATGCTTGTCATCATTGGTGTAATTAAATTTAATATGCCGGGAACTCCGTATCCGACAGGCTGCATATTTAAATCACGAATGAGTACTCTTGAATATATCGGTACATGAAAATGGTGGTTCGGGCAATTAAAATAGGGGATAGGATGTTCAACAGCACCAAAGAATTCTTTTGACCGGTCGCCGCCCAGCCCTAAAACTTCTTGCGACATTTCATATAAAGCGGGTTTGTCTACCTGCTCGGCAAAAAAGGTTTTCCAGCCTCCGGCTAAAATTATTAGTGATTTAGGATGAAGCTTGAGTTTGATTCCTGAATCAATGAGCTCTTTCAATAAAAACGAAAAATACGCCGGGAACCCTATGAAGCGTACCGGAAGACCCATTTTTTCATAACGAAGTAAAGCATTTTTTATTCCGTCCATGTTAAGGACATAGTCTGTTCCTGTATCTTTAAGAGCATATTCCCTATGAATGGCAGGAGCGGCATATGTAGTCGCATATGCGGTTTTAACAGCACCGATCTTATTTCGTTTTGATGGCTGATATCCCAAGACTATGTAATTGGTTGGATGAATGGATACTAATTTATTTGTGATGAATGTCCCCAGTACCATGCCCATGCCTCGCCATGCTGATGACAGGTCAAGTGCCATTTCACTGACCTTGCCGCCTGTACCTGATGTAGTTGATTTAAGCATAAGTTTATTTTCCGGCGCTGAATAAAGCGTGTGTTTTTTTAAAAAAAGTGTTGGTATGGGCGGAATTTTATATATATCTTCTATTGTTTCCACCTCATTAATTGAAAAACCTTGATGAGATATTATTTTTGCATAGTCCGGACAGTTATCGGTGTGATGCTTTATATTTTCCAAAATTGCATTAAGAAACAGAGCATTCGTATCTTCTGTATTATAAATATCTTTATGAAAGAAAAGCTTATGACCGTAGTTCATTTTGCACCGCCTGTTATTTAATTTATGTTAACAAGAACCAGTAAACTAATTTGCAGTATCATAATTTTATAGTAGCATATCAAATCTTTGAAGTCAATGATATCAATATAAGCAAGATATAAGCAAGTAGAAGGTGCCAAATAATTGATTAATAGTTATGCTCAAGAGTTATTGGTCACCATGGGACGTACCTTTGAATGGTTTTGTCACTCCAAGGTCCGTCCCCAAAATTCTTTGGCTATGTTTACAGCTCCTCTTGCATCCTTGGAATAATAATCAGCGCCGATTTTAGACGCATAATCCGGTGTTAATACTGCACCGCCGACCATAATTTTTATTTGAGGAACTTCTTTTTTTAATGCTTCAATGGTATATTCCATATTTTTTACAGTTGTAGTCATTAAAGCACTCAAGCCTACTAAATTTATTTTTTCATTAAGAGCCGTTTCAACAATCCTTTCAATATCAACATCCTTGCCTAAATCAATGATTTTATAGCCATAATTTTCAAGAATAAGCTTTACAATATTTTTCCCTATATCGTGAATATCTCCCTTGACGGTGGCGAGCAATATTTTTTTGCTGTCGGTTATTTCAATATCTCTTAATGATTTTTCCTTTATAGTTTCAAAAACTATTTTAGAGGTTTCGGCGCTTCTTATAAGCTGAGGCAGGAATATTTCCTGCTTCTCATATTTTTCGCCTACAATATCCAGGGCAGGTATCATGAATTCATTTACTATTTCAATAGAATCATATCTGTTAAGCATATCAGAAGACAAGCTTTTAGCTTCTTCCTTTAAGCCCTTAATTATTACATCCTTTAAATCTGATTGTGAATTGTATGTTGTATTTTCAGGAACCATATTGCTGTAAGCTTTTATATATTCCTTGCTGTCTTTGTCCTGATTAGATAAAACTTTATAGGACCTTATTACATCCATTAAAGCATCATTGGTTGAATCGGTAATGGGGGCATCCAATCCAAAACCTAATGCCATGGCAAGGTAAGTTGTGTTTAACAGCTTTCTGTTTGGTAAACCAAAGGATACATTGCTGGCTCCCAAAACTATTTTTACATTGTATTTCGATTTAATTAAAGGAATTGCCTTAAGTGTTTCCATTACGGCTGCTTGCTCGGCAGAAGCTGTAAGTACAAGGGGGTCTACAACAATATTTTCTTCCGGTATGCCGTATTCCTTGGCAGTTTCAATAATATCCGAAGCTATTTCCAATCTCTTTTCTGAGGTAGAGGGAATTCCTTCTTCATTTAAGGTTAAAGCAACAACCAAGGCTCCATATTTTTTTGCAATGGGAAATATTTTTTCCATGCTCTCTTTCTTGCCGTTAACTGAATTGATTATGGGTTTTCCGTTATATATTCTTACTGCAGCTTCAATAACATCATAATTAGCGCTGTCAATCTGCAGAGGAAGAGAAACAACGCTTTGCACTTCTGTTATTACTTTTTTCATCATTTCCTTTTCATCAATATCCGGAAGCCCGACATTTATATCTAAAATATCAGACCCGCTGTCCTGCTGAGCAATGGCTTCTCTTATAACATAGTCAAGATTTTTTTCCCTTAATGCTTCCTTCAGTCTTTTTTTGCCTGTGGGGTTGATTCTTTCGCCGATTATTTTTACTTCCTCACCAATAAACACTGTTTTTGAAGATGAAGAAGCTGTTGTAAAGTGTTTTTTCGTAATTTTTAGAGGCTTCAATTCTCTCAGTGCGTCAATCATATTTTTAATATATTCGGGGGTGGTTCCGCAGCATCCTCCTAATATTGCAACACCTTTTTTTGCCATAATACTGATTTCGCGGCTGTATTCATCCGGGTTGATGTCATAATATGTATTGTTGTTGCGGTATTTAGGCAGTCCTGCATTTGCCTGCACCATAACAGGTATAGAGCTGTATTTTAAAAGCTCATCAACTACGGACTGCAGCTGCTTAGGTCCTAAGGAGCAGTTAACTCCAAGCACATCCACGCCGAGCCCCTCTACAACGCTCACAAATGCAGCAACATCAGTGCCGGTAAAGGTGCGGCCGTTATCTTGAAAGGACATGGTGGCAAATACGGGCAGGGCAGAGTTTTCCTTAGCCGCAAGAATTGCCGATTTTAATTCGTAGATATCGGTCATAGTTTCAATTAAAATAATGTCCGCTCCCGCATTTACTCCTGCAATTATTTGCTCTTTAAATATGTCATAAGCTTCTTCGAAACTAAGAGTACCTAAAGGGGATAGGAGGGTGCCTATGGGACCTATATCCAATGCAACATATTTTTCTTCCAGACCTTCGGTAGATTTTTTTGCCGTTTTTACAGCAGCAGTGATTATTTCTCCGACTGTATGGGATGAGTTCTTCAATTTAAACCTATTTGCACCGAATGTATTTGAAGTAATAATATCAGAACCTGCATTTAAATACTCTCTATGTATACTGTAAATAACTTCGGGCTTTGTAATGTTTAATTCTTCCGGCAGCTTGCCTGTCTCTAATCCGCTTTTTTGAAGCATGGTGCCCATTGCACCATCAAAGAATAAAAATTTCTCTAATTTATTTAACATGGTTTTTTTCTCCTTCTACGAATCCGCAATTGCCAAAAAGATTACAATTTAAGCAGGATTTTTTATGAATTTTATTTCCCTTATCAAAGCCTATAAAAGCCGTTACGGATTTTTTAGGCATTAAGATTGAATAATCCGATGCTGTCAGTCCAATAAGCTTTTGCGCATTTAATACAGACAGTATTTCAATTTGATGTGAAATGGGAACATCACCGTAACCCGGACTGTATCTGTATGTAATATTACAATTTTCCTTTGCCGCAATTGCCTTAATTTCAGCCTCGGCAATATCGCAAAGGGACTCGATACAGGAGGCTGCACAGGCATCAAACACAACAGCCTTGGATAAATTTGACACACTGTAATATCTAATTCTTTTTTCTGCTTCAAATCCGATAGTTGCAGCCATTATTGCAGCTTTATCACAATGCTTGAAAAGCTCAGATAAATCATCTGATTTTATAGTTAAACCGCTTTCAAAGCCTATATTATTATTTTCCTTTTTAATGTTGAAAATTTTGAAAACATATTTCAGCTCGCTTATTTCTTGAAGCTCTGTTATTGATTCGTCAAGCAATCTTACTGTTTCCTCATCAACATTTTTATTTTTGTATCCCAGATATCTTAAAGCCTCGGTTTTATCAATCTTAACTAAGCCGTTATCAATATGCCGTACACTCATTTGTCAACACACTCCTGATGGCGGTAATACTGCCTAAAATTTTTCTTGCTGTGGAGGGCTTATTCATTGTGTAAATATGAATGCCGTCAATACCCCATGATAGCAGATCTATTATCTGACTGACTGCATATGACATTCCGGCTTCATTTAATGCTTCAGGATTGTTTTCGTATTTTTCCAGCAATCTCCTGAATTTCTTAGGTATTGAATTCCCCGTAAGATTTATTATGGTTTCTATTTGTCGTTTATTAAGTATGGGCATAATTCCGGTAATTATAGGTAAATAGACTCCTTTTTTCTGTGTTTTGTCATAAAAATCATAAAACAATTCATTGTCAAAAAACATTTGGGTTACCAGGAAATCGGCGCCGGCATCCATCTTTCTTTTTAGAAAATCGATATCGGAATTTAAATCCTTTGCATCAGGGTGCTTTTCCGGATAGCAGGCAGCTCCAATGCCTAAATCAGAGTTGCTTTTAAAATATTCTATAAGCTCCGCCGAGTTTTTATATCCGCCGCCTGTAAAGGAAGCCGGTGCAAAATCCTTTGGATAATCTCCCCTTAATGCCAATACGTTTTGTACATTATTTTCTTTTAAGGAATTTAATATATTGTCTAATTCATTTTTAGTAGAATCTATGCATGTAACATGGGCAATGGACGTTAAATTGTATTTATTTTGTATATATGATGATATTTCCACAGTATTGTCTTTTGTGCTTCCGCCTGCTCCATATGTGACACTCATGAAATCAGGATTCAGGTTGTATAACTCATCGATTGTATTATAAATTGTGTCAACAGGATAGTTTGCCTTGGGCGGAAATATCTCAAATGATATTAAAGGTTTTTTCTCACTTAATTTGTCTTTGATTTTCATAATATCCTCCTAATATAAAAAATCTTCCGCGGCATTGGGAAGACATTGTCTCTAAAATCCTCATCTGCCGGTTTAAAACCGCTGGAATTAGCACCATATTCATAAATTGGTTGCCGGACTTCACAGGGCCAGATCCCTCCGTCACTCTTGATGATTTTATTAAATTATTAAAACAAAGTATATATCTAACAATATCAAATTGTCAATAACAAAATGTTTTTTTTGAGTTTCCACATTTAAAAACACAAAATTCATTTTCAAAATTATAACAATAAGTGAAAATTAATAAAGCTGTATAGTTAAATTAACAATACAGCTTTACTTCTTATAAAAGAATGCAAATGAAAGAAGAAGAAATAATACACTTATGCCATTTAAAGTATATTCTAATATTTTACTTTTTATATTTAAAATTCTACCTGTAAAAAGTGAAAGAAAGGCTGCAATTGAGGCTATATCTGTGGTTATGAATAAGTATTTAAGGCCTGGCGCATTATATTTTTTAAACACTATTACCCCGATAACTTGAAGTAAAATAACTTCTATTGCCACATATATAACTATGCGGTTTTTTATAATATTTTCCTTTATATTTTTCATAATCCTCTACCCCCAATATCATAATACTTGAACTTTCCTATATTATACGTGGCTTCTCTGTATTTGTAAATTAAATAACTTTTATGTATATATATATGATTTTTTATTTGTGCCGGCTCTGACAGATCAGGAAGTCTAATTTAACCTTGCAAATTTAGAAATCAAATAAATTTGTTTTGTGAAGCCTGAGTGGAAGATATTATGGCGATGAACCGCCAATGGGCGAACAGGCTCAGGTATCGGTACGTTATTATTTAATAACAATTGACTTATTGGTGTATATAAGAATATAATAAATAATAAAACGAAATAAAATTTACACATTTCGTTCTAAACTGTTGTTTAGAATGTTTTTTTTGTTATTATGAAAGGATTGTCAAAATGGAAAGCGACTTAAAAAGAAATTATCTTTTTACAAATAAGGATTTGATAAGATTACTAATTCCACTTATGATAGAACAGTTTTTAGCTGTAGCAGTGGGGATGGCGGATTCAATAATGGTTGCAAGCGTAGGTGAAAGTGCAGTGTCCGCAGTGTCTTTAGTTGATTCAATTATAATTTTGTTCATAAATATTTTTGCTGCATTAGCAACGGGAGGTGCCGTAGTTGCAGGTCAATTTATTGGTCAAAAGCAAAATGACAAAGCTTGTAAAGCAGGAGAGCAGCTGCTGTTATTTGTTACTTTTATTTCAATTATTGTCATGGCAGTCATGTATTTGGGAAAAGGGTTCATTCTGAGCGTAGTATTCGGAAGTATACAGTCTGACGTTTTTGCTTATGCAAACACATATTTACTAATAACCTTTGCCAGCATACCGTTTATAGCTGTTTATAACAGCGGCGCAGCATTGTTCAGAGCTATGGGCAATTCAAGAATAACCATGGTTACGTCAATTGTTATGAATATAATAAATGTATTCGGCAATGCCTTATTAATTTACGGAGTAGGCATGGGTGTGGAAGGTGTTGCAATTCCGACTTTGGTTTCAAGAGCAGTTTCAGCGGTTATAATTGTGGCACTGCTGAGAAACGAAGAGTTAATTGTTCACATAAGCAAAAGGTTTAATTATAAATTTAATAAAGATATGGTAAAAAATATACTTAAAATAGGAGTTCCTAACGGCATTGAAAACAGTATGTTTCAGCTTGGCAAGATAATGCTGTTAAGCGTTATTGCAGGCTTCGGAACCGCATCTATCACGGCAAATGCCGTGGCAAATTCAGTATCTGCATTTCAAATATTGCCGGGTATGGCAGTGGGCTTAGGTCTTATCACCGTGGTAAGCCAATGCGTTGGTGCCAATGATTATGTGCAGGTAAGATATTACACAAAAAAACTTCTCAAGATAGCACACATTGCTGTTATTGGCATGAATGTTATCATAATTTCTTCAATACCGTTAATTCTTAGAGCATATAATCTTTCTGAAGAAACAGCAGCATTGGCAAGCAAGGTTTTTATTTTTTACGGTATATGTTCCTGTATATTATGGCCGTTATCTTTTACTCTTCCAAATACATTAAGAGCTTCAAATGATGTTCGGTACACGATGATTGTCAGTGTCAGCTCCATGTGGATAGTAAGAATAGGCTTTGGAATTGTTCTTTCAAAGTATTTCAATATTGGAATGTTTGGAGTCTGGGTTGCTATGATTATTGACTGGATAGTGAGAAGCGCCTTTTTCATCATAAGATATAAAGGCGGGAAATGGGAGATCAGCGGTATGCTGAAATAATTTTCAACAGAGTATATCCTGCAACAGGAACCGCTATTGCTTTAGCAATATATACAGGAAGAATAGCAGGAGAAACAGCAAACAATCAATTAAATTAATATAAAAAAACCATACAGAATATTATGCGTGGTTTTTTTCATAAAATGAAACCTTTTACGTAATTTTTCGTCTATATTAAAATGATAAAAAGCATATTATGACAAGGATTATATAATTTTTGCTGTAATATTGCAATGAAGATAAATATTTAAATATGTTAGGAGGATTAACTATGGGAAATGAGGGTAAAGCCGTTAATACGGTAAAAGGTTTCAAGAGAATTATTTCATTACTGCTTGCATTTTTGTTTATAACATCATTATTATTTGCACCCGTAAACTTAGTATATGCCGAAGACAACGGTGAATCGGTTATAAAATCAATAACCTATTCCGAAGCAAAAAGAATTGTAATTGATGGGACCAAGGTAACTATAACACTGCCTTATGGATATGAATACGAAACTCTTAAGTTGGAAGACATAAAATATACTTATGACTCAAAATTTAAGTCAGTTGAAATATCATTTCCATCTGACTCCGGCGGCTTGGCTGAGGTTGACGGACCGTCGGTTATAATGGATGTATCTTACGCTTATGACAGAGGGAAGGATGCACAGCGATACAGCACCCAATACTATATTTATGTTAAAAGCGGCAGTGCACCTGCTTTTTCGGGTACCGTATCTAAGACAATAACTATGCCGAAGAAAATGACCTTTAATGATTCGGATTTTACAAACCTATATAAAAGTAACGATGGAAAAGATATAGGGTGGATTTCAATAGGCAAATCAACCAATGATTCATTGGGTAAATTAAGATTCGAAGGAAATGATTACAAAACAGACACTAAAATAAAGGTGGGCGACATTACGGGCAAATTAGTATTTGAACCTATGTCAACAGGAACGATAGAATATACGGTTCAAGCCTATGGTAAGGATGAAACAAATTATGGAAATGCTAAATTAAGTATTAAAATTGAAAATCCAGGAGCGGATATTGTTAAATATTCTTTAGCACAGGATGAAATATTTAAATTTAATTTAAATGATTTTGTTAATGCTTGTTCTAAAACAGTTGGCGGAACATTGGATTATATTGTTTTCCCGAGTATTACTTCATCTTCAACCGGCAAACTCTACATAGACTATACATCGCCTGATATTTATGGTACTTTGATTGCTGCCGGAAAGGGTTACAATAAAACAAATATTTCTAAAATATCTTTTGTGCCATATGATAAATATTTCGGAACATTCACCCTTGCCTATGAAGGCTATAATACGGACGGATATTTGTTTACTGGCAAAATTGAAATTACATATATTGAAAATCCAATAGATGCCGCCTTAATTAAGTATTCCGCATATGAAAATACACCCATGAATTTTGTTGCAGATGATTTTCAGGCTAAATGTAAGGAATCAAACGGAAAAAATTTGGATTATATTAAATTAACTCTTCCGTCAACATCAAATGGAAGACTGTATTATAACTACGGTACTTCAAGTGAGTCAAGGGTTTCGGAATCTACGAAATATTACAGAAAGGATTTAGACAAAATTACATTTGTACCATATACCGGCTACAGAGGTTCTGTAACAATTTCATACGTTGGTTATAATGACAGCGGAAAGTCATATACGGGAGAGGTTGAAATTAATGTTATCCGGATTGATACAGATGCTGATAACATTATTTACAAAACAGGATCGCGAACTCCTTTGACATTCGAAGCAGATGATTTTGCAGATGAATGTTGGGATACTACCGATTATGACCTTGATTACATCAGGTTTACCGTTCCTTCTTCATCATATGGAAGTATGTACACAAATTATACGTCATCTTCAAGATATGGTTCAAAAGTATCGGGCAGCACGAAGTATTACGAGTCTGATTTGGATAAAATAACTTTTGTTCCAAACTCGAATTATACGGGTACATTTTCCATAATATACACAGGTTATAACAGTAAAGGGAAGTCATATACCGGCGCGGTAAAAATTACGGTTAATGAGGAAGTTCCGGTTGCAAGTGTAATTAAACTTTCCGTAAAGGAAGATTCATTCATTGAGTTTGATGATGAAGATTTTAATAAAGCAAGCAAAAATGCAACAGGTGAGGAATTAGACTATGTGAATTTTTCCTTGCCGTCTGCTAAAAACGGAAAACTATATTACAAATATACATCGGCAACTAAGTATGATTCTGCAGTATCGGAGAATAAAAAATACTATTATGACAGTACGCCTTACCTGATGAATGTAACATTTGTACCTTATAAGGATTACTACGGTACGGTAGAAATTGATTATACCGGTTACGATATTGAGGGAGATTCATTTACGGGCACCTTAAAAATTGAAGTTATATCAATGCCTGAAACCGAAGGCTCATTGTATTTTAAAGATGTAACAAAGGATTATGCTTGGGCGGCATCTCAAATTGATTATTTGTTTGAAAATAGTATAGTAAGCGGCACCGGCAACAACAATTACAGCCCTGCACAAAATATGATCAGAGGGGATTTCATGCTGATGCTTTATAGAGCATTGGATTTGAGCGCTAATAAAGTAGGCACCTTCAGTGACGTACCTAAGGATAGCTACTATTATAAGGCAATAGGAACGGCAAAGTCGCTTGGCATAGCTAAGGGCTATGACAACTTATTCATGCCCGGGGCAGGAATAACGAGGGAGGATGCAATGGTTCTTGTAGACAGGGCATTGATAACTCAAGGTAAAAAGTTATCTGCGGGAAAAGACAGCGACTTAAAAGCTTTTAAAGACAGGAACTCAATATCGGATTATGCATCTGATTCTGTTGCAACATTGGTTAAGGCAGGAATAATTCAGGGAAGCAATTCATATCTTAATCCTAAATCATATATTTCAAGAGCCGAAATGGCTGTAATATTGTACAGGGTTCTTGAGCTGTAAACAAATCGGCAGACCAATCGGCGGATGCTGAATTCCGGGAATCCCGGGGGAACCCTGGGGACGGACCTTAGAATTCAGAATTCCGGGGACGCGAATTCGGGGAATTTCGGGGAACTGACCTTAGAATTTCTGACGGACCTTAGAGTTTATACAATAATATGAGGCTTAGATTTTAATTATATAATCTAAGCCTTTTGTTCATATATTAATCAGTTTTGCGCCAAGGGATACCAATGCCGCAATCGCGCTTTTTTTACTTGTGTGTCAGACAACATATGCTCAGCAGTCAGGGTGCCAGTTAATTATGGAATATGGAATCGTAAATTCAACTATACCGGTTGAATATGGAGCAATATCATATTGTTGATAATAAATCGTTATTCCCGAAGGAGAAAGATAAAAGCTGTCCTCATTAAAACTATTGATAATTAATTCCTTATAATCATCAAAATAAATGCCCTCTCTTTGCTGAATAACTTCTGCCTGTCTTATCATTTCATCAATCAAAAGGCTCCTGTAATCTGTTCCGGGCTTAAAAAAGCTGCTTAGGGACAATTTAGTACCATAACATAGCTCCCAGGTATCTGAAGATCTTACGGTATTTCCGTGTGCTCCTCCGGTATATTGATATCTGTCAAAATATAGGCTTAAGAAACAATTTTCATTATAAGTTACAGTATATTCCATGAAGGCGCTATAGCTGTGAAATGGATAATCATTAGCCTGTGCTTCCCGGTAACCTTTAATCGCTTGTTTGTATAAATATCTTGAGTATCTGATAAATTGGCTGACCTCCATCATTATTTGATTGTTTATGAGGTCTTCTGCCTGTGTATTTGCTAAACTAATCTTTGGATATTTGATTGAAAGCTCCAATGCTTCAATATTATTATATCTAAATATTTTTTTGTATTCGTTCATGCTTATGTCGGCATTATAGCAATATCTGTTCATGTTTAAACCTCCTCCCAATATATATATGAACAGATACGCACAGTGGTTCATCTATAAAATTCTTTGTTTATACATTTCTATATTTGCAAATTATTTTGGGCAGTCTAATTTATTGCAATAGCGAAAAAACTCCTGTATAATTAAAGTAATAATTTTGGACAGACTGAAGTTTCTGCGGTCTATGCTGTGTTTTATTTTTATTGAATATTAAGTCTTACTATGGCAAAGGTGGTTTTTATGAGTGTTAAAATAATTGCAGGGAGAGCCAATACCGGCAAATCCTCATATATTTATGATGAAATCATAAATGAAGCTTCAAATACAAAGGAAAATTTAATACTGATCGTCCCTGAGCTCATGACATATCAGGCTGAATGTGCAATTATCGAGAGGTTTAATTTGGACGGTATAATGAATGTCGAAATATTAAGCTTTAAGAGACTTGAAAACAAAGTATTGGAAGAAGTGGGAGGCCTGAAGGTGCAGGATATAAGCGTTTTCGGGAAAATCATGCTTCTGAAACAAATTTTTGAAAAAAATAAGGACAAACTTAAGATTTTCGGCAATACATACAAACAAAGCGGGTTTTTAAAAGAATTTGAAGAATTGATAGCCGAATTTAAGCAAAATTTAGTTGACGGTGCTTCTCTGAGAAAAGCAGCCATGGATGTGGAAGATGAACTTTTAATGCGCAAATTATCTGATATTGAATTAATTTATTCTGAATTTACCGAAAAAACTTCCGGTAAGTATTTTGACGAAGAAGACAAAACGGATTTATTTATATCCTTTATTAAGGAATCGTCATATATAAGAAATTCTAAAATATGGATTGACGGATTTGAAAGTTTTAACCGGCAAAGGCTGAATTTGCTCAAAAATCTTTGCGACTATTCTAAATCGGTAGCTATTTCTTTGAATATGGACTCCACTTATGCGGATAACTTAGAGGAAAATGATGACTGGGAAGCATTTAAAATCATTTACGATACATATGATACATTAAACAAAACATTAGACGGTGATATAGAAATAATATCGGTTAACGAAAACAAATTATCCTCAACAGAAATAAAATCAATTGAAAAAAATTTGTTTTCACTTAATCCGGAACAATTCGAAAATGAAACAGACAAAATTTTAATTTACTCTTCTCTAAATCCTTACACGGAAACTCAAAAAACAGCAGCTAAAATAATATCATTGGTTCGGGACGAGGGATTAAGATGGAGAGATATTAAGGTTGCAGCAGGTAATATGGATATTTATGAAACAAATGTTAAAAGAATATTTGCTCAATATCAAATACCTAACTTTTTAGATGTAAAAAGGGACATTTTAAATAATCCCTTAAGCAAGTATATATTGTCAATTCTTGACATGTTTATTTGGAAGTTCAAGCATGACAATGTATTTGAATACCTTAAAACCGGATTTTCACCCTTAAGCATTAATCAAGTCAACTGTTTGGAAAATTATGCTTTGCAGTACGGTATTGAAGGTGAAAAATGGTTTAGGGAATTTAAGCCTTTTGATATAGATGAGAAGGAAGATAATACAGATAATACAGAAGAAAATAAACCCGTGGAAGAATCGGTAAAATCCGACATGGAAGAATACAGAAAATTATTTGCCGATGATTTTGATATTGAGAGGAAAGAAATAGATAATCTGAAAACAGCTTATGAAATTACGGAACTTATATTTAAATATATGAAAAAACATAATATACAGGAAAAAATGGAGAAGGCTGTTAACGCCTTTAATACCATGCAAAAGCACGAGGAAGCAAGCCTATATTCTCAGTCCTGGAATTATGTGATGGAGATTTTTGAGCAGCTGTTATTGGTAGGAAAAGATGCGGAAATTTCCATGAAGGATTACAGAAAAATGCTGGAGGCAGGGCTTAGTGAAGTTGAGGTAAGCATAATTCCTCCTGCCATAGATAAGGTTGAAGTGGGAGCAATCGATAAAATTGCCGTAACTAAGCCAAAGGCATTGTTTATATTGGGCGGGAATGACAGCAATTTAGATGCCAAAAATACTGAAAAAGGATTACTTTTAAACGAAGAGAGGGATATTATCCTTAGGAACAATGTAAAGCTGACCAAAGGGGCAGATTATGACACTTTTAAGGAAAAGCACATGCTTTACAAGCTGTTTTCAAGTGCCGCCGAAAGATTTTCAATAAGCTATGCCCTGGGCTTATCAACCGGAGAAAGTTTACAGCCGTCATTGTTCATAGATACCTTAAAGAAAATTTTTATTAAAGTAAAGGAAGGCTCGGATTTAAGCGCAGGAGATGAATTGGAGCTAATTTCAAATTATAGCGGAACATACGATTATTTTGTTGAAAATATGAGGAATTTTATAGATGGCTGCGACATAGACAACATTTGGAAGGATGTCTATGCCTGGTATGAAAAAGAAGGTAAATATAATTTTGATATTATAAATAATGCTTTAAATTATAAAAATTCGATGAATTCTTTAAATACGGATATTGTAAAAAGAATTTATGAAAATAATATGACCATGACCGTTTCAAAGCTTGAAAGTTACGCTGAATGCCGTTTTAAGTATTTTTTGGAAAATGTAATAAAACCAAGACAAAGGGCAATACAAAAAATTGAATTTTATGATCTTGGGAATATATACCATTCGGTTGTGGAGAAATTTATAAATAAAATTAATGAAGAATACAAGGATATAAATATATTAAGCAGAGATGAAGCTGAAAAGGAAGCTGTATCAATAACCGATGATGTTTTAAAAGAACTGGGTGACAAGGCGTTAGCCATTGAAGCAAATTATAGAAATAAGTATATGAAGGAAAAAATAAAAAGAGTAATGAAAAGAACCTGCTGGACAATAGTAAGGCAATTGCAGGCAAGTGATTTCAGACCTAAATATACGGAGCTTCAAATTGACCTGGTTGATAAAACCGACGAAAAGGCAAAAAAGGGAATTTATTTATCGCCTGTTGAAATACCTGTGGAGACGGATAAAATCAAGGAAGTATTAAAGCTTAGAGGTAAAATCGACAGGGTTGATATTTTTGAAAATAATGATAAATTATATATAAATATTATTGATTATAAATCTTCTCCAAAAGATATTGATTTGGATGATGCTTTGGAAGGTATACAAATTCAGTTGATTATATATTTAAAAACTTTAATCGACAAGGGACAGGAATTGTTCGGAAAAAAACCTGATATAGGCGGTGTTTTTTACTATTATATCAATGACCCTATATTTAAGGATGACAACAAGACAAAGGATCCCGAGGAGGAAATATTCAGAAGCTTAAAGCTTAGAGGATATGTTTTAAGAGACAAAGAAATAGTAAAGCTTATGGATAAAAACATAGGTAATACTTCAAGTATAATTCCAGCAGCTCTTAAAAACGACGGCGAATTTTTTGAAAACAGAACCAAGGCTTTGACCTCGGACGGGTTTAACAATTTAATCGATTATGTTTACAATAAATGTATCCATATGACAAAGAGTATATTGGAAGGAAATATTGATATTTCCCCATACAAGAAAACTGACGGGACCACACCCTGCACCTATTGTGAATATATGGGTATTTGTCAGTTTGACAAGTCCTTGGGCAATAATTTCCGGCTAATAAGCAAAATGGACAAGGATGATATTTTAAAAACACCAAAAGGATGGGACGCAAATGGATTGGACTAAAGAGCAAAAGAGAATAATTAATTTAAAAAACTCCAATATATTAGTTTCTGCAGCGGCAGGCTCAGGTAAAACTGCGGTAATGGTTGAAAGAATTATCACACTAATCAAAAACGGCGAGGACATAGATAAATTCTTGGTTGTTACATTTACTAAAGCTGCAGCCGCGGGAATGAAGCAGAAAATCCAAAAATCATTGATTAAAGCAATTCAAGAAAAAGAAGGGAATATAAAACATTTAAGAAAGCAATTGTCTCTTTTAAACAGGTCTATGATTACCACTATTGACTCCTTTTGCATGGATGTTGTAAAGAAAAATTTTCATTTGGCAGGTGTTGACCCAAATTTCAGGGTGGGTGACAGAAGCGAATTAAACATACTTTTGCAGGAAGCAATAGATGAAGCATTGGAGGAAGAATACGGCAGCATTGATGAAAATGAAAACTTTAAAAAATTGGTTGAAGGATTTACGGGCAACAGAGGCGACGATGAACTAAGTGAAATAATTGAAAATGCATATAAATTTATAATGAGCTTTCCCGACCCCTTTGCATGGCTGGGGGAAAATGTGGGGAGGCTGAATATTACGGCAGAAGAGCTGAAAAACTCCGAGTGGTTTTTGGAAATCAAAAGCCATATTATGCTTCTTTTGGATGGTGCAAAGGGCTGTATTAATACTGCAATAGAAATATGCAAGGATCCTCATGGACCGCTGTTATATTTAGATATTTTAAAAAAGGATATGGATTTGGTAAATAATCTCATAGAGCTTCTTAATTCCGATATGGAAGAATTCATGAGAGCATTAAATAATTTTAAAGCTCCGAGGGCGGCAGTTTTTAAGGCGGAGAACAATCCCGATGTGGATATAGAAAAACAAATTGAAGTAAACGGTTCAAAAAATAAAAACAGCATGAGAGCCAAGTACAAAGAGATTATTGCTTCTGTAAAAGAACTGCTCCCTTATGATTTGAATTACGATGAATATGCCGGCGAAATCAGAGAAATGCATGGCTCTATGGATGCTTTAAGGAATTTAACAGAAAAAACAGACAAAAAATACAAGGAAAAAAAGAAGGAAAAGTCCATAGCGGATTTCAATGATTTAGAGCATTATGCACTAAATATATTAAGAACACAAAATGAAAATAAGGAATATGTCCCTTCGGAGGCTGCCAATTATTACAAGAAGAAATTTAATTATATATTTATCGATGAATACCAGGATTCAAACGGTTTGCAGGAAGCAATCATCGAGCAAATCAAAAGAGAAAACAATTTGTTTATGGTAGGCGATGTTAAGCAAAGCATATACAGATTCAGGCTTGCGGACCCAAGTATATTTAACTGTAAATATGATTCGTACACAACGGACAGTGAAGATTTAGGAAGCGACGTAATTGACAGGACAATTGATTTAAATAAAAATTTCAGAAGCAGAGACGAAATTTTATCAGCAACTAATTTTATTTTTAAGAATATAATGACCAAGGAATTAGGGGAAGTGGAATATGGTGAGAAGGCTGCATTAAATACAGGGAGCGAATTTTCGGTCGATACTCCCGTAGAGCTCTATATTATTGATAAAAATGCTGCCTTGGATGAAGATGAATATGTAATCAATGACACTGATGGGAAAAGCGAAATAGATCAGGAAATAGAATCTATGGAAACAGCCGAATTGGAAGCTTTGTTTGCTGCGCAGAAAATCAAGGAGCTTATGAAAGAAAAAATATGCGTTGCGGGCAAGGCGGAAGGGGAGGAAACGAAAAACAGACAAACCGAATATAAGGATATTGTAATACTTTTAAGGTCGGTTTCCAATTGGGCAAGCATTTTTGAAGACAGGCTCAATAAAGAAGATATACCTTTTTATTACGATGGGGGGAAGGGCTACTATGAAGTAATTGAGGTAAAGATTATTGTTAATTTGCTTAAATTAATTGATAATATAAGGCAGGATATACCTCTGCTGAGCGTTATGAGGTCTCCCATCGGGAATTTCTCCACGGAAGAATTATTGGAAATCAGGCTTAAATTTCCTAAAGAAAAGCATTTTATAGGAGCTCTTAACAAATATATATTATTAGAAATTCAAAACGAAGCAGATGACAGCAATGCAGACGAAGAAACATCGGATAATGAATTTTCATCAGAGTTGATTGATAAATTAAAAAAGTTCTCGGAAAAAATTTATGACTGGAATTACAGAAGCAGATATACTCATTTAAATGATCTGATTTGGGATATATTGATGGAAACGAATTATTACAATTTTGCCGGCGCACTTCCGAACGGCAAGATGAGACAGGCAAATTTAAGGATGTTGGCTGATTTGGCTTACGACTTTGAAAAGACGTCAATGAGAGGTTTGTTTAAATTTTTAAGATATATTGAAAAAATCGATAAGGGTTCCGATGACAGAGGGCAGGCAAAAACATTGGGAGAGAATGACAATGTTGTAAGACTGATGTCAATTCATAAATCCAAGGGTTTGGAATTTCCGGTTGTTATTTTGTGCGGACTTAACAAGCAGTTTAATTTGCAGGATACAAGAAATAAAATATTGCTGCATAAAGATTACGGCGTTGCTCCAAAATTTGTAAATGACGGTGAAAGAACAGAAAAAGAAACTTTGGCAAGAACAGCAATCAAAAATAAAATTAAAAAAGAAAATATATCAGAGGAAATGAGAGTTTTGTATGTTGCTATGACAAGAGCCGTTGATAAGCTCATAATGGCAGGCACCGTAAGCAAATTGGAGCAAAAGGCACGAAACTGGCGCAGAGGTCATTCCAAATACTTTGTTTTCAAGGGTATTTCATATATGGATTGGATTTGCAGCTGTTTGTTTGATAAGGTAAATTTTGAAGATTTTAATGAAATAATGGCAAAAGGCAGGCGGAAGGGCTGGAATTTAAAATTGATAACTCGCGGGGATTTAAGCCTAAATATAAACGATGAAATTAATTCGAGAGAAAGCCGCATTGCCGTGATGAACAAATTTAAAAACGGAGAAAATAGCCCTTATTATGAAGAAATAGGCAGACGCTTAAGCTTTAAATATTCATATATGACTTCGGTGAATATACCCACAAAGCTTTCCGTAACAGAGCTTAAAAATCTTAAAGACAAGGAGTTTGCTAAATTAAGATATAAAATTCCAACATTGGTTGATGTATTTCAGTACAATGAAGAAGCTGACAAATTCATATTTGATAAAAAGGTAACGGGTTCAGAAATAGGAACGCTGCTTCATTTTGTGATGGAGCACCTGAATTTAAAGGGAGATTTGAAGAAAGACAACATAATAAATACAATAAAGCAAATGGAGGGCAAAAAACTGCTTACCGAACCGGAAGCCAAAATAGCAATAAGCACATATGCCGAAAAAATCGAGGGTTTTTTCCATAGCAGCATAGGAAAAAGAATCGTCAGATCTTCGGAGGTTTACAGAGAAGCGCCTTTTGTATTCAGAAAGAAGGCGGCAGACGTACTTGGCAGCTTAAACAAGCATGATTTAATACTTGTACAGGGTATAATTGACTGCTATTTTATGGAAGGTGACGAAGCTGTAATTATTGATTATAAAACTGACAGAGTTGACGAAACAAAGGATATGACACCCCAAATTAATATGCTTAAAAATGAATACAATGACCAGATTGCGCTATACAAAGAAGCGGTAGAAAAAATCACCGGTAAAAAAGTCAAGGAATGCTATTTATACCTGTTCTCAATAAGCAAAGAAGTCCGAATGTGAGACGGTGTTGACGACACTTATTTTTGACAAATTTTCTTGTACCCATAGTTATACCAACATGGTGTCTCTATTTTTGCAACAGTTGTAATTGACGAATTTATTATTTTGTGCTAAACTGATTTTATAAAGAGGGAACAATGGAGGTAGTAATGGATACTGTAGAAATGATGAAGTATGTTGACCACACTTTATTAAAGGCATATGCAACATGGGAAGAAATATGTGTTTTGTGCGATGAATCAATAAAGTATCAGACAGCATCGGTATGTGTTCCTCCCAACTACATAAAAAGAATCTATGATACATACGGGGATAAATTAAATATTTGTACTGTAATTGGTTTTCCCTTGGGGTATTCAACTACTGAAGCGAAGATTGCCGAATGTAAACAAGCCCTTAAGGATGGTGCCAATGAAATAGACATGGTAATTAATATTTCTGATGTTAAAAACAAAGACTTTAAGAATGCGGAAAATGAAATCCGGACAATTAAAGAAACAGCGGGGGACCATATTTTAAAGGTAATAGTTGAAACATGTTATTTGACGGAAGAAGAAAAAATTGAAATGTGCCATGCCGTAACCAATGGCGGTGCCGATTATATTAAGACCTCCACAGGCTTTGGTACAGGCGGTGCAACTATTGAAGATGTTATGTTATTTAAAAAGCATATTGGAAAAAATGTCAAAATTAAAGCTTCCGGAGGTATAAAAACTATAAATGATATGGAGGCTTTTATTGACGCAGGCTGTTCCAGATTAGGGACAAGTTCTGCCGTTAAATTGATAAATAACGCTTAGCGTTTATTTATATAATGTTTTACAAATTTAATAAAATGGAGGAATTAATATCATGAAATTATGGAGAAGGTTGGCCGTTGTTGCATTAGCTTTAATAATGATTTTTGCTTTTACGGCATGTGCTGACAATGAACCGAAAGCACCGGTAGAAACACCGGAAGAAACTCCGGAAGAAACACCGGAAGAAACTCCCGAAACACCGGCAGAGAATACATTTGAATTAGCGTTAATCACTGATGTCGGAACAATCGATGACAAATCTTTTAACCAAGGAGCTTGGGAAGGCTTAGAAGCCTATGCTAAAGAAAACAACATTACATACAAATATTATCAGCCGGCTGAACAATCAGACACTGCTTATATTAGCTCTATAGATTTGGCAGTTAAAGCAGGAGCAAAGGTTGTTGTGTGCCCCGGATTCTTGTTTGAAATCCCGATTCACACAGTACAAACACAATATCCTGAAGTAAAATTTGTAATTCTTGACGGTGCACCTCATGCAGGTGACTATAATATTGATATAGCCGACAATACATACTCTATATTCTATGCTGAAGAAGAAGCTGGTTTCTTAGCAGGATACAGTATAGTAAAAGAAGGCTATACTAAGTTAGGATTTATGGGCGGTATGGCTGTACCGGCAGTTGTTCGTTTTGGATACGGTTATGTTCAGGGTGCGGAATATGCAGCTCATGAGCTTGGCTTAACCGATGAAGTTCAAATTAAATACACATATGTAGGAAACTTTGATGCTTCTCCTGAAAATCAGGCAAAAGCTTCTTCGTGGTATAACGATGGAACGGAAGTTATATTTGCATGCGGCGGTGCTGTAGGTAACTCAGTTATGAAAGCAGCTGAAGCAGCAGGAACAAAGGTAATCGGTGTTGACGTTGACCAGTCGGCAGAATCAGAAACAATTATTACTTCTTCTATGAAGAACCTTTCAAAATCAGTATATGATGCTTTAACAGCATACTATGGCGGAAATTTCCCTGGAGGAACTTCGGTATCATTGGATGCAACTGTTGAAGGTGTACAATTGCCGATGGAAAATTCAAGATTCGAAAAATTTACACAGGCTGATTACGATGCTATATACGGAAAAATAGTAGCTAAAGAAATAGAAATAATGAATGATGCAGCTGTTGTTGAACAAGCTTTAGCCGGAAGTCCGGATAAACCTGCAGAAGATGTAACAGCAGCGGATATACCGGTAAGCAAAGTAAAAGTTGAAGTTATTAAATAGTTAAAATCATTGTAAGGTTGCTTTCAGGGCTTTAGCCTTTTAAGCAACCTTTACATTCCTATAATTAAATGATGGGTGGTGCTTATATGGAGTACGTAATCGAAATGAACAATATTACCAAAATATTCGGTAATTTTAAAGCTCTTGATGATGTAACATTCAAAGTTAAAAAAGGTGAAGTGCACGCATTGTTAGGAGAAAACGGAGCCGGCAAATCTACTTTGATGAGCGTGTTATTCGGTTTATATCAAGCAGAAAAAGGCAATATTATCATTAACGGCAAGCCCGTTAAAATTAATAATCCCAATGATGCAAACAATTTGAATATCGGCATGGTTCATCAGCATTTTAAATTAGTTCATAATTTTACTGTACTTGAAAGCATTATTTTAGGCAGAGAAACTGTGAATATGGGTATTTTAAAGAAAGATGACGCAAGAAAAAAAGTAATGGATCTCAGCGAACGCTATAAATTAAAAATAAACCCGGATGCATATATTTCCGATATAACGGTTGGAATGCAGCAAAGAGTTGAAATACTTAAAATGCTGTATTCAGACAGCGATATATTAATTTTTGACGAACCGACGGCTGTTTTAACACCTCAAGAAATTGAAGAATTAATGAAGATAATGAAAGAATTAGTCAAAGAAGGAAAATCAATTGTTTTCATCTCCCATAAATTAAATGAGATAAAAGAAGTTGCTGACCGCTGTACAATTTTGAGAAAAGGTAAATATATAGGAACTGTTAATGTAGACACAACAACCAAGGAACAAATGTCAGAAATGATGGTGGGACGAAAAATTAATTTTAATATAGAAAAGAAAGATATCAAGGCGGGAGAAGCAATCCTGCAGGTTAAAAACTTGGTTATCAAAACAAAAAACTCCAAGAAAAATGTAGTAAATGATGTATCCTTTGAAGTGAGAAAAGGAGAAATACTTTGCATAGCGGGAATTGACGGCAACGGACAATCCGAGCTGATATATGGAATTACCGGACTCATACCTATTAATGAAGGACAAATATTGTTTAACGGCAAAGATATTACAAAAGAATCCATCAGGAAAAAAAGCATTGACGGATTGGCGCATATCCCGGAAGACAGGCATAAACACGGATTGATCTTAGACTTTGACCTTAAAGAGAACTCTGTTTTACAAACGTACTTTGAACCTAAGTTTCAAAACAAAGGATTTATAAAATTCAATGCGGTAAGAGAATATGCCAAAAAATTAATTAAACAATATGATATAAGAAGCCCTAAGAACGAAGATTCTGTCGTAAGAAACATGTCCGGCGGAAACCAGCAAAAGCTTATAGTTGCAAGAGAGCTTGACAGGAATCCTGACATCGTATTGGCTGTGCAGCCTACCAGAGGACTGGATATAGGAGCGACCGAATATATACATAAACAATTGGTAGTTCAGAGGGATCAGGGAAAAGCGGTACTCTTGGTATCATTGGAGCTTGATGAGGTAATGGACGTAAGTGACAGAATTTTGGTTATTTATGAAGGTGAAATAGTGGGAGATTTAAATCCTAAAGAAATTACTGTAAAAGAATTAGGTCTTTACATGGCAGGATCAAAAAGGAGTGATGAATATGAGAAGAACTAAGCTGTTGCAGGTTGAAGGCTTTACCAGTTTTTTATCTTCATTGATGGCAATAGCCGCAGGACTCCTTGTCGGTCTTATAATATTATTGATAAGTAATTCAAAAGATGCAATTCCTGCTTTTGTTACAATATTAAAGGGTGGTTTTGAAGACGGTGCCAAAGGAATAGGTCAGGTAATTTATTTTGCAATACCGATTATAATGACCGGCTTATCCGTAGGCTTTGCTTTTAAAACAGGGCTGTTTAATATAGGAGCATCAGGTCAGTTTACCTGCGGTGCTTTTGTTGCAATTTATATAGGAATTAAATGGACATTTGTTCCTCCTGAAATACATTGGCTTGTTGCACTGATCGGCGCAATGATTGCAGGAGCGGTATGGGGCTCCGGACCCGGTCTGTTAAAAGCATTCTTCAATGTAAATGAGGTAATTACATCAATAATGATGAATTATATCGGAATGTACTTAGTCAATATGACAATAGTGAAAACCGTATATGATTCATTGAAAAATCAGACGAAGCCCGTATTGAAGAGTGCCATATTGCCAAAGGCTGGTTTGGATAAATTGTTTAACACAAGCAATGTTAATATAGGAATAATTATAGTAATTTTAGCGGTTGCAATAATATATATAATACTTCAGAAAACCACGTTCGGATATGAATTAAAGGCTTGCGGCATCAACAAAGAGGCAAGCAGATATGCAGGAATAAACGAAAAGAAAAGCATAATATTATCCATGGTTATAGCCGGTGCTTTATCAGGTCTCGGAGGCGGATTATTGTATCTGTCAGGCTCCGGTAAATATTTACATGTGCTGGACGTATTGGCACCGGAAGGCTTCAGCGGTATTTCCGTCGCACTTTTAGGAATGTCGCATCCGATTGGAATATTTCTTTCGGGTTTATTCATAGCTCATTTGGAGGTTGGGGGATTCAATATACAGTTATACAACTTCGTGCCTGAAATAATAGATATGATTGTAGCGGTAATTATTTACTGCGGAGCTTTTGCTTTATTGTTTAAACAAATAATGATTGGAATAATAAGAAAGCCTGTTGTAGAAATTGCAGCCGATTCTTTAAACACTGTACAGACAAATCCCCAAATTACGGCTTCAACCGAATACCCGGCTGCTGATGAAGTTATTATTGATACAGAAGAAAATGAAACAGAGCAAAGGGAGGAATTATAAATGAATACGGTTTATTTCATAGCACAGCAAACTATGTATTTTGCAATTCCTCTTTTAATAGTTGCTTTGGGAGGAATGTTTTCGGAAAGAAGCGGTATTGTAAATATAGCTTTGGAAGGAATAATGGTAGTCGGAGCATTTGCCGGAATAGGTTTTATTAATATTTTCCAAAAAACAATGAGCGGACAAAGCCTTCTGTTATTGGCTGTTTTAGTAGCGGCTGCAGCGGGAGCGTTATTTTCATTATTCCATGCATTTGCGGCAGTAAATTTAAAAGCCGACCAGACCATAAGCGGTACGGCGCTTAATATGTTTGCTCCTGCTTTTGCGGTTTATACGGCAAGAATGATTCAAGGCGTTCAGCAGATTCAGTTTAAAGATACATTTTATATCAGCAAGGTGCCGTTTTTTGGAGATATACCGGTTATAGGACCAATACTGTTTAGAAATTCCTATATGACTACTTATATTGGGTTAGCCATTGCCTTAATATCTTACTTTGTAATAAACCATACCCGTTTCGGGTTAAGGCTTCGTGCTTGCGGCGAACATCCTCAGGCGGCGGATTCAGTCGGTATTAATGTTTATCGCATCAGATATGCCGGAGTAATTATATCGGGCATATTGGCGGGAATAGGCGGACTGACATTTGTAATTCCCACAAGCACAAACTTTAATGCAACTGTAGCCGGTTATGGTTTCTTGGCAATTGCAGTGTTGATTTTCGGTCAATGGAGAACTAAAAAAATATTTTTTGCAGCGTTTTTCTTTGGAATTATGAAGACTTTTGCTTCAGCTTATTCGGGTATACCGTTTCTTAAAAGTTTGCCTATTTCCAACGAAATTTATAAAATGATTCCATATATAGCGACCTTGATAGTGCTGACATTCTCCTCAAAGAATTCTCAGGCACCAAGAGCGGAGGGAATACCATATGATAAAGGTAGCAGGTAATTGTAGATAAGTAAACATATTTTTTGAAAGGAGTTTTTATGCTTGCCGATAATAAAATTTGGATTGGAAAAAGTGATAAAAGAATTTATTTAGAACCTAAAATGGCAAATAGACACGGTTTGGTGTCCGGTGCCACAGGTACGGGAAAAACAATTACATTAAAAGTTTTGGCCGAATCATTCAGTGACTTGGGGGTTCCGGTTTTTATTGCCGATATTAAGGGAGATTTGGCAAGTATTGCAATTCCGGGGACGGATAATCCTAACATGCAGGAGAGAATACAGCGCTTTGGAATAGATAATTTTTCATACAAAGGATTCCCTGTTCAATTTTGGGATTTGTACGGCGAAGGAGGAATACCTGTCCGTACTACAGTTTCTGAAATGGGACCGTTAATGATGGCAAGAATTCTTGATTTAAATGATACACAATCGGGAGTCCTAAATATTGTGTACAGAGTTGCGGATGACAAAGGGCTTTTGCTGCTGGACTTAAAGGATTTGAGAGCCATGGTTCAGTATGTGGGAGACAATTCAAAGGAATTGACATTAGACTACGGGAATGTGTCATCTCAAAGTGTCGGTGCGATATTAAGGAGTATGATGTCATTGGAAGACCAGGGCGGAGAATTTTTCTTCGGAGAGCCGGACTTAGATATAAACGACTGGATTAAAACATCATCCGAAGGCAAAGGATATATAAATGTATTGCACTGCCAAAAGTTGTTTTTAAACCCCTTGTTGTATTCTACATTTTTATTGTGGATGCTTTCGGAGTTGTTTGAAAATCTTCCGGAAGCCGGAGATATGGATAAGCCTAAAATGGTATTTTTCTTTGATGAAGCGCACTTGCTGTTCAAAGATGCTCCAAAGGTGCTTTTAGGCAAAATTGAGCAGGTGGTAAGACTTATTCGCTCTAAGGGAGTGGGTGTTTATTTTGTAACCCAAAATCCTATGGATGTGCCTGACGAGATACTTGCTCAATTGGGAAACAGAATTCAGCATGCATTGAGGGCATACACTCCTGCTGAAAGAAAAAAGGTTGTTACGGCTGCGGAAACATTCCGTCAAAATCCTGAATTAGATACGGTTGAAGCAATAACAGAGCTTGGGACGGGAGAAGCTTTAATTTCATGCCTTGAAGACAAGGGAGTACCTGCAGTGGTTGAACGTGCTTTTATTCTTCCTCCGCAAAGCCAGTTCGGAACAATTGATGATATGCTGAGAAATCAAATAATTGTAAGTTCTCCTGTATACAGGAAATATTTCAAAGAAATTGACAGAATATCGGCATATGAAATGATAAAAGAACAAACAGGGAAGCGTGAACAGGAAAAATTATCTGAAATTGAAAGACAGCAAGAAGAAAAAAGACTGCAAAAAGAAGAAAAGGAAAGAGAAAAACAAGCCAAGGAGCTGGAAAAGGCAAGGAAAAAGACGAGCAGCAAAATGACTGCCGTTGACAGAGTTACAAATTCAGCCATGAGCTCAATCGGAAGAGAAATTGGCCGTTCGCTCATAAGGGGAGTATTAGGCTCTTTAAAAAGATAGTTTTAATAAAGGTAGCATATGTATGAAAAGAACAAAGGATTTGTATATGAATGTATTGCCAAAAAATATTTATTGAACAAAAACTATAAAATATTAGAAGAAAATTTTGTAAGCAAGTTTGGAGAAATAGATATAATTGCCGCAAAAGACGGCAGGCTACATTTTATTGAAGTAAAGGGGCGCAAAAACACAGAAAAGGGATATCCTAAGGAAGCAGTGACTTTTTCCAAACAAAAAAGACTGATAAGTGCTGCTAAATATTATTTCATGCTAAAGGGTAAGGAAGATTATTTTTGCCAATTTGATATAATAGAAATAATATTAGAAAGCAAAGAGCTGAATCACATTGAAAATGCCTTTTAACGGACATTTTGGGAATTCCGGGGACGGACCTTAAAATGTCCATTATTATTTCAAAGTGATGCCAAGTGTTCGTGTGTCAAGGGTGTCAAGGGGACGGGGTTGTTGTCATCTTTAATGGCTCATGCATGGACCCATTGCTATTTTAAAACAACTTGTTGATTTTATCTATAATTTGTGTTATTATCATGCAATAAATTATTATAGGAGTAAGAATGAGCGAAGTAACAAAAATACATACTGTTTCTTTTATAACATTGGGATGTAAAGTGAATCAGTTTGAAACAGAAGCAATGACCGAACTTTTGGAGAAGGATGGGTTTAAGGTTCTTCCTCCCAATGAAGTCAGTGATATATACATAATAAATACATGTGCCGTCACCAAGGAAAGTGAAAGAAAATCAAGGCAATTTATCAACAAGGCAAAAAGGATAAATCCCAATGCATTGGTTGTTGCCGTAGGCTGCAGTGTACAATTAAATTACGAAAAAATAAATAAAGAAACGCAGGCTGACATAATTATAGGGACAAAGCATAAAGGTAATATAGGCAGTCTTATTAAAGATAAACTGAATGATATAACTCAAGACTATGAAATTGACGACTTTCAAGGCAAAGAAAGCTATGAAGAGTTAAAAATAAGCACTGTCCATGACAAAACACGTGCCAATATTAAAATTCAGGACGGCTGCAGTCAATTTTGCTCTTACTGCATCATTCCTTATGTAAGAGGACCTATAAGAAGCAGAAATCATGATGATATAGTGCGGGAAGTTAAAAAGATTGCAGAAAACGGATATAAGGAAGTAGTGCTAAACGGAATTCATATATCGTCATATGGCAAGGATTTACACGAGCAGGATTCACTTATTAAATTAATTGAAGATATTAATAATATTGAGGGAATTGAAAGAATTCGCCTTGGCTCCTTAGAGCCGAATCTTATAAATGAAGATTTTATTAAAAGATATTCAGCCTTAAATAAAACCTGTGATCATTTTCATTTATCTTTGCAAAGCGGAAGCGACAGTGTTCTAAATAGGATGAATAGAAGGTACACAACAAAAGAATATAAGTCAAACGTGGAATTAATAAGAAAGTATATGCCGTCAGCGGGAATTACAACCGATATAATTGTTGGCTTTCCCGGAGAAACGGTCGATGAATTTAATGAAACGGTGGATTTTGTAAAAGATATAAAGTTTTCTAAAATTCATGTATTCAAATATTCCGTAAGAGAGGGCACCAAAGCGGCTGAAATGACGAAGCAGGTAGACGATGCGGTTAAATCTCACAGAAGCAAGGTATTGATTGATTTAGGCGAGAATATTTCACATGAATTTATGAAGAAATTCATCGGAAAAGAACTGTCGGTTCTGATAGAAACTGAAAAAAAAGATAATTTATATGAAGGATATACAACAAACTACTTGAAAGTTTTGTTAAAAGGTGATATAAATGTTAAAAATGAAATAATTAAAGTACATATTAAAAAAATATGGAACGATTATTTATTGAGTGAATAATTTAATTGATGTGAGGTGAAATAATGGATTGTATATTTTGCAAAATTGCAAACAAGGAAATTCCGTCTCAGTTTGTGTTTGAAAATGAATACGTGGTAGCTTTCAGAGACTTAGCTCCCCAAGCTCCTGTACATATATTGGCTGTACCAAAGATTCACATAACTTCAATGAATGAAATTTCAAAGGAAAACAGCAGTATTATTGCGGAGATTTTTGAGGCAATCAATAAGATTGCAGAGTCAGAGGGTATTAAGGATTCAGGGTACAGAGTTATCAGCAATTGCGGCGAAGATGGCTGTCAATCAGTACAGCATTTGCACTTCCACATATTGGGTGGAAGAAAATTGTCAGAAACTTTATCATAATTTTCTTGCATTTACTTATTCTATATTATATAATAATTAAGTGCTATTTCAAACTCGCTGGTGTCTTGGACATACAGTAGTAGAAGACGAGGGGAGGGTAGCAAAATGACAGAGGTAAAGGTTAGAGAAAACGAGTCTATCGATAATGCTCTTAGAAGATTTAAAAGACAATGTGCACTTACAGGTGTTATGTCAGAAGTAAGAAAAAGAGAGCATTACGAAAAGCCAAGCGTTAAGCGTAAAAAGAAGGCTGAAGCGGCTCGCAGAAAGAAAAACAAAAAAGCAAGATAAAGAGGTGAAAGTATGCCTTTAAAAGAGAAGCTCATGGTAGATTTAAAAGATTCCATGAAATCTAAAAACAAAGTCAAGAAAGATACCGTTACAATGGTTAGAGCAGCTATTAAACAAAGAGAAGTTGACGAAAGAATAGAATTATCCGATGCTGAAATAATTGACATAATAGCTAAGCAAATTAAACAGAAAAAAGATTCTATATGCGACTTTGAAAAAGGCAATCGACAAGATCTTATAGATCTAACCAACGAAGAAATCAAAATACTATTAGAATATTTACCGCCTCAACTGTCAGATGAAGAGCTTGAATCAATTGTAAAAGAAGCAATTGAAGCAACAGGCGCTCAGACCAAAAAAGATCTGGGAAAACTGATGGCTTTCATAATGCCTAAAGTAAAAGGCAAAGCTGACGGAAAGCATGTCAATGAAATTGTGGCTAAATATATAAAGTAGGTAAAGAACCCCGGTAACGGGGTTTTTTTAGATAAATTACTTGTGGAAAAACCTTCTCATTTAAGTTATAATATAAACAAAGGGAAAAAATTCGCATATTTGGAGGAGTATTATGAAAGTGAAAGTCTGCGTAGGCTCAAACTGTACATTGTTAGGTTCGATGAATATTTTAGATCAAATTGATGATTTAAAGGATATAATTCTTGAAGATGCTGATAACTACAGTGACGAAGAGTTAGAAGTGGAAGCAATTAAGTGTTTAGGATTTTGCAAAGAAACAAAAGAAAATGTTGCACCTTTGGTAGTTATTGATGATGAACCCATATTCAATGCTACAAGTCAGACTGTAATGGAGAAAATAGTTAACAAGCTGCGAAAATGACAGAGAAATTTTTGGAGGAATATTTTTTATGAAAGAAAGTTACGTTGATCTAATAAATATCAGAAGACAGGTATTTGCGAAAATAGCAAAAATGGCTTATGATGGTACCGATTTAAGCGAGTTAGAAAAATCATCATTTGAAATTTTGCCTGGCGAAGTGGCAACATACAGAGACAGCGTATTTAGAGAAAGAGCAATAGTAGATGAGCGGCTAAGGCTTACAATGGGTTTAAATGCAAGAAAACCAACTGAATACCATAGGATTACCGACGGGATTTTCGAAATGAATGTTGATAAAACTAATTTTATAGAGCCCTTAATAAATGTAATTACATTTGCATGTGAAGCATGTCCTACGAAAGCCTTTTATGTTACGGATAATTGCAGGAAATGCTTAGCTCACCCATGTACGAATGTGTGCCCTGTAAATGCAGTTTCAATTGGAAAGAACAGATCAATTATCGACAATGATAAATGTATTAAATGCGGCAGATGCAAAGAAACCTGCCCTTACAAAGCAATTGTTCAATATGACAGACCCTGTGCCGCTGCATGCGGCGTTAATGCCATAGAAAGTGATTATTTGGGAAGAGCTAAGATAAACAGAGACAGATGCACATCCTGCGGAGCTTGCATTACTCAGTGCCCCTATGGAGCCATATCAGATAAGTCTCAAATATATCAGCTGATAAAAGCACTTAAAACCAACAATCACATGTATGCCATCATTGCCCCTTCATTTTTAGGACAATTTGGTCCATTGGCTACCCCTGTTCAAATATTTGAAGGAATAAAGATGCTTGGATTCGAAGATGTGGTAGAGGTAAGCTTAGGTGCTGATATAACAACAATCCGGGAGGCTCATGAATTTCTCGAAAGGGTTCCGGAAGAAATTCCTTATATGGGAACAAGCTGCTGTAATTCATGGACCATAATGGTTAAAAAATTGTTTCCTGACCAATACGAGTATATATCAGATTCCGCATCTCCGATGGTTGAAACTGCAAAATATATTAAAAACAAAGACCCCGAAGCAAAAATAACATTTATAGGGCCATGCATTTCAAAAAAATTGGAAGCATTGAGAGAAGACGTTAAAGACTATGTGCATTTTGTTATTACCTTTGAAGAACTTATGGGCATGTTTGTAGCAAAAGACATAGAATTATCAGAAATAGAAGTATCCGAAGAAATACAGGATGCTTCAGCCTTAGGTCGTGGCTATGCAATAGCCGGAGGAGTAGCGGAAGCGGTCAAAAAAACCGCTCAAGAAATGGACCCTTCAAGGGAGATAAATGTTGAAGGTGCTTCTACTCTGCATGAGTGCGTAAAGCTGATGAGGTTGGCAAAGGCGGGAAAGAAAAAGGGTTATTTGTTAGAAGGAATGGCATGTGCCGGCGGATGTATAGCAGGACCCGGAACTTTGGCTTCATTTAACAGAGTACGAAAAGTTGTAACCGAATTTAAAAATCAGGCGGCAGTCAAAACACCCCTTGACAACAGTATTATAGATGAAAAACTGAGGAAGAAATAAAAAAAGAGCTGTCTCAAAATAGAAAAAAATTTTCTAAGAGAAACAGCTCTCTTTTTATAAATAAGTCACCCACGTCCCCTTATCAAAAAATGCTGATTTCTTAAATTCTTTTGACACAATTGATAAAGGAGGCGATGATTAGTATTATACAACAAAAGCAGCGAGGCAGGATTCCTCTATAAAATTTATAGAAAATGAATATTATGAAAAATTAGGCGATATGGTGCATATAAAATTTAATAATGTATCGGTAGGAGAAACAATCTTTCCTTTTGAAACAAATGAAGGTGAAGAGCTAACGATTGAAAGCCAATTGTTAATTCCTGTTAATTGTTAGCTTTATTGGAGGATTTATCATAAAACTTAGACAAAACAAAGCAAATTATGTCGGGAAGAACCATTGCTAAAACGCTATAATGAAAGTACAGACAGGAGGTGACGGGTGTGAGATGGACAGAATGCATCAGTGATGCTATTCGTTATATCGAGGACAATATTACTGAGGAATTAACGATAGAAAATATTGCAAAGCAAGTGCATATTTCGCCTTTTTATTTTCAAAAAGGGTTTGCTATGCTATGTGATTTTACGGTGAGTGACTACATTCGCTGTCGCAGGTTGGCTCTTGCCGGCAGTGAACTTGTGGCAACAGATGCAAAAATCATCGATATTGCTTTCAAATACGGCTACGACTCGCCTGATAGCTTCACAAAAGCATTCGCTCGTTTTCACGGCTGTACACCTACCGCTGTGAGGAAGGACGGAGCAAGTATAAAATCCTTTGCACCGCTTTCTATTAAATTTGTTTTAGAAGGAGGTTATTCTATGGACTACAAAATCGTAGAAAAAGATGTGTTTACCGTAGTCGGATTACAAAGAACATTTAAGTATGAAAATGCAATGCAAGAGGTGCCTAAGCTTTGGGCTGAGTTTCATCAAATGGCAGAAAGCAATGCAATCTGCCCTATGTATGGAATCAATGCTGACGAATCAATGCAGGGCAACGAGTTTGAGTATATCATTGCTGATAACTATAATGCTTCAATGAATATCCCGGACGGGTTTCGCACAAAGGTTATCCCCAAATTCACATGGGCAATATTCACTTGTAAAGGTGCAATGCCGCAGGTAATGCAGGATGTAAACAGAAAGATTTACTCCGAGTGGCTGCCAAACTGCAAGGATTACGAGATTGCTGCCGGATACTGCATTGAAATGTATGAGGATCCTGAAAAGTATGATAAGGGAACGCAAGATGAAAACTATCATAGTGAGATTTGGATTCCTGTAAAGAAGAAGTAATTATCGAAACTTGTGGTTGATGGAGTTATCCCTATCATTGATGATTATCCACTTTTTGATTGCATGGTTAATTATAATGAGGATGGCAGTATTAACAGTTTGATATTTTCATGGCATAAGCGTGGCATTGGTGTATAACAAGGGTATGACAAGGGGACGTATGTATGACAAGGGGACGGGGTTGCTGTCATAAACTCTACTATGTAATAATTTAAAGGATTGACATACTACATTGAATATGGTATAAACTACCAAGGGGTGATTTTTGCGTTACATATTTCAAAATCCTTTAAGAGCAGGTATAACCGATAATATTAAAAACTATAGGTGGTCTAATTACAAGGATTACATTGAAAAAAATAAAATAACAGATAACGATTTTGTTTTAAATATATTCAATGCAGTGGACAGGGAAAAAGCAGTAAAGAACTTTATTGAATATATAAACCAAGAAAATGGTGATGAATGTATGGATATGCCTGAAAAAAGGCAATTGACGGATGATGAAGCAATGAAAATAATTAAATATTACTGTAAAATTGAACAAACGATAGATATACAAAATTTTGATAAACAAAAGAGAAATTTATATTTAAGAAAGTTGAAAGAAGATTATAATTTGTCAATCAGACAGATCGAACGATTGACCGGAATCAGCAGAGGGATAATTCGGAAAATTTAAGATGACAACAACCCCGTCCCCTTGTCATACCCCTTGTCATATGTTATTATTAATGAAGACAAATTTAAGGAGGATTTTTTGAGAATTCCTTAGAAGAAAATGATGATTTTTCCGCAAAGTTGATTACAAGATTAAAAATTTGGGTTTTAAACTCATTTAGACAAATAGAGGATGTAATAATGCAAGATATACAGCAAGTCAGTGGTGGTGGATACAATTCAAGTATTATTAGCGAAGTTTGTGGTACAGATCCATCTGCAGGAAGTGATGATTTTCCTGTTATTGAAATTAATTTAACTGGTGCTTGCCAATTTGGAGTAGAGTGGGAATCGAGTTCAGGCCTCGGAATAGAAATTCCCGGGTTTTCATATGATTACACAGTAGGAAACATTTGGTATTATTATTCTGATACATTGTATTTTAATACCGATTATAGAATTTACCAATAACAGAAGATGATTATGCAAATAATGTAAGGTACTATTATGGTACCTTACATTATTAAAAATTTATATAATGGGGTATAATAAATAATATGAAGAATTATAAATATTTAAAAATAAGAAATATAGTAATCGTAATAGTTTGCTTATTATTAATCACATCATGTAACCTCGGTAATGATAAAGATAAGTTTACAGATAATGGAATAATACTGTTTGAAGATATAAAACTAAAAGAAGCACTTTTAGAAAATGGAGTAGATGCAAATAATGATAAGGAAATTTCTATACGTGAGGCCAACTCATATAAGGGAATATTAGATTTATCCAATAATGAAATAATAAGTGCAGATGGCATCCAGCATTTCATTAATATAAAAATTATTAACTTATCTCAAAATAATATAAAAAGTTTAGAACCTTTCTTTGACATGAAAAATCTTACATCCTTAGATTTATCTAATAACGATATAACGGATATCTCAATGATAAGTAGCTGTATTAATTTAATAGTGCTGGATTTATCTTCAAATAAAATATCAAACATAGAAGCTGTTTCAAAATTAGAAAATTTAGAATATTTAGACCTTTCAAACAATAATTTAATAAATATTGATATGATTAGTCAATGCTTTAAATTAAAATATCTATTAGTCGATAATAACGATATAACGGATATAAATTCACTTAGAAATTTAAATATCAGTGAACTCTGGATTAATGATACTTTAATAAGTTCAATACCTGAAGAGATTCTACATAAACTAAGAAAAGTAAATATTTCAAATTCTAAAGTAAATGAAAATGATATAATGACTTACACTGAAGTTATTGCAAAGGAGAGTAAGAATGATTAAAAAACTATATTTGATTTTTATGATTACTCTATTACTTTTGACGAATAGTTTTGATACTTCCGCAATTTCTTATACGCAACAGCAAAATACGGCATTGACTTATAAAGAAGCTATGATTCAGCTTAGTGAAGCTTCAGGTAAACATACTGAACAAATAATTATATCCGATAAATTGTCGACCAAAAAATATAATTATATTTTTGATAATGATATAACTCAATTCAATTACTTAAAGCTTCAATCTACAAAGGAGCATACTTCTAACAATGAATTAAGGGTGAAATGGATAGGCTTTTTAAAAGTAGACTATGGCAATGAATTAATAATAGATTTACATGTGACTGAGCTTCCGGAAGAAGAATTACTAAAAAAATATGATTTTAAAATAGGAGCACAGGGATATGACTTAAACGGTGATGATGTAAAAGGATATTACAATAACATAAATTATTCGAGTATTGTTGAATTCAAGAATAAGCAGGATTATAATTATTATGATATTTCACACTTTTTACAGTTTTCATTTTAATAACCTTCATTTTTAATGAAGAATGTATAAATGTTTTTTCTTAATATAGGAGCTATTATTTATCTAACAATAGGAAAAGGTTTGGAAAAATTGTCATAATAATTTTTATTACTTTTATAGGTTGTAATTTTTATCATTTATATATTAGAATTGCAAGTTTATATTTTTATATACAATATAATAGCTATAACTATAACTATTTCTTTATGACAAGGGTATGACAAGGGGACGGGGTTGCTGTCATAAACTCTACTATGTAATAATTTAAAGGATTGACATACTACATTGAATATGGTATAAATTACCAAGGAGTGATTTTTATGCCAAGAGCTTCGAGAATAAAAAGTGAGAGTGGAATATACCATATCATGATGAGGGGAATAAACAGACAAACCCTGTTTTTTGATGATAATGATTGTACAAAGTTTATTCACACCTTGCAGAAATACAGAGAAATTTGTGGATATAATCTGTATGCCTATTGTTTGATGGGAAACCATTTGCACTTGTTATTGCAAGAAAGAGATGAGTCATTAGAAACTGTGATGAGAAG
>ENA-UOOR01000226-UOOR01000226.1-fermentation-metagenome-genome-assembly--contig:-NODE-226-length-85655-cov-52.903318_pt1 | contig 85655 bp, 79 predicted proteins | sample MGYA00245780_ERZ724029 | MGnify/ENA primary metagenome ERZ724029 (study PRJEB28704, sample SAMN03018315) | fermentation metagenome | biome: anthropogenic terrestrial biome; feature: soil; material...
TTTTGCCTCCGCTAAACGAATAATATCCATGAGGAACCTCTGCCTCCTTGTGGGGGTATTCATTCTAGCTGAATGTGAGGTTCCTCTTCTATTTGGAGGAAAGAAATTCCTTCAATATTTCCCTACAGTAACTTTACACTAACGCAATGCCATTGGCCAAAGCGCCTTCCGACTAGGGTATGGGCGGTGAGGATATGAGCTATGGTTCCTGCTTACTTGTACCTGTCCAGGGACTGCCGGGCTTGGCGCTTAGGAAGGGCGGGACGGGAGAAGATAATTACCGTCCAAAGAAGGGGAGAGGCAAGGGGGATAGGGGAATAGTAACAGTGTGATGCCATCGTCACTGTAAAAAAAAATCTCGGATAAGCTTGATTTATCTTTACATACAGCCTTGGAATGACATAATATTGATATTGGAAACAATAATTTACAGGCAGGAGATGAATGTATGGAAGTCATTATTGCCAAAGATTACGAATCCCTTAGCAAACAAGCAGCGATGCTCTTGGCCAGTCAGGTCATCAGCCAGCCCGGCTCCGTCTTGGCCCTGGCCACCGGTTCTACTCCCCTGGGCGCCTATAAGAATTTAGTATCGTTTTACAATGAGGGTATTGTGGATTTTAGCCGCACAACTGTCTTTAATCTGGATGAGTATTACGGGGTGGCCCCGGAAAATCCCTGCAGTTACCGCTGGTTTATGGAAGACAATCTCTTTAAACATATTAACATTCGGCGGGAAAATACCCATATTCCCAATGGGCTGGCCGGGGATACAGATGCTGAATGCCGGGAATATGAAGAAAAAATCCGCCAGGCAGGCGGAATTGATTTGCAGTTGTTGGGCATTGGCGGCAACGGTCATATCGGCTTTAATGAACCCGGCGATAGTTTTAAGTCTGTAACCCATCTGGTGGAACTGGATTCAGGGACAATTGCGGCCAACTCTCGCTTCTTTGCCTCTCGTGATCAGGTCCCCCGCCAGGCGATCAGCATGGGCATCAGGTCCATCATGGCAGCCCGCCGCATAATCCTGCTGGCCAGCGGCGCCGGCAAGGCCAAAGCTGTGTATGAAATGGTCCAGGGACCCGTCACTCCTGAACACCCAGCCTCGGTTTTACAGCTTCATCCCCAGGTTACAGTCATCGCCGATCAGGAGGCAGCTAGTCTCTTGCCCCCAATGGCTGAAGCACAGGTTTAACCGGGAAAGCGGAGGCCGAATTCCCCGAACTCCTGGCGGAGTTCAGGAGTAAGCAAGCCCCCGTTGCAGGCCTGGCACATCATCGGTCCCCAGCTGAAGTTAGCTTCTATAATCACCGGACCGTCAAGGGTGGCGGCCACATCCCAGCCAATCGTGCGGATAAAGGGAGTCATGCGGGCAGCCTTAAAGACCAGGGCAACAATCTTGTCCCAATCAGGAATACGCTCACCCTTAAAGACTACGTCGTTGTCCGGATGGGCAGAGTGCCAGCCGCCGCTGCGAAAATCTGGGCGAATAAGGCCTTCCCCCAGGACGCCCGTGGCCGGATCAATGGCGGCGGCCAGGCCGCCGGTATGCCAGTTGTCGGTATTTTTGCCTTGGACGCCGATGCGGAGCACCGAGAGGATAATGCTCAGTTCGCCTGCTTTATTCATGAAGGTGACTAGGCGGCAGGTATTGACTGAGCTGGGATTGAACCGGGCAATGTCTGGATGGTTTACTACCCTGGCTTCCAGGAGAAATCCCTGTTCGGTAAACTGCACCGGTCTGGACATATGCTTGACCAGGCGGTCCAAGTTATATTTCTCCCCGGCCCTATCCTCAAAGATAAAGTCTTCGGGGGTTTTCTCAACAAGCTCAAGAACCAGGACTGCTACCCCCGTCTTGCCCGCCAGGGGCTTGACCACAAACTGGTCAATGCCTTTTTCATTGATCAGTCTTTGCAGGTCTTCTCTGGTGCGCAAGGGATTGCCTTCGATGTCACTGCCAAACTGGGGATGAAACATTCCGTAGAGTTTGGCCACAGGGATTTGCCGCTGGCTAAAATAGCTGTTAAACAAAAGTTTATTAGTCAGCATTGGCGCCCAGGCGCGGGAGTTAAGGGTGCGGCGCAATTTTTTTTCTGCGTCATTCACCCGGAGATAGGAACGGATATGTTTTTTGGTAACCCCCAGCTTGCCAAATTCAAAGGCGCGGTATTCCATAGGCGATAATTTGTAGAAGGTGCCCAGCCAGAGCATTTCCACAGACTGGCGGAATGGCGATTTGAATCCGGCCTGGCGGGTAGGCACTATTTTCTTAAAGACCCTGGCAATCTTGTTCATTCCATGACCTTCTTTCCTATTGCTCTTACGCCAAAGTATAGCAGATTGCCTAGGCGGATGCCAATCTCTGCAATTAGGACCTCAAAAGAAAACCATTGCTGAAGAAACCCTCCCCAAGAAGTATTTTCATACTCAAGAGCGGGAGTTCTGATAATGGCATTGATAAAAAAAACTGCAGCCACTTGACTTGTAAGGTTATTCCCAGGTGATCTTATCAGACTGCTGCAAAACAAGGAAAAAGTTCGCAAGAACTGGAAAAAGTACTTTGCAATATCCAGGTAAAACATGTAAAAGCAATTCAAATAACTTATCTTTTGCAGTTAGCATAATAATTTAGGCCGCCAAGGCCTTAGTAGCAAGGGCTTGGCGGCCTTTTTGCATTACTATTTTCTGTTGCTAAATTGAAGGCTTTTTGGTTGCTCCCAAATTTTTTTTTATATCTCCTAACCTAAGGTACTTGCGGCTAAGATCAACACCCAGCTCCGCAGTTATTGCTTCAGTTATTTCATCGGCATGGTCAAATACATACCAGTTTTCTTCGAGACGGTTTCCAGATGCTTTATTCAGGCTTTCCACAATTCTGGGGATACTGTATTTATTGCCAAGGCACTGGGCCAAAAGCCTGGCATCACCAGCGCCACAAAGCAAATTAGGAAATGTGCCTGTATATGGTCATGGCGGGAAACGTAAATTGGGCGGATTTCAAGGCTTCTTCAATGCGCCAGAGTCCGCGGTAGATTTCGACTATCCCTTCGTCACCCTTTTCCCATTCACTAGTAACCAGGGCATAATAGCCATCAAACTTTTCTTCTTCACGCAGCTTCTTTTCGTCAAATACCGGTTTTTGCTTTGTGGTCACTATCTCGCCCGTATCCGGATCGAAAACAAGGTTTTTCACGTATTTCGCTGCTCCGTATGAAAGAGGTCATGAGCCTTCAAAAGGGCGCATTCACGGTCAGCCTTTGCTTTACGAGCATAGTCGGCACTGTAAAATATAACCTGCTTTTCATCAATGCGGAATGTGGAAGAAATCCTCCCAAAGAAGTATTTTCATACTCAAGAGAGGGAGTTCCGATAATGGCATTGATAGAAAAAACTGCAGCAACTTGATTTGTATGGTTATTCCCAGGCAATCTTATCAGACTGCTGCAAAACAAGGATAAAGTCCACAATAACTGGAAAAAGTTCTTGTATAATACAAATATAACATGTAAAATTAATACAATAATAACCTGGAACTGGTTTGATAAGAAATTACCGGCGCTCTAGCCGATATCCCTAGTTTTTTTAATGGAGGTGTTAAAGATATGGTTGGATTAGATGCCTGGCAGGATTGTAAGGAATGTGAATATGTGCCCCTTTGTGCAGGCGGCTGCTTATTCCTGAACCGCAACGCCTCAGGGAATTACAAGAAGAAAGAATGTCAGAAGCATCTGTTTGGAACCTTGGTTATGGACACTTATTTCTACATTGGATAGGGCTGAAATCAGAGCACAGCTTTCTGCGCAAAATATGGAAGGATGAATTAGTATGAGTGTTGCGTTAAGGGTAAATGATCTGTACAAGGTGTACAACAATGGTAAAAAAAATGTAACAGCATTGAATAACATTTCTTTTGAGATTCCCCAGAAAAGCATATGTGGATTGCTTGGCAGCAACGGAGCAGGAAAAACTACATTAATCAAATGTACAGTAGGGTTGTTAGAGCCAACGGGGGGGAATATCTTCGTAGGAGAAACGGACATAACCCAAAATGCTACTGAACGGCTTAAGCATGTTTCTGCAGTGTTGGAAGGCGGCCGAAACCTGTTCTGGTACATGACTGTTAAAGAAAATATGCGGTACTTTTCATTATTACGTGGACAAAATGCAGGGGATAACAAGACATACAATCGGGATATATTGGAGTATTTGGGGATTGGAGACATTTATAATCGACGCGTTCAGTTCCTTTCCTTCGGTATGCGCCAGCGGGCTTCTATTGCAGTAGCTTTAGCCTGCCGCTCAGACGTTATATTTATGGACGAACCAACAACCGGTCTGGATATCAGTTATCAGGAGGAACTGGCTCAATTAATCCTCAAATTAAGAGATGTTTACGACTGTACCGTTATTTTGAGTTCCCATGACATGCATTTTGTCAATGGTGTATGCAGTGATTGTGTTCTAATCAATAAAGGAGAGTTAGTACATAGCGGGAAAATAAATGAATTTAAAAATGCATTTGAGATTGATAATTACATAATTTCCTGCCGTGAGCCCTTGGCCGATAAACAGCTATTCTTTTTGGAAAATCACATAATCATTCGCCAGTATGATGATGAAAAACAAAACCTCGAGGTGCTTTGGAATCACACTGATAATCTTTATAAGCTGGCTTCTATTCTACATGAATGCGGGATTGATGTTTCTAGAGTAGATAAGATGAGCGGACTGGCGTCGGCGGTCTCCAGTATAACTAAAAGGCAGGTGGAAAAGGGTGAAACTGATCCTAGCGTGTCTGTATAAAGAGCTGATCTATAAGAAGCGCTACCTTGTAAATACAGTAATTACCATGATCCTGTTCTGCGTAATTTTTATTATCTTGATTGGAGGTTATTCGGCAATATCCGGTTCTCCCTTTCAATTCGGTGAGTCCGCCGCCGGACTGGTAGTGTCATACTATGCTTGGACGATGATGTTGTCTGTATACACTTCTACGGGGTACATCGTGTATCAAAACAAACAACATGGAACTCTAGAGAATATCATCAGCAACACCAGGCACTTTACCCTATTACTGATTTGCGAGAGCATCGTCAGTAGCGCCATCTACTTTGTGTTCTCATGGCTTATTATTGGCGCCCTCACGTTGATTTACGGCATTAAGCTTCACTTCATGGTTTTCAGTGTCTTTACGATTCTTATGACAGGGTTGCTGTCGGTTTTGGGCCTGAGCCTTATTGTGGCCGGTGCTGCCATGCTGTTCCGGAGGATGGATGGTATTATGAGTATTTTGCAATTCGCCTTATTGGGCGGTCTATTTCTTCCGGAGTCTGCGGTAACCTATTTAGGTATTCCGTTCTATAGCGCTAATAAGATGTTAATGTCCATATTTATCGATGGTACATCATTACTGCATTTAGATCTTGATAACTGCATCATGTTAGTATGCAATAGCTTAGTCTTTTTGGCAGCAGGCATCCTGATTTTTCAACTTTGCCTGAAAGGCGCGAAGAGAAGAGGAACTTTGTCATTCTATTGATGGAGGTCCCAGGGGTGCTGGCAACAACCAGGTTGGTGGCTAGGTTTGCGTACAATAGACTGCTTAATTATGGTCTGTGACCAGGCAGTCTTTTTTTGTGCGGCTTGCAAATTTGGTATAATATGTTGGGATTATCTCAAATAGAGGTGGGAGGTTATATATTTCCAGGGGAGCAATAGAGAAACTGGTGAAAGGCTGGATCACCTTATCCAAGCGAGGCAACGCTTGCCGCTTATAATTAAGATGCTTGGGTAAATCACATAAGACTGACATTTGCATGCCCCTTATGGCACTAAATTTACAAGACAAGTTGTCCTTATCCGTTGGTTTGGCTATAATATGAAGTAAACTACACTGGAAGTGATTGAGATGAAGTTGTTTCAGGAGCAAATAGTCCGGCTGCTCACTGGTTTGGTTCCCTTGGAACCGGAACAAATCCGGGCAGATTTGGAGTCGCCCCCTAGTCTTGAAATGGGGAACTACGCCTTCCCCTGCTTTAAGCTGGCAAAAATACATAGAGCTGCCCCGCAAAAGATTGCTGCCGATTTGGCAGACAAGGTGCCAGCAGACCCGTTCTTCGAGCGGGTTGAGGCCATGGGGCCGTATCTCAACTTTTTCGTTGACAAGTCTATGCTGGCTGGATGTACAGTAGGAGAAATTCTCCGCCAGGGGGCGGATTTCGGCAAAAGCGATGAGGGCCAGGGTAAGACAGTAGTTCTTGACTTTTCCGCCCCCAACATCGCCAAGCCCTTTGGCATCGGGCATTTACGCTCGACAATCATTGGCAATTCCCTGTACAGGATTCATGCCGCCTTGGGTTATAAATGCGTGGGCATCAACTATATCGGCGACTGGGGCACTCAGTTCGGCAAACTCATCGCTGCCTATCTGCATTGGGGCGATGAAGAGCTGCTGCAGAAAGACCCGATTCAACACCTGTATGAACTGTATGTAAGGTTCCATCGTGAGGCCGAGGCTGATCCCAGCCTGGGGGACGAGGGCCGGGGCTGGTTCAAAAAGCTGGAAGACGGGGACCCCTATGCTGTTGCATTATGGCAGCGTTTCCGGGACATCAGCTTGGCTGAATTCAAGCGGGTTTATGCCCGACTGGGAGTGGAATTTGACTACTGGCATGGTGAAAGCTTTTATAATAAAATGCTGGACGACACAGTTGCAGCTGTCGATGCTTTGGGGTTGCTGGAACAGTCCCAGGGGGCTTGGATTGTCAACCTGGAAGAGGAGGGGATGCCTCCCTGCCTGCTGCGCAAGCAGGATGGCGCCACCCTATATGCCACTCGGGATTTGACAGCGGCAATTTACCGGCATAACACCTGGCAGTTTGCCAAGGCCCTGTATGTGGTAGGTGTGGACCAGACCCTGTACTTTCGCCAGCTCTTTGCCGTCCTCAAAAAGATGGGCCATCAGTGGGTAGAAAACTGCCAACATATTCCCTTTGGCATGATTCGCTTTAACGGCGGCAAGATGTCCACCCGCCGGGGCAGCCTTGTCTTTCTCGACGATGTTCTCAGTGAGGCCATCGACCTGGCCCGGGAGATCATAGCCGAAAAGAATCCGGATTTGCCCAATAAAGAGGAAGTCGCCCGTCAGGTAGGTGTAGGGGCCCTTATTTTCGGTGATCTATGCAATGACAGAATCAAGGATGTTGATTTTGACTGGGATCAGGTTATGGACTTTTCCGGCGAAACCGCTCCCTATATTCAATACGCCCATGCCAGAATCTGCAGCATTCTGCGGAAAGCCCCCGTCGAGCCTGGGTTTAACCTGTCCCTGCTGGACAATGAGTATGAATATGCCCTGACAGCAGTTCTTGGCAAGTATCCCGCGGCAATTGCACGGGCTGGGGAAACCTGCAAACCTTCCTTTGTTGCCCGTTATCTCATCGATGTGGCCAAAGAATTTAACCGCTTTTATCATCAATGTCCAGTGCTCAATGCCCCGCCCGCTGTCCGGGCCGCCCGCCTGGCCCTCATTGACGCCGCCAGGCAGGTGCTGGCCAACGGCCTCAGCCTCCTGGGCATCGAGGCCCCTGAAGAAATGTAAAAAACGCCGCCAGGCGTTTTTTTTGTTGACAGAAGGAGAGTGCCATGTTACTATTATGCCACACGATATATCGTAAGGCATAATAGGGGGTGTTTTTGTGGCCAAGGATAGAGGGCCGATGACTGAGGCAATGTACTATATTTTGCTTGCTCTGTGCCAGCCCCGGCACGGATACGCCATTATGGCCGCCATTGAAGAAATCTCCCGGGGCAGGGTTGTCATGGGTCCCGGCACCTTGTACGGAGTGTTGAACAGGCTGGAGAAGGAAAAGCTAATTCAGCTGGAAGAGGATGACGGACGCAGAAAGACATATTCAATCACAGCTATGGGCCGCTTGGCTTTGGAGGATGAATACCAGCGTTTGACTGCCTTAGTGAAGGACGGGAAAGGGCTGGTGGAGGAGGAGGGAGAAGAGTGACAGCAAAAAATAATCTGCGCAAAATTTGGTGGTTTGATGAGTGGCAGGTGGAGGAAATAGAGTCCTGGCTGGGGGATATGGCTGCCCGAGGCTGGCATTTTTTCCGTAGGGGACTGCTGACTGCTGTGTTTACCAGGGGAGGGCCGGAGCAAGTCCGCTACAGATGTGAAATCGCCAAGAAATCCAGTCCAGATTTCCAGGACCGGGTGGAGTTTTATCGCCAGGGAGGCTGGGAATATGTTGCCAGTGATGGACACCTTCAGATATTCCGGGCCCCTGGGGACAGCGCCATTCCGGAAATCCACACCGATCCTCAGGAGCAAGCCGGGACTTTGCGCCCGCTGTTTTGGACTTGCCTGCGGCGGCTGGGGGCGGCATTATTGCTGCTGGCGGCAGTATTTTTGCCCTATTCCCTGTTGTATGGAAATTACCTGACGGGATTAGTCCTGCGGGGGAGTGTGGCTGACTGTGCGCTGATTATCCTCATGGCTTCTATTTTAGTTTGGACGGGGCTGGGAGTGTTGGCGGTATTTCAGAAGGCTAAAGATTTGCGTCAGGGGCTCCCCCTGGAGCATAAAAAAAAGTACAGCAAAGTCCTGGTCTCCAGGCCGGCATTCTTGCTGGCAGTAGTCCTTGTCTTCCTCTTCATTGCAGCTAATCTCGTTGTGCAAGTTTCCGAGCAGAAATTCATTTTACCCTTGCCCCAGGGGGATTTGCCAGTGGTGCGCATTGCCGATTTGGCCCCGGAGGCGCCGCTGTATCCCGCAGAAGCTGCTGAAAAATTAGATACGGCTTTGAACATCTACTGGACCGAGAGTAGTCTGCTGGTTCCTAAGCAGTGGAACTCAACGGAATATGCAGGCTTGCTAACGGAGGTTGTCCCTTTTGATACTCTCTTGGTTACCTCCTGCTATGAGGCCAGAAATAACTGGCTGGCCGCCCGCCTGGCAGCAGGATTGGTTGATTATGCTCCCGGCCGCGATATCTATGGCTATGATGGCAGAAAATTGCTCAAGACTGAATCCGCTTTTGCTGCCCTGTGGAAATACCACAATGGCAATTTCCACGAAATCATCGCCCAAGAGGGCAAGTACGTATACCATGTTTATTACCAGGGAAGGGTGCCGGAGGATACTCTCCTTGAACTGATAAAGGCGAAGCTGGAATCCCTGGAAAATCAGTTGCCTCTTGGCCGGGATGGGGCATGACTAAAGCAAAAAAATAACCGCCTGACGGCGGTTATTGAAATATTAGTAGGCTTTGTTCAGGATAGCTAATATGTCCTCATACTCGGATTCCTTAGGATTGATGATGACTGCTCCGTCATTGAGGGCAGTTTTTGCGATTCTTCCCAAGTCTTCTTTTTTCACCCCTGCCTGCTGCAAGCTGACGGGCAAGCCGCAGATCTTGTTGAACCTGGAAGTCATCTCTCGGATAGTGTCTGCAGCCTTTTGTCCCCGCTTTTCTGCCGGGGTGGCAGCGTATATATCTGCTCCCGCCAGGGGCAGCAGCAGCTGGGCATACAGCTCTCCCAGCTTGTCCATATTGTACTCCATGCACCAAGGCAGCAGAATGCCCATGGCATCGCCGTGGGGAACTTGGCTGACCCCGCCGCAGGCATGGCCGATGGCGTGGACCAATCCCACCATGGAGTTGGAGAAGGCAACGCCAGCCAGCATCGAGGCATTGGCCATAGCCAGCCTGGCCTTTGCATCCGTGCCTTTTTCTACGGCCAGGTCCAGGTATTCCCGGATTAGGTTGATGGCGGCAAAGGCATAGGCGTCGCTGAGAGGATTTTTCTGCAGGCAGGTATATCCTTCCACGGCATGGCTGAGAGCGTCGATGCCAGTGGAGGCTGTCAGCCGCGGCGGCAGGGTTGTGGTCATTCTGGGATCCAGCACCGCTACATCAGGCAGGAGGTTGTAAGACAAGAACTCCATCTTCACCTTGCGCTTGTGGTTGGCGATTACCGCCACCAGTGTGGTCTCAGAACCGGTGCCTGCTGTGGTAGGGACCACAATAAAGGGCAGGGGATTTTTGCGAGTGATAATCTCACTGCCCATGTACTCCATAATGTCATCGCTGCCCTGGGTGATGACAATGCTCAGGCCTTTGGCGGTATCGATGACAGAGCCGCCGCCGATGGCGATGATGGAGTCACATTCCTGTTCCCGGAAGACCCGGGCGGCGTCGTTGACCACCTCAATAGAAGAATCAGCTGGAATATCAGTGTAGATTGCGCCAACGCTGATCTCCTGCTCGGCAAAGGATTTGATCACTGTTTGCACCAGCCCGATTTTCTCGAGCATTTCGTTGGTGAGGACAATAGGACGGCTGGCTTGCAGATTATATAATTCAAAGGGTATGTTCTCCAGGGCTTTTTTGCCGGAGAGAATCTTAACTGAGTTTTGAAACTCATAGTAGTCTGGAATCATTTTTCATTCCTCCTAGCCAAACAGTGTTGCCAGATAGATTTTAAAGCTGCTGACTTGCTTTTTGGGCACCCGCTTGAGAATCTTTTTGGTGATAAATCCCGGAAAAAGATATGTTTCCAGCAGGTACATGCAGCGCACCACTGACATGCCCAAACCGATATCTCCCCTTAGGGTGAAGCGGTGTTCAGCATAGGCCTGAGCAAGGCCCTTTTGCCCGGTGAGGACAGGAATAGCCCCTTCAATATTTTTAAAATAAATAGCCAATTCAAGGTCTTGGGGTTGACTGGAGCCCATGTATTTGAGCTTGCCGTCAACCTTTCGCACTGTCATTACCGGTCCCCGGGGGTTAATTTTAAGAATAATCGAGCAGTCCGGGCTCCACTCAGCGACTTCTTGGCGAATGCGGCTGTCATGTTTGGCCGCTGCCTGAAATCCCCGGCCTAAAAACCAAAAGATGATTCTTGCTACTGTCATCTTCACCGGCTTTTTGCCAATAACAACTTTTGTCGTCGCGATAATATCCCCTCCCATTTATGCCGCTTAAATCAAGGTTAGCAAATACTGGAAGATGTGTCAATAGAGTCAGGGAATATCTGTTCAACAGGCCATGGGCTTGAGTCTCGTATTGACTGGGATGAAATCCCCAATCATGAAATCCGGAATCACCTAGAGCAGTTAAAATTTTAGGGTGAGGTCCCCATCGCATTTGCTAGGACGGGGGAAAGATAATAATTCGGGACAAGGGAGACAATGTTTGTCCTGATTGCGGAGTTGCCTAGGGTGATAAAATATGCTACCGTAAACCTGGAATGTACAGTGGAGGGGAAAAAGATGGTAAACGATGTATTGGCCCTTGTCCGTTCAAAATATAATATCCTTTCGGTTTCCCAGAAAGCCGTGGCCGATTATGTGCTGAGCAATGCTGACAAAGTCATGATCAGCTCTCTGAAGGATTTAGCCAAGGCTTGCGGCGTCAGCGAACCAACGATAATTCGGTTTCTCAATAAATTGAATTATTCCTCCTACCAGGTTTTTCGGGTCAATATTGCTCAGGCCCTTTCCCGAGGAAGCAACAAGAACATTTACGATGAGATTTCTCCTACAGACAGCGTAGACAATGTTAAGATCAAAGTTATCCAAAAAACGGTTCAAAGCTTGCAAGACAGCATCTATATCATTGATTCCGACCAGTTGGCTAAATTAGTCAACTGGATTTTGAGGGCGGAGAAGACTTTTATCATCGGGGTGGGCGCCTCAGCCGAGCAAGCTTTTGACCTTCATCACAAGCTTCAACGATTGGGCTTGGCTTCTTATGCAACTAATGATTCCCATATGATCAATATTATGTGCTCCAATCTCAATGGCAAGGATTTGCTGGTGGCTTTTTCCCATTCCGGTGAAAGCCGTGAAATCCTCGACGGCCTCAGGTTCGCTCAGGCTCAGGATTGTCCAGTAGCGGTTGTAACATCTTTTCCTAATTCCAGTGCAGCTGGTCTCGCAGATTGTATGTTGTTAAGTTCTTCCTTAGAGACCAGGTATCGCTCAGATTCCATGACTTCAAGGATAATTCAACTTGCGATTATTGATATGGTTTATGTGCTCTTGGCCTTGAAATTGGGTGAACAAGCTCAAGCTAACATTAATAAGACCCGTCTGGCTGTGGCTATAAACAAGACTTAATCTGGGGTTCAAAATCAGACAATTGCTGACGCGAGTCAGTTTTTTTTTGCTAACGGCCAAACGCCTCTCCTTCATCGCCGCATCAATCTCTAGTTTAGGGGAGGGGCTCCCTTTACTCTTGCAGAGACAAGGGACAAAAAGTTAATTCTATCCTTGACAGCACATACTAGGTTTGATATATTCGAGTTAAGGCGTAGTTTTACTACTATCATCCTGTGTGTGGCAGTAGTCTTGCTTATATCACATTAGAAAGGTGACAGGAATGACAACAACAAAAGGGATTCTCTTGGGAGATGCAATGATACCTGTAAAAGGATTTATCGGCGCATGGGAAAAACATTTGTCCGGTTTCGGCAGCATAGCGTTCGCCGGTGATTGGGAGTCGGACTGGGGCAAGCTGCAAAAACGGCGTCTCGAAGTAGAAAAACATGGTCCTGAAATAGAGCCTTGTGAACCGCTGATTCTTCAGCATGGCAAAGACGCAGAAATCTTAATGGGGCTTTTTATTGCAGTCTCGGCAAAAGTGATGGATGCTATGCCCAATTTGCGTCTTGTGGGCGTGTCAAGAGCGGGGACAGAGAATGTCAATGTTGAAGAAGCCACTAAACGAGGGATATTAGTCTTTAATGTTATGGGCAGAAATGCCCAGGCGGTGTCGGATTTCACTATCGGCCTTATGTTATGCGAGTGCCGTAATATTGCCAGGGCCCATTATGCCATAAAAAAAGGTGAGTGGCGCAAGACCTTTGTCAATAACGGAAATGTGCCAGAGCTCAATGGCAGAACTGTCGGTTTGGTAGGTTTTGGCCATATTGGGCGCTTAGTAGCGAAAAAATTATCCGGCTTTGATGCCAAGGTTATCGTCTATGATCCCTACACTGATCCAGAAGATATTGCCAAGGCTGGGGCAACAGCGGTGGGCTTGGCCGAACTCTTTGAAACCGCGGATTTTGTGTCGATCCATGCCAGGTTAACTGAAGAAAATAAAAAAATGATTGGTGCTGATCTCATTAGGATGATGAAGCCCACGGCCTATTTCATCAATACTGGCCGTGCCGGTCTAGTTGATGAGGTGGCGCTGGCAGAAGCTCTTAAGAACAAAAAGATAATGGGCGCTGCTTTAGATGTATTTACAACCGAGCCGTTACCTGCCGAGAATCCTTTCACTTCCCTTGATAATGTTACCTTGACTACACATTTAGCGGGTTCAACCTCTGATGCCTTGAACAATTCCCCTTATATGTTGGCAGAAGATATGGCAAAATTCCTTTCAGGTAATGAAGCCCGCTTTATTATCAATCCTGAAGCCTTAGCCAACCCAGATTTTCAAAAATGGCTGCGGGGAATAAGAAAATGACCCTGCCAGAAAATTTTAATTCCATGCTTGCTCAGGCTTACCAAAATAAAACCGCGGTGGGCTCCTTCAATGTCTATAACTACGAAACAATCAAGGGGGTATTTGAGGCCGGCCGGGATGCAGGCAACATGCCTGTAATTATCGCCTTCGGCGCCAAATACTTGGCCAACATGAATCTTGAAGACGTCCACGCCCTCGTCCAGACCCTGGGGGCAAGATATAATTTTCCAGTATGTCTCCACTTGGACCATTGCAAGGACATGGAGGTCATATGGCAGGCGATAAGAAGCGGTTTCAATTCGGTCATGTACGATGGTTCTGCTTTGCCTTTTGAGGAGAATCTAGCGAATACCAAGCTGGTGTGCGACATCGCTCACTCTTGCGGGGTTGCGGTGGAAGCAGAATTGGGAAGCTTGGCTGCAGGGGCCCGCTCCCATGAGGGAGCCGCAGAAGATCGACAGATATATACTGACCCAAAAGCAGCTAAAGAATTTGTCTCTAGAACAGGCGTAGATGCATTGGCTGTGTCGATTGGCACAGTGCATGGTTTGTATAAAGGAATCCCCAATATCCGTGTCGATATTTTAAAGGAGATTAACGAAACCCTGGGTATTCCCTTGGTGCTTCACGGTGGCTCTGGGACTCCAGAAAATATCGTGCGTGAATGCATCCAAAATGGGATAGCGAAAATTAATGTCAACACTGAAATATCTGTATACACTGTTGACAAAACTATAGACCTACTCGATGGCAAACCGCAACAACACCTTTCTGTACTTGCACACAGTCAGCAAAAATTTGTGGCAGAGGTGGTGAGAAAGCATATTTATTTATTTACCGGCAGATAGTGTGCAGTTGCAGGGAAAGTACAGGTTGCAGTATTGATGCTCTACCACTATTAAAATATTAGGAGGAGAGATCTGCATGTCGTTGCCATTACTATTAGTTGGTTTTGTCATTTCGTTGTTGTTCGTCCTTACTACCATCATCAAATTCAAATTCCATCCTTTCCTTTCTCTATTGTTAGGCGGAATCCTAATGGGAATTATCGGCGGGGTCCCGCTGCCCAAAATCGCTTCGACCATGTCTTCAGGTTTTGGGAGCACTATGGGCGGTATCGGGATTATCATTGCTTGGGGTATTGTTTTGGGCATCCTTTTGCATAAATCCGGATGCACCAGCCAGATTGCATCGATGATGCTTCGGGCCGCAGGCGAAAAACGGGCGCCCTTGGCGATCAACCTGACAGGCTACCTGGTTTCCATTCCTGTATTTTTTGACGCCGCTTTTGTTATTCTAATCTCCTTAGTCAAGCAAATATCCCGGAAAGGGAAAATCCCTTTCATTTCTTTGGTCACTGCCTTGGCGGTAGGTTTGATTACTACCCATGCGATGGTAATACCTACTCCCGGCCCCTTGGCAGTTGCCGGCGCCATGGGCATTAATATTGCTTGGTTCTTGGTGTATGGTATCTTTGTTTCCCTGATTGCCTCTTTAGTAGCGGGAGTATTATACGGCGGCATACTGGGACGCAAGAAGGAATATGTCAATGATTTTGCTAACGACTTTGACGATATTGATGAAAGCGTTCAAGATACTGCTGGCATGCCCAGTGGCGGTTTAGGCGTATTTCTGATTTTCCTTCCCATCATTATCATCTTGCTGGGGACAATCCTTACCCAGGTTCTTGAAGGGGGAACCTTCCTTTATAATCTTTTCGCTTTCTTAGGTGATAAGAACATCGCCCTTTTAATTGGCGCAGTGGTGGCCTACTTGGCACTCCGTCCCCATATTAAAGAGAGCTTCGAAGATATTATCACTGACGCAGCACAGCAAGCTGGCCCCATCTTCCTTATCACTGGCGCTGGCGGTGCCTTTGGCGCCATCATCAACGCCACCGGTATCGGCGCTGCTTTGCAGGAAACCTTGATTAACTGGACGACCGCAGGGGCAGCAATCATCCTCTTGATTGTAGCCTGGGCAATCAGCCAGATTTTACGGGCCGCTCAGGGATCTACCACAGTGGCGTTAGTTACTACCTCCGCTATCTTTGCTCCCATCCTTTCTGGGATGAGCGCTGTTTCCCCGGTTCTCGTCGGTTTGGCCATCTGTGCAGGAGGCATCGGTATTTCTTTGCCTAACGACTCAGGCTTCTGGGTAGTAAACCGCTTCTCAAAATTCTCCTTGAAGCAGACCATCCAGTCTTGGACCATCGGCGGCACAATTTCTGGTTTAACGGCTCTTGCTATTCTCATCATCCTAAGTCTGTTCACTGGCGTCTTGCCTGGCTTACTGTAGGTCATGAATACTGTGTGCGCCGCTATAGATAGCGGCGCACACAATTACCTCGAATAATAAGGAGGGAACTCCTATGCAATATATAATCGCTTTAGACGTGGGCACTTCCAGCATGCGTGCTGTTCTCTACAGCAGCGGGGGTTCTATTATCCACTCATGCGGATATGAATACCATACAATTTTTCCGAAGCCCTCATATGTAGAGCAAGATCCTGAAACCTGGAACCAAGCTGCCCTTTATACTTTAAAGGGCATAGGTGAATATATGCAAGCCCATGGCTTAAAGGCCGAGGCTATTTCTGTCACGTCCCAACGGGCATCAATGATTCCCATGGACGTAGAGGGGAACCCCCTGCATAATGCGATAATGTGGCAGGACAAGCGTACAATCGCAGTATGTGAACACTTGGAACGAGAGTATGGCCTGAAGTATTTACATCGTCGAACTGGCTTGCGGATTAATCCATTTTTCGTTCTCAATAAAATTCTATGGTTTAAGGAAAATCAAAAAGGCCTTTTTGCAAAAACCCAAAAATTCATCGGCGTACAAGATTATGTCATCTTAAAGTTGACTGGTTGCTATGTTACCGATTGGACTCAGGCCAGCCGCACAATGCTGATGAATTTAGAAACCTTTACCTGGGATCAAGAGTTATTGGGTATTGCCGGAATAAACGAGGATCAACTCTGTACCCTGGTTCCCCCAGGCAGCGTGGCAGGCAGTCTTACTGAGGAAGTTTCCCAAAATTGTGCTTTGCCGGCTGGACTGCCAGTCGTGGTGTCGGGGGGGGATCAACAAAATGCTGCCATCGCTCTGGGGGTCGTGCATCCGGGTATGGCGGAGGCCAATACCGGCACTGGTTCATTCTTGCTCTCATATGCGCAAAAGCCGGTATTTGACGAAGATTGTCGGGTGCTGTGTCAAGCCGGAGCAATCGCCGGCACTTGGGTAGCAGAGACGGCAATTTTTAACACCGGCGCCATTTATCGTTGGTTTAAAGAACAACTTTGTCCGGATTTCCGTAATCAAGAATTTCCCTATGTACTCATGGACCAAGAAGCAGCTTTATCTCCTGTAGGGAGCAACGGGGTGATGTTGATTCCTCATTTTGAAGGCAGCGCTGCCCCCTATTGGAACCCTCGAGCCAAGGGAGTGTTTTTTAACTTGGGTCTGGGTACTACCCGGGGGGACATGCTTCGGGCAATTTTAGAAGGAATCACCTTGGAAATTGCCGAGAATTTAGCTCTGATGCGTGCTCTCATTGGTGAGATAAACGAGGTCAGTGTCGCTGGAGGCATGGTGAAAAGCGATATGTTCTGCGATATCCAAGCTTCTGCCTATAAGGCTCGAATTATTCGGTTTATGAATCCTGAGGCCAGTTCCTTAGGCGCTTGTATTAATGCTTCAGTAGCCCTGGGTTTTTATCCGTCAGTCGAAGAGGCCTTTCGTGCTATGGTTACTGAATCAGCTGAGTTCAATGCAGACCCTGGCAAACACAAGATATACCAGCAATTACGGCAGCGAAAAAATAAACTCTATCAAGCATTGGCTGAAGGCAAAGTGTATCAGGAGTTCATGGAGGCAATCTAATAACGACAATATAATCAACAAGGACGGAGCTTCTTCACCGGCTCCGTCCTTGCTATTTCTGTCGGAATCAAGGATAGGGATTGCATCCGGACTTAAGTCCCGTCTTCCCAATCTTGCCGGCATATGGTATAAGAGAGCCGGACTAATCTATGTTAATTTTTTATAATTGCAGGGTTTAGCTGACATGTTGCGTCTAAGAAGATAGAGGAGCAAAGGGGGCGGTAAGTATCGAAGAACGTATGTTAATTGAAGCAGTTCTGGCAGGAGATGAACGGGCCTTCCGTCCCCTGATTGAAAGCTGCAGCAGTCTTGTCTACACTTCAATTCTCAAAATCCTTCGAGATCCTAACGCGTCTGAGGATATAGCCCAGGAGGCTTTTCTCCAAGCCTTCCTTTCCCTAGACAAATTCCGTATGGAATCTTCCTTCTCTACCTGGCTGGTGAGAATTGCTGTCAACAAGGCCTTGGACCACTTGCGCAAAGAGAAAGCAAGACCGCCATCCCAAGAGCTTATGGATGCCCTACTCGATGAGAACGCTCCCAACCCTGAAACTATGCTCCTCGAAGAAGAACTGATCTGGCAGCTGCGGGAGGAAGTGCAGCAGTTGCCTCCCATTTACCGCAAAGTTATTTATGAGTATTACTTCAACCGGCTTTCCTATCGAGAGATTGCCGCCAAGGAAGGTATTTCCGAAAAGACTGTTGAGTCCAGGTTATATCGGGCAAGGAACATGTTGAGAGAAAACAGGGCGGGAGGTGAAGGCAATGTGTCTGCTCCATAAAGATTTGGATTGGGTGAAGTTCGTGAAGGATGAGGTCACGGATCGGGATGAGTACTTGCTTGCCCTTGAGTCCTGTGATACTTGCTTTCTGGAGTATATGCAGCAGCTGGAAAAAGTTCTCGAAGAGCCATCACCGGATTTTACCGACCCGGTAATGCAAGAAATACAAGGGATGCAGGCCAAGGCCGCAAAGCCCAATTCCTTCAGCCCCTTCAAACCTTTCTTGCACTATATTGTCGCTGCCTGTCTTACTTTGTTCTTGCTGGAGGTAGGGGCCTTTGATTGGCTGCTCAAAGATTCTCTGCTTCTCACCACAGAACCCAATCTTTTTGGTCAATTTCTTAACCAATTGGGTGAGCTGATTGGCACCTTGAAAATCAACCTGGGAGGTTAGAACATGAAAAATAGACCAAACAAAGCATTGACCTTTTTCCTGTCTTTTTGCCCCGGAGTCGGGCATCTATACCTGGGGACCATGACTAGGGGCCTGCAATTCATGATCTTGTTTTTTGGGGCCTGGGCGTTGATAGATTTTTCTTCCATAGGAATATTCAACTTCTGCATTCCCATCATCTGGTTTTACTCTCTGTTTGATGCTCTGCAGTTGGCAGATCAGGAAATAATCGAGGACCGGCCCCTGGTAGAGTGGACACATCTCACTGGTCACTGGCTTGGCCCAATCTTGATCGCCTTGGGGGGCATCCTCATCATAGACGACATTATGCCCAGGGTCTGGAATAAAATTTTTGTTGATATCAATTTCTCCTGGAATAGCTTCCGCTCGCTGGCAATGGCCCTGGCGCTGATCATTATCGGCATGTTGCTGCTGCGGGGAAAGAGGGTGCGTAAAAATGACTGAGCAGGAAAAACAGCATTCTCAGGCAGCGACCCCGGTAACTCCTGTCCGGGAAGTCAGGCAATGGCGGGTGGGAACCTTGTCCATGGGGCTGTTATTGGTAGCCCTGGGAATTGTCCTCCTGGCGGGAAAATTTAACCCCGCCTGGTCCCTAGGCAGTTTGCTGAAGTTCTGGCCTGTCATCCTCATTGTCTTGGGCTTGGAAATGGTCATGCTGAATATCCTGTCTTCTCTTAGAGGCTGCAGGTTTCGCTTTACTTACGACGTGCTGAGCATACTCCTGGTCTTTTTGATTCTCATTTCCAGTTCGGTAATGGTTGCCCTGGAATCTGCAGGAGTCTTGGACTTTACCCACAGGGCCTTGGGAGGAGCTGAGCGCTATGGAAAAGCAGAAACCGTATTTTCGGTAGACGAGTCTTTGAGGTCCCTGGCCCTAAGAGTGGAGGGAAGCGGCGAGACAATTCTTCGCTCTTACCCAGGCAAGGAAATAAAAGTGTCTGTTCTCTATCTTGGCATTTTCTCAACGCAAAAAGAGGCTGACGCATATGCCAAAGAACAGTACATTGGGGAAGAGCGGCTGGAAAATACCCTGGCTGTGACTATCTATCCTCCCACTCAGGGTAAACTCCCTCGGCATGAAGTCAGGCAAGAGGTGACGATTTTTATCCCTCAGGAGTTAGATGTGGAACTTGAGCAGCAGGGAGGCAGCATCAAGATTGTCCTAGATGAGCTTAAGAGCAATTGGACCGTTAATCACCGGTCCTCGCAGATTCTGGACATTTCTCTGGGGACAACGACTGCTGGAAGAATAGCGGTGCAACAGGCGGATGCGCTCATGGGCAATATTGAATGGGATGAAATCCGCAACCAGGATAATCCGGAATTGCCAATAGAGGCAGTTAAGTCTTGGGGTGAGGGCCCATATTCGTTGAACATCTGCCAGGACGGGGGCAAGACGATAATCCGCACTAAATAAAAGGGGAGAACCCCTTGATACATGCAGTTTTACGGGGACGTACCTTTTTGTCACATTTTCGACACTTTTCGACACCGGGACTCCCTTCTAGGCATTTCCGCTATAACCCGAGTATTACAGGGGCGGGGTTTCCCGCCCGTCACCGGGGGCGGAAAGGACGGCGCCCCATTGTAGGGGAGGGGTTTTCCCTCCCTTAGGGTCACCCCTGCCCAAGGGGATCCCCCCCCAACGACGGCCCTTTATTCCGGCCTCCGACATCTGACATCTAAAACCAACGACGGTCCGCAATCCAACCTCCGATATCCAACCTCCTACTTCTAGAATGGGCCGGGGGGCGAAGACCACCCCCCCGCTTAATAGGGGCGGCCGGTGAAAAGTATTGCTAATTCCTTGCGAAACAATTACAATATAAGTCCGTCTCCAATTTAGAGTGTGTTTTTTTCCGTACACACTCTAATTGTGTTTAGTCGCTTAAGACATTTTAGATGAAAGCGGGTGGTAAGGTGATAAGGTTAGAGGGGATAAATAAAACCTTTAGGGTTGCCAGGCGCAAATCTGGGTTTGGGCGGGCGGTAAGGGCGCTGCTGTCCCGGGAACATGAAACAATCCATGCCCTCAGGGATGTAAGTTTCACGATTGAGGATGGCGAAATGGTAGGTTACATCGGTCCCAACGGCGCGGGGAAAAGCACCACCATTAAGATAATGTGCGGCATTCTGACGCCGGACAGCGGCAAATGTGAGATTAACGGGCGGACGCCCTGGCGGGAGCGGATAGCCCATGTCCGCGATATCGGGGTGGTGTTTGGCCAGCGCAGCCAGCTCTGGTGGGATGTGCCGGTATGGGACAGTTTTGACCTCATCAGAGATATCTACAAGGTCGATGCGCGGGAATATAAGCGTAATCTCGATGAGCTCGTTACCCTCCTGGATTTGGCGGAGATCCTGAAAACGCCCACCCGCAATTTGAGTCTGGGCCAGCGAATGCGTTGTGAACTAGCGGCCTCCCTTTTGCACAACCCTAAAATTTTATTTTTGGACGAGCCTACCATCGGCCTAGATGCCGTATCCAAATTGGCGGTGCGCCAGTTTATCAAAAAACTTAATGCCGAGCAGGGCGTGACCATCATCTTAACCACCCATGACATGCAGGATATCGAGGCGCTTACTCAGCGTATCTTGCTTATCGGCAAAGGGAGAATCCTCCTGGACGGAAGCCTGGAAGAACTAAAAAAGAGCTCATCTCAGCGCAAAACCATCGTCTTCGAGTATACGGGGAAGGATCCGGCTCTATGCGAAGGCATGACCTCTGTTGAGGGGCGCGAGGGGCGGCTGGTGGTTAGTCTGGAGCCATCCATCTGTTCAGTATCCGAAGCCATCGCTTATATTTCCGCTCAGGTGGAGGTTATCGATATTTCTGTTTCCGGCATCAGCGCCGAGGAGATGGTAGCAGGGTTGTACAGGGAGTACCATATATGAAAAAGTACCTGGCGATATTCCGCATCCGTTTTATCAACAGCCTCCAATACCGCGCGGCCGCCCTGGCGGGCATGGCCACCCAGTTTGCCTGGGGCTTTATGGAGATACTGGCCTTTTTGGCTTTTTATAAAGCCGATCCTGCCGCATTTCCTATGGAATTTTCCCAAACCGTTTCTTACATCTGGATGCAGCAAGCCTTTTTGGCGCTTTTTATGGTCTGGTTCTTTGAAGCCGAGATATTTAATGCGATTACCAGCGGCGGTATTGCCTATGAGCTGGCTCGCCCAGTTGATCTGTATTGGCGTTGGTTCAGTCAGTCCGTTGCGAATCGCTTGGCCAAGACTGTGCTGCGCTGCCTGCCAATCTTTATTGTCGCAATGCTGGTGCCGGGACCCTTTAGGATGTCCCTGCCGGCTACTCACGGCCAGTTCTTATTGTTTTTAGTCTCAGCGGCTTTCAGTCTGGGGGTTGTGGTTTCCTTTTCCATGCTCATTTACATATCTACTTTTTATACCTTATCCTCCACGGGTGTGCGCATTATTTCGGCGGTGCTGGCGGACTTCCTGGCGGGAGCAATTATTCCCCTGCCCTTTTTCCCTCAGCCCTTTCGGGCCATTGCCGAGATGCTGCCCTTTGCCGCCATGCAGAATATGCCGCTGCGCATCTACAGCGGCAACATCACGGGGATCAATGCTTTCCGGGGAATTGGTCTGCAAGTATTCTGGCTGATAGCGCTTATATTGATCGGCAGGTATATGATTAATGATGCCCTGCGCAAAGTCGTAGTTCAGGGGGGATAGTATGAGACTGTACATGAAGTATTTTTCCATGCATCTACAGAGTCAGATGCAATATAAGGTGTCCTTCTTTTTAACAGCCTTGGGGCAATTCTTGGTTTCCTTTACGGCTTTGCTGGGTATTTGGTTCATGTTTATGCGGTTTAATACAGTAGAGGGCTTTAGTTTTCCCCAGGTTTTATTGTGTTTCGCCACAATGCTGATGGCATTTTCCCTGGCGGAGTTTATGGGTCGCGGCTTTGATCATTTCCCACGGATTATTAGCAATGGCGAGTTTGACAGGATGCTGGTAAGGCCGCGGCGGGTGGCATTGCAAGTCTTGGCGTCGCAAATGGAATTTTCCCGCCTTGGCCGCCTGGTCCAGGCTATATTGGTTTTTTGTTACGCCATCCCCGCCAGCGGTGTCAATTGGACCTATGACAAGATCATAACCCTCTGCCTGATGGTTATCTGTGGGAGCATCGTCTTTTTCTGCCTGTTTTTGATTTACGCCGCCATTTCCTTCTTCACCATTGAAGGGCTGGAGTTTATGAATATCTTTACAGATGGCGGCCGCGAGTTTGGGCGCTATCCATTTTCGGTATACGGCAAGGAAGCGCTTCGCTTCTTGACCTACGTCATACCCCTGGCCTTGTTTCAGTATTACCCGCTTTTGTACATCTTGGAGAGAAAGACAAGCAGTTTCTATATGTTCATGCCTCTATTGGCACTGCCCTTTGCAATTCCAGCCTATGCCTTTTGGCGCTTCGGACTCAGCAGATACAAATCAACCGGCTCATAATCCTTTGCCAAGACGGGGTAAGAAAATTTACGCTAAATAAAAATAAGGCTGTCGGCAGACAGCCTTTTAAACTAACTCGTCAGAGACTCCCGGGCAGCATTTTTCTTCAGTTCCCGGATGACAAAGAATCCCGTGATGAAAGTCGACAACAGGTCGGAAACGGGACCGGCATAAAAAATGCCGTTCAGCCCCCAGAATCTGGGGAGAATGAGGATAGCGGGAATCAGTATCAGTACCTGGCGGGATAGGCTCAGCAGGGCCGCATGTTTTGGCTTGCCTACCGCTTGAAAGTAGTTGGCGCCGACAATCTGAGCGCCGATTATGGGCAGGGCCATAAGGAAGGTTTGCAATGCCTTGGAACCCAATACCACCAAATCGGCATCTTCTTTGTTAAATAGAGTGACCAGCTGGGCGGGGAAGAGAGTAATAATTATAAAACCGAGAACTGAAATAACGGTGGCTGCCAGCATGCCCTTTTGCAGGGCCTCTTTAACCCTGGAGAAGTTGCGGGCCCCATAATTGTAGCCGATGATGGGCTGCAGGCCTTGAGTGATGCCAAATATCGGCATCAGCATCAAGCTGGTTACGCTTCCGACGATTCCCATTGCCGCCAGGGCCAAATCGCCGCCGAAATAGAATAGGCTTTTATTGAGGATTACATTGAGCAGGCTGGCTGCCAGCTGGATGGAAAAGGGGGCAATGCCCAGAGTCAAGATGCTTAGCACATGGGCAGACTTCATCTGTATATGTTTTATATCCAGGCGCAGGTGACCTGTGCCCGTAAAAAAATATCTGAGCACCCACACTGCAGAGATTGCTTTGGAAATAATAGTGGCAATAGCCGCCCCCTTGATTCCCCAGCCAAAAACGAAAATAAAGATGGGATCCAGGATAATATTGGCGACGGCGCCGATCAGCATTGTGGCCATAGCCATCTTGGGATTGCCCTCAGCCCTGATCATATTGTTCATGCCCATGCCGATAGTAAAGAAGAGAGTGCCGGCAACGATTATGCCGCCGTAGTCTTTGGCATAAGGCATTACTTCCGGGCTTGCCCCCAGCAATTTCAGAAGGGGTTCCAAGAAGAACAGGCCGGCGACAGTGACAAAGGCGCCGACAATTAACAAGAGAATAAAGGCGTTGCCCATAATTTCCCGGGCTTCTTTTTCTTTCTTTTGGCCAAGGCGAATGGAAATCAAAGTGCTGGCTCCAATTCCTATGAGCATATTAAAAGCCATTACCATCAAGGTCAGGGGAAATTCTACAGTTATTGCCGAAAGGGCTAAACGGCCAACCCCGTTGCCCACAAAGATTCTGTCTACTACATTGTAGAGAGCATTGACCAGCATGCCTACTGTGGCTGGGACGGAGAATTTCAGCAGCAATTTTGTAATGCTTGCCTCTCCTAGTTGTTTTGTTTGCTTCATAATAGATTCCTACTTTCTGTGTCCAGACAGCAATCATTATGTCCGGGGTGCCGAAGGTTAGCACATCCTTGCCGGAAAATTCCCGATAGTCATATTTCCGGGGGGCTGCCAAAGTCCGGACTGTGGTGTGCCTGCATCGGGCAAAATTGTGCAGACTGTTAATATAGTAACAGTTTGCCTAGCGAAATATCAAGGTGTTTTTCTTTCCTTTCCTAAATTGGTCAAGTTTGTTAAACTAAAGGAAATGCTGATCAGTGAGGAAGGTTTTATGCTTCCGGATCAGTATGTCTTGAAATGTATTAAGAAACAGGGGTGAGACGGTGACAATTACCAAGAAACAGGCCCGGCAATTCATCCTTGCTTACCAGGGCCTGCTGCCTCCCCATCAGCTTCGGACCAAGGGGGAGATACTAGATTTTGTCCGCCGAGTGGGCTGCATTCAGTATGACCCCCTGGACATGGTTGGCTCCAATCCCAACCTGGTCCTGCAGTCCCGGGTTCGGGGGTACCAACCTGCCCTGCTGGAGGAGCTGCTGTACACCCAGCGCAGGCTGGTGGAGGGTTGGGACAAAAATGCCGCCATTTATGCCGTCGAGGACTGGCCATATTTTAGCCGCTACCGGACCCGCACCATTATGCGCCACGGCCGGGAAATCACCGAGCTCTATGAGGTGCTCCCCCAGGTTACTGAGGAGCTGAGGGAGAGGGGGCCACTGTCCTCCCTGGATTTTGAACCGACAGCCAAGGTAGACTGGTTCTGGGCGCCCACCAGCGTTACCCGGGCAGCCCTGGAAACTTTGTATACCTGGGGAGATCTTGTTATCCACAGCCGAATTCGGACCAGGCGGGTATACGACTTGGCGGCCAGACATATGCCTGCAGAGATATTGAATGCCCCTGACCCCAATCCAACAGACCAAGAATATTTTCAGTGGCATGTAAAGCGGCGGATTGGCGCCGTGGGGATAATGTGGAACAGGGCCAGTGACGCCTGGCTGGCCATCAGGGGACTAAAGACTCCCCAGCGCAATGCCGCTTTTGTTGCTTTGGAAGATATCGGGGAGATAATCCCGATTGAAGTAGAGGACCTTGGGTATCCGGCCTATATCCCCAAGGAACAGCTGCCTTTGTTGGAGCAGGTACTGGCAGGGAAAAATACAAAGCCCAGAGCGGCGTTTATTGCTCCTCTGGACAATTTGCTCTGGGACCGCAAGCTGATTGCCGCCCTCTTTGGGTTTGCATATACCTGGGAAGTATACAAACCGGCGGCCCAGCGGGAATACGGATACTACGTCCTGCCGGTTCTTTATGGGGACAGATTCGTCGCCCGCTTTGAACCCCGTTTGGACAAAAAGACGGGGATTTTAGAAATCCTCAACTGGTGGTGGGAGCCGGGGGTTAAACTCGCTGAATCCATGCAACGGAGCCTGATTCGCTGTCTCGAGGAATTCATGTCTTATTTGGGCGCAACTGGCCTGCAGATGAGCAACTGCGAGGGAGCCGACTGGCTAAGCGAGTTTTGATGGGTATGCCTTTGCTCTTATTGCCGAGTTCTTTATTGAAATTGTCGAGATAGAGGAAAGAAGATTATTTTACTGCATTTTAATGCTATCTTTGGGGGTGAAGGAGGCATTAGAATGAATAAGCTTTTAATCTTTTTGTTTATGGCGGTCCTTTTTTTGCCGCTGCAAGCCTTGGCAGCCAATGTTGCTAATGAAAATGTCCAGCCCGCTAATTTTGCTGCGGGAGAGGAAGTATCTATTCGCTTTGAGCTGAGGGAATCACCTGCTAATGTATCCATCGATATTTCCCAAGATGATCCCGTGCTTCACACTATCCCCTGCGGACTGTTGGGGCTGGGGACCCACACAGTGACTTGGGACGGCAAAGATGCCCAGGGGAATCCCTTGCCCCCGGGCGAGTACATCATGGATATCATTGGTGACACCTATGAATTCCAGCTTGAAACCAGTCAGGTATGGTCTCATTTCTGCGTTCCCCACGGCATTGTCTTCGATACTGAGACCTGCTATTTTGCCACAAATGCTGACTTTAATAATGTCATCACCTTTTTTACCGACAGTGAGGAGTGTGGGGAAATATATGGCGGAACCAGTCCCGGCAGCGCCCTAGGCGAATTTAATACCCCAAGAGGGATAACAATCGTTAAAGACAGGGATGGAAACCGATATCTCGTGGTCGCCGACAGCCTTAATCACCGAATCCAGATTATTGTTCTTGCGGTCAATGGCGGCACAGATTATTATGCGTTTGGCAGTGAGGGTTCAGGCGCATTCCAGTTTCAAAAGCCTTATGATGTAGCAGTCAGCCCTTGGGATGAAGACCTGAACGGCTGTTATCTCTATGTCCTGGACACCGGCAACTGCAGGGTTCAGCAATTTGAAGCAACTTTCCGGGGAGCAGGCGCGCCGCACCTTGATTTAGTGAGGGAATGGGGGCAAAAGGGCTCAGGCGACATGGATTTGTATGTGCCTGAGGGAATTGCCGTGGGCCCTGACGGCAGTGTGTATGTGGCTGATACCGGCAATCATCGGCTTATAAAATATGATTGCAATGGCAACTTTCTTGCCAAAACCGGCGCCAAGGGGTCACAATTAGGTCAATTCTCCCGGCCAACTGATATTGCCGTAAGCAATAACGGCCTGGTCTTCGTGGCCGACAAACTCAACAAGCGCGTGCAGTATTTTACCGAGTCCCTGGATGTAATGAAGGCCTGGGAAACCAAGCTCCCCCCAGATATGACCGTAATCGAGCCGGTATCTGTTGCAGCAACCGGCCAGGGCAAGGTATTTATCACCAGAGCGGATAATGCTGCCTTCTACCCTGCAGTGCTGGGATATAAAGCCGAGAGAGCTTTTGACTTCCGGACAATACCCTTCACCATTACGGGCTCCTCCGGCAGCGAAGAACCAGTACCCGGCACTGATGAGCCGGCTCCTGGTAAGGAAGGACCTGAGGAGCCAGGCGACAATAGCCCTGTGCCCGCAGCTGGCTGCAGGCGGGGGGGCAGCGGCATGCTTTTTTCTGTTGTCTGCTGCAGCTTGTTTTTGCCGCGCAGGAAGAATTCTCCGCTGGCCTAAATTGTTAGAGCAGTAGGTACTGAATTGAATCAGCGGGACAGATTTCCCCTTGGAAATCTGTCCCGCTGTCACTGATTACTCTTCTTCCAGTTCCATGACCCGCATGTATTCGTCAAAAACTTCGTCCAATAAATCTTCATCCTCGACAGTGAGGTACTCTTCTTCACCTTCTTCATTCTGTACAAGTTCCAGAATGATTACTTCGCCTTCTTCATCATCTTGGTCCAGAGGATACAGCACCACAAAATTCATGTCTTTGTAATTGACGGTATCCAGGTAATCGCATTCCAGTTCATTGCCCTGATCGTCAGTCAGCACAATGATATTTTCATTGTCAGTCATAATAATGCTCCTTTTCCTCTATTTTTAGCTTAGGACTGCTAATTAGTATACTACCCAATCAGGCGACAAACAACTGGTACGGAAAAAATTAGGAAAATTTGTGGCCCCCGGTCCCATATGCTATTATGGACAAAAGACAGCTGGATTTTTGCTTAAGGGGAGTGATGACATGCCCAGGAAAATAATAATTTTTGGTCTGCTCCTTATCATGATGCTGACCCTGACCGGATGTATGCCGGGGAATATCAGGTATGATGCCCGTCCTGCCGGTTTTTTGTGGGGAGTGTGGCACGGCTGGATTGCGCCGGTTTCTTTGATTGTGCAACTCTTTAATCCCCTAGTCAGGGTGTATGAACCCAACAATGTGGGCTGGTGGTATGACTTCGGTTTTTACATCGCCATCTTAGGCGGTTTTGGCGGCATCTCTTTGACCAGAAGAAAAAAAAGAGACTAGACGACAAATCGGGGACGGTCCTCCAATTTGTCGTCCCCGGATTCCTTGTTTACAATGGATTAATTAGGTATAATTGTATGCGGTAAACGGTTATCTTCTCAAAAGGAGTTGATGTGTTATGAAAGACGAGCTTACTCGTTAGTTTGACAGCATAACTGAATCAAAAACTCCGAATCTCTTGTAGCATGTGGCTTAAGGGATTTATTTTTTTGTTTTTCTTACATCTTTATGTGGCATAACTTGGCACAATGTGGTATACTTAAACTATAGCCATCCCAAATGAGATTGGAGGCCTCTTCTTATGTATTTAAAGAAAACGTACCGAAAGGATTCGGGAAGAACTTATCTCGTTATCGCCCAGAAATACAGAAACCCCAAGACAAATGTTTCTACTGATCGCACCATTAAGTCACTAGGCTATTTAGATGACTTGGAAAAGGAATACGAGGACCCCATCGCCCACTTTAAAGAAGTTGCCCGCAAGATGACGGAGGAAGAAGACACCAAGAAAAGATTGACCCTTTCTATAAACATGGATGAACAACTTGCCCAGGGAACCGATGACAGGAAAAATTTCGGCTATGCCGCAATCCTTAAAGTCTACCATGAGCTCGGCCTACATCGGTTTTTTAACAACCGGGCACGCAATGAAAAATTTAAGTTCAACTCTAATTCCATCATGTTGCTGCTGGTCGTCTCAAGGCTACTCTCGCCAGGGTCAAAGAAGAAGGCCTTCGAGGAGAGGGGCCGCTATTTTGAGCGTTTCCATTTTTCCCTCGTCGATGTGTACCGCGCTCTTTCCCACTATGCCAATATTTCCAAGGAGTGCCAGCGGTACCTTAACGGGCAAATCACTGAGCGTTACGGGCGCGACACAAAGACAATTTACTATGATGTCACAAACTATTACTTCGAGATCGATGAGCCCGATGAACTGCGCAAATATGGCCCCTCCAAGGAGCACCGACGCAATCCCATCGTTCAGATGGGCCTGGCAATGGATGCGGACGGGATCCCGCTACATTATGAGCTTTTCCCTGGGAATAAGGTGGACAAGGAAACGTTTCGCTCCGTCATCGGCGAGGTCCGGAGGAATTACGACACAGGTAGGATCGTGGTGGTGGCTGACATGGGGATCATCACAGGTGACAATATTTATTATCTAACCGGCGGCAAAAACAGAAACGGATATGTGTTTAGCTTTTCGGTCCGAGGAGCCACGAAAACTTTCAAAGATTATGTCCTGGATCCTGGAGGGTATGTTGGCCCAGACGGCAAACCGCTTCAAAAGGATGCCAACTTCAAAATTAAGAGCAGGCGAATCACACGGGACATCAGTGTTACCATGACAAGCGGCAGGAAGAAAACAAAGACCGTGTATGAAAAGCAGGTTGTTTTCTGGGCCAAGAAATACGCCGACAAGGCAAAGGCCGAACGGGAAGAGATTGTGAAAAAGGCTATGGATATGGTAGTAGACCCCAAGAAATACAACAAAGCCGTCGCCTACGGCGCCGCCAAGTATGTTAAAAATTTGGAGTTCGACAAGGAGACAGGCGAGGTGCTTGCCGGGGAACAACTCCCTTACTTTGATGAAAATAGACTTGCTGAAGAAGAAAAATATGATGGTTATTATGCCATCGTCACCAGCGAACTGCATATGTCTGACGAACAGATTATTGATACATACCGCGGGCTCTGGGAGATTGAGGAAACCTTCCGAATCACTAAAAGTACCCTGGAGACACGTCCTGTCTATGTGTCCCGGGAAGACAGGATTGACGCACACTTCCTCACCTGTTTCATCGCACTTGTAATCATACGGCTTATTCAGAAGAAGACGGACTGGCAGTATTCAGCCCAGAAGATCATAGAGTGCCTAAACAAAATTGCCTGCTCCAATGAACAAGATAACCTGTACTTATTCGATTACAGAAGTGAGCTATCTGATGCCATCGGCGATGCCCTCAGCATTGATTTCACACGCAAAAGACTTCGCCTCGCCGAGATTAAAAATATTTTAGCTAAGAGCAAAAAATGACGTTGTTCCCCACATATTTCTACAAAATCATGAAGGCCGCAAACCCTTTAGTTGCAAGGGTTGCGGCCTCTTTTTACCTATTTAAACTGTCAAAGTCAGGATACTACCCAATCAGGCGACAAACAACTGGTACGGAAAAAATTAGGAAAATTTGTGGCCCCCGGTCCCATATGCTATTATGGACAAAAGACAGCTGGATTTTTGCTTAAGGGGAGTGATGACATGCCCAGGAAAATAATAATTTTTGGTCTGCTCCTTATCATGATGCTGACCCTGACCGGATGTATGCCGGGGAATATCAGGTATGATGCCCGTCCTGCCGGTTTTTTGTGGGGAGTGTGGCACGGCTGGATTGCGCCGGTTTCTTTGATTGTGCAACTCTTTAATCCCCTAGTCAGGGTGTATGAACCCAACAATGTGGGCTGGTGGTATGACTTCGGTTTTTACATCGCCATCTTAGGCGGTTTTGGCGGCATCTCTTTGACCAGAAGAAAAAAAAGAGACTAGACGACAAATCGGGGACGGTCCTCCAATTTGTCGTCCCCGGATTCCTTGTTTACAATGGATTAATTAGGTATAATTGTATGCGGTAAACGGTTATCTTCTCGAAAGGAGTTGATGTGTTATGAAAGACGAGCTTACTATGGTGGTTGTCGGTTAACTTCATACAAGGGTAGGGGCTCCTTTCCCTGCCCCATCAACAAGAGTAAATCCCTGCAAATTTTACCCACAGGGCTTCTCCTGTGGGTTTTTGTGCGCATTTCTCAGGGGTACTCGAGCTAATTTTGAGGAGGAATTGACCATACTAAAATTCGGCTGGAATGAAATCAGGAGCAGGCAGTTTGAACCTTACGCCAAACAGGGGCTTATTCCTGCCCGTGTTACAGCTGTCTTCTCCTGGCAGTATGAAATAATATCGTCTCTGGGCAAGGGCAGTGGAGAAATGACCGGCAAGCTCCGTTATGACGCTTTATATGCAGCTAAGCGCCCCGCCGTGGGAGACTGGGTGGCGGCAAGACCAATCAATGACTCACACTGCCTGATCCATGCGGTTCTGCCCAGGACCAGCTGTCTCCAGCGCCAAAAAGTGGACGGTGATGTGGAGGCGCAGGTAGTGGCCAGCAATGTCGACGTGTGTTTTATTGTCCAGGCCCTGCAGGGGGATTTTAACCTTCCTCGTTTGGACCGGTATATTGCCTTTGCCGCCAGTGCCCAGGTGGCCCCGGTGATAGTGCTCACTAAGGCCGATCTGGTCGACGAGGCCGAAGAGCTGAGGGCACAGGTGCGCATGACCCACCCGGATATACCGGTGTTCATGGTATCCGCGGTTACGGGAACAGGAATCGAGGAAGTCCAGGAACAGCTTGAACCTTATAAGACTTATGCTGCCGTAGGCAGCTCAGGGGTGGGAAAATCCACTCTTCTCAATGTCTTGTCCGGCACTGAATTGATGAAGACTGCCCAGGTCCGAGAAGATGACATGCGGGGGCGCCATACCACTACCCACCGTCAGATGTTTTGCCTGCCCAATGGTTCATTGTACATTGACACTCCGGGAATCCGGGAGTTGGCTTTGTTTGAGCATGACGGCTTGGGCGGTTCTTTTAGGGATGTTGAGGGACTGGCCCGACAATGTAAATTCAGGGACTGTCAGCATATGAATGAACCGGGCTGCGCCGTGCAGAGAGCAATTAAGGCCGGTGAATTAGATGAAAAGCGCTTGGCCAGCTTTGCTAAGATGAAACGAGAAGAAGGCGCTTGCCAGAGCAAGCAAATCCTGCTTACTAAGAAAGTGTCCAAAGCCAAGATCAAGCGCAGCACAGTCCATTACAAGGACTATGTGCGCGGCGGCGGTAAGAAGTCCTGGAAGTTAGAGTAAAGAGTATATACCTGGTCAGGTAGCGGAGAGCGTGAGGGGCGGTCCTCCAATTTGCTCAGTTTGGCAAATTGGAGGACCGTCCCCGAATTTGTCGGATGACAAATGTCATGCCAGAATGTTATTTTCGGCACTGTTACTTGTTTGGGCCTCGGGTTAAAATGGAACCACATTTGAATTCTTGTGAGGAGGATACCGATGCTAGTAGAAACTAAAAATCTGGTCAAACGCTACGGCGATGTGCTGGCAGTAGATAATGTCAATTTGCAAATCGCTGAGGGTGAGATCTTTGGCCTCCTGGGTCCCAACGGCGCGGGAAAAACTACCATCATCAACATGCTCATTGGCTTGACCAAGGTCGATGGCGGTGAAATCGCTATCTTTGGCAAAAAGGTCAACGGCAACAGGGAGGATGTCTCCAGCCACATTGGCATTGTCCCCCAGGAATTGGCGATTTACAACGATCTGACTGCGGCGGAAAACCTGGCCTTTTTCGGCAAGCTGTATGGGATCAAGGGCAAGCTGCTTCAGGAACGGGTCACTGAGGCTCTGGAATTTACCGGACTCTCTGACAAGCGCAAAATCCTGCCCAAGAAATTTTCCGGTGGCATGAAGCGGCGGCTAAACATAGCCTGCGCTATTGTGCACCAGCCTAAACTCATAATTATGGATGAGCCCACCGTGGGCATTGATCCCCAATCCCGCAATCACATCCTCAGTTCTGTTCAGGAACTCCATAGTCAGGGTTCCACCATCATCTACACATCTCACTACATGGAGGAAGTGGAAGAGCTCTGCACCCGGGTGGCTATCATGGATGAGGGCCGGATCATCGCCCAAGGCAACAAAGATGAATTGAAAGAACTGGTATCATTCGAGGACAGGATTGTGGTGGAAGTGTCCACTGTCAATTTTACCTTGGTAGATGAAATAAAGAGAATCGGCGGGGTTACCGATTGCTTTCTTGCCGAAAATATCCTGACCATTCATATGGCCAAGAACAGCCATATCATTGGCCGAGTGGTTGATGCCATTACTGGCGCCGGAACAGAGGTAGTAACTTTAAGCGCTGAAAAACCTACTTTGGAGAGTGTGTTTTTGACTCTGACCGGCAAGAAACTGAGAGACTAGGGGGGGAAGAAATGAGCCGCATACTTACAATCGCTAAATATATCATTCTTCAGCACCTGCGCAACTTAGGCATCACTTTAGGGCAGATGCTAATATTTCCCATAGTTGTGATTCTCATCTTAGGCATGGCCCTGAGTCCAGCCTTTGAAGAGCGGGAGCTGGACCCAACCCGTGTAGGTTATCTCAATGAAGATACCGGTGTCATGGGCGGCTTGGTAGATGATTTTCTTTCCCGGGGGGAGATCGCAGAGCTGTTAGAAGTTAAAGCCGTCCCTTCCCGCGAAAAGGGCTTGGAACTGCTTAAAGACGGTGAAATCTCTGCCTTGATTCATATCGAAGCTGACTACAGTGAGCAGGTGCTGGCAGGCAATAAGGCGGAGATCAAGCTGACCGGGCATCCCGGCCGGCAGCTGGGTGTCGCAATAGTTGAGACGATTATGGAGAGCTTTACTTATGGCGGCAACGCTACTTACGCCTTAGCAGCAATGGGTTCCCAGCTGGAATATGCCCCGGCCTTTGGCAGTATTGAGGAACATACAGTCTCTGCATCAGGTCTCAAGCCCAATGCCATGGGCTATTATGCGGTGACAATGCTGGTGATGATGGCTATGTATGGCGCCATCTACGCCGCCTATGACATGGGACAAAACTATATGGAGCCGGTGGGGCTAAGGGTGATGAGCACGCCGGTTCGCCCCTGGGAGCAGTATGCCGGCACCGTCCTGGCAAACCTGGTTACTGTCTACCTTCAGGCTTTGATAATTATCGCCTTTACCTATTTCGCTTTTGATGTATACTGGGGGCCAAATCTGCCTTTGATTCTGCTTATTGTCTTTGTCCATGTGACCCTTGCTGTGGGGCTTGGCACCATGGCCGTCATGCTTACTCGAGATATTGCCAGGGCTTCCGGCCTCCTCAATATCCTGGTTGTTGCCTTGACCTTCCTGGCCGGCGGTTATTTTGAGGTGAATCTGCCGGGGTCATTCCAATGGGGCCAGTACTTGTCGCCAAATTTCCTGGCCCAGACCGCCCTCTTTAATACTATCTATGGCGGCCCCCGGAACGAGACCTTGGTGATGCTGGCTGCAATGGCAGGAATTATTCTGGTGACTTTCACGGTGTCAATGCTTGCCCAGAGGAGGGTCGTGCAATGACAGTTTTTTCTTATACTTTGAAGCGGCTGTTGCGGAACAAATTAAACTTATTCATGATCTTGGTGTTGACTCCTTTTTTCATCGGGATTATTTTCAGCTTTGGCAGCTTCGAGAAAAACAGCATTACTGTCGGTCTGGTGGATCAGGACAATACGCCTTTGACGGAAATGCTGGCCCAGTCTCTGGAAGAAACCTCGCCAGTTTTTCGGCTGGAGGAAGGGGAGATACGCAGGGCTCTGGCCCGCAGCCAGGCAGATTATATCCTGGTCATCGCTCCTGGTTTCAGCCAGCAGCTCATTGCCGGCGAAGAGCCGAAGCTGCGGAGTTATAGCATTCAGGAGACTAATTTCGCCAGCAGAGTGCAGATAAAAGTTGAAGGGTTCTTGGGAGCCGCCAGGAGCCTGGCGGCAGCGGCAGAGGGAGATCAAACTGCTTTCTATCAGGGATTGGAAGAATACCAAAGGGGAAATTTTGTTCTCAAGTCCGCTGCTTTTCAGCAGCAAGAAAAAAGCATAGATGCCTCCCTGGCTGGGATGGGGATGCTGGCTATGCTGATGATGCTGCTTTCCTCTTTTACTACAATCAACCTGATTAAGGACCGGGTAAACCGCACTTTTTACAGGGTGATGGCTGCTCCGGTTCCTTTGAAAAACTATATGCTCCAAAATATCCTCTGTTTCTTTCTTGTCTTGCTCATCCAGATTGCGGTGATGTTTTTGGGGGTGCACTATGTTTTCGGCCTGTACTTGGGACCATCAGTGTTAAACTTGTACTTGGTTATGGCGGTGTTCGCCCTGCTCTGTGTGGCTATGGGAGTGGCCCTGTCAGCCCTGGCCCGCACCGTTCAGCAGGCGGGGACCATTGCTTCCCTGGTCATTACCCCTATGAGCATGCTGAGCGGTCTGTACTGGCCTCGTTCACTGATGCCGGAAATCCTTCAGATTATCGGCAAGTACCTGCCTCCAACCTGGTTGATTGCCGCGGTGGAAAAAGTAATGCTGGGGAAACCCCTAGCCAGCGCGAGCATGGAATTGGCAATTCTTTTGGGTTTTACTGCTGTGTTCTTCCTGCTGGGGACCTGGCGCCGGGCTGATATAGCCAAGTAAATCTTGGCAAAGGGCATTCCAGGGGATATAATGGAAAAAACAACTTATGAGGTATTGCCATGGGCTATCTACTGAAAGTAATTGCAATGATTCTGGTCGCAGTCCTCCAGGCAGCGGGCGGTACCGTCGCCCCCCTGGAGGTGCTGGGCCTTGTTGTGCTTGCAGCCCTGTGGGTAATTCAGGAAAAATATTGCAGACACCTGATCCTTATTGCCTTGGAATACGTATTGATCTTTGCCCTGGGGTTTATCAGTCCATTTATTCTAATTCTGTGCGGGGTGCTGGCCTTTGACCTGGCCGGCAGGGGCTTATACTGGCAGGTGCTGCTGTTGCTGCCGGCGGGGATTTATCACTTGGAGGGGGAGCGGCTGGGCGCCTATGCAGTTCTTTTGGCCCTGTGCGCTTCTAGCGGTTATCTTAGCCACATCCTGTCGGTTCGGAAAGAATCTTTCCGTGTGGTCTACGACCGGGAAAGGAGAAATCGCTATGCCCTGGAGGAGGCCAGAGCCCAGTTGCTGGCTTCGACTCGAGAAGCCGCTAGGTTGGCCGAAATTCAGGAGCGCAACCGCATTGCCCGGGAAATCCACGATCACCTGGGCCACAGACTTGCAGGGATTCTTCTTCAGCTCCAGGCTGCAGTGAAAGCCTTGGACCGGGATGAGGAAAAGGCCAGGGAGCTTTTCAAAAAATCGGTGACAGGCTTGGCTCAATCTCTGGATTTGCTCCGGGACACTGTGTACAATATTCGGCCCCGCGATCAATTGGGAGTGGAGTATTTTCAGCAAATTATCGATGATTTCCAGTTCTGTCCCGTGAAATTCTCCCCCAGGGGGGATATCGCCAGCCTGACTGCTGCCCAAACCGAAACCCTGGCCAGCATTGTCAAGGAGGCGTTGACCAATGCCTCACGGCACTCCCGGGCCACCCAAGTGGAGGTGCAGCTAGAAGTCCGGGAAAAAATCGTGCGCCTATATTTCCGCGATAACGGGGTTGGCAGCGCCAAGATTCATGAGGGAATGGGGCTCATCGGCATGAGGGAGCGGGCGCGCAATGCCGGCGGAACCATCTCCTTTAATCCCGAGGGCGGGTTCCAGATTGTATGTGTGCTGCCCAGAGATAAGCAGGGAAAAAACTTGGCTGGCGGTTGGTGACTGCCGCCGGCACAATATATAAATCTACCAATTTCAGAGAGCCTATGATAGAATAAAGGTACAATTTGAACAGGGAGGGGAAAGAATGGATGTTTTGAATTTGGTCACCGAACAGATTAACGCCAAGGATGTTTTGAGTAAAATCGGCAAATCAGTTGGCGCTAAACCTTCCCAGGTAAAGAAGGTCACTGAGCTGGGCATGCCTGCACTTGTCCAGGCCCTACAGCGCAATGTCAGTACCGCCGACGGAGCAGCGGCATTGAACAAAGCTCTGGACCAGCACAAGGATGACAAAGTTGATGATGTGGCCGGATTTTTAAATAATATCGACGTAAATGACGGCGCCAAAATTCTAAAACACGTATTCTCCGGAAACGACCAGAAGGTGCAGAAGAATATTGCCAAGCAAGCCGGTGTAAAAACTGATCAGGTATCCGGAATTATGGCCCAATTGGCGCCTCTGCTTTTGGGCGCTTTGGGGACCGAGAAAAAGCAGCAGAACTTAGGTTCCTCAGAAATCTCCGATTTGCTTGATATTTTGTCAGGCAACGTCAGCGGCGGCGGCTTGATAAACATTGCCACGAGTATCCTGGACGCTGATGGTGACGGCGATATTATCGATGATGTCGGCGGCATTTTCAGCAGGCTCTTTAAGACCACAGCCACCAAGGTTACAAAATCCAAGTCGGCCAAGTCTGCAAAGACCTCTGGAACTGCAAAGAAGACCACTAAGACAAAAAAGATTACCAGGACCAAAAAGAAAAAGACTAATTAAGCTGGTTTGGAGGCCTCTTGTATGGGGGCTTCTGTTATTAAGTTCACCTTGGCGTGAGCTCAACAATCTAATTGCCCGTTCCTGCAGAAAGGCTGCATAAAAATGCTGGACCCCGTCATTAACGAAGTCCAGCAAAACAGTTTTACTTATTTCACCTGTCTACATAACAAGGAGCAGTTCATGGTCGTTGGTTATTTCCCTTACAATTATCAAGGATGAACTTTAATACTTATAAAGGAGTTTGCTTTCCCAGAAGGAGTAACTGACACAGAGTATTTGACTTCCTGATAATATATGACTATCTGTGTGGATGAATCTATGACATCGATAGACTCAATTGTCGCGTCAGGTAGTTGATTGCGATAAAAATCAATTACTTCAGTGTATGATTGGCGGCTATAGTAACTAGCTGATTCCACAGAATGTCGACCCGTCAAAGTGGTTGCTCTGGGTAGAGGCAGGGTATATGCAATATGATGATCACGTGCTGCTATAAATGTATTTGCATAGAGGTGAAAGGCGCGGTTATTAAAGTATGCAATATTAAGAGAGATGACAATTAGCCAAAAGAACGTCAAAAAGAGTAAGCCGAGTGTAGCTTTTCCCTTTGTCTTGTATAACAAAAGGATGTAACTTGTCATAAATATCATAACGAAAGAATAGATATATAGAATATGTCTTCACCCCCAGTGGAATAGTAAATAGGCTTTGAAGGAACTACGCAGGTTAAAGCACTTTACCATAAAAATAACCGTCGACCTTGGTCGATGGTTATTTTCCTGACTTATTTGAGCAACTTGGGGTAGTCTGTTTTGCCGTTGACTACACGATAAATGTATATACCATCGTCGAATACTTTATAGATGCACACGTATATGAGAGTGATAATCAGCTTTCGGTAACCATTTTCTGCAAGTACGGGGTCGGGATGCATCGGCCCCATAAGCGGAAACTGTGCCAGGCGGTCAATATTCCCCAGGATTTCCTCCGTAATATTCCTCGCAGAATCCACGCCGACCTTTTCGAGATGGTATCTGGCTATATCAAGGATATCCTCTCGTGCAGGTGCGAGGTAGATCAGCTTACTTATCTGCGGCTTCATATAGAGTCTCCAACTCTACACGGATTTGCTTTGACGTATAAGTGGGCATTCCGTTCAGACGTGCGAATTCCGCTTCGTAAATTTTATCTCTGTGCCGAAACATCTTTTCTCTTTCCTCAAAAGCGTCAACACTCAGGACAACGAGATCCGCCTCTCCTTTATTAGTGATGACAATTGGTTCACCTGTTTCTTTGGCGAGCTGTGATATTTGCGTATACTCATTCCTTAATGCTGTTGACGGTTTAATGTTCATTACGCTGCCCCCTTTCTCTGATAGTATTATATCAGGGGTATGATAGCCACGCAATCCAAGTCGGCCAAGTCTGCAAAGACCTCCGGAACTGCAAAGAAGACCACTAAGAGAAAAAAGATTACCAAGACCAAAAAGAAAAAGACTAATTAAACCAGTTTTGAAGCCCCTTGTATGGGGGCTTTTTTATTAAGTTCCCACTAAAAAAAGGACAGAAGATACAGGATGTGATATATTCAGAGAGGGAAACTCTGGGAACGGGGGGCGGGGCAATTGCGAGTAATAGTTGTCGATGATGATGCCTTAATTAGGGACAGTCTCACCATGCTGCTGGAATTGGAAGCGGATTTTGAAGTCATCGGCGTCGGCGACAACGGCCAGGAGGCCTTTGCCCTCTGTCAGAAAGAACAGCCGGATTTGGTGCTGATGGATATCCGCATGCCAGTCATGGACGGAGTGTTGGGCACTAAACTGATAAAAGAGCATTTCCCCGCCATCAAAGTGGTGATTCTCACCACTTTTAAAGATGATGAGTATATCAGGGAAGCCCTGAAAAATGGGGCTGAGGGCTATATTCTTAAAAGCCAGCCTGCCGACAGCATTGTGGACAGTCTGCGGGCGGTAGGCAAGGGCTCAATCGTCCTGGAACGGGCGGTAGCCTCCAGCTTATCGGCCATGCTCAAAGAGGATAAAAAAAAGGCCAAGACAGATTTGCAGCTGACCGACAGGGAGATGGAGATTCTGGAATTGGTGGGTCAGGGCCAGACTAACCGTGAAATCGCGGAAATACTGTTTCTTAGCGAAGGCACCGTCCGCAATTATGTCACCGCTCTACTGGAAAAATTGAATCTGCGAGATCGCACCCAGCTGGCTATTTTTTACCTGAAGAATTATTGAAATTGGGCTGCCATCGGCAGCCCCTTGTTTTATGCTTCTTTGCCCAAAGACGGCTTCTGCTTATGTTTGTTTTTGGCCATGGAATATGTCCACAATTCAATCAGCATATTGCCATCAATCAAATCGATATTCAGGTCTTGGGCATATTTTCTTGCATTGCTGGAAAAATCCGAGGTGGTAACGACAAAACCGCCGGCAGCTTCTTGTTTCACCATTTGGGAATGAATAATCGCTACGGGCTCATAGCCTACAAAATTGCCTTCATCATAGCATTTGACCTGGCCCAGGTGCAGATTTTTCCCCTGGCGGTGTTCGATATCCACGCCAAAATCGCCGCTGGCCTTGGTGACTGAAGTCTTGCCCCCATAGCTCATGCGCATGATTTTCGCTACAAAGCGTTCAAAGTCCAGGGGAGTTTCTTCGCCCTCAGAAGACTGAATAGGGCCAAAGCGTTTTATTAGTCCGGCCAGCAATGTTCGCTTCATTTCGCTGTTGCAATCCGTCAGTCCTGCGATGACAGTTTCCAGGCTGGCGGTTTTTTTTCTGTATTCCCTGACCCAGTACAGGCCAAAGCCCAGGACGGTAAACAGCCCGATAATGGTAAATATGCGTAAGAAGCCTTCCATAATAAATCACCTGCTTTCATCATGGAATTATATCCCATTTCCCCCGGTATATTCTCATTCACCGGCGATATATAATAAGCAGATAAAATTTCTTCGTACACCGGATGATTTTGTTGTTTCTTGTGTTACAATGGAAAAGAATGATGGGAGGGCTAGTGGGTGAAAAATAACCGGGAAAAAATTCTACATGGCAATATGCGTTCTGTTTTGCTGTCCTTGGCGCTTCCCGTCATGGCAGCCAATGCCATCCAAACCATCTATGGATTGGCAGATACATTTTGGGTGAGCAAACTGGCCGATGGAGATATTGCCGTTGCCGCAGTAAGTTATATCGGTCCCATGGTTGGCGTTGCAATCGCTCTTGGTATTGGCATGAACATAGCAGGAATCAGCATAATTTCTCAGTTTGTCGGCCTGGGCCGGGAAAATGAGCCCCGTAAAGTTGCCGGGCAACTGGTCAGTTTTTCCTTTTTCTTTTCGGTAGTGCTGGGAATCCTGGGGCTTCTCTTTGGCAAACAGCTGCTGGCTGCTACAGGTGCAGAGGGATTGATTCTTGAGTATGGCTGGGATTACTTGCAGGCTGTGTTCTTGGGGGGACCTGCCATGTTTGTCTTTTTTGCCTTTCAGTCCATAAAGCAGGCCCAAGGGGATACCTTGACTCCTATGTTGCTGGCCGGGGCCTCTGTTATTTTGAATGTTTTCCTTGACCCGGTATTTATGTTTACCTTTGATCTGGGAATAGCAGGCGCCGCCTGGGCAACTGTAGTCACCCGAGCCTTGAGCACTGTAGTCGGCATGTATTTGCTGTTCTTTACTGACAATGGTCTGCGTTTAAACTTGGGGGACTTGCGGTTTAACAGGAAGATAATGGGCAAGATTATTAAAATCGGCCTGCCCTCGGGCTTCGGCCAGTCAATTGAGGGCATTGGCTTTATGATTATGAACAGTTTTGTCCTCAGCTTTGGCGATTACACCGTGGCCGCCTTTGGCATAGGCAACAGAATCAACAACCTGATCTTTATGCCGGCCATGGGCCTAGGTTCTGCCCTGGCCGCCGTAGTTGGGCAAAACCTGGGGGCCAATAAGATTGACCGGGCTGTCAAGGCGGTCAAGGAAAGCATTTTCCTGTCGGTGACCATAATGGCTGCGGGAGCAGTTGCCATGTTCTTTGCTGCGCCTCACATTATCAAGATCTTTTCCCAGCATCCCCTTGTGCTGGAACAGGGGACCTACTACTTGCGTCTTATCTCAATGTCCATTCCCTTGATGGGGATTTTTCAGGCTTTTGTCGGCTGTTTCCAAGGTTCAGGGCACACCCTCATGGCTATGCTTGTAACCACCGGCAGGCTGTGGGCCCTGCGCTTGCCCATGATTATCCTCTTCAAATATTTCACCCCGCTGGCCGAGAAATCCGTCTGGTTTGCTATGGTGGGCAGCAACCTGCTTACCTGCGTCTTTGCCTTCTTCTTATTCTTGTCTGGACGCTGGAAACAGAAAGTTGTCGATGAGAAAGAGGACTATATTGGCGATTTGGAGCTTTCCTAAACTATAGATTAAGCCCTGGCTAAGGAACAGCCAGGGCTTTCTCACGTGCAAATTTAAGAATACAAATAAAATGTTTCCTGAAAAAGGTTATTTTCAATAACTGGCGAATATACAATTATGAAATTTGAATCTTGGGAGGTGGGCTTCTGTGGAGTGGAAACCGTCCCAGCCCCTATTGGAATGTGGACTGAAATTTGATTTTCCCCCAGTTGGAGCCGGAGAGGGCCAGGTCCGGCTGACCGATGCTGCTTTGGAATTGATGCCCGAACATGGCAGGACATTGACATATTCTTACCGGGACATTGCCCAAGTGCAAGCCCAGGACTATCAAGTTATCCTCAATGTACAGGGAGGGGAATTGCGCCTCTTTCACCTGGGCAGACTGTATTCTGACTTTGTCCGCATCCTGATCTTTCAGCGCAATGAGCTCATTCTCACAGATTTGCTCATGCAGGAGAAGGTTCGGCGGGCAGGAATCGCCGCTGTTTGCACCAAGCTGGTTGACGGGCAAGCCATTGAATTGAACAATTGTGAGTTGCGTCTGTGTGACACTGCTCTCTTAATAATCCCTGAATACGCTGAGCCCATTCGTTTGCCTCTGAGTTATATCACCGGGGTTACTGAAGAAGGGCATTCCCTGACTATAAAGAGCGAAGCCGGGGATTACCGCCTGCGCAAAATGGGCAGGGAGTTCATTCCCTTTTCCGAGCTGCTCTCCCAGGCCATGAATGAACTCATGGCCAAAGCCCAGGGCCTGTTGCGGGAACTGGCCCCCGCTGCGGGCGCAAATGTCATTCAGCTGGCCGCCAGCCTGATGCGGGAGGGCCGGGCGGCAAAGCGGGGAGAGCTTGACAAAATTGATCCCATCATCTGGAAGAGCCTGGAATTGCAGTTGGATTCAGCCGGCATCAAACAGGAATACGAGTTTCTCAGCTCCGCCACCAGCAGCAAGCAGCAATGCATCGGCTTTAAGCGAGAGCTGGTGGCTCAGGCAGGCACAGAGTATATCTGGTTTCTCATTCCCATTCCTGAAAGGAATCTAATCGCTATGGAAGCTTCTTCTGGCCCCGATAGCGGCAGAGCCACCTATTTCTTTACAATTGCTCCCAGGTCAGCCTTCACCAAATTAAAACCCCAGGATCTGGCGGGGCAGGTGGACAGCCTGCTGACTGAGATTAATCGCTGCATGCTGGCCATAAATTTTCGCCGGGAACCCATTTATCTTGCCGAAGAAAGACTACTCCAGCCCAAATATCAAAAGTACTGGCAGGCGGTAAACAGAATCCCTGAGCTGCAAATGCTGAGGGAGCGCTTTGCCGGCAGAGTGTTTCACCGGGAGCCGGAGCAATGGCAACAGGATGTCAAGGATTTGCTTAAGTTTAATCTGACCACCGCCGACGACAAGAAAGTTTGGGTCAAAAGCGATCTGGATACCCCCGAAGAAATATCGGAAGAAACCGAGAATGGAGGTTGAGCAATGGTAGGTTATAAACATCCCTGTCGCTACTGCGATGAGCTGGTCCCCAATGACGCCAGAGTCTGTCCTTTTTGCGGCAAGGCTGACCCTGCTGGTCCTCTGCGCTGCCCCCAGTGCAGGAGCCCTGTAGAAAAAAACTGGCTAGCCTGCAGCCATTGTGGTCAGCAGCTGCAAGTCACCTGCACCGCTTGTGGAAAAAAGACCCCCCTGGAGGCTGCCTGTGTTCACTGCAAGACTTCATTGACAGTAATCTGTCCCAACAAAAAATGCAAGCATTCCCAGCCCCAGGCAGACGTATGTATAAAATGCGGAACACCGCTAAAATAACAAGATAGGAGGAGAAACTAATGACCATGCATTCCTTTACCAGCAATTATGAAGATAACAGCACCGAGGCAGGCTTTCAATTCACTTTCTATTGCGATCTCTGTCATGAAGGCTACAAGAGCAAATTTATTCCTTCTAGTACATACAAGAAAGGAAAATTGCTCCGAGGGCTTGGCGGCCTGATTGGCGCCGCCACCAACCTGACCGGTCAATATAGCCTGGGCGGAGGCCTGGAACGGGGAGCAGATGTTCTCAGTGAGCGGCACGAGGGCATGACCCCCGAATGGCATAAGGAATACGAGAAGGCCTTTAAACTGGCACAGAATGAGGCCAAGGGTCACTTTATCCGCTGCCCCAAATGCCGGCGCTATGTGTGCGAAAACGATTGGAACGAGCAAGCCGGCCTCTGTGTCGAAGACGCTCCCCGGGAAAATGTCGAGGTCGTTGCCGCCCGGGCCAGCAGAATGATGGATGAAATCCGGGAAAGAGCAGAAGAGACCCGGGTCTTCACAGGCAAAATTGACAGCCGCACTACCCTATGCCCCAAATGCGGCAAGCCCTCAGGGGAAGGCAAGTTTTGCAACAACTGCGGAGCCAATCTCAGCATGATCGAATGCGAGAACTGCGGCACTCTCAGTCCTGCCGGCACCAGATTCTGCGGAGAATGTGGCGAAAGTCTCATCTGATTCTAACAAGGCTGCTGGCAAAGCAGCCTTGTTTTATGTAGGGGAGCGGAGACTGCTCCCTCAGGAGAAATTGCTCTTCAAATGACATAGGATTATGATACTATCAATAGAAAGGGGGGTGGAGCAATGCCGCAGACCTTAGATGACAAATTAGTAATCGCCATATCTTCCCGGGCTCTTTTTGATCTCGAGGAGAGCAACCGGGTCTTTGAAGAAGAAGGCCTGGAGCGGTACACTGAGTACCAGATAGAGCATGAGAATGAGCCCCTGCTGCCTGGGGTAGCCTTTCCGCTGATCCGGAGACTCTTGGCCCTTAGAGATCCATTAACGGGCAAGGAGGCTGTGGAGGTCATCCTCATTTCTCGAAATGACGCCAACACCGGCCTCAGGGTGTTTAACTCAATCCAGCACCACAAGCTGAATATCACCAGGGCAGCCTTTACCTGCAGCCGATCGCCTTTTAACTACCTGCCTGCCTTTCAGGCAGATCTGTTTTTGTCTGCCAATCCCGATGATGTCAGTGTTGCGCTGCAGCATGGGAAGGCCAGCGCTACTTTGCTGACAGGACCGGAATATGAAGATGATGATTCGCCGGAGATTCGCATCGCCTTTGACGGAGATGCAGTGTTGTTTAGCGATGAGGCAGAGATTGTATACAAGACAAAGGGTCTGGAGGACTTTACGCGCCACGAGGTGGAAAAGAGCGATGTTCCCCTGATGCCAGGCCCCTTTAAGGGCTTTCTTGAAGCCCTGAACAGATTGCAGACCATGTACCAGGCCAGGGGGGAACAGCCAATTCGCATTGCCTTGGTCACGGCCAGGCAGGCCCCTTCCCACAAGCGGGCCATAAATACCTTGCGTTCCTGGGGCGTCACCGTGGATGAGGCCTTTTTCCTGGGTGGATTGGACAAGGAACCCATTCTCGCTAAATTCCGTCCTCATATCTTCTTTGATGATCAGCAGAGTTACTGTCTGTCGGCAGCGGGCAAAGTGCCCACAGGTCATGTTCCTTCGGGAATCGCCAACAAGCAGGAATGCATATAAACAATGGCTGTCCATGGGAGCCTTTTTTTGGGCAAAAAAACAGACTGCCGAGGCAGTCTGTCAAGATATCACGCAGGACTAAAGCCCTGCCTTTCCCACCAATCTTCTTTCAGGGACTCATACTCAGAGAGGAATTTCTCCAAATGCTGATTCTCCCACATAATCAGGTTGTTGTACAGCCTCTTGGCAGCGGGGAACTGGGATTGTTCTGCGGCAGCGGTGTAGAAGTCTATAGCCGCCTTTTCCATGTTGACCCCAATGCCGAACACCGACACCGCCAGAGATCCGCTTTCCCTGCCTATGTTCTTTTTGGTATAAAGCCCCGGAGCCGGCGGATCAGCAATCTTGGAGAAGTCAAATCCATCAGGGTTATTGGCCGCAAGCTGCTTATACATTTCCCGGAGCCATTCAATATGCTTTTGCTCTTCTGCAGCCAGCTGGGAAAAGGCTTCCTTCGCTTCCTGGCTTTCTACCTGGTTGCCGGCAAGGGTATAGAAATCATAGCCTTCCTGCTCATTCAACAGGGCCTGCCGAATAATCTTCAGTTCGTGGATAAGCATTCTCTCACCTCCAATTTGTATTTGAGATAAGCAGCAATAAAGCAGACAGCTTATACAGGCTGGTAGGAGTTGTTGAGGAAAAAGACGGCCACACCGCCCAATCCTATATGACAGCCAAGGACGCTGCCAACCACATTGACGACAATATCTTTAAAGCCAAACGTCTTTTCAATCAAGTTTTTTAAGAGCATGGCAGCTTCAGGATCATCAGCGTGGCTGATGCCAATAGTTTGACCCAGTCTAGAACATTTTTCGCCCATGATCTCAACCAGTCTCATGATCGCCTTGTTTTTGCCCCGCACTTTTTGGAAGGGGATCATCAGGCCTTCTTTGACATGAAGCAAAGGCTTGATTTTCAGGAGGCTGCCAACGAAAGCGCTGGTCCTGCTGACTCTGCCGCCCCGATAAAGATAATCCAGATCATCAACGGTAAAGATGTGTTCCATATGGGGAGCTTGCCGCATTATCCTGTCAGCAATTTCAGGAACCGCCTTTCCGTCTTTGGCCATCCTGGCTGCTTCAAGCACCAGCAGGCCCTGGCCCATGGAGCCGCAAAGGGTGTCAACAACTTCTATACAAGGTTCCGAGTTCTGCTCATTTAGATCCTGGGCCACCATCATTCCTGTCTGGCATGTTCCCGAAAGCTTGGAGGAAAAGGCAATATAAATACATTGTCTGCCCAAATCGATGAACTTTTGAAACACCTGGGTAAATATCTGGGCCGGGGTCTGGCTGGTGCGAGGTATTTTGCCTTCCCGGATTGCCGCGTAAACCTGCTCTGGGCAGATATCCTTGCCATCGACCAATTCTTTGCCATCCAGCTGGACCAAGAGAGGAATTACCTCAATATCATTTTCCTCTATCAAGTTATCGGGTAAATCACAGGCGCTGTCAGTAATGATTTTGACGGTCATTTCCGTACCCCTTTCCGAATAGAATGCAATGTCAATATTTGAAAATCCCTGCATATGCCTCAATGACACCATATGCATGAAATGTTGTTAAGCAGATTCAATGCCTGCATCGCCGCTGGAATCCGAGCCAGCGATAGTAATCGCTTTTTTTTATGCCAGTACATACGCTCCTTCCGTTATGTCTGTGCATATTTATTACTATTATAAGCGATACATGGCAAAGATGAAAGGCTAGTTCCGGCTAGCATATTTCACTCTGTGAAAGTATGGTATAATCAGATATGCAGGAATTAACTGAGATTTTGTCTGAGAGCAGATATTATATGGGAGGGATTTACTTTGATGAGGTGTCCGGAGTGCAATGCTATAATCGCTGATGGGGAAGTCAATTGCCCTGACTGTGGTTTTATCCTGCTCAGTGATACAGATGTATCAAGAAAAGTCGGGGGCAGAAAATTCCTGGTCATTGGCATTGTTCTTTTGCTATTGCTGGCGGCTGGCAGCGGCTTCGTGGCTTTGCACCACTTTCAGCTGAAAAAGCAACTGGACCTGGGCACTGATTACTTGGCTGCAGGCCAGTTCATACAGGCTTTGGACGCATTTGAAAAAGCCCTGAACATTGATGATGATAATACCGAGGCCAGGCTTGGCCATGCCAGGTCATTGATAGCTCTCTACCGGTACGAAGAAGCTGAAGATGTTTTAGAAGAAATAATCAAAGGCAAACCAGCAGTAGTTGATGCCTGGCAGCTGTTATGTGAGGTCAAGCTTGCCAGGGAAGATTTTGCCGATGTTTTTGCTTGTATTGAGCAGTGCCATCAAACCCTTGGTGATGATGTCCTGACAAGCTTATATCAGGAATTGGCGGCGGGTATTTCCATTGTTACCGATAAAGAACAGTTTTTCAGCGGTGAATGGGCGGATTTGCAGTTGCTGTATGCCAGCCAAGGCATCGAGGTGTTGCTTAGTCCCCAGTGGAGCGTCCCCGATATGGGACAATTGCATGTCCAAGCCGATGGCAGCGCGAAAGTCAGTATGGATTCTCAAGGTGAGTTGAGGGTTTCGGCAGCATTTGGCCCAATTGAACGAGAGGTTGTCCTTACTTTTAATAGAAATGGCGCCCAACAGGCCGCTGAACTGGTCAAGAACTTTAGCTACCCGTTCCTTCTTCCCCAATTTACCAATTCCGATAAACTGGATAATGAGATTGTGCTGATCCTGCTGATTAATTGGGTGCAAAGATATACCGGAGTGGAGAAGTATGTAATCAGCGCCGAAGAAGTTGAGGATGCCGCCACAGCTATTTTTGGCCCCGGCCTGCAGCTGGAACATGAAGAAAACTACTTGGCTTGGTGGAACGCTGACAGGGCTGAATATGAGATTATCCCCATGGGTTTAGACAGCGCAGCTATGACTTTCATTATCGACTGCCGGGAAGAGACGGGCAAATATATTGTCAATGCTGTCCACCTGACTCGGATACTTGATTGGAACGAAGAAGACAAATGCATTGTCGAAGATGACAACGGCACAGTTCTGGGAAGATATGACTGGGATGAACTCGAAGCCGTGTTTAATCAAGAGCGGTTAGCGCAACTGCCCCTAAGAAGATATATCTTTTCTGTGCTTCCCGACGGCAGTTACTATATGACTGAAAGCCAGATAGTCTACTAAGTTATTCTTGATTGAGATTAGATAACCAAAGCGAACAGGGGAGGGTGGATTGGATGCGGGTTTAATGTCCGGGATAAGGAACATAGTTTCAATCCATGTTGTTTATGGGAAATAAATGTATAGTATAGATAGTGATGTTTTTAGCTATTAATGTTATATTTTATCTGCTGGTCAGTTAAGGAATTTGCCTCGCTGTAAGTTTGATTTTTTAGTTAGGAGGAAGGCTGGTTATGGCTTCGAAACATGCTGTTGTTCAGGTTAAGAACCCTCGCACTGACCGCTATGTTAAGATTAACCGGACTGAGGGAAGGATTATGAGTCATAAAAAAAGTCCAGGCCCATACAAGAATGTCCCAATTGCACGAAAAACCGCTGGGGACAGATAATGATTCTGTATAGGGCAACTCTAAGGCTAGCTAGTGCAACTCGGAGTTGCTGAATTTGTAGTTAAGTCACTGGGTGGACAACAGGGCTGAAGGCCAATGCGGCTGCTTTAGGTGTCGGCAAACTCATTACCTCAATTACCATGACGATTTTCTACCTGCTTCTGTACCATATCTGGCGTCAAAGATATAAAATCAGCAACAGAAAAGGCCTCACGTATGCTATTTATGGACTGGCAATTATCCGGATTGCCCTCTGTTTGTTCCCGCAGAACCAGTGGTTAAGCTATAATGCACCTGTTTCCTGGGGCATTTATCGCAATCTGCCCTTTGCGCTCATGGGCATTATCATCATCAGCTTTTTTTACAGCCAAGCAAAAGCGCAAAATGACCGTGCCTTCAAATATATGTGGCTGGCCATCCTGCTGTCTTTTGCCCTTTATATTCCCGTTGTGCTTTGGTCTGATACGCTGCCAATCATCGGCGTGCTGATGATTCCGAAAACCCTAGCCTATGTTTGGGTAGTGCTAATGGGATATTCAGAGTACAAAAAAGGAATTAGTAGTTAAAATCCGAGCAAGCAAAAAAGGCGATTGTGTTTAATCGCCTTTTGCGTTTTTATAAGCCTGAACCATTTCCTTTACTGCTTCCAAGTTAATGCTTTCAAAGGCAGAAAAATTATTGCGGACGCTGGTGCCCACATGTAGTTCATGGGCGACCTGGAGAATGGCCTGGCAATTCTCCAGGTTGACCCCGCTGCCTGCCAGCAATCTTTTCCCAGGCTTATCAAAAATGTCCCTCATCTGCCTCAGGATTGCCAGATTGGACTGGGCCTGTCCGGGTCCCCCTGAAGACAGGACCCTGTGAATGGGCATTGAGGCTAGCAGCTCTGTGGCTGCAAGGATATCCTTTGCCTGGTCAATGGCCCGGTGAAAAGTTACTTCCAGCCCTTGGCAATGCCCTAAGAGCATCTCGAGCTGAGGGATCGCAATATTGCCTTGGGAATCCAGCATGCCGAAAACAACCCCATTTGCCCCAAGGGCTTTAGCTTGTTTAATATCTTCAAGCATGCACAACAAATCTTCATCGCTGTACACAAAGCTCCTGCTGTGGGGCCGAATCATAACATTCACCGGAATATTAACTGCGCCCATTACTCGGTGCATCAGACCATAACTGGGGGTTAATCCCCCTTCGGAAAGGGCAGACACCAATTCAATGCGGTCAGCGCCGCCCTTCTCAATTACTATGGCATCCTCAACTGATGTGGCAATGATTTCAAGCATACTTACACCTTCTTTACCGTCCTGGCTATGCGCAAAACTCCTGCTTCGTTCTTGCCAGCTCCTGTTTCATCTGTTCCAGGAAGGGGCCGTGAAAGCGGTCGGCGCCAAGCTGATAAGAGAGCATGGAAATCAGGCGGTAAAACTTATAGAAGTTTAGTCCAGAAAAGTAGAAGTCGGATATGGGCCTGAATTTGGAATAACCCTCATAGAAGCAATCCAGGTACTTGCCGTAACCATTCAGAGAAGCAAAAAGGTCAAAAGCAGCCAGGTCATCCATGAATGGCGCTGAGCAGCTGTATTCAAAATCCAGAACGCCGACTATGCGGCAATTTTGGACCAAAATATTATCCGGGCTATAGTCACAGTGGCAAAGAACATTCTCACTGATATCGTAATAATCGTTTACCCTGATATCCCTCAAAACATTGTATTCTTTAGCTGAAAGCTGTTTCTTGGCCTGGAGAACAGTCAGGAAACCTTCATACTCTGCCTGGTTAAACAGGTCTACATTTTCATCAATGGACAAATCAGGGTTGAACAATCCCTTTGCTGCAAAACTGAAGCTATGGAACTGGGCCAGAGTTTCTCCAGCCTGAAGGAATAAGGGTTTTGGGTTGGCGTTCTCACTCAGAGCCTGTCTCAAAGTAATTCCTGGAATCACTTCCCGGAGCAAGAAATGCTGGCCTTCTTTTGTTCCCTGTGCCAAGATTCGGGGAATAGGAACTCCAGCCTGACTGCTGATATACTTTGAAAGCGCTAATTCTGTCTCCATTCTCCGTTTCTGGTTTGCGGGGATAAATTTAACCAGCAGTGGAGCTTCCGCGTCTGTTGTCCTGAACACCCAGTTGTTTGTCGGTTGGCCTGCCACCGGTCGTTTTTGGCCAGTATGTTGAGCAATCAACTCTGTGGCCAACCGCAACAACTTTTCTCTTTCCACGATTAAAGCCTCCTATTTATATTTTGCTGCTTCTTTTATAATACCACAACCGATTAAAGCAGAGTCCCCCAAATAATCGGGAGACTCTCTTGTTGCCATAGCTTTCAGCTTTTTGCGTAAATCCCCCTGGCCCAAGTCAGGAATGCTGTCATTGATTATTTACTGGTAAAGGACTATAAGACTGTAGGATAGCGGGAGTGGGGCGATGGAATAAAAAAGTTGGACAGTAAGGGTCTGTTCCTGGGTGTCGCAAGTTAGGCTGGTTACCACAATGTGTCTAGCGGGATTGCCAGGCCTGGGAATTGAGGATGGATAATAGTATCATCATCAGAACCTGTTGCTGCCGGAACATATCCATGATCCTGCAGGATAAAGCAGTCAAAGGTCTTTTCGGCTGGGTCTACAAGCCAATAATGCCTGACTCCAGCCTGAAGGTAAATCTGCATTTTATGGATTCTGTCTTTGCGGCGACTAGATGCTGAGATCACTTCAACAGCCAGGGTGGGTGCTCCATCAATTCGCTTTTTTTTGATAATACTCATTTGCTCTCCAGAGACATAAAGGATATCCGGCTGGACGACGGTTAGCTCACCAAAAGTCACATCTAAGGGCGAGAGGAATATTTCACCCTTTGTGTGCCTAAAGTGGTTTGCCAGCAACAGATAGAGTCTTCCGATAATCCGTTGGTGTCTGACAGTAGGCGTAGGGTCCTTAATTAATTGCCCATTCAAGACTTCAAAGCGGTATCCCGGTTCTTCCGGCAATTTTAGATAATCCCTATAGGTAAAAGGTTTAAATACATAGTTTACAGAATCCTCTACCAGAGCAGACCCTGCCAAAGCCACCAGGACATCAGGAAGGCTGTAATTGATCTGATTGCCAGTCTTGATACAGGGCAAGACATTTCGCCTGGTGTAATCCATTATTGTTTCAACCGGGAGGTCAAGAGCTTCGGCAACAGTATAAACAGAAACCAGGTTTTTGTTTCTGGCCATTGCAAACACCTCCACACCAAATGTACCAAAGCGCGCAACTGGTGTCAAGTGTTCACAACCGTAATCAAGAGTATAAAAATTGAAATTACAGATATTTAATTCCAGATTTCCAGTTCATGAAGGTCCTCTAATTTTTGGGCCAGCATGGCCTTAGCAGCGTTGATGCCACGGTTATAGAAAAATGGAGCCAGCTTTTCTGTAATGAAATCCAGGAGGAGCATTGCCCCCAGGTCGCCAATTTCCTCATCCCGTTGCTTCAGGAAAAACCCTTTAATATCTGCAATTATTTGCTCTTTTTCTTCTTTGGCTAAGTTAAACCTACTTTTCAGTTTAATCATCTCCTGACCGCAATTTACCCTGATTATATCAGGTATTTGCTAGTGCGGCATTGGGACGGACTCGGACTGTCGCACTAGCAGTTTTTATAATTGCAGGAAAACGCTGGTAGAAAGGGGAATATAGCATTAGGAAACTAACTCAGATTACTATGAAAGGGGTTGCTAATATGGAAAGGACCGGCAAATTCAACTGGGTTGCACTTTTTGTTGGCATCACTTTAATCGTAATCAGCATTTTTGTTTTAAGGAATCCTGCCACCACTATCTTGACCCTGACAATTTTGTTTAGCATCATTGCAGTCGCCCGCGGCATCATGTTAATCGTTGCCTACTACAGGTTTAAGGAACTGACCTCATTCAAGCTGGTAATGAGCCTTATCATCGGAATTTTGCTTGTGGCCATCGGCATTGTTTTCCTGGCATGGCCGGATTTAGCCGCCCGGGTTTTTGCGTATTTGGTTGCTATCTGGTTTATCGCAGATGGGATCAACAATTTGATTAACTCCAACTTCGTCAAGCCGGCGGGCAAAGGCATTTATGTTATTTGTATTATTTTCAGCTTACTGCTTTTGGCGGGAGGCATTATCTTGCTCTTACACCCGCTGATTCTCAGCTTGTCCATTTCCTTGCTGATTGGCTTGCCCTTAATGGTCTCCGGTATTGAGTACGTCATCTTTTCCTTCTTCCATCCCCGGCTTTTTGGATACGGAAAATACAATTAACTAAAATTGTGCAACAAAAAGGCCAAGTCCTTCCCGGTTTTTCTTGATGCTTGATGAGAAGAGAGTAGGCCGGTGGGTTGGTTAATAAAACGCAAAAAGGGTCTGTTTCAGATGCGAAGGGTTCATCCCTGTTGTCGTGTTAATTTTTTTCGCTGAGCGGAAATGAGGATTATGTCTTGCATAGGTTCAGCATTTCCATCCCAGTCAGATTCGCTTATTAGGTTTAGTATTCTCGGCACGCACAGGTGGTCATCATTGTTGATGCTCATTGAGAATTTGCTTCCCGGTTCTTCGTTCATTAAGGCTGCATGCAGTTGAAGCAGATGTTCCTCTGTCAGGCAGGGATGACAGTTGATGTTGATATCAGGCAAGTTCATTTCCTCCTCGAAAACCGTGTGTACTTATTATCCCCTAAAAGGCTTTTCATATTGGTTGAAGTATAAATCAAGGGGGTCTGCTGGTTGCCAGATATGCTTTTCTCTTCATTTTGGCTTTTGAGCGGAAAATGTCAGGTGGAATACCCGCTGGACAGCAAAGGGATCAGATATATTACTGAGGCCAGATGGGAAAGGGTAATAAATTAGTTGCAGTGCTAATTTTGCTGTTTATGCTTTGTTCGGCTTCAACACTCGCGGCAGGGCTGCCCAGTACAACCACAAACGAAGGAGATGCTTTAATAGAACAGTACATTAATGCAGTAAACTGTTGTAATTACCAGGACATCGCCCCCCTATTTTCTTCTAATTGGCAGGAGGAATACCAGCAATTTTTCAGTAACCCGGTCAATTCTAAGTCCCATTATGGGGTTTACAATATTGATAGAATCAAGCTAATTGAAGTTGAACATATAAGCGGGATTCCGTTGTTTTCGGATATTAATCACGAGCAATATTCTGCTTTTGCTGATGTGAATTACTGGCTTGTACATTGGGATCTGGCTGCTCATTCCGACTCCAATTATTTTTCTACTGGTCAAAACTATGCCTTGTTTGTCACTGGATATGAGCAGGGTGCCCCAAAGCTGTTGGACATGGCTATTCCGCCTAGGGAAGAAGTTTCAGTTTACAGCGACAGAGTTGGTATAAGTAGCTTTGATTCGCCGGTTGGTTCACCGAACTCCGCGCCTTGGAGCAATCCGGAAACCATTAATTTTATTTAGTTAAAAGGGTGTAATTAAACCGAATGTAAATTTTAAACAATACTGTACCGTAGTGACTAGCTGCTATCCTATCCCGTCAGTATACCTTTTTCAAAAGCCTATCAATCAAGGAGGAGCAAGGTAATGCATACAAATAATCATCAAAAAAAAGTGGGGCTCATTATCCCGGGCGCACGCCACAAGAAAGTGATATTCGGGTCATCAGGACGTATCTTGCGCTTCTTTTCTTGCGTTTGCCTTTTACTTTTTGCCTTCTCTGCCGGAGCCTGCACTGCTACTCCTGAGCAACCGGGGTCCCCGCAGGAAACAGCTGAACAGATTCCCGGGGATGCGGATTTCACAGCCCCGTTTGATACATTGTGGGTCGACTGCAAAAATGGTGTCGAGGCCCTCTATGTCTCCATGCCCCGTTATTGTCATACCTGGGCAGGCACGATAATTATTTCCCCTGAAGAAGACAAGCCGGATTTTTACGAGGTGGGGGAAAAAGAACTAGCTAAGCTTCAAACCGAACACTTTTATAAAGAAATCCTTTACGCCGGTAAAACTTGCCCTATAGAGTTTAACTACTGTCTACTATCACAGGGGAAGCTACTTGCGCTCCCCCTCTACACAGAGACTCCCGATGGATTCTATTGCACTTGCGTGCATTCCTGTAGCGGTCGCCCGGATACCCTATTACTGACCTTGAGCAGTAACCGCCAGCGGGAGTACACCGAATACAAATTGCTGCTGGATATGTCGACGGGGGAAATAACTGATTTCCTTAAAAGTTGCTCTCTCGAAAAAATAGCCAAAATCCATAATATCGATGTCTCAGAAGATCTCGCCTGGGCTGTCATCCGGTCCTCTGAAGATGAATACTATCTCTGCAATATCAATGAGGGTAGCCTTGTTTTGGCAGACGATTTGTTTGAAAACGAGGTAGAAGCATGTAAATTCCTGGATGACAAAACGGTGTACTGCTCCTCTGAGGATGGCACCGCCTGGAGCTACGAGCTGGATACCGGCAACTATACACTTGTTTTCACCGATGACAGTGAAATAGAGTACCTATTTGGGACGTATGCTTTGCGCATTGAAGACACCGGTGCAACGTATGTAGTTTCTTTAAAGACCGGGCAAGAAACGTTGGTTGCGGATTACTGTTATATTAGCGGTACAAGTAGCGTCCTTAGCCCTGACAACTCCCGCATTCTATTTGCCAAGCGTGATGACAGCATTGAAGAGATGGGATATAAAGAATTCGCCGTGTATAACATTCGCGACGGGAAATTAACGATTCTTCCTCGGCAAGGGTACGAAGTGAGAACCGAAATTGGTTATGGCTGGCTTGATGACCAGCGCGTTGAAGTCATGGCGATGAACAGCAAGGGGGAGTATTACTGTTATTTCTATAAGTTTCCGTAACTTTTAGGGCGTGGGTTTTCATAGGCTGTATGGCTTTGTCCCTCTTCGGACCTTTCATGCGCCGTTTCTTATGGGCCAGCTGCTTCAGATATTTTGCTGAGGCTGCTGGCCTTTTTTTGAGGGTGGATAACGCCTTTAATTACGTGACAATATAGTCACCTAATGCTTATGCAGTCAGTGGTATAATGAGGGTGGTGATTAGATGCAAAAAATATTGCTGGTTGAAGATGACAAGACAATTGCTCTTGGGTTGGAATATTCCTTGTCCCAGGACGGTTTTGCCGTTACTGTTTGCCATGACGTCCGTTCCGCGCTGTCTGCCCTGGGAATTCAAAATTTTGACCTCATTATCCTGGATCTAGGGTTGCCTGACGGCAGCGGTTATGATGTCTGCAAAGCGGTGCGGGCAAATTCTGATGTGCCTGTAATCTTTCTTACCGCCTGTGATGACGAGGTCAATGTGGTAATGGGGTTGGATATGGGCGCCGATGATTATATCACCAAGCCCTTTCGCATCCGGGAGCTGGTTTCCCGGATTAAGACAGTGCTGCGCCGTTGCGGCAAGACCGATGACGGTTCTGGTTTGCGGACTCAGTCGGAGATTGCTCTAGGGGATGTTGATATCAATACTGCCCAGGCCAAGGTCTATAAAAATGGGGCAGAGATTCAGCTTACGTCCCTGGAGTATCGCTTGCTTTTAACCTTTGCTAACAATGAAGGCCAGGTCCTTTCTCGCACTCAGCTGCTGGAGGGAATCTGGGATGTGGCTGGGGATTATGTCAACGACAATACCCTCACTGTGTATATCAAGCGCTTGCGGGATAAGATTGAAGCTGACCCCCAGCGGCCGGCGCTAATCCAGACCGTGCGTGGACTGGGCTACAGGGCAGGTGGGTGAAATGATGCGGATATTAAGAAATCGTGAGGTCCTTGTTGCCCTTGGGATAATGCTCCTGATAGCTGCCGTCGGGGTTATTGGCGGCTTATTTGTTTCGGCGGTTGTTGCCAGAATTGTCGGGGCAGTGTCGCTGGTTTTGATCTTGGTATTTCTGCTCTTTGCCTGGTGGCGTTACCGGGAGCTGGACAGGCTCTCCGACTACCTGCTGCGGGTGGTGGAGGGAGACTACGGCCTGGATATTCGGGATAATGCCGAAGGGGAGCTCTCAATATTGAAGAGCGAAATTTATAAAGTAACAGTGATGCTCAATGAGCAGGCTGCCGCTCTGCGCCGAGAGAAGGGCAGCCTGGCCGATGCCCTCTCGGATATATCCCACCAGCTCAAGACACCGCTGACCTCGATGTTTGTGATGACGGATCTTTTATGCGGGGAATTGCCTGAGGCTAAGCGGGTGGAGTTTACCGACCGGCTGCGCTCCCAGCTGGAGCGCATTCAATGGCTGCTTACTTGTCTGCTCAAACTCTCTAAGCTGGACGCCGGGGCGGTGGAGTTCAGGAAGGATAAAGTTGCCGCTAAGGAGGTTATTGCCGCTGCCTGTGAGCCCCTGCTGATTGTCATGGAGCTAAAGGGCCAGAAACTGACGCTGGATTGTCCTGGCTTTGAGTTCGTTTGCGACCCCCACTGGACGGCGGAGGCCCTGGTCAATATTTTAAAGAATTGCGTGGAGCATACGCCTACCGGCGGGGAAATCCGCATCAGTGCTGTGGACTATCCCCTGTATACCGAAATAATTGTTGAAGATAATGGCGGCGGGATAGATCAGGCGGATCTGCCCTATATCTTTAACCGCTTTTACCGGGGCAAGAATGCGGGGGAAGACAGCATTGGCATCGGCCTTGCCATGGCCAAGGGAATTGTGGCCGCCCAGGGCGGCAGCATTGATGTGCGCAGCGATTCCAAGGGCAGCAGGTTTATGCTTCGGTTTTATCGGTAGGTCTGTGACGAAATTGTCACCTCTTTTGTCACCGGGCAGTCATCTCAAGGGTATACACTGAAGCCATAAACAAGGAGGCAAAAGACATGGAGATTTTACGAGTAGAGAATTTAGCCAAGGTTTATGGCAGCGGCGAAACAGCGGTAAGGGCCCTGGATGACGTGTCCTTATCTGTGGAGAAGGGCGAGTTCGTGGCCATTGTAGGCCCCTCAGGTTCGGGTAAATCTACTTTGCTCCATATTTTGGGCGGAGTGGACCGGCCCAGTTCGGGGCAGGTGTTTATCGATGGCATTGATATCTACAAGCTGAACGAGACCAAACTGGCCATCTTCCGGCGCCGGCAGGTGGGGCTGATCTATCAGTTTTATAATTTGATCCCGGTGCTGAACGTGGAGGAGAATATTACCCTGCCCTTGCTTCTGGATGAACGCAAGGTGGATAAGAGCCGATTGTCGGAGATTATCGGCATTTTGGGTCTGGGGGATCGGCTGGGTTACCTGCCCAACCAGCTTTCCGGCGGCCAGCAGCAGCGGGTGTCCATCGGCAGGGCGTTGATCAACAATCCGGCGCTGGTACTGGCCGATGAGCCCACGGGCAATCTGGACAGCAAGAATAGCACCGAGATTATTGAGCTCCTCAAGCTTTCCAACAAGAAGTATAATCAGACATTGCTGGTAATCACCCATGACCAAAATATCGCCCTGCAGGCCGATCGCATTATAACTATGGCTGACGGGCGGATTGAAGGGGACATCCGGCGATGAATGTTGTCAATAAACTGACCCTGCGGCATTTACTCTTAAACAAGAAACGGACATTGGTGACCATTATCGGGGTGATTTTGTCTGTTTCTATGGTTACTGCAGTTACTACTTTTGTTGCTTCCGCTCAAGATATGCTCATTCAAGATACCATTAATGACAGGGGAAACTGGCATGCCAAATTTCAGGATATTGATGCTGCGAAAGCGGATGTGTTCCTGGAGTCTGAAGCAGTTGAACAAGCATTGTTTGCCCGCAATCTGGGCTATGCAGAGCTAATGGGAAGCGCTAATGAGTATAAGCCCTATATGTTTATTCAGGAATTCGATAAAGCAAGCATAGCTGAATTAGCTTTGGAGCTTGTGGACGGACGCTTGCCTAAGCAGGAGAATGAGGTGGTTGTCTCCGAGCATATCCGCTACAACGGCGGAGTGGAAATTAAAGTAGGGGATAAGCTGGACCTAGCCATCGGCCAGCGTTATTCTGACGGTTACCCCTTGGGCCAGGACAATCCCTTTAGTAAGGCCGACGCTGATGGAGATGGTGAGACCCTCCAGCCAGAATTTACCCGGGAATTTACTGTTGTGGGGATTGTTGCCCGGCCTTGGTTCGAACCCTATTCTGCTCCGGGATACACTGTAATCACCTGTTTTGACCGAAACTCCGCGACAACAGGCCCTTTGGATGTCCGGGTCAGGTTCAAAAAAATAAACCGGTCGGTCTATGAGCTTGGCCAGGAACTGGCTGCGCAGGCTGAGTCTCCGGATTATATTGAAGAAGATTCGGGTGTTTTTTACCTTGTCAGGTACAATGATACTTTGCTCGCTCTATATGGAGTTACTGGCAGTGAAGTGTTTAGCAATATTCTCACTACCTTTGCCCTCATCGCCATTGCTATTATCATGATCGGTTCTATTTCTTTAATTTACAATGCTTTTGCCATTTCGATTTCTGAGCGCTCCCGTCAGCTGGGGATGCTGGCCAGTGTGGGGGCAACCAGCAAGCAAAAACGTAGGTCGGTTTTTTTTGAAGGTTTGATTATCGGATTGGCTGGCATACCCCTTGGGGTGCTGGCGGGCACTGTGGGCATGGGCATTACCTTTTCCTTTGTCGGACCAATCCTCGCCAATTTAGTCCAGAGCTCGGCTCAACTGCGCCTGATAGTGTCGCCCCTGGCTATAGTCATTGCCATCTTATTTTCTATGCTGACCATTTTTATCTCCGCCTGGATTCCTGCCAGGCGGGCAGCGAAGATTGCGCCCATTGCCGCTATCCGCCAGTCCCGGGATGTGAAGCTCACCCGCAGGGCAGTGCGCACCTCCTGGCTGACCAGGCTGCTCTTCGGTTTCGAGGCTACACTAGCGCTGAAAAATCTCAAGCGCAACCGCAGCCGCTTCCGGGCGACGGTGGTTTCCCTGACGGTGAGCATTGTCCTGTTCCTGACGGTATCCGCCTACGCGACTTATGTAACCGTAGGCAGCAATATGTATACCCCAGGCCTTAATTGTGACATGGAAATTGCTCAGCGTGGGATGTCTAAAGAGGAAAGAGATTTTTTCGCTCAGGTTATTAGCCTCAAACAAGTTGAGGAATATAGCTACGAGCAATCTTGTTATGGGTACATGCAGGTCCCTGCGGAGATGGCCAGTGATTTTCTCATCAATAAATGGGGGGATCCCAAAGAGGAATACAATTATTACATCATGCTCAAGTCCCTGGATGAGAAAGCTTTTGCGGACTTAGCCCGGGCTGCGGGGGTAGGAATGGATGCTTTTACTTCCGGGAAGCCCGCGGCAATAGCTTTAAACCAGTTTAGAATGCCCTGGCAAGGTGGTTATGTTGAGAGTGAAGTGATCAAAGCCCCGGCAGGAACTGAGTTGACAGTTGATCTTTCCAGTTCTTTCGGGGAACGTGACCAAGAAATATCCTTCATCCAAGAAATTACCCTCGCCGGGGTGACAACGGAAGCGCCCATGGGTTCTTCTGTTTGGACTGACCCGCTGTCACTGACGCTGTTTGTTCCGGAGACGATGTTTGATCAATTGCTTGCTGGACTTCCTGATGAGGAACAGCGATATACGGGGACGCTGTACATCAACACCTCGGAACCGGGCTTGCTGGAAGAAAAGATTCGGTCAATGCACCAGTGCGATGCAGGCGATTTTCACATCTACAACCAGGCCCAGGCAGCTCAGGAAGAAAAGCAGTCCAAACTGTTATTGACGGTTTTTATCACCGGGTTTATCCTCTTGATTACCGGGATTTGCATCGCCAATATCATAAACACCATCACTACCAGCATTGCCTTGCGCCGCCGAGAATTCGCCATGCTCAAGTCGGTGGGCATGACCCCGAAAGGGTTTAATCGGATGATCCGGTATGAGAGCGTATTTTACGGAATCAAGGCTCTATCTTTTGGGCTGCCAATCAGCCTGGGGATAAACTATCTTCTCTACAGGGCTATGAGTGACGGCTTCCAATTTCCCTTTACATTGCCTTGGAATAGTTATATAGTAGCGGTAGTGTCAGTATTTGCAATTGTCTTCATTACCATGCTTTACTCCAGCTTGAAAATGAAAAATGAGAATATAATCGACTCTCTAAAAAACTGGAGTGCATAAAAGGATATGGAGCACGTGCATATGTTATAATTAAACTCGGTTAAGACGGGTTCAACATTTGCTTTGCCGCTGAAGTGTGAATCGCATTATCAAATTAACAGTATTCGAAAGAACTTTTAGGCAGGTGATTAGGTTTGTCACTATTAAAATGGCTTGACAAACGACCGATGCTTCAGTTCGCTGGCATCTCAATGTTGCTGAATCTCTTGGTGGAAATATTAAGCCGGCGTTCAATCACGGCAGGATTTGAATTTTTGCTTGCAAATCCTTTGCTCTTCCTATATAACGCCGCCATCATTCTGCTGACCCTGTCTGTCTCTCTGGCATGCAAACGGCGATACTTTACCATGATTATTGTTTCCGTTATCTGGCTTGGTTTGGGAGTTGCCAATTGCGTCTTGCTGGGATTTCGAACGACGCCTCTTGCAGCTATTGACTTTCAGATTCTAAAATCGGTAGACAGCATCATCTCGATGTACCTCAATCAAATTGAGATAATCTTGATCGCCGTGGTACTTTTATGCGTTCTTGCCGGCATCATCATTGCCTGGAAAAGAACCCCGAAAAAAAAGCCCAAACTGCTGGCAGCCATTTCTGCAGTAATTGCTGTTGCCATCTTTATTGCAGCATCGACTTCATTTCTTGTAAAGGCCCAGGCCCTTGCATCGAATTTTGGCAACTTGGCTGACGCCTACAAGGATTTTGGTTTTGCTTACTGCTTTTCTCGCAGCTTAATTGATCGGGGGATAACTAAACCGGATAATTACTCTGAGGAGGAGATTTCCCGGGTGTTAAAGGCGATTCATGCCGACGAAACCTTGGCGCCTGAGCTTACTCCCAATATAATCATGGTGCAACTGGAGTCATTTTTCGATGTGAATTATCTGAAAGGTCTCAGTTTCTCCGAGAATCCAGTGCCAGTCTTTGCAAGACTGAAAGAAAGCTGTCCCCATGGTTTCTTAACCGTTCCCTCCATAGGCGCAGGCACGGCGAATACAGAATTTGAGATCCTCACTGGCATGAACCTAGGCTATTTTGGCGCTGGGGAATATCCGTACAAATCAGTTTTGCATAAGGAGACTTGCGAAAGCATCTGCTATGATTTGAGGGAATTGGGTTATACAAATCATGCCATTCATAATCACGAGGGGACATTTTATCAACGGCATGTGGTCTTCTCTAATCTAGGGTTTGATACTTACACATCTCTGGAGTACATGAACAATGTTGAATATACTCCAATTGGCTGGGCAAAGGATGCGGTTTTGACAGGGGAGGTCATGAAGGCACTTGCTTCTACTTCTGGCCAAGATTTTATCTATACCATTTCTGTTCAGGCCCATGGAAGATATCCGCAGGAAGTTGTTGACCCCGGGCAAAAAATAACTGTTGCCGGCATCGAAGGGGAAAAAAAACGAGTTGCTTTTGAATATTTCGTCAATCAGCTCTACGAGACTGATGCTTTTATTGATGCTTTGACAGCTGAGCTTTCGACCTTTGAAGAACCGGTGGTTCTGGTCTTTTTTGGAGACCATTTACCCAGTTTTGGCATTGAGAATGAAGACTTAAGCAATGCAAACAGATTTCAGGCGGAATATGTAGTCTGGAGTAATTTTCCTCTAGAAGTGTCTAGGCAAGACTTAAGCTCCTACCAGCTTAATGCATACATTTTGAAGCAGCTTGGCATCAACAATGGCATCCTGACAAAGCTCCATCAAACCTTATTTGATCAAGAGGATTACCAGGCGGCCCTGGAAATGATGGAATATGATATGGTCTGCGGTGAGCAAATTGCCTATGGCGGCGTAAGCCCACATTTGCCCACGGAGTTGCAGATGGGAGTTTCCGAGATAAACGTCTCTGGCATCAGGCGGGAGAATGAAAATGCTTATGTTTATGGGGAAGGATTTACCGAATGGAGCCAGGTGATTATTGACGGCAATCAAGTTGACGCCATTTTTATAGATGGCAACACCCTGATGATTGCGGCGGGGGATATGGAACCGGGCGTCAGCCTGGTTGTGGCCCAGATTGGCGATAAGACGATTTTGAGCGAAACCAGCATATACCAATGTCCATAAGGCAGAGTATTGGGATGGATATATTCCCTAAGGATATTCTTTCGAAGCTTGACGTAAATACCCCTCCTGGCATTGCCAGGGGGGGTATTGTTATAGTTTTGATTTTGAAGGAGTCAGTCTGCTATTTCCATTACTGTGCCTATGAAGACTGGCAGTTTGCTGGCGTTATCAATAATGGCATAGACGAATGGCCGGTCCAGATTTACGATTTTGGTTTCGATATAAGCTTCATCTTTCATCTCAACTTTTGTAACCGCGCCGGCTCTTGTACCTAGTTCATCAACTTGGATAAAGGTTTTATGCAGCACTTCGCCGATGTAGATGTTGCCTCTGGATGATTGGCCGAGCTTGTTGAAATCGGCCTGGACTGGCGAGAAGGCTTGGGGCATGCCCATGGCTTTAAGGGCGTCATTCATTTGGATTTTATAGTCATAACTGAACTTGGGCAAAGCGGCGCTGACGGTGGTATTTATGGCGCCGTCAATTGTCTGCAAAAAACCTTCGCCAGAAAGCATGTCAAGATATTCGCCAATGGCAATTTCTTCATTGGGGAGGAGGGCGACAAAGCTGTACTTGTTGCCGGCATAGGGCTTGATAAAGCCTGTTGCCCGGCCGTCATCAAGATAGATGTTTTCTTCGGAATGCATAAAGTCTACCGTCTGTTTATTGCCATCAATGGCGGTAAAGGAGTCTTCCCTGACATTTGCTTTGTTGTATACGGTTTCCCATTCGGCGTCAAAGACGATGGCGTTGATAAGGTACATGACGGCATCATCATCAATTTGATCGAGGATTTTCTCAATCATGCCATCGGTATTCTCTTTTACCCAATTGTTTATATCCTTCAGGGTCTGGCCGTCGAAAGGGGATTTATAGGCGGCGGCATTGTAATAATCGGCATTCTTCTGGAGAAAATCTTTCTCCACTGTCAGACGGTTTTTATCCTCCCGAAACCAGATGGAATTTGCCACTGTGAGCTTGGACTTCTTGTCATTGGGCAAATTGCGGACATAGCTGAATAAGTACTCATTCAGTTCTTCCAGGCCAATATCTCCCCCCAGGACAGCTTCCATTTCCGAGAGGGTCTGGTTGTCTGCGCCGTTTGCCGTCATGGCCAGGGCCAGCAGCACGGAAAGGGGAGAGATGAGAGAGTTTTTCTCTTCGCTGCTTGTTTTCTTGAAAAGGTCAAGGGCGAAATCTGCTGTATTCCCAATAAACTTGGCATCTGCGCTCTTTCCCTGTACTGTTTTGCCTGAGATGCCAGCCATCAGGTCTGCCGCCTGCACAGTGGGCGCGCATGCCGTCAGGTTTAATGTAATTGCCGCAAGCAAAAGAATGCTGAATGCTAATATGATGCATTTTTTCATTGGACACCATCCTTTCTATTTGACAGATTACGGATATTTGACGCTGATTTTCCTGTCACAGGTTAGATGGGTTCGGCGCCCCCTTTAGTTCGATATTCCCAGCTGTATTTCCAGAAGAAATTATACTGGCGGCGCTTAATGATCTGCCCTCCCCAGTGAATTATATCAAAGATAAGGATATTGACTTTTGGGTTTAAGGGACTTACAATTAACAAGCTTAACTATTAAGCTGGTTAACAATTCGAGGTGATATTTTATGGAACAGAACAATGATATGCCTTACAGGCTGATGCAAGCTTTCTTTCAGCTCCACCGGCAGAAGATGAATTTCGGCCCGGTGCAGGGGATATACCCTGGTGAGATGCGGGTGCTGCGCAGCATCAAGCGGCTGGATGCCGGGCAGGGGGTAATGGTTTCCGAACTGAGCGGCCTGTTAAAAGTTTCTTCTCCTTTCATAACCCAGATGACCAATAATTTAGTAAAACAAGGCCTGGCGGACCGATCTCCTGACCCTGCCGACCGGCGGGCTGTGCGCCTGAGGGTCACCCCCAGGGGAAATGATGTCATCGCCCAGGCTTCCCGGGAATTTATGGCCCGTTTTGAGGGGTTGGTTCAGCACCTGGGTCCTGAACAGAGCGGGGAATTGCTCAGGCTGTTGCACCTGGTATATCAGTATTTTGATTCTATGGAGGTAGGCAAACGTGATTAAGCTAATTAGGTATCTCAAGCCATTTTTGCCGAGTGTGGTTTTGGTACTAGTCCTTGTCCTGTTGCAGTCTTTATCCCAGTTATTTTTGCCCACTTTGATGGCCGATATTGTGGACAAGGGGATTGCGGCAGACAATTATGCTGTGATTTTCCGGATTGGCGGCATTATGCTGGCTGTCGCCTTGGTAAGTGCTGCCTGTGCTTTTGCCGCCAGCTTTTTTTCCGCCCGGGTGGGCATGGGCTACGGACGAGTGCTGCGCAACAAGGTGTTTTCCCATGTCCAGGGATTTTCCCTGCGGGAATACAATCAATTTGGCGCCGCTTCTTTGATAACCAGGATTACTAATGATATTACCCAGGTGCAGATGGTGGTCCTAATGTCCATGCGGATGCTGATCATCGCGCCCTTGATGATGATTGGGGGCATCGTCATGGCAGTGTCCAAGGCACCCCAACTGTCCAGGCTGATTCTAATCCTGATGCCGGTTTTGCTGATCGCAGTTTCTGTGATGGCCTATGCCGTCATGCCGCTGTTTAAGGCCATGCAGGCCAAGCTGGATAAGCTCAACCTAGTTTTGCGAGAAAATCTCACTGGGATTCGGGTAATTCGGGCCTTTAATCGGGATGAACATGAGCAGAAGCGGTTTGATGCCGCAAACCTGGATTTGACTAATACGTCTATATTGGTAAACCGTCTCATGGCCATTGCCATGCCGGGGATGACGCTGCTGCTTAACCTGGCTTCGATTGCAATTATCTGGTTCGGGGGCCAGCGGGTGGCGGGGGGCAGTCTGCAGGTTGGGGACCTTATGGCTTTTTTGCAGTATATGATGCAGATCATGTTTTCCCTGATGATGGTATCGATGATGTTTGTCATGCTGCCCCGGGCTATGGCCTCGGTGAACAGGATTAATGCTGTTCTGGAAATCCAACCGGAAATAGCGGATCCCGAGCTGGGCATGGCTGTTAATCTGGCCACGGGAAGCGCCATAGAGAAGCGAGGATATTTAGAGTTTCGCAACGTTACTTTCAGCTATCCCGGGGCGGAGGTGCCGGTGCTGCAAGACATTTCCTTCTTGGCCAGCCCCGGGGAGGTAACCGCCGTGATTGGGGGGACCGGCTCAGGAAAATCGACTTTAATTAACCTGATTCCCCGCTTTTACGATGTGGACAGCGGCAGCATCTTAGTGGATGGAGTCGATGTGCGGGATATGACCCAGGAGAGCCTGCGGAATAAAATCGGGTATGTGCCCCAGCAGGCCCTGCTCTTTACTGGCACTATCGCTTCTAATATCCGCTTTGGCAAAGAGGACGCCACTTTTGCCGAGGTGCATAAGGCTGCGGAGACGGCTCAGGCCTTGGATTTTATATCTGCCATGCCAGAGGGCTTTGATGCCCCAGTCGCCCAGGGCGGCGTCAACCTCTCCGGCGGGCAGAAACAGCGCCTTGCCATCGCCCGGGCCTTGGTGCGGCATCCCGAGATTTATATCTTTGATGACAGCTTTTCCGCTCTGGACTTTCGCACTGATGCCCGCTTGCGCCGTGCCTTGAAAGACGAAACCGCCAACGCCACCATGCTGATAGTGGCCCAACGGGTTACTACCGTAATGGATGCCGACCGCATCATCGTGCTGGAAAAGGGAACGGTGGCGGGAATTGGCACCCATAAGGAACTGATGGAGACCTGCACTGTATACCGGGAAATTGTCCTGTCCCAGGTTTCTGAGGAGGAGATAGCATGAGCAGGGAAAGAAGGCGGGATGAGGGAGGGCGGCCAAGATTGGGACCGCCCCGAGGAGGCCCAGCTGGTTTGGGTCTGCTGGAAAAGCCAAAAGATTTTAAGGGCACCTTCAGGCGGCTGACCGGGTACTTGCGGCCGCACCTGGGCAAGACAGTATTTGTCTTTGTCCTGGCAATATTGAGCACTGCCTTTGGCATCCTCAGCCCCAGAATTTTGGGAATGGCTACCACTGAACTGTATGAAAGCATACAAGCCGGCAGGGCAATTGACTTTGCCCATATTGGGAAAGTGCTGTTAGCACTGGGCATCCTCTATGTGCTGAGCGCTGTCTTTTCCTTCGGGCAGCAGTTTGTCATGGCAGGGGTAGCTCAGAAGACGGTGTATGATATGCGCCGGGAAATTAAGCACAAGCTTTCCCGTTTGCCTCTGAAGTATTATGATGCCCGCACCCATGGGGAGATTCTCAGCCGGGTCACCAATGATGTGGACACTATCAGCCGCTCTTTGCAGCAAAGCCTTACCCAGCTGATTACTTCTGTTGTCACCCTGGCGGGAATTGTAATTATGATGCTCACCATCAGTCCACTGCTGACCTTGGTCATTGTGCTGGTTCTGCCTGTAGCTTTTGTCCTGACCAGAACGGTGACAAAGCGGTCGCGGAAGTACTTTGCCGGGCAGCAAAAGAATCTGGGTGATCTAAACGGCCATGTAGAAGAAATGCTGACAGGGCATAAGATTATCAAGGTGTTTGGCAGAGAAAATGAATCTGTCCGGAAATTTGAAGAAGTCAATAACAAGCTGTATAGCACGGCGTGGAAGGCCCAGTTCATCTCCGGCCTGATTATGCCCATGATGAACTTCCTCAACAATATAGGCTTTGTTGCCGTCTGTGCTTTCGGGGGCGTCATGGTGACCCAGGGAGCTATGGCCCTTGGGGATTTGCAGGCAATGATTCATTATTCCCGGCACTTTACTCAGCCCATTACCCAGACGGCAAGCATCGCCAACATCCTGCAGGCGACAATGGCAGCGGCAGAGAGGGTCTTTGAGGTGCTTGATGAAGAGGAAGAAGTGCCAGATAATCCAGATGCGCCGGAAATTCACGCAATCAGGGGCGATGTCAGTTTTGAAGGAGTGCAATTTGGCTATAAGGATGGCGATCAGTTATATCAAAATCTGGATATTGATGTGTGTCATGGCCAGACTGTGGCCATTGTCGGCCCCACCGGGGCCGGCAAGACTACCTTGGTCAATCTGCTGCTGCGTTTCTATGATGTAGGGGCCGGCAGGATTACAGTGGACGGGGTCGACATCAGGGAGCTCACTCGGGAAGACTTGCGCCAAATCTTTGGCATGGTGCTCCAGGATACCTGGCTCTTTAACGGAACCATCGGGGACAACATCGCCTATGGCCGCTTGGATGCCAGTGAGGAAGAGGTTGTTCAGGCTGCTGTTGCTGCCCGTGCTGACCATTTTATCCGCACTTTGCCGGAAGGATACAATACCCTTCTCAATGAAGAGGCCTCCAATATTTCTCAGGGGGAGAAACAGCTGTTGACGATTGCCCGGGCAATTCTCGCCGATCCGGCGATTCTGATCCTGGACGAGGCTACCAGCAGCGTCGATACAAGGACTGAGATCCTGATCCAGAAGGCCATGGCCGAGCTTATGCAGGGCCGGACCAGCTTTGTCATCGCTCACCGCCTGTCTACCATTCGCAATGCCGACCTGATTCTCGTCATGAATGAGGGGCAAATAGTTGAACAGGGGAAACACGCCGAATTGCTGGTCCAGAACGGGTTCTATGCCGAGCTGTACAACAGCCAGTTTGCAGGGTAATCCACGAAAATAAAGGCCATATTTTTTACAGAGAAACAGAGGTATTTTGTCGAACAATGGCGAATGTAAAGCAGATAAAAGTTTATGGGGGGCTATAATATGGATCCATATCATGAGACCTATCAGGGTGCTCCTGAGCCGCAACCGGAAACAAACGAGATTCCCCTTGCAAAATTAATGCAATGGGAAAAACAATTTCGCGATGGAGCTAATTGGTTTTATTGGATAGCAGGACTGTCCGCTTTATCCAGCATCCTGCTTTTAATCGGCTCAAACTTTATATCAGCTATTACCCTGGGCAGCACTCAATTTCTGGTTGCCATCGGTCAGTTGATTCCCGAAATGGCCATCGCAGCGGTAATTGCCAGCGTTCTGATTTTGGGTGTTTTTGTGCTCTTGGGATATTTAAGCAACAAAGGTCACCGCTGGGCTTATATTATTGGGATTATCCTATTTGCTCTTGACACCCTGCTGCAGTTATGGGTACAAGATTTTTTCGGCATGGCCTTCCATGCTTTGGCTCTGTATTTTTTAATTGTCGGTGTCATTGCTCTGTATAAGCTGAAGAAATTGCTTCCACAGAACTAATCTGAAGCGCTTGTTGCCGGGGGTGACAAGCGCTTTAATTATGTGCTTTCACTGCACTAATCAAAAAGAATTTGGATTCAATGGCTTTTATTACCTAGGATTCTGGCAGGAAAGAAATCGATTGTTGTCGAATTGTGTAATCAGTTCAATTTGGAAAGGTTGCTGTGGTTATGAAAAAAGCCCTTGTTGTAGTTCTTATCCTTTCAGTAGCGCTGAATCTTCTGTTGGTGGCGGCCATAGCAAATCAGAGTTTCGGCATACCGATAGCAGAAGCGATAAAGAACATCAATACGCCTGGTACATATGGCCCGCCGGCAATGGAAATAATTGATGGCGATGCCACAATCAGCACAAATGAGGTTACGCTGCAAAATACGCTGATTACCGGTAGCTTGTACCTGACGGCTGAGGTTAATCAGGGAACTGTTACTCTAAGCCAAGTCGAGGTGCAAGGTGAAGTAATTATTGCTGGAGGCAACTTCACATTAAAACTCACTGATTGTGCCCTGGCAAAGGTTACAGTGCAGGAGGAAGGCGGAGCAGTAAAAATAGTTGCTAGTGGTACAACCAGTGTCATTAACGCCTCTGTTGCTGCTGAAACCTCTCTCCAGGAGGATGCACTGGCGGAAGGCGCTCAGGGTTTTCAGAACGTGCAAGTACATACCGATAAAAAAACTATTCTTGTGGGTGATTTTGATATCGTTGACATACATGCCAAAAAGGCTAATGTCAAAGTCCTCAAGGGCAGTGTAGCTTCGATGTACATTAAGAGTTCTGCTGCTGAATCTGTTATTGATCTTGCCGCTGAAGTGCAGGCAGAGAGCCTGTCCATTGACGCAATTATGACTCTTGCCGGCAAGGGAAAGGTTCAGGCTGTTGATGTAAACGTTCCTGGACTTGTGGCATTGCAAGGAGAATTAGGAGAGGTTACCTGCCGGGCGGAAGGCATTTTCCTGGAGCTTCAGGCCGGGAGCATAGCCAAGCTTATTGTGTCACAGCTGGAACATGCTACCAGCATCGCTCTGGCAGAAGATACTTCTGTCGAGACTATGGACTTAAACGGGCGCACTGGAGTTACCGGGAAGGGTTCTATTGGCGCAGTTACTATTAGTCATCCCGGTGTTACCATTGACCAGATGCCGGGAAAAATTATCATTCCGGAAAATATCGTCGCCATGATTGCCGGCGAGGAATACAAGGCAGAACCGGAACCAGAACCGGAACCTGAGCCGAAGCCGCTGCCGCCTAAACCAAGTGTAAAGATTAGTAAGATAAGCGATATTAATTTATTAATGGTCGGCAAGACTGCCAGCAAGACTATTTCTGTCCAACCTTCCGGGACTGTGCTTACTGTAACCTCCAGTAATTCCAAGGTTGCCGCCGTTTCCTTGTCGGGAAACAAAGTAACAATTACCGGCAAGGGATCCGGGACTGCGACCATTACTGTCAAGGGAACCAAGACCGGGTATGTTAGCGCTACCAGAACTTTTACAGTGGAGAAGGTAAGGGGGCCCATGGATGTTAAGGAATTTAAGGTATATGAACCTTTAGTTCCGGGGACGGGAAAAAAGACGGTTGCAGTTTTCTTATATGCTGACAATCCCAGCATTTACACGGTTTCAGTTGCTGGAGTCAGACTCACTTACTTATCAGAAAAGGGCTGTTTTTATGGTGAAGTGCATGAAGCCGATGCCAAACAGAGTAAGGTCAAGGTGAGCAAGTAACTGGACTTTTTGGGAGAGGGGGTGGATACCAATGAATATAGGCCGAGGGGTCAAGATATTCTCTTTTATGTTCGCCGTTTTTGTTCTGCTGATTGTTTTGGCGCCTAGCGCCAGCGCTAAAGTTACAGCCTTAGTAACTAAAGACAGCGCGTTCTATGAGTACCCCTATGAGGAATTGTTGCGCTCCTATGTCTTGCATTGTCTCGGGTCTGCCGCTTCTCTCTTTGATGAGTACATGAAAAATGATGTTGCGTTGCTTCTGGATGATGTCAATGGTTATGTGGACTATGCCGCTGCCTTGGAAATGTATGTTAAATGTATGTTAAATGGCAAGTCCTTCGACCTGGATGCTTATACCTCCGGTCCCGATGCCAAGCTAGTTGATGTGACGAGGGTTAAGGTTGTTACTTACGAAAACGGGCAGCTTATCTTTACAGATAAAGAAATAGCCAGTCCAATTGAAGTTGCACTTTATGATATCAATAACGCCAAGGATGCCTTTGCCCTCCGAAAGGTCCTGGAGGGTAAGGCGGTTACGCTGGAGTTGGATTTAAGCATTTACAACAGTCTGTTGAACAGTGGCAAAATCGCCGTTGCCGAAAGCATATTGCTGAGAAGAGGAGACGGTTTTGCAGATTTGGACGCCCTTAAGGCAGTCTTGGCCGAAGAAGTCGAGAAGGTTAAGGTTGCAGTTGAAGGAATCCTCGATTCCTTGAATACTGCCGCCAGCCTGGAGGAGTTTTCTTCCCTTTTAATTGAGAACGGAGAAAAATTCGAGCTGGAGCTGGATGCCTATAGGATGATTATCAGCAGCAGGTCAGGACGGGTTCTGGCCCAAGTATTTGAGTCTCTGCCCTATGAGAGTGCAAATACCCTGAAGGACATTTTTAATTATGCAGTGGCGGAAACACTGAAATCTTACGTCATAGTGACCAATACTGCGTATAACTTCTCTGTTTCGGACATGCTGGATATTCAGATGCCCCTTAAACCTCAATGGTATGTCAGCGGCGTCGGCTGGACCAATGCCCCCCGGGATGAAGTCCAGCGTTATGTGGCTCCGGCAAATTTTGTTCTGCCCGACTTGGTGAATTACGTCGCAGAACTTGTTATTTCTGTCGACAGTTTGTTTGTCCGGAATGCTCCTACTACTGAGGGGGCCAGTTTGGCCACTGTCAATAAAGGGGAGATTTATGCTGTGGAGGAAGTCCAGGAAGGTCTTGAAGGCACTGTTGCCGGCACAGAAGGCTATTGGTTTAAAATTACTGCCGGCGAGAGCAATGGCTGGGTCTGCGGAAAGCACACCGACTGGGTGGCGGAAAGTTATAGTCCCGAAATGTTGCAATTCCTGGCCCTGTCCGGGAAATCAGGGGTCACAGTCTCGGATTTAGCTCTCATTCTCAATGGCAAAGGCATATTAAGCGGAACCGAGGCGGTCTTTTACCAGGCCAGTAGGAGCAATAATATCAATGAGATCTTCCTCACATCCCTGGCCTTGCATGAGTCGGGCAGGGGGACAAGCCAGCTTGCAAACGGAGTATTGTTTACACCAACCGATAGTACCTTGCCGCCCAGGGTTGTTTACAATATGTACGGGATCGGCGCAGTAGACTCTAACCCCATTCTTAAAGGGGCAGAATATGCCTATAACCATGGCTGGTTTTCCCCGGAAGAGGCCATTATTGGCGGAGCATATTTTGTCTCCCGCTACTATGTCAATAACAGCAATTATTTTCAGGATACCCTGTATAAAATGCGCTGGAACCCAGGCGCTCCGGGCAAACACCAGTATGCCACCGATATCGGTTGGGCCAGCAAGCAAACAAATTTCATCAGACAATTCTATGCCCAGGTTAATATCTATAATCTGAGGTTTGACATACCCATGTATCAGAGTGAGCCTGAACCTGCACCTTAATAAAAGAGTAAACTGCCGCTTTGGCGGCAGTTTTTTCTGGCAGGAATTCTGGTTTAAATTCCGAAATAGTTATATAGCATCCGAGACTGCATTTAAAATTGGAGGGAAAAATGTGGAGAAACTAAAACTCGATGATTTTACTAAGTACACTTTCCTGTCGGGTCTGGAATTCAATCCCGTTGGCAGTCATGCCTGTTTTGTCGTCCATAAGGCGGACCTAGAGGAAAACGGCTATCAGTCTAACCTTTGGCTTTACGATGTCAGGGGCGGCCAATACTCTCAGCTTACCGCTTTTGACAAGGAGAAGGGATTTATCTGGCTGGATGATGAGCACATCCTCTTTCCCGGCATGCGCAATCCCCGGGATAAGGAGAAGGCAGACAGCGGCCAATTATTTACAGTCTACTACAAGATCAGCATCAACGGCGGCGAAGCCCGCGAGGCCTTCAGAATTCCTCTGGCAGTTGAAAGCATAAAAAAACTTGATGCTACCCGGTTCCTGTTTACCGCTACCTTTAACCCCAACCGCCCCAGCCTGGAAGAGATGACTGATGAGGATAGAGCCAAGGAACTAAAAAAGCGCAAGGAAGAAAAGGATTATGAGGTCTTGGAGGAAATCCCCTTCTGGAGCAATGGGGGAGGTTTCACCAGCCAGGACAGAAGCAGGCTCTGCCTCTTCGATTCTGTCACCGGCCAGTATGAGGTGCTGACTGATGACAGCATGAGTGTCGGGGGACTGCGCCTGAACGGAGATAAGAGCAAGGCCGTATTTATCGGTCAGCCCTGCATTAATGGCAAATGGCAGGTGGAGGACTACCTGTATATCTTGGATGTACAAGAAAAATCCGTCCGCCAGTTAACCAAGGATAAGTTCTCCTGGTCGGGAGCCTACTTTGTAGGCGATGAGCTGCTGGCCCGGGGCAGCGACATGAAGGAATACGGTTTGAATCAGGATGCTGTCTTTTACCTGGTTGACCTAGTAACGGGAGAGCGCCAGTTGCTGGCTCCCGACTTTAATCAGAGCACTTGGAACTCTGTAGGCTCAGACTGCCGCCTGGGGGGCGGCGACCCAACCCGGGTTGAGGGCGAGTACTTGTATTTCATCACTACCGAGGGCGGCAGTTCATTTATCAACCGCATCGATATTGAAGGCCGGGTTGAGAAGGTCTCTACTGCTGAGGGTTCAGTAGACTGCTATGATGTACGGGACGGGAAAATCCTGTTTGTAGGGTTGCGCAACTTCCATCTGCAGGAAATCTACCGTCTTGAGAACGGGAGAGAAGAGAAGCTCACAGGCTTTAACGACTGGGTAGTTGCTGAAAAGAAATTGGTTGCCCTGGAGCCGTTCGATGTTGAAACGGTTCCCGGTCTTACTATTCAGGGCTGGGTAATGAAGCCGGTGGACTATGAAGAGGGCAAAAAATACCCCGCTATTCTGGATATCCACGGCGGTCCCAAGACTGTCTACGGAGAAGTATTCTTCCATGAAATGCAATACTGGGCCAACGCAGGTTACTTTGTCTTCTTCTGCAATCCCCGGGGCAGTGATGGCAGGGGCAACGAATTTGCAGACATCCGGGGCCAGTACGGCACCATCGATTACGATGATTTAATGGCTTTTACCGATGCAGTGCTGGCCAAGTATCCCGGCATCGACCAGGAGCGGGTGGGAGTAACCGGCGGCTCTTATGGCGGCTTTATGACCAACTGGATTATTGGGCATACAGACAGGTTTCGGGCAGCGGCCTCTCAGCGCAGCATTGCCAACTGGGTATCCATGGGATTTACCTCGGATATTGGCTTCTATTTTGAAGAAGATCAAGTATCCACCACTCCCTGGCAAGATATTGACAAGGTTTGGTGGCATTCACCCCTGAAGTACGCAGATAAGGTCAGCACCCCGACCTTGTTTATCCACTCGGAAGAAGATTACCGCTGCTGGCTGGCAGAGGGCCTGCAGATGTTTACCGCCCTTAAGTACTTTGGCGTCCCGGCCCGCCTCTGCATGTTCCGGGGGGAGACCCACGAACTCAGCCGCAGCGGCAAGCCGAAACACAGGATTCGCAGGCTCCAGGAGATTACCGACTGGTTTGATAAACACCTGAAATAATTGAAAGGGACTGTTCACTTCGCTTAATAGAAAAAATTGTCAGCCGGACATATTCATATTGTTCCGTCCTGACGATTTATAAATGCATAAACCAACAAGATCAATGAAGTTAAGATTGTAACGGCCGCAAAGGCCGTTTTTTTGCTTATGGAATACTAATGCAGAACAGCGGGCTCGTCAAGGAAGGGGGGGCGACAAAGTCGAATTGCGTCAAAGAATGTCGATTATTGTAAATAGAAACTCTCGTCACATAGATAATATTTGTTGCAATACCATTGCAATTGGCGCAAATTGATGGTATTAATTATCTGCCAGTTGATACAGGTTGACATGAATAAATGAGAAATAATTGAGGTGGACAGTGAATGGGTGGCATTGCAGGGATAGTTTCTCTGAAAAATGTTCCCATGCCGATTGTTGAAGAGATGATGGGGGCAATTTCCCACAGAGGACCTGATGAAATCGAGTTTTTTCATGGGGGCACGGTGCAAATAGGAGCCTGTGGACTTAAACTTGGCGGCATTAATGATGGTAATTTAATTGCCATTAATAGAGATCGGACTGTTATCTCGGTATTCAGTGGAACGTTATTTAATATCCCTGCCCTTATTCGATGTTTCCTGAGGGAAGAACAATTAGATAAGACTTGTTGTCCATCGGCGCTTATCCTTCACCTCTATGAAAATTGTGGTATAGATTTGCTAAATGTGATAGATGGTCAATTTGCCTTGGCGATCTATGATAAGCGGAGGGATATTGTCATTTTAGCCAGGGATGCAGTGGGAGTTTGTCCATTATATTATGCTGTTACAAATGACACTGTGCTGTTTGGCTCTGAAATTAAGGCATTAAGCATAAAAATAAAGATTCAACCCAGTATTAGGGGGTTATACGAAAACTTCGTCTACTGGTCGACCAGCGGGGGCCGCACTATATACCAGGATATATTTCAGGTGCCGCCAGCTGGCTTTGCCGTAATTGAAAATAACAAAATTCAAGTCCAAGGTTACAATACTTATGCCCACCCTGAGTTCATCCCAAACAAAAGAAAGTCTGCAGCAGAGTATCAGGAGGACATTTATTTAACATTGGTTCAATCCATAGCTGATCGGGTGGCAAGACCGGGCAAGTGGGGCATATACCTAAGTGGAGGATTGGATTCGACGATTTTGCTGAAATTGGTCGAGAGAATGGGCTTTGGGGATATCCCTATTTTTTCCTTGGGCTTCGCCGAAGGAGAAGTAGATGAATCAGCCTATCAGTCCCTGGCTACATCGGGATATGGTGGTGAGCATCAGAGGGTGACTGTTGGGGATGCGGAGATTATTGCCGCCTTGCCCCAGGTCCTAAAATCTTGTGAAACACCACTCTTCAAATTGGGAGCTGTGCCTATGTTTCTGCTGGCCCAAGCTGCGCGCCAAAGGGGGGTAGAATTCATCCTCAGTGGTGAGGGGGCAGATGAACTCTTTTATGGGTATGACCTGTTCAAAGAGAGCAAGCTTCGTCATATTTGGGCCAAAGATGAGTCCGCACGACAGGCGGCTCGGGATATAGAGCATGTTGTGCCGCCTCAATATAAGAGCAACCCGCGAGCACTAAAAGTTTACAGTGAATTCTATTCCCGTTACTTGGATCAGAAAGATGATGTTCTCTATTGTATGCGTCCACGGATCGATGCCAGCACCGAGATTATAAAGTACTTTTCCACGGAAAGTCGCGCAATGATTGCCCCCAGAGAAGTAGATATTCTTGTGGGCAGTCAATTTAAGCACAACTCGTCGGTATTAAAGCAGTGTCAAGATATCCAGATGCAGATCTTGTTGGCTGGCTATCTGTTATCTGTCCAGGGAGATAGGGTTCTCATGGCAAACTCGATTCAAGGCCGTTTTCCTTTCCTCGACAGGCGCATGATTGAACTAAGCAGGACTATCCCCGATAATCTTAAGCTTTGCGGTTATGAGGAAAAGTACATCTTAAAGAAAGCTTTCGCTGATATTGTTCCCCTTGCCATTTTACAGCGGGAAAAATATCAGTACTCTGCCCCGGGTGCCGAAATTTTTCTCAGAAACAAACTCGTCTTTGAGCCTTATTTGGCAAAGGAGACCTTTCAGCGTTTTGGCATCTTTGATTATAAGGCTTCCCAATCTTTAGTGCATAATCTGCAGGCGTCATCAGGACAAGCCCATCAGAAGATGACCGACAGAATGATACTTACTTACATTATTACTGCGCATATGCTCTTTGACCTCATAAAAGGTTAAATTGCCTATTAGCCTATTAACTACAGGCACAGAATATTTTTTTAAGGAGGTGAAAGTAATGCTGAAGCATTCCAGCTATAGTTGCGCTACTAGTGTTGTTAAGGGTACTGTCCAGGTTAGTCCTGGCGCCAGCACCACTTGTACTGGTTCTTCCTGTTGCTGCTGCAGCTGTACCTGCTGCTAATTAGCAGTTAGGCTTACATCAGAGGGAAACTTTGCAGATCGCCTGTAGTTTTAGGAGCCTAGGGCGTCAGCCTGGGCATAGGGCGAGTCGGGATGGGCTGCAAAGGTTTCGACTCGCCTAATATCTTGGCATAAATATTGGAGGTGCTTGAAGTGGATGGAGCTGCCCAGAAATATCTTCAAGAACATGGATATTATCGGGAAACCATCAGCATGAGTTCCCAATACGCGCTAATCTCTCCTTATGCAGATACTACCGTTGTGCGTACGCCTGAGGTTACCTTAAAAGGGATTTACCATTCTCGCTTAAATCGATTTATTGGTGAGGAGTATTTGCTTAATTTTCGCACCTATAGCGCGCGCTTGGACTTTCGAATAGGAATCAGCCGCTTTCGTGCCCGTGACGCCCTGCTTTCCTTTGCTATGCGCAACAAAAAAGAAGACCCAGCCGAGACAACCAAATTGCCTAAGGCTAAAAACATACGCGCTTCTTTCAGTTCGGTCTTACAAGCTCGCAGGAGTGTAAGGGTATTTGATGGGCCAATTCCCTTGGAGGACTTTTCCACGATTCTTTATTACTCTCAGGGTATTACCGGGTACCTCATGCTGCGGGACAAGGAGGTAGATGTAGAAAAGATAATGCTGCACGCCACTCCCTCGGGGGGCGGGTTTTATCCGGTAAAATTGTACTTGCTTGTTTGGAATGTAGAGGGGTTGGACAGGGGAATTTATGAGTATTATCCTCATCATCATGCCCTTAGGGCAGTGCAGGAAGGGTACAGCCGCGACGAATTGGAGGCCTTGGCGGGGTTTGGTGAAATAAAAATTGAGACCGCAGCCTTTAGCATGGCGTATGTGTATGAACTGTACACCAACTCCCATAAGTACGGAGATGCCGGCATGGCTTACGCTTTTATTGAGGCGGGAGAAATTGCCGAGAACGCTCAGCTGACCACCACAGCCCTTGGGTATGGGGCCTGTGACATCGGTGGCTATAACAAACAAACTGTGGAGAAACAACTAAAATTAGATGGGATTAGTAAGCAGGTTATACACTTTACCATCTTTGGAAATGGAGGGGTAATCTGATGAACAAGAACTATGTCATTCGTGACAGTGTATGGGTTTTTGATAATGGCGCCGATGAAATCCGCTTGCGCATGGGGATATTTAATTATGAAGAAGTGGCCCTGGATATGTCCACTCTGAGTAAACCCTTGTCCTCCTTCCTGCGGGAAGTTATCCATCTTCTTCAGAGTCCCCAGGGTTATGACGAGCGCCTGCTTAATCAGCAGTTCTTAGAGCCATATGAAAAGGAATTGGCCCAATCAATGATAGATGAGTTGCATGCCACCAATTATATTGTTACTCAAGAGGATCGCACTGTGGGCAAGGAGCTGACCATGGCTTTATTGGGCTATCTAGAGCAAGAGGATATCGAATCTGATGAAGATGCTAACAAGAAGAAGATCCTCTTTTTTGCCGATGATGAGTATGCTATTGCCACTGCCAACAGCCTCAGCGCCGATATGGAAATGCCAATCACTATCATGGAAAAGGAACTTATGCAAGAAGTACGAAGCGCCGATCTGACCACTAATCTTGATGGTCTATCTTCAGTTCAAACCATGAGTCGTTTAGCGGAAAAGTTTAGGCAGTATAGCGCCATTGTCGGGTGCATGAGAAATCTTTCAGTTGTCTGGTTAAGAAACCTTAATAGGATTTCATTGGAGTTGGAGATCCCAGTTGTCCTCAGTTTTATTGATGGCCCGGTCATTTGTATTTTGGCTTCCAATCCATACACCACCGGGTGTTTGGAATGCTTCGAGTTAAGGGCCTTAGCTAGGCTGGAAGATCATGTTCAGTACCATAATTTTGTTAATGAGGAAAAGCGCTACTTTGGTAATGGTCGTTCCAATCCTGGAATTAAGCCCCTTCTTAACATGTTGGTCAATCAGACACTTTCAGAAGCATTTTTGATCCGTAAGATTGGAGTATCCAAATTTACCGGGCGTTTGCTCACCACCTATCTTCCCACAATGGAAATTCAGGCTCAGGATATATTGAGGGTGCCCTTTTGTCCCGCATGTGGCGCTGTAGCCAAGGCGCGGCTGGAAGAAAAGAATATATCCTCTCGCGCATTGGTGGATGAGATGGTGGCCAACACACTGAGTGGGAAATAAAAGAGGGAAATTTTTAAGGAGGGGAGCAGAATGTTAAGGTTTTATCCGTCCTTTGATCATGTCATGAATCAATATAGGGTTTTGGGGGGCAATCAATCGGGAATCATGCACGGGGTGATTGCACCAATGGTTCATATGCCGCCGGAACCGAGTCTTAAGTCGGTAACAGGGCGCATGCCTAACTATCATAAAATTACCTATAATGACCCTGCAAAGCATGTGGAATATCATCTAAGCGGTTATGGTGTCTACAATGAAGAGGCGTTGATTAGACTGTTGGGAGAGAGTGTCGAGCGCTATGCCCCTGTCAGTACCGAGGCTGTATTCCGCCAGCAAGTTGTCTATGCCAGCTACAAGGAAATTAGCAAAAGGGGCAAGGTTATGCCCTTGGAATATCTCAACTTGTATTCCCATGAGCAGCAAAAGGTTTTGGCAGAAATGATGCCGGAATACTCCCCGGTTCACGCTACGGAAGATGACTTAATTAGCTGGATCCAGTGTCCCTCATTAATCCACCCCGGGGAAAACGTGTGGGTGCCTATGCAGTTGCTGTTAATAGGATTTGTTCGCAACGAGGAAATAGGAGAAAAATTCTTTACCCCGGCCTTCTCAACTGGGACTGCGTCCCATAAATCAGTGAAAAAGGCCTTGCTCAATGCTCTGGTGGAATACGTTCAGATTGATGCCTTTGTTATCTCATGGTACACCCTGCGCAAAGCAAAACGGGTGATTATTGACGATGCTGATGTCCTGAAATGCTTGGAACAGTGTGGGTTGGGAGAGAATTCTCCTTACGAAATAATTCCTCTCTTGGTTACCCTGCCGGACATGGACCTTCCCGTTTACCTAATAGTTTTGAGGCGAAAGGATAAAAAGCTGCCGTATCTAATTGTTGGCACTCAAGGGGATTTGAATGCTGCCAACGGCTTGCTTCGGGGGACTATGGAGGCGACGGCGATAATCTTCATGCACATGTTTAATGCCTTGTTTGACCCGGAGCGGATAGAGTTTTCTAACACTCAATCAGCTTTTGCCGATCTGGACACCAATGTCCTTTTTTATGGTGTTCCCGATAAAGCTGAAGAACTTGATGAATTGTTGGCTCAAATGATTGGTGAGACAGTGCTTCTATCTCAAATTCCCTCTCGCTGGGAAGATGATGTGGACAAGCAGATTGCCCACTTGCTTGGAGAAATAGCAGGTGTCAGCGAGTATGCTGTGTATGTGGACATTACTCCTCCGGAAATTATGGATAAGGGCTGGAGTGTTATGCGGGTGTTTATTCCTGAATTATGTACGATGTTCTTGCCAGGCTTCCCTTTCAAAAATCATCCGCGTTTGAAAAAGTACGGTGGTGTAATTAATGAATACCCCCATCCTTTACCATAGTTTATTAGTAATGATGGCCACTGTATATCCAGTATCCTTACCGCAAATTGCTGCTAACTTTATTCCCAGGAGTGCGGCTAAACATACCAATACTATATATTTGGCAGGTTCAGTACTTGTTACTTGCTTTCTGTTGCTATTGAGTATTTCTCTTGTACCCATCAAGGGACAATTACGCCTTTTCCCTGATCTACATTGGGCTATAATAGCTATCCTCATTTCTCCTCTATTGGTCGGTCTGGAAATTTTAGTGGGAGCGGTAACCCTAAGGTTGTCCGGTATTCGCATTCTGGGTTGGGCGGTCAATTCTACCTGGATTAAGATCTCCGGGATTGGGTTTGTTTTGACGATAGTTATGGCTATCTGCGAAGAGTTCCTCTATCGCCAGCTTTGGAGTGTAATTATGATAGCCAATCTCGGTTTGCCAATTTGGGGGTATATCCTTATTTCTTCCTTAGCCTATGGTTTCAACCACCTGTATTATGGCCTAGCTACTTTTATTCAAAAGGTAGTTACTGGGATTGTCTTGGCACTGTTGTTTTTAGCCAGCGGAGGGATAATCCTTGTTCCCTTAATCGCTCATACATTGCAGAATGCCATTGTCTTGATCTGGGGGAGGTGCAAGAAAAACGAGTAGGTCAATCTGGGTCTTATTGACCGGTTACTGTTGTTTGCTAATTTGGCTCTACATTTTCACGCAGTCTTACAAGAGCACATACATAAAAAACAAAATAACCCTGATGATGTCCACTATTTTCAGGATTCCAGCCTCATATTCCTATTCAATTTTTGCCGCCTTTCTGTATTGCCTTTTGCCAACCATCAGTAGTTTGATTGTGGCCATTGTGGCAGGCCTGAACATATCCAGCATATTTGCTGCTGGATTGGACCTGGATTTTTTGATTGTGACCGTGCTGAGCGTAATTGCGGCCATGTCTTTAGTCTCAGTTTTTGTGCAAGTTACTTTGAAGATCCTCCCCAAAGCAGACATACCTGGAGAGATGGCAAGGATTAAATGGATAGAGGGTATTATGCAGACCCCTCCTCAAATAGCATGGTTTTTACCGATATTGAGCGCGTCTTTTGAAGAAGTGTTCTTTCGAGGGGTCTTTTTGCATGGGCTAATAAGCAATGGCATGAACATACCATGGGCCATTGCATTAGTTACGCTGGCTTTTATCCTCAATCAAGTTCTTCTGGCAGATACGCCCATCCAGCGGCTGATCCTCGGTTACTCCAGCTTGGCAATTTCTCTGGTGGGCAGTATTGCCTATTTGGCCAGTGGCAGTATAATTCCCTCCATAGTTATGCATGCATCCTTTGCAGGATTTTATGCAGGTAAGAGCGAAAACAGAAAATACAGTCACGGTGTTAGGGATTACCAATTAAGGGGGTAAGTGCATGATCAAGGTTGATTCCCTCAGGGTACAATATGGAGGTTTCTGTGCAGTGGAGGACATTTCTTTCAATGTGTCTGAGCAAGAGATCTTCGGGATTATTGGTCCCAATGGCGCCGGCAAGACCTCGGCAATTGAATGTATTGAGGGTCTGCGCAAACCGTTTAGCGGAAAGATTAGTGTCATGGGGTTAGACCCCTGGAGAGAGCGAAAGCGTCTGCATCAGGTCATTGGCGTTCAGTTGCAGGATACGGTGTACCAGGATAACGCCAAGGTCTGGGAAATATGCCACCTCTTTTCCGCCTTGTACCCTCATCCCGCCAATTACCATGAGCTCTTGGATATTATGGGTTTAACGGAAAAAAAGCAGGCTTTTGTTTCCACATTGTCAGGTGGGCAAAAGCAGCGGCTTTCAATTGTCCTGGCCCTCATACCCAAGCCAAAAGTCGTCTTCTTAGATGAACTTACCACAGGGTTGGACCCCCACGCGCGTCATCAGATGTGGGCTTTGCTCAAAGAGCTGAGAAAGGATGGCCTGACCATTGTTATTGTTTCTCATTTCATGGATGAGATTGAGGCGATTTGCGATACTGTCGCAGTGATGAATAGCGGTCGCATGCTTATCCGGGGAACCGTCGCTGAGGTCAGCAGCAGATTTAACTTGGCGGATAAGATTTCCTTTACTGCTCCCCAGTTGCAGGATGGCGCCTTGGCTGGGTTAAGACACGCCATATCAGTGACACGCGATAGAGATGTCATAACAGTGCTCAGCAAAGACAATGAGGGTGTGAATGAAGTCCTGTCCTTCCTTAAGGAAAATGAGATTGCCTATAGCAATCTCACTGTAAGCCGTCCAGGCCTGGAAGATGTTTTTCTAAAGCTAGTAGAAGATTCCAAGGTTCAAGAAGGATAAAGGGGGGGAAGAGAAGATGAATATGAAAATTATGACCAGTTTGTCGGCCTTTGAATTTAGATTGTTTTCCCGGAACCTTATCAACATGTTTTTCTTGCTAGTCTTTCCCACCTTGATGATACTATTGTTCGGCGGAATTTTTGGCAATGAGCCCCAGGAATTATACGGGTGGCGTGGGACTGTAGATGTTTCAGTCCCGGCCTACGCAGGGATGATTATATCGGTAACGGGCCTCATGAGCCTGCCGCTTACTCTTAGCGAATACAGGGAGAAGCGGATTCTCAAAAGGTATAAGGCAACTCCCATGGAACCTATTTATGTTATTCTCTCTCAAGTCTTGATTAGCATGATAATGACAGTAGTAGGGATGCTCTTACTAATTATCGTTGCCAAGCTAGTATTTGACCTGCAATTTGAGGGCAATGTTGTCGCAGTGATTGCAGTCTTTCTCTATTCTACCCTTAGTCTTTACTCCCTGGGTTTTCTCTTAGCCAGTCTGGCCCCCAACATGAAAGCCGCCACCGCCATCGCCAACCTGGTATATTTCCCCATGCTGTTTTTGACGGGGGCGACCATTCCCATAGAAGTAATGCCAGATATCATGCGGAAAATTGCTCAGTTTCTGCCGGTAACCCATATTGTGTCGGCAATGAAAACGGTTTGGTTTGGTGACAGTATACTTTCTGCATGGCCCAATCTCCTGGTAATAACGGGCTGTTTGGTAGTCTGCTTAGCCCTGTCTCTAAAGTTCTTCAGGTGGGAGTAGTCTAGGTCAAAATTCACAAAGGGCTGTCTCAAAATCAGTATTATCTGATGATGAGTCGCCCCTTTCAATTTATTCAAGGGAATTAGCTTGCCTGTAGCGGCTTTATCTGAAAATTGATGTGCTTTGCAATTGAAAATATCCTTCACATTGCTATAATTATGAAACTCACTTCCTTTTATTCAGAAGTTGTTCGTGATGGAGTTGCCATCTATGAAGCCTAGAGAGCAAATGAAATAAATAGCTTGGGACAAGGGAGAAAAGCTTGGTACAAGGGGACGGACGGTTCTCTTTGTCCCAGATTGCTAGGTCCCCTGTAAAGGGATTATTAAAGGACAGGATGAATTCATCCTGTCCTTGGATTTCAAGGTTTTTTGGGGCTTATTCGTCGCCTTGGGGGACGCAGAAATCGCAGGGGTCGTGACGGTTAGCCTCGAAAGCCTCATCGATGGTTCCATAGTAAATGGTTTTTGAGCGATTCAAGGTGTGGCAGTTTTCATCAAGATGATAGCTTTTACCAAAGGTAGTCCAATAAACGTTATCATCACCGTAGGTTGCCTGGGCTTCAGCCAGTTCTTCCTGGGAAACAGGAGAATAGTCAATGCTGGCAGCGCCGGCAATTATTAAAGCGATGGCGGCAACAACAGATACAATCTTTCTAGTCTTGGCATCTAAGTTCTTATCTTTTAAGAGAAAGATAACGAGAGGCATAAAAGCTATGACAGCTACAATGAGACCCATTTGATTCCAAAGGAAGAATTTTACCTTGTTTTTCTTGCTAATCGGGTTAATGTGATTAGCTTTTTTCCACAGCTGGGAGCCTATGATTACAAGAATTAAGTCTGCGACAATGCCGATAATCAATATGGTCATGGGCAGAAGAGTGATGTTCAGAATCTCTAATCCTTCGGAAGGAACAAAGAAGGTGCCGTTCAGGTAGAGAATGCAAAGTACCTCGCAGGCAATGGCAAACAGCCACAGGACAACTGCTCCAATGCGCAACCTAGTTGCACGGGATTTGGAGTCTTTGGTGACTACTTCACCTTTGCTGGCAGAAACATATTTACGCTCTACCTTTTTTGTTTCTTTAGCCATAGTAAGCACTCCTTTCTATATTTGTCCTGGCAGTTAGATAAATCCGCCGAGGCACAATAATACCAAAAAGTTTGCTTTGAGTATAAACGGATTGACATGAATTGTCAAGGTAACATAATCACTCGATAGCGTCAAGTCATTGTAGGTTTTTAAAGAGAACCTCTTTTGTTCTAGACTGC
>ENA-UOOR01000227-UOOR01000227.1-fermentation-metagenome-genome-assembly--contig:-NODE-227-length-85207-cov-7.652151_pt1 | contig 85207 bp, 67 predicted proteins | sample MGYA00245780_ERZ724029 | MGnify/ENA primary metagenome ERZ724029 (study PRJEB28704, sample SAMN03018315) | fermentation metagenome | biome: anthropogenic terrestrial biome; feature: soil; material...
CACGTCGGGCCACGTCTTCGCTTGCGACGCGGACCCCCGGCGGCTCTCGGAGCTCCCGGCGCGGGCCCGCCGCGCCCGCGCCTCGGCGATCGTCGAGGTGGCTGGCGCCGAGCCGCCCGGGTCGCTCGCGGGCAAGGCCGACGCGGTCCTCGTCGACGCGCCCTGCAGCGGCGTCGGCTCGCTGCGCCGCGAGCCCGACCTGCGCTGGCGCCTCTCCGAAGAGCGCATCCGCGAGCTGCCGGCGTTGCAGCTCGAGATCCTGCGCCGCGCCTCACGCTTCGTGCGCCCCGGCGGCCGGCTGGTCTACGCGACCTGCTCGCCGCTGCGGCTTGAGGACGAGAAGGTGGTCGAGCGCTTCCTCGCCGTGGAGCCCGAGTTCGCGCCCGCGCCGCTCGCCTCGACGCTCGACGAGCCGGTCGCCCGCCAGGTGGACGAAGGCGGCTTCATGCGGGTCTGGCCCGACCTGCACGGCGGCGGCGCGTTCTTCGCCGCCCTGCTCTTCCGCTCGCCGGCTTGAGGCGGGCTCACCTCGGCGAGGGTCTCTGCCTCAAGGCCCCGTCGCGATCTCGATCATCGAACCGCCCACCTCGATCTCCACCCGCTGCTCGGGCTCTCCGGTGACCTGCAGCGCGTGCCTCGAGAGCTTCAAGGTCGGGCCGCCCCGCTGGACCACGAACAGCGTCGCCGGCCCTGCCGGCAAGTAGGGGAATTCCCAGGTGTGCGGTTCTTCGGCGACTGGCTTGCCGAACCGGCCGGATACTCCCATTTCGATCAGCTCGTTCAGGCTCGCGGGCGTCGCCACGTTCGGGCCCGGCACGACGAGGGGCGCGTGCCGCGAATCCGCGCCGCCGGTGAGCCGCGCGACGAGCGTGGTGCCGCCGCCCGCCTCCCGCAGCTCGACCTGCGCCACGCCCTCGGCGGGTATCTCGAAGACCTTCGACGGGATCGGGAACTCGCCCCGCGGCTCGGCGGCGGCCGTCGCCGGCCCGACCGGCAGCCCACTCAGCTCGAAGCTCCCGTCCTCGCCGGTCCTCCCCGGCTTGACGACCTTGTCCGAGCCGATGACCACCACCGACCGGCCGGCGACCGGGTTGCCTTCGATGTCGAGGACCTTGCCGGCGACGACGCCCCCGCGTTCGAGCTTGATGACGACCCGGCTCGCGGCCGGATCGAGAGGCTCGACCCACCAACGGTAGGACGGGTGGAAGGCGAAGAGCGCCAGCGGCCTCGTCGTGTCCACCCGCGGCAAGGTGAAGCTGCCGTCGGGGCCCGTCTTGGCCGCGCCCGCTTCGACCGCGAGCCGGATGAGGGAGAGCCTCTCCATGTCGGCGGGGTCCCCGATGTCGACGAGCGCGTCGGGGATGGGCGCATTCGTCGCCGCGTCGAGCACCGTGCCGCTCAGCGGCCGACCGCGCGTGAGGACGACGTCGCCCAGGTCGATCGTCTCGCCGATCTTGGCGTCCACCCGCCGATGGGTCGAGGCGAAGCCGTCGGCCTCGAAGATCACGTCCCTCGCGCCCGCGTACGGAACGGGCTCCTCGAAGGCGCCGGCTTCGTCGTGGCGGTCCGAGCGATTGACCGCAAAGTGCTGGACGGGCTTGCCGTCGGCGTCCACGACGCGCCCGCGGATCTTGCCCTCGCTCTTCAGCACCAGGCTCACCGAGGAGTCGCCCGTGCTCGCCATGACCGGCTCGTCGAGCTGCATCGAGGCCGCGAACCCCTCTTTCCTCGCGGCCATCTGGTATTTGCCGGCTTCGAGGTTTCGCACCTCGAAGGTGCCGTCGGGTCCGGAGAGCGCGCCCCCGAAGGTCAAGCCGTCGATGTCCGCCCGGTCTCGGCGGCCGCGAGCAGCCTCCGGGACGGCGCTCACCTGAGCGCCCTCGACGGGCGCGCCATCGCTCGTCTGAACGCGCCCCGCGATGGTCTGGCCGGCCTTGAACCGCAGCTTGACCGGCGGAGTGCCCTCGCCGTGCACGGCGACTTTCGCGGACGCCATTCGCATCGTCTGGTTCAGCTCGCGCGAGGGCCTCTGCACGGCAAGAAGCACGTACCGGCCCGCCTCGACCCCGCGGATCTGGAACTCGCCGCGCGAGCTCGTCGCTTCGTCCCGCCTCATCGCGCGCCGCTGGCCGCGCTCGCCCAATTCCTCGTCGGGCCGCAGGGTGACCATCACGCCGGCCTGCGGCAGGCCACTCTCGTCCTCGACCGTCCCGGTGACCTCGAGCCCGCGGCGCAGGGCGATCTTCAGCTCGCCGCGCGGCGCCTCGACGACCTCTTCGTGGTCGCGAAACTCGTCGTGCGTGACCCGCAGGGTGAAGGTGCCGGAGACGATGCCGTCGAGCTCGAAGGAGCCGTCGCGCTTCGATTCGGTGTGACCGTAGCGGCCGGGGAAGTACTCGCGTTCCGAGCCAGCGGCCCGCCACTCGGCGGCGAGCTCGGCGTTGGCGACCGGCCTGCCTGCCTCGTCGACCACGAACCCCCGGAGCGGTGACGAGGGACGCAGCACCAGCTCGACGCTGGAAGCGGAGCCTTCGCGAACCTCAACCTCGGGGCTGGCCTCGTCCAGGAAGCCCTTGGCGCTCGCAGCCACCGCGTACCTGCCCGCGGGAAGGGGCCCGAGCCGAAAGCGGCCGTGAGCATCGCTCGTCGCGTCGCGCCCCTCGCGACGCGCGGCCAGCTCGACGCCCGCCAGCGGAGCGCCGCGCTCGGACCGCACCGTGCCGGTGATCTCGCCGCCCACCCCCAGCTCGAGCACGAGCTCGAGGACGTCCTTGCCGGGCTCCAGGGTCAGCCGCTTTGCCGCGAACGCGAGCCCCTGTTGCGCGATCAGCTCGTACGAGCCAGGCCGAAGCGACTCGAAGCGAAAGCCCCCCTGCGCATCGGCCGTCTGTTCCCAGGTGTGGTGGCCCTGCTCGAGCGTCACCGCCGCGGCGACGGCCGGCTCGCCTTCGCGGAGGACGCGGCCGGAGACTGTACGGGGCGAGGCGAGCACCAGCTCCGGCACTTCCTGCGTCCCCAGACCCGCGCTGACGTGGGCGGGCAACAGGCCCTTGGCCGTGGCGACGACCGCGACGCTTCCTCGGGGCACCGGCCCGATGGTGAAGCGACCATCCGCGCAGCTGACCGCGTCGAAGAAGCGCGCGTGGTCCTCGTAGACCGCGGTGACGATGGCGTTGGCGATCGGCTCCTTCTCGTCGCCCGTCACCTTGCCGCGCAGGGTCATGCCCTCGGAGACCTCCACGTCGGCCTGCTGGTCGCCGGCGCTCACGCCGCGGCGCAGGCCGATGAGGCTGCCGGGCTTCTCGGCCCAGAGGGCGAAGACGCCCGGCTCGAGGCCGGTGACGACGAAGGTGCCGTCGTCCGAGGTCGTCGCGCGCGCGACCGGCGGTGCCTCGCCACGGCGGGCAACCACCTGCTCGGCGACGCGCTGCGAGGCCCAGGTGCACCCGCACTCGACGAGGCGATTGGTGCACTGCGGCGTGCAGTGGCACGGCAGATCCGAGAGCACCTCGTCGCCGGCGCCAACCGTGGCGACGACCACCGCTCCGCCGACCGGACCGTCGGGACCGAGGACCCGGCCCGCTATCGAAAGCTCGCCCCTGGCCGCGGGCAGCTCGGCGGTCAGCACGCTCGAGACCGGCGCGGCGACCACCGCTTTCTCCCGCGGTGCCGACGACGCGGTCGCAGGCTTTGCGAAGGAGAGCTCGTCCTCCGAATCCCCGCGAAATCCGAGCCACACCAGGGCTACGACGGCTGCGAGCCCGGCCACCAGAAGCATGCGCTTCTTCATCCCGCCTCCCGAGCAAGTATCGAGGCGCCAATACTATCCGGAATGAGGGCTCCGCACCGGCGCCCGACCTCCCAGCCGAGACCGGTCGGGGTCGGCGCCGGCGTTCACGGAGATGCTGGCGAGGCCTACGCGCAGCTCGAGCATGGGCAAGCGCTCGGCAAAGACCGGATGGTCAAGGGCGCGGCGCCGGGGACGGCGCGGGGGCGCGGGCACGGGTAGGCGCCGCGCCGAGACGCTCGCCCCAGTAGAACGGCAGGTGCGTCTTTTATGGTTCCCGGGCGCGCCCGACAGACAGAGAGGGGCGGCGCGCGGCTCGTGTCAGACTTCGCCCCCTCGTTCTTTTAGAGGGCTCGGCTCGACGGTGAGCGCGGCGCGGGCCGACTCGGGGAGCCCTTTCGACGCCTCCGGAGCAGGCGAGGACGCCTCCCAGGTCCCTCTCCACCCGGAGAGCGGCTGTTGACCCACCGCGGACCGATGCGCTCCACCGCAGCTTCGGGCGTTCGCGGCCGTGGCATGGCGCTTGCGGTTGCGGGCGCTCATGAACCGCAATCCCCAAACCTCAGCGCAATCCTGGTCCGGGCCGCCGCGGGGCGAGCCGATCGACTTGGCGCGGCTCGAGGGGATGGTCGTTGAGCTCAATGGCTGGCTTCGCTGGCGACGCACCCGGCGACTGGCCATGGTCGGCGCCGCGCTGCTCCTCGCTGGAAGCATGCCGGCGGCAATCTGGCTCGTCCCCTCCCTCGTGGCCCCCGGGCCCTTCGTCCCTCCTTCCGGCCCGCCAGCGATGCGGACGCTGCCAGCGCGGCAACTGACCGCTGACCTCGAGCCCGGGACGAGCGAGCCCTCCGTCCTCGAATCGGCATGGGCCGACCCTCCCACGGGTCTGCGCGATGAGCCCTTGGCCTGGAGCGGGCCTGAGTCCGACTCGGCTGTCGGCCGCGCAAAGCCGAGCGCCGCGCCCGCGTCGCAATCGAGCCTCGCCGAGGGCGCTTTCTAGGAGCACGCGCTTGGGAGCTCGGCCGACCGGCTCATCTCGACCGGGTTCGCTTCGCCCGCGCTCGATCTGCCTGTGCCGGCAACCTCGCGAGACCCGCGGTGCACGCTCGTGGATTCGCGCGCCAGCCATGGCGAGCGAGCCCTTTTTGGCTCAGGCGCTCTCTCCCAAGCACCTGCCCGCAGCTCGCTCGCGCTCTGTCTGGACGCTGCCCTCGGGCCCAAGCAAGCTCGCGCAGTCGCGCGGCAAGAAACTCGCGAGGAATATGCCCGAAGGCGCGCCTCGAGCCGTCCATCTGCTGCGGCCCGACCTGCTCGCGTCAGGAGCCAAGGTGCCGCAACGCGGGCGGCCCGCCGACGTTTGGTGGCCGCCGCCACATTCGCCCGGGAGAGCACCAGGTCGTGAGCTTCGGGCTCTGGGACTGGTCCCCAGAACCAGAACCCCTCTCGGCCGCGACGTCCCCGCGCCAAGTGGCGCCGACGGGCCGCCTGCTCGATGCAACTTGCCCCGAGCACTCCCAGGAATCCCGAGACCCGACCCCTACGGCACGGACTTGTCGTCGTCCGCTTTCCCCGCCAGGTAGCGCTCGACCTCGAACTGCTTCAGGAGCCTGCGGAAGTTCGAGCGGTCGACGCCCGCCGCCTTGGCAGCCAAGGACACGTTGTCCGAATAGCGCGACAGCACCATCGACAGATAGCGGCGCTCGAAAGCATAGAGGGCGAGCTTCTTCGCCTCCAGGTAGGGAAGGTGGGCAAGCCTGGCCACCGTCGCGTCCACGTCGGGCTTGGCGCCCTCGAGCCCTGGAGGCAAGTCGGCGCGAGTGATGCTTGGCACCCTGCCGAGCACCACGGCCCGCTCGATGGCGTTCTCGAGCTGGCGAATGTTGCCCGGCCAGTTGTAGGAGGTCAGAGTCCCCATGGCCTCCGCGTCGATGCTGGTGAACTTCTTGCCCGTCTTCTCACCGAACCTGGCGAGGAAGTGGTGGGCAAGCAGCGGGATGTCTTCCGGGCGCTCGCGCAGCGGCGGAAGCTGAATCGAGATGACGTTGAGCCGGTAATAGAGATCTTCCCGAAAACGCCGCTCGGACATCTCTGTGAGCAGGTTCTTGTTTGTCGCGGCGATCACCCGAACGTCGACCTTGGTCACCTCGGTCGAACCGACCTTCTTGATCTCGCACTCCTGCAGCACCCGCAGCAGGCGCACCTGGGTCGAGTGGGGAATCTCGCCGATTTCGTCGAGGAACAGCGTGCCGGTGTCGGCCGCCTCAAAGAGGCCCTTCTTGTTGATCGTCGCCCCGGTGAAGGCGCCGCGCACGTGCCCGAACAGCTCGCTCTCCAGCAGCGTCTCGGTGAGCGCCGAGCAATTGATCGCAATGAAGGGCCGGTCGCGCCGCGGACTCTTGTAATGGAGCGCCCGCGCGACGAGCTCCTTTCCGGTCCCGCTCTCGCCCTGCACGAGGATGGTCGCCGAGGAATACGCCACCCCTTCGATGAGCCGAAAAACCTCCTGCATCTTCGCGCCCTGGCCGATCAGCCCCTCGAAGCTCTGCTGGGCCTCAATCATCCCCTCGAGCTGGCGGTTGCGGTCGAGGATGGCTTTGCGCTCGGCCGCCTTCTGCACAGTGAAGATGACCTCATCGAGGTCGTGGAACGGCTTGGTCAAATAGTCATAGGCCCCCGCCTTCAGGGCCTCGACCGCCGCTGGCACCGTGGCAAAAGCGGTCATCATCACCACCTCGACGTCCGGTCGCCGCGACTTGAGCTCGCGCAGGATCTCCATCCCGTCGACATTCGGCATGCGGATGTCGAGCATCACCACGTCGAGACCCGGCTCGGTGATCGCCGCGAGCGCCTCGAGCGAGTCGGCCACGCTGGTGACCTCAAACCCGGCTCGCCGCAAGACCTCGGCGACGACTCTGAGGAGCACGCGGTCATCGTCGACAACCAGTACCTGGGCTTTTCGCTCTCCCATCGTCTCGCTCCTCGCCGCTTCGGGCGCCTGCTTTGACTGCAACCTTGTGTTCGCCCTCCGAGAAGCCCCGGGGGTCCGCAGAATGGGTACCGTCTCCCCCTTACCAACCTGTTCGTTTTGCTGCCTTCTGGACCGGGGCACCGCACCCCAGGCCGCCATTTTCTACCCAGCGCCCATCGTACCCCGGGTGTTCCTGGCCGATTCTTCCAAGCAGTTCGGATTCACCCGCTTATCCCGAAACGCAGAGATGACCGACGGGAGCCTCGGGAACGACCGAGCTCGTCGCTTCGCTCCCCAACTCCCTACTTGGACGCAAAGCTCTCGGGGCTTCGGCGTGGATTTACGCACTTGCCAATACTGGAAAAGCGCGCGGAATCAACCGGAACCCCGGCGCCACAAGCGGCCTTGCCCGACGCGGGCGCGATTGCCGCAAGCGAGCCTTCCCGCCCGGCGAGGGCCTAGCGTCCGCAAAGCTCGTCGACCGCAGCCAGCAGCTCATCGAGTCGCCAGGGCTTGATGAAGAAGCTGTCGACGATGCCCTCTTCGAGCGCCGCAGTGATCGCGTCATCACACACGCCCCCCGAGAGCAGGATCGTCTTGACTCCGGGACACCGCACGCGCGCGGCCCTGAGCACGGAGATGCCGTCGATCCGCGGCAGGTGATAGTCGCAAACAATCAGTTGGGGTTCGAGCTCGAGGCCGCTCAACGCATCCTCCGAGCAGCCATACGCGTTGATCTGAAAACCGGGACGGCCGAGCACACGGACCAACGACCTCCGCAGGGGCTCTTCGTCGTCGACGATGAAGACTCGAAGCATGGAGCGCACATCCTCTCAGGGGTAGATTGCAGCTTCCACCAACTCTACGACTCTTGACAACGGATGCGCGCCTGCCCCGGGTCATTCGGCGACAGGCGGGTCAGCCGCCACCCCCAGAAGGGCAGCCAATACGGCGACCTCAGCCGCGAGGTGCCATCCGTGTTCTTGCCTCCGCTGCCGAGCTCTGGCGCGGCATGCCTGGTGCAGCCCCCCCGGCAACCGTTCGGAGGTTGACGATGGGCGCGACTCCCCACGTACATTCCTGCATTGACTGCCAGAAGGAGCTCGAGGGCTATTCAGGTGCCCTGACCGCATCGACGCCTTGGGCCCTCGCCTGCCTGTGCCGAAGCTGCGCGCGGAGCTACTCGAGTCGGGACGCTGCCTTTCGCCGTCTCGACCGCTGCCTGTTCGAGGCCTTCGGACCGCGAGCCCTCCTGACCCCGAGGTAACCTTGGCCGGTCCGAGCTCACCTCGTCGGCGACGGTCGCGCGGCCCGCCGCCTTAGCCTTAAGGGGCCACGCTCTTGCTGCAGCACCCGGCAGCTCTCAGGCCACTTCGCCCCCAGCGCCACCTCTGGAGAGGGCCATGCGCCCCGCGTCGAGCCCGCCGGCGACCAGAATCGACGCCGCCGAAGCCGCCGGCGACGAAGGGGCCCCCGCTCCAAGTGCACTCACCCTCACAGCGCGTGTGTTTTGCGGTCATTCGATTCTTCCGGAAGTTGGTCGATGAGAAGAGATGTGCTAGCGTCTTTGGCGCTTATGGATCTTTGTCAGCCGCGAATCGTCCCCATCGATTCGGGCGCGCCGGCGCGCCACAACTCGGCGCCGGCCCCGCCAACTCTTCGGTGCCTCGAGCATCGTCGCCCTCGCCGGGCCTGCTCGGAAAAATAGGAAGCTGCAATGAACCGCGCGCTCGCCAAACCGACCTCTGAACCGCATGCTTCGCGGCGCGCCTCCGGGAGCCGTTGTGGTGGGCTCGCCGGCCTTCCTTGCCTCCTCGTCTTCCGCCTGACCCCTCAGGGCGGTGTCCTCTGGGCCAATGACGCGGTCGAGCACCTCCTCGGAATTCCGGCCGGCAAGGCCGTCGGGCGCCGACTCGCGGACCTCCTCTTTCCGCACGCCCCCCGCAGGGCCGAGTCTTTCCAGTCGCTGTGGGCCAGCGGCATCCCGGCCGAGCCTCGCGAGCTGACGACAACCGCGGCAAACGGCGCGCGGGTCCAACTCGAGCTCACCTTCGCCTCGCTTCCGCTGGAGCCCTCCGGGGCCCCGACCATCCTCGGCCTCGCGCTCGACCTCACCGCGCGCCGGAGTCCCCAGGACCGCTTCCCACCCGAGCCTTTCCTGCCCTATTTCCGGGTCACCGGCGACGGGGAGGTGCTCGACGCAAACGCGGCCGGCCTGGAGGTTCTCGGACAGGCGGGCACTCTTCCCGCCCCGCTGCTCGCCCCTCTTGGCGAGGTCATCGAGACCCAGGAGCGAATGCTCGTCGAGGCGGTGGCCGGTGGGCGGGTCTACCTCTTCACGCTCTCGCCCACCGACGGCCAGCAGGTGGAGCTCTTCGGCCAGGACATCACCACCTGGAGGCGGACCAAGGAGGAGAGCGAGCAGTTCGAACCGCAACTGCGGCAGGCCCAAAAGATGGAGGCTATCGGCCGCCTGGCAGGAGGTGTCGCGCACGACTTCAACAACCTGCTCTCGGTCATCCTGTCGTGTACCCGGTTCCTCGCCGACTCGCTGGCGGCCGACAGCCCGTTTCGCGCGGAGGTCGACGACATCCACAAAGCGGCCACGGACGCGGCCGGGCTTACCCAGCAACTGCTCGCCTTCAGCCGCAAGCGCGAGGTCGAGCCCACGCCCATCGATCTCAACGTGGTGATCGCGGACATGTGCAAGATGCTGCGTCGCATCGTCGGCGAAGACATCGACCTGCGCATCCGGCTGGACTCCGACCTGGGCATCGCGGTGATCGACCGCGGTATTGTCCAGCAGGTCATCGCCAACCTCGTCGTCAACGCACGCGACGCGCTGCCCGACGGCGGGACTATCGATATCAGCACCGCCAACGTCGACCTCGACGCGACGGAGGCCGGTTCCCAGGGGCGTCTGAAGCCAGGTGGCTATGTCGCCTTCACGGTTCGGGATTCGGGCATCGGCATGTCTCCGGACACGGTCTCGCGCCTCTACGAGCCCTTCTTCACGACGAAGAGCCCGGGAATGGGCACCGGATTCGGCCTGGCCACGGTCTATGGGGTGGTGAAGCAGGCCGGGGGCTTTCTCGCCTTGCATACCGAGGTAGGGGGCGGCACGTCGTTCACGGTAATGCTGCCGCGCGCGGCCTTCGGGCCGTCCGCCTCGCCCGCGTCAGACTCGCAGCCAACCCCGCAGCCAGGCAGCGGCGAGCGCATCCTGATCGTCGAGGACGCCCCGGCGGTCGCCAACGCGCTTGGCCGCATCCTGCAGAGCAACGGCTATCGAATCGTGCAGGCGGGCAGCCCTCGGCAGGCGCTCGAGCTGTTCACCGAACGCGGCGACGAGATCGACCTGGTCGTCAGCGACGTGGTCATGCCGGAGATGAGCGGCCGCGCCCTGGTCGAGCGGCTGCGCAGCAGGCGCCCCAACCTTCGCGTGATCTTCGTCTCTGGCCATTCCGACGACGCCATCTCGCGTCACGGAGCTCTCGAAAACTGCGTGTTTCTGCGCAAGCCCTTCACCGTGGAGAGCCTGCTCGACATGGTGTCCCGGGCGTTCAAGGCCTGAAGATCGGTCGAGAAGTGCTTCTTCGGCTCCGTCCGGTTCCGCCCGCCCTTCGACTCCCTCGTTCCTCGGACGGCTTCGGTCAACGGCCGCCGATGCTCCTTGAGGTTGAACACGGGCATCGAGTCGATAGGGGGCCTCTCGTCGACCGGTTGCGGCCTGCCTTCGCTCTGCCCTCGCAAGCGCGGGAGAGGGGACTTTCACTTGCTTGCGCGCGCTCAGCGTCCAGTTTGCTGTTCGTTCATGAGACGCAGCCGGGCGAGGGCCCGGTGCAAAGCTCGGGGCGAGCCGTCTCCCGCCGCCGAAAGCGGCTCAGGTCAAGAGTCGCAGCAAACCGCCTTCAATCCGGGAAGAAGAGCGGCTCGCGACTTGCCGCGAACGACTCCAGCGCTCTGCGCGGCTCGTCCTCCAACTCGGTGAACTGGATGCCGACGCCGGGAAAGAACTCCGGGAAGCGCTCGTTCGGCTCGCGTGACCAGCGCACGACGCCGCGGACTTCGATCCGGGTTCCCTCCGGGAGGTCCAAGCGCACCTCGACCTGCGTACCAATCGGCACGAGCTGGCAGGTCGCGACGAAGATGCCTCCTCTCGAGAGGTCGGACGAAAAGCCGGTGAACAGGTTGGAGTCGGACGCGAGCGTCACCTCGGTCTGAAGCTGAATGCGCGAGTCGAGCCGGCGCTCCTGCCAGGAGGCGACCGGCGCAGTTTCGGCACTCCCCACCGTCAGCTCCCTCTTCTCCTCCTGCTTCCTGCGCTCCTCGGCCTCATCGCGCCTGGTCTGTTCGAGCGTCGCCTCGGCCTCGCGCAGCACCTGCTCGAGGCCCGCAACTTCGGCTTGCGCCTGCGCGAGCACCTTTTCGCGAAGAACCAGCCGTCGCTCACGGGCATCGACCGCCTTGCGGCGTGCGGCCAGCGCCCGGCGTCTTTCGACGAACGCACGAGCCACCTCGGGAAGCTCGCGGTCTTCGCGGCAACGGGGCCGCAGGGCTCGAAGTTCCCCGAGGACGGGGCTCTCGGGCTGCGAGCAGGCCTCGAGCTGCCGGCACAGCTTCTCCCGCGCCTCGCGTATCGCCGAGTCTCGCCGGTCGATATCGAGGTCGCAGGCCGCCAGGCGCGCCTCCACCAGTCGCAGCTCATCCTCCTCGCGAGCAAGCCCCTGCTCGTCGTCGATCTCGGTCGTTTCGTTTCGCACCAGCCTGAGCCCGAGCATTCGCGCCCTTCCGTTCCTGCGGCTGTCGCCGCGGTGAAGACACAACTCGCCCCATTCCGCTTCGGTGGTTCGCCGAAGACGGCCCTCGCGCGCCGGGATGTTCACCGGCGCCGCCGTCCGAACCCCGCTCTTCTCAGGACGGCCAAACGACTAGACGTCGCTCTTGCGACCAGCCACCGGAAGGCTCGCCTATTCGATCAGCGGAAGCCGCAGGGTGTAGGTGTTGCCACCTCCCTCTCGCTTCCCGACCTCGAGGCAGCCCCCATGGCGCAAGGCAATCGCCGCGCTGACGGCCAAAGCCCCTGCGCCGGCCTCCTCACTCCCCTGCCCCGCGAAGCTCGGCTCGACGAGCCTGCCCAGATCCTCCGCGGAGAGGGGACGACCGCAGTCGAGCACCACCACCTCGGCGCTCTCGCCCTGGCGGCTCGACAGTAGTTGAACGACCCCCTCGCCTGCCTCGAGCGCTCTCGCGGTCGCCTGAGCCAGCATCGCGCCGAGCGCCAGTTGCACGAGGCTCCGCTCGCCGCAGATTCGCAGCGGCTCGGCGGTCAACTGCGCCTCGAGGCGCGCCTTGCTTTGATACTTGAAATGCAGACGATGGAGCAGCAGCGCGTCCGCGATGGTGTCCCGAAGCTCGAACGGAAGAGCGCCCTGAGAGCCGCCGCCAAGCCGCGCAAAGCCGCCGACCAAGTCCTCGCAGCGCACGGCCGCCGCCTCGATGTCCTGAAGGCACTCGAGATCCTCGGCCGAGCGTTCCGGTTCCTGCCGCATCATCTGCGTCAGCACGATAACCGTGCCGAGCGCGTTGTTGGTCTCGTGGGCGACGAGGTCTGCGACCGCCTCGACGCCGGCGAGCTTGGCGTCTCGAACCATCGGCCCCGTGAGCGGATGCTCCCCACTCGGCTTGCATACGATTGCGTTCACAAGAGCCGAGCGCTGGCCGTTGAGCCGCGCGACAGGCTCGGTGGAGGCCAGCCGCTCGGCGCGCACGCAGCCACAGTCGCCGGCCTCCGCGTTGGGGTGTAACGGGTGATCCCAACTCTCCTCTGCCTCTGCCTCGGTCTCAGCCGGCGCAGCCGCGCGGCCGATGGCGCCCTCGGCCGGCTTGGCCTGCCTCGCCCGCGCGCCCGCGCCCGGCATGGCATTCGGGCGCTCGACCGGGCTGAGCGCGAGCTCCGGGCCGGCAGCAGTCTGCTCGAAAGCCGCGGGGCTCGAAGTCCGGTTCTCCTGTAGACCCGCGGGTGGCTCGAGCCCTTCGCTGCGCGCCAGCAGCAGGCTCAACCGTCGCAGCTCAGACGCACGCGTCTCGTAGCGCTCGAACGCCGAGACCAGCGTCGATCGCAGCTCCGCGTCGTCCCAGGGCTTGGTGAGAAACCGGAAGACCTCGCAGCGATTGATGGCGTCCTTGAGCGCCTGCTGCTCGACGTGCCCGGTCAACAGAATGCGCGGCACCTGTGGCCAGCGCTCTTTGACCTGCGCGAGGAAGTCGATCCCGTTCATCGTCGGCATCAAGAAGTCCGAAAGGACCACCTCGAACTGCTGCTGCTCCAAGAGCGCAAGCCCCTGCTCCCCACCCTCGGCCTCGGCCGCCTGCCACCCCTGGCGCTTCACCATTCGCACCAGGGCACGGCGCACGAGTCCCTCGTCATCGACGATCAGCACTCGCCTTGGGCTGGTCTGCATGGGTCCTCCAACGATCGAGCGCAAACCCTAGCAGTTCACGTGCCAGTCGAGGCTCGAGGGTCGAGAGTCTACGGTCGACAGCAGGGAGCTCTGAGCATCTCGGGAACTGCCTTGACCGCGGGGCTTTCGGGCTTCTTGAGGCCTCCGTTCCCTTCACGACCAGGTCTTTGGCAAGTTGGGAAGGTACGCGGCTCAGCCTGCAGCGGAGGAGCATCGGCTTTCCCCGAGCGCACTGCCGACGGATTGACCTGGAGCCCGGAGCCTGTAAGCCCAGGGACTGCCCAACGGCTTCGGCTCGGCCGGTTCAGGGGTACTTCGCGACCCCCGATCCGCGCTATTACCCGCCTGTGGCCACACTCCACGGCCCCAGACCGCACCATGATCGCCCTCGGGTCGCTCCGGCACGCAGGCTGCAGTTAGAGCAGGCGCGCATCGCATCTCACCCGGAGGACGCTATGTCTGAGCACACCATCCTGGTCGTCGACGACGAACCGAGCATTCGCAGCGCGCTTGAAAGAACCCTGCGCCGCGAGAACTACAGGGTCATCACCGCCTCCTCTGGAGAGGAAGGGCTCGCGCTCCTGAAGGCCAACCCTATCGACGTCGCCATCTCCGACCACCTGATGCCACAGATGACGGGCCTGGAATTCCTCAAGCTGGTGCGCGATCGCCATCAGGATGTCGGACGGATCATCCTGACAGGGCATGCGGACACCGAGGTGGCTATCAAAGCAATCAACGAGGGCGAAATTTACCGCTTCCTCCGCAAGCCTTGGGACGACATCGAGCTGAAGGTGATCGTCCACTTGGCGCTCGAACAGGTGGTCCTCGCGCGCGAGAACCGCCAGCTTCTCGCCACGGTGCGCCAGCAGGGCGAATACATCCGGGACCTCGAGACCCTGCACCCGGGGATCAGCCGCGTTCGGCGCGACGACGAGGGAGCGATCGTGCTCGACGAGGACGAGATGCGCCTCTTGGCGCTCTAGGGGCCCCGAAGCACGAGGCGAGTCGCAGTCGAGTCGGGTCTTTCCCGGTCACCCTGAGCCCTCGCGCCTGCCGCGCCAGCGGTGGGCGCAGAGTCGAAGGACCCTCGACTGCCGCTCGAAGCTGCCCGGTCCCCCGCCTCGTCGGTCAGAGGCGCAGCCGCGCTCGGTATCGCAAATCAACTCCGCGAAAGGTGGAGCCACCGCAGGATAGTGCGCCTCATGGAATCCTCTCTCGGCCGCTTGCCACATGCCTCGATTGTCGATCTCGCCGCGGCGGGCATCGCCAACGACTGCGCCTTGCGAGGACTCGTCGAAGCCCTCCTGCGCGAGGTCACCGAGTCGCTCGGAATCGAGCGAGCCTGGTTGCTGTGCCCGTCCCAGCCTTACGAGAGGTTGTGGCTCTACGATTCGGGCAAGACCGAATGCCGGCAGTCAAAAGGCGGCGACCGGGGCCTTGTGCGCTCGGTCGCCTTCGACTGCGGCGCGCTGCTCGTCAACGAGCCGCACCGCGAGGCGCATTTCTCGGCCGAGACCGACGCGCCCTGGGGAGGGGCGCCTTGCCCCCTTGCGGCCGTGCCGCTCCTCGATGCCTCCGGCCCTCTGGGCGCCCTGGCAATAGCCAAACCGCCAGGAAGCCTCCTCGATGCAGCCGATCTCGCCGCGCTCGAGTCGCTCGCTCCCGTGATGAGCATGGCGCTCCGCATTCAGGACCTGGCGAGCGCGGCGGGCCCCAAGGTGCAGGCCCACCACCTCATCGAAGCGCTGGTCCAAGAGCGCACCGCCGTCCTCTCTCGCGGCAAGCGCGAGTGGGAGCTCACCTTCGATGCGATTTGCGAACCGCTCTTCTTGCTCGACGGCTTCGTCATCCGCCGCGCCAACCTCGCCCTCGCCGCCTTCGTCGGCGCCGGTATCCGCTCGATCATCGGCAAGCGCTGCCACGAGGTGATCGCCTCCTCGGCCACGCCCTGCCGCGGGTGCCCACTGGGCGCGCCCCTCCCCAGCCATGGTGAGCTCTCGCTGCGAGGCAAGACCTACCGCATCTCGACCTTTCCGCTGCCTCCCGGCAACAGCTCGATCGTCCACTACCGCGACCTCACCGAGGAGCGACGTCTCGGGCAACAGCTCTCCCAGACCGAGAGGATGGCTTCGGTCGGCCGGCTCGCCGCCGGGGCCGCCCACGAGATCAACAACCCGCTCGCCTTCGTCGTCTCGAATCTCGAGACCCTCGAGTTGACGCTCGGCGCCCTCTCCCAGGCCGTCAGCCGACTGCAGGCCCTGCGCTCACTGGTGCGCTCTGGGCGCGTGGCGAGGGCACTGGCGCTGCTCAGAAGCGACGACCTGCTTCCCGTGATGGCGGCGAGCCAGCTCGCCGAGGCGCCTCAAGTACTTGCCGAGTGCCGGGTGGGCGTCCTGCGCATCCGCACCATCGTCGACGCCTTGAGGGAGCTCGCGCTCGAGACCAGCACGGTCCGGGTCCTCGAGAACCCCGTGGACGTCCTCCATCGGGCCGTAACGCGCGCAGGAGAAGATGCACGCGTGCTCGTGGAGGTCCAATCGAGCCGCCGAATCCCCCTCGAGCCGCACGCGCTGGAGGTCGCTCTCGCGAACATCGTGCGCAACGCCGTCCAAGCCTCCTGCCCCGAAGACCCGATCTGCGCCCGCATCGCCGAGGACGAGAGCGCGATCGTCATCGAAGTTCGCGACAACGGCTGTGGGATGTCCAAGGAGGTGCTCACGCGCGTCTTTGACCCCTTCTTCACCACCCGAATCGTGGGCTCTGGCGTTGGCCTCGGGTTGACGGCCGCCTATGGCATCGTCACGCGGCACGGCGGCACTATCGCGGTTGCCAGCGAAGAGGGGCGCGGGACCGTAGTCACCGTGCGCCTGCCCGCCCGCACCTGAGCGAGCGGCCGGCACCGGTTCGGGCGCGTCCTGCCGACCGAGCCTCCGACTTCGCCTTGCCCAAGCAACTGGGCCGACGGGATGCGCTCATGAGCCCGCAGCGGGCTCCCGGGTAGCGAGGCTCTTCGGGCCGCCGGAAGCTCGCCCCGCCAGCGCGGCGTCCCGATTCGCCATCGGAGCCCGCGCGACCCGGCAGGCGCGCAAACCCACCTCCTGGGCTCTGCGCCTCCGGAGGAGGGAGCTTGTGGGGCGAACGCGCGCGGAGGGCCCTGGCTCTTGGACCCGGACGCCTCACCGCGCACCACAGGGTGCCCTTCCTCACCCGTCGCCGCCGGTCGGAGCTTTTCGGACTCTCAGGACAACTCACAGATTGAATTTCTTCGGCGCCCGCGACCTCGTGCCGGCGCCGATGCGCCCATCGCCGGTGGGTATTCAGCCGCCGCGCAGGCGCTCAATGACCCACCCTGCACGGCCGCCACTCCAGGCTTGATGGGCCGAGGCGCCGCTCGGAAAACCCGCTCAACCCCGGGCAATTTCGCGGCAGTTCGAGGATTTTGCTCCCGAGCTCGGGAGCGGGCTCGAGGCGACTCACCCAACAGTGAGTATTGGCATCCCGATTGCGATTGAGAGCTGCGCGCCGCTCGCGCCAGTGCCCATCGCGCACCGCCGGGCGCCCTCTTTCATCTCTGGAGCCCGCCGATGATGCGCACCTCAATCGTCTCTCTGTTCTCGACCCTTCTGCTGCTCGCCAACCTCGGATGCATGGGGCGTGTTGACGGCCGCTCCGCCCTCGACAACCTGCCCGACGACGCGATGCGCGCCCGGTTGGAGGCGCTCTATTCGACACCGGAGTGCCAGCGCAAGTTCGAGGAGAGCGACGCCGAATGCTGGAGCTCCGAGCGCGATGGCGAGGTGACGGTCGAGACGGGGATCACGCGCTCGCTCCTCGGCTACCCGTTCAATCCCTATGTCGTGCAGACCCATCTCAAAGTCCGCTTCGAGGGCAAAGAGGTCTTGTATTTCGCTGATTCGGGCGAGGGCGGGCTCGATCAGAACCAGGGGTATGGGGTGGCCGACGGGAGCGTCAACGTCTTCTGCCGCACGAGCAACGGGTTGCTTCGCCTTCATACTTACGACAACTCGGAGCTCGACCAACGTCGCGCCGACGCCAGCGTCCGGTGTGTCCACGAGGCGGTGCTCGTTGCGCGACCGCAGTTCGCCGAGGCGGTCACCCGCTGCATGTCGGGCTTCTTCACTCCCGACCCTACCGACGGCCCCACGCTGGTCGCCCGCTGAAGATGTGTCGAAGAATCCTTCGAGCGATAACCGGTCAGCCCGAGCGTAGGCCGAGCTTGAGAGGCCGAAGTCGAGCGGCTCTCGGCTCGGCCCCCGTTCGCCCCAAGCGTCCCCCTGCCCCTTCTTAACGAGGATCGCGGCAAGGCCAACCTCGAGCTGCGGCGCCAAACGCAGGTCGAGACGACGGTCACCGAAATCCCCGCGACGCGCCAGGCTTCGGGCCGACGACCATGCCGCCGAAATCGGCTCCGGACCACCCCGGCGCTACCGCCGGCCCTCTTTGCGCGAGTTGCGCGAACAAAAAAAGGGCGCCAAGTGCGCTCCAGCCGAGGACTATTGGAGGCCACTCTCACCAAAGGACGGCTCTCTGTTCCCAGGCGATCGCTTCAGACACCTTGGTCCCGTGCGCTGGCGCGCCGCACCCGGCGGAGGCCCGCGCGGCGCGGCGGCCCTGCTGTGTTCTCGGCAAGTCCCGACCGCCCCGGGGCCGGCCCGCGGGCGCCGCTGCGGCATTCTTCAGGCGAAGAGGCGCGCCTTGAGCCAGCGGTGCGCTGGTCTGCTCTTCTGTTGGGAGCTTGGCCTGAGGCGTTGAGCCAGCGGCGATGAGGGGACGGGATGTCGGAGCGATTCCAGAGCGAGCAAACGAGAAGTGCGGTCCCGGCAGAGGAGCTTCAACCCCGGGCGCCGTTTGCGATCCTGCCGGTGGGAGCGGCGGTCACGGCGCTGGGGCTCGCCGCGTTGCTCGGGTGGCTGCTCGACCTGCCGCATCTCGCCGGCTTCGACACCGAGCTGGTCCCGATGGCGCCGAGCACCGCGCTGCTCTTCCTCGCCTTCGGGGGCGCGCTCTGCCTGCGGGCGCGCCCGCCGCTCGACAGCCCGGCTCACCGGCTCGGCGCGCGGATCGGCGACCTGGCGGCTGGCGTCGCGCTCGCGCTCCTCGTGCTCGGCGCGCTCGGTATTCGTTTGCCCGTCGAGCGGCTGGGGCTGACCCTCAGTTGCAACCCGGGAGTCCCCGTCGGCCACATGTCGCCGGTGACCGCGGTCTGTTTTCTGCTCGCCGCCTGTGCTGCCCGCAGCTCGGCCGGCACCCCTGCCACCGGCACTTGGCGCGGGCTGCTCGGCTTTGGTGCTGCCGCGGTCCTGCTCGGCATCGCCTTCGTCTTCGTCCTCGGCTACCTCTACGGCAGGCCCCTGCTCTATGGCGGCAAGACCATCCCGATGGCGCTCAGCACCGCCGTGGGGCTCATGGTGCTCGGCCTCGGCCTGCTGCTTTTGGCGGGGCGCAGGGGTGGCGGGTCGCTGGAGCTGCATGAGCGCACCGTGGCCTCCGGCTGGCTCTTCCTCGTCTTCGCCCTGCTCGCCGCCGGGCTGATCGCCGCGGGCCACCTCTACTGCAACGGCTACGAGCGCCAGCACCGGGTCGAGGTGGAGCGGGCGTTGTCGGCGGTCGCCGACCTGAAGGTGAGCGGGCTTACTCAGTGGCGCCGAGAGCGGCTCGGGGACGGCTCGGCGTTCCTCGGCAACGAGAGCTTCGCCGAGCTTGTGGAGCAGACGCTCGAGAGGCCGAGCGACCCGCGTCTTCGCAACCGGCTCCAGACCTGGCTGCGGCAGGTCCGGGGCGCCCACGGATACCAAACCGTCTTCCTGCTCGACGTCGGCGGCGCGGCGCTCGCCGCCGACCCTGCGGCCCTTGAGTCGGTCCCCGCGCGTCTTCGCGAGGCGGTTGCCGACAGCCTGCGCTTAGGTGAGGTGTCCTTTCTCGACTTCCACCGCGACCACGCCGAGGGTCCGGTCCACCTCGCGGTGCTCGTCCCGATCTACGCCGCGCAGCCGGAGCGCCGCCCGCTCGGCGTGCTCGTGCTGCGAATCGACCCGGCCGCCCACCTCTATCCCCTCGTCCAGGGCTGGCCGACGCCGAGCCCAAGTGCCGAGGCCCTGCTCGTGCGCCGTGAGGGCGACCACGTGCTCTATCTGAACGAGCTGCGGTTTGACCCCGGCGCGGCGCTGACCCTGCGCCAACCGCTGGCAAGCCCGCGGCTTGCGGCGGCCAAGGCGATTTCGGGCTACGAGGGGATCGTCGAGGGTCCGGACTACCGCGGCCTTCTTTCGCTCGCCGCGGTTCGCCGGGTGCCCGACTCGCCCTGGTTCCTCGTCGCCCGTATCGACGCGGCCGAGGTGGACGCCGGCCTCGTCGAGCGGGTCTGGCACCTGGCCCTGCTGGTGTCGGCCCTGCTGGCCGCCGCCGCCTGTGCGCTCGGCTGGGGCTGGCGCCAGCACCTCGGACGCTTCTCCCGGGAACGCTTCCGGGCGGCCGAGTCGCTGCGCTCAAGCGAGGCGCGCTACCAGACGCTGCTCGAGAACGCGCCGGTGGCCGTGCTCATCAAGCGCGCGGACCGCATCACCGAGGTGAACATGGCCTCGCTGCCGCTGTTCGCGGCGCAGTCCAAGGAGCAGCTTCTCAACCGCTCGCCGTTCGAGCTGTTCCACCCCGACGATCACCCGGCGATGCGCGCGCGCATCGGCGCCATGCTCGAGCACGGGGACGCGGTACCGGTGCGCGAGGGGAAGGTGCTCAGGCTCGACGGCGCGGCGGTGGACGTCGAGGTCACTGCGGCGCCCTTCTGGGACCAGGGGGGCCCGGCTATCCACGTAGTGCTCCGTGACGTGACCGAGCGCAAGCGGGCCGAGCAGGCGCTGCGGGCCAGCGAGACCGAGCTGCGCCAGCGCCACGACGAGCTGACCCGCTTCACCTACACGGTCTCCCACGACTTGAAGAGCCCGCTGGTCACCATCCAGACCTTCGTCGGCTATCTCGAGGAGGACCTGGCCAACAACGATCGGCCGGGGATCGACAAGGACCTCGGCTTCATCCGCAACGCGGCCCAGAAGATGTCGCGCCTGCTCGACGAGCTGCTGATGCTCTCGCGCGTCGGGCGGTATGTGAACCCGGCCGAGGAGCTCTCGCTGCAGGAGATCGTGCGCGAGTCGCTCAGCCTGGTCGCCGGCCAGATAGCCGAGCGCGGGGCGAAGGTCGAGCTGACCGACGCGCCGCTCGTGCTGCGCGGCGACCGCGACCGACTGATCCAGGCCTTCCAGAACCTGGTGGACAACGCGGTCAAGTTCATGGGCGAGCAACCCGAGCCCCGGATCGAGATCGGGATCGAGGGCTCGCAGGACGAGCCGGTGGTGTTCGTGCGCGACAACGGCATGGGGATCGACGCGCGGCACATCTCCAAGGTCTTTGATCTCTTCGCGCAGCTCGACCCGCAGCGCGGGGGCACCGGGATCGGCTTGCCGCTGGTCCGCAGAATCGTCGAGACCCACGGCGGCCGGATCTCGGTGCAGTCCGAAGGTCCGGGCCGCGGCTCCTGCTTTCGCATTACCCTGGCGGGCGCCCGGCGCGCCTCGAAAGAGAGGGCCTCATGACGCAGGGAGCCGCGGTCGTCATCCTGCTCGTGGAGGCCGACGCCGCGCACGCCGAGAGCGTCCGCCGCGACCTGGCCGCCTTCCGGGTTGCCAATCAGCTCATCCACGTCAAGGACGGCCAGGCCGCGCTCGACTACCTGCTGCGCGAGGGGGACTACGCAGACCTCGAGCCTGTCGGTCGACCCGACCTGGTCCTCTTGGACTTGCGGCTGCCGAAGGTGGACGGGTTCGAGGTGCTGCGCCGGATCCGGGAGACCGAGTCCCTGAAGGGCTTGCCGGTTGTCATCCTGACCACCTCGGCGGTCGAGCTGGATCTGGCCCGAGCCTACGACCGGGCTGCGAACAGCTACCTGGTCAAGCCGGTCGACTTCGATAAGTTCACCCAACTGCTCGAGGCCTTCGGCTTCTACTGGCTGGTGTGGAACCAGTCTCCGAACGCCACCGGAGGGCAGAGGCAATGACCGAGCGCATCTTGAGCATTCTGCTCGCAGAGGACGAACCCGCGCACGCCGAGGCCATCCTGCGTGCCTTTCGCGATGCCGGCTCCACGGCGAAGGTCCAGGTGGCCGCCTCGCTCGGCGAGCTTCAGCGCCTGGCCGCCATCGAGGCCCCGGACCTCGCGGTCTGCGATTTGATCCTGCCCGACGGGCGCGCCACCGAGCTGGTGGCCCGCGTCCCCGAGGCCCGGCCGTTCCCGGTGCTGATCATGACCGGCATGGGCGACGAGAAGAGCGCGGTCGAAGCGATGAAGGCCGGGGCGCTCGACTACATCGTCAAGTCGCCCGAGGCGTTTCGAGCCATGCCGCGCACCGTAGAGCGGGCGTTGCGCGAGTGGGACCTGCTCAAGGATGCCCAGCAGGCTCAAGCCCGCAACCTGCACCTCAACGCGGTGCTGCGCGGCATCCGCTGTGTCAACCAGCTCATCGCCCGGGAGCGCGACCCCAAGGTGCTCATCCGCAAGGCCTGCGAGCTGCTGGTCGAGTCGAGGGGGTTCGACGCCTGCTGCCTCATCGTCTGCGAGGGCGAGCAGCTCAAGCACTTCGCCGACGCGGGCATCGAGAGCCGGCTCGTCCACCTCCGGGAAATGCTCTCACAGGGCGTGCTGCCCGACTGCGCGCAGCGCGCGATCCGAGACACCGGGCCGGTCGTGCGCCAGAACCTGGCCCAGGCCTGCGGCTCCTGCCCGGCCAGCCAGGACTGCCCGGTCGAACAGAACGCCGTCACGCTGCGCCTGGAGAGCGGGGCTCGGACCTCCGGGGCGCTGATGGTCTCCCTGCCCTCGGGCTTCGCGACCGACGAGGTCGAGCTCGACCTGCTGCGCGAGGTGGCCGGCGACGTAGCCTTCGCGCTGCACGGCATCGAGGCCCAGGCCGAGCGCGAGCGGGCGACCGAAGCGCTCGCGCGCTCGCAGGCGAGGTACCACGAGCTGGTCGCCAACCTCGAGGACATCGTCTTCTCTACCGACCTCGAGGGGCGCATCGAGTTCATCAGCCCGGCGGTCGGGCGGATCTTCGGACGAGAGGTCGAAGAGTCCCTCGGCCGGAAAATCACCGAGCTCGCCCACCCCGAGGATCTGCCGGCGCTGGCCGCCAGCTTCGCGCGCACCCTGAACGGCTCGGTCGAGCCCCATGAGTTTCGCGGCTTCGACAAGCAGGGCAGCGTGCGCTACCTGCGCGCGCACAATCGGTTGCGCCTGGAGCGGGGCCGTCCGGTCGGAGTCGACGGAGTGATCGTCGACCTCACCGAGCGTCGCCGGGCCGAGGACGCCGAGCGCGAGAGCCTGCGCGCTCACAGCGTGCTGCTGGGCAACCTGCCGGGGATGGCCTACCGGTGCCGCAACGAGCCCACCTGGACCATGGAGCTGGTGAGCGAGGGATGCCTGGAGCTGACCGGTTTCTGCCCCGCGGACCTGATCGGCAATTCCCAGAAGTCCTACCGAGAGATCATCCACCCGGACGACCGCGAGCGGGTCTGGGCGGAGACGCAGTCCGGGGTCGCCGAGGCGCGCCGGTTCGGGGTCGAGTACCGGATCCTGACCGCGGGCGGGGAGATCCGGTGGGTCTCGGAGACCGGCGCGCCGGTAACCAACCCTTCAGGCGAGCTCGTAGCGATCGAGGGCTTTGTCACCGACATCAGCACCCGCAAGCAGGCCGAACAGCAGGCCCGTAACCTCCACGAACGGCTCCTGCGCCTGGCCGGGGTGGTCCGGGATCTTGCGGCCACCCGCAGCCTCGATGCGGTCACCTCGATCGTGGGCGAGGCGGCCCGAGACCTGGTGGACTCGGACGAGGCCGCCTTTCTCCTTTGCGAGGGCGAAGGGTGCATGGGCACGATCACCGGAGCACTCGCGCAACCGGAGACTCAAGCCACCCATGCCCTGGCCGAATGCGCCAGCGCCTGGGTCCTCGAGCACCGGCAACCCCTGGTCGTCGAGGACCTCGACTCCGATACCCATATCCCGCACGAGGCCCGCCGCGGCACGGCAGTCAGGAGCCTGGTGACGGTGCCGATGAACGACGAGAAGCGGGTCGGCGCCATCGGCTCCTACTGGACCAGGCCCCACCGCGCTTCCCAGGAGGACATCCGCATCCTGCAGGCCCTGGCCGACTCCACCTCTGTGGCCATGGAGAACATCCGGGTGCTCGGAGAGCTCGAGAAGGGAGGGCAGCGGGTTCGCGCGCTCTACGACTACCTGCCCAACCCGGCCTTGGTGTGGAGACGCGAGGCGGAGCGCTTCGTGCTCGCCGACTTCAACGAGGCGGTCCGAGCCCTTATCGAGGAAGGCACCGCGCAGTTCCTGGGCCAGCCGCTGCTGGGGATTGCCCCGAGCCTCCCGTATCTCGAGCAGGACCTGGCGAGCTGCTTCGACAGGCGCGCCACGGTGCGGCGCGAAGTGGACTTCAGCAGACCGGGCGTGCGGGAACCACTGCGGTTGGTTTTGACCTACGGGTTCATCCCCTCGGACATGGTGATTCTCCACATCGAGGACCTCACCAAGCAGCGCCAGACCGAGAAGCAACTACAGCTCTCGCAGCGACTCGAGGCGGTCGGGCGCCTGGCCGGAGGCGTGGCGCACGACTTCAACAACCTGCTCAGCGTGATCATCAGCTACGCGGGCTTCGCCCTCGGGGAGCTGCGCGAGTCGGACCCGATCCGCGCCGATCTGCTCGAGGTCCAGAGGGCGGGCGAGCGCGCCGCGGCGCTGACCGGGCAACTGCTGGCCTTCAGCCGCAAGCAGGTCCTCGAGCCGCAGGTGCTCAACCTCAACACCTCGATCACCGGTATCGAGAGCATGCTGCGCCGGCTCCTCGGCGAGGACATCCAGATCCTGGTCTGCCTGGCCGAGGACCTCGGCAGCGTCGAGGCCGACCCCGGGCAAGTCGAGCAGGTCATCATGAACCTGGCGGTCAACGCCCGGGATGCCATGCCGCGGGGCGGCAAGCTGACCATCGAGACCTCCAACGTCGAGCTCGACGACAACTATGCCCGCCTGCACGTGGCGGTGAAGCCCGGCAACTTCGTGCTGCTGTCGGTGACCGACAGCGGCTGCGGGATGGACGCGATGACTCGCGAGCACATCTTCGAGCCGTTCTTCTCGACCAAGGAGGCCAAGGGGACCGGGCTCGGGCTCGCCACCGTCTACGGGATCGTCAAGCAGAGCGGCGGCAATATCTGGGTCTACAGCGAGCCCGGGCAGGGCACGACCTTCAAGGTCTACCTGCCGCGCGTCGACCTGCCCGCCACGGAGACCCGCCGGCGCTCTTCGGCGGCGATGGTCACCGGAAACGAAACGGTGCTGGTCGTCGAGGACGAGAGCGCGGTGCGCAAGCTGGCCGAACGGATACTGCGACTGGCCGGCTACCGCGTGCTGTCCGGGGCCAACGGAGGTGAGGCCCTGCTGCTGTGCGAGAAGCACGGCGACGAGATAGACCTGCTGCTCACTGACGTGGTGATGCCGCAGATGAGCGGCCCAGACCTGGCGGATCGGCTCGCCCTGCTCTGCCCGCGGCTCAAGGTGCTCTACATGTCCGGGTACACCGACCACGCCATCGTCCACCACGGTGTCCTCGAACCCGGCACCCGCTTCATCGGCAAGCCCTTCTCGGCATCCGAGTTGACCTACAAGGTGCGCGAGGTGCTCGACGCGCCCGGGCCGGCAAAGGAGTAGCGCAGCGCTCGCAAGCGCTAGGCGATTCGATCTCCAGTCGCAGTCGCTTCGGTCTGGAAGGCCGAACGATTCGACAAGGGCCGAACGCTTCGACCCTGGAGACCGAACGCTTCGACCCCGCAGACCGATCGGTTCGACCCCGCAGACCGATCGGTTCGACCCCGCAGACCGATCGGTTCGACCCTGCAGACCGATCGGTTCGACCCCGCAGACCGATCGGTTCAACCCCGCAGACCGATTGGTTCGACCCGCAGACCGAATGGTTCGACCCCGCAGACCGAATGGTTCAACCCCGCAGACCGATCGGTTCGACCCCGCAGACCGAATGGTTCGACCCCGTAGACCGAATGGTTCGACCCCGTAGACCGAATGGTTCGACCCTGGAGACCGAACGGTTCGACCCCGCAGACCGAATGACTCCCCATTTGGGGTGGCATGGAGCCGGCCCGACGACCCGAATCCGAGTTCCCTCGGCGGCGGTTTCGGAGTGATCCACTTTCGGCGGCCAGCCAGATCCACTTCCCCATCAGTCCTTCGGCCCCCGGAAGGACGCCTTCGCCAGCGATCAGGCGGACTTACGGGGGACGAAGAACTGCGTTGCCGCGCTGCAACTGGATCTCTCGGAAAGTGGATCAGCTCAAGGCCGCCGCCAAAGTCCGAGTCGCCGGGGAGCCTTTCCGCACCGCGTCCCCGCTTCCCCGCGACGGCCGACGGCTCGAGAGGTATCGCCATCTCCTAGCTTCCGCACCTCTCCCGGTCACCCCGGCGTAGCCTCCCGAGGAACGAGGGAGGCGGAGTCGAGGGCCCTTCGACTTCGCGAACCCCCGAACGTGTCCAGGGCTAGCGTGACCGGGGCTTCGCTCAGAGTGACCGGGGGGTTCCCCGCGGCTCGGTTCGCTCACGAGCGCAGGAGCTGTGGCCGCGGTCGCGCGCCCGCCTGCGAGGCCCCGGAGAGGCCTCGCCCGGTTTCGATGAAACTGGCGAGGCGCGTCGGCGCTGTCCGCGCCCCAGGACGCTCGGACGATCGGCGTCCTCGAGCGCCGTCGGCGGTTTCGGCGAGCACCGCCTCTTGCCGCTTCCGGAAGCCGGCGGTCTGCGCACTTCCGGTGGTAAGGCGATTCCGCGAGGGGCCGAACGGCGCGGTCTTCCGGGGAACCGGTGCCCTGTGAAGGACTCGGGTGGCTCTCGACGCTGCCCGCCGCTGCATGCTCGGTCGAGGCAGCGAGCCGCTCGCCGGACCATGTGGCCAGCGCACCGGAGACTTGTTGTGCCGAAGCGGCGGCGTGGGCACCGAGGCTCGACTCGTCGAGTGCCGGGAAGGCTCGGGTAGGCCACGATTCGCCGCTTGTTGAATGCCGGGGCGTTCGGAGTGGGCGCCGAGCACTCGTCGCTCCTCCGAACGCAGCGAAGAGCGGGGCCTTCTCGCGATCACCCGCTCCGTCCTCCCCCTCGCGCCGCCTGACCGCTACCCGCCGCGCTCCGCGAAGCACGCCCGGCGCCAGCGCAGCGCCCCGACCGCGAGCAGCGCCACGGCCCAGACCCAACCGCCAGAGCTCGAGGTCCGGCTCGAGCACCCGCAACCGACGCCGCCGTCAGCCAGGCCGGAGTCGACGAGCACCTGGAAGACCACCGGCTCGGACTGGGCGCTGCTCATCGCCTCCCAGGTCGAGACCGCGGTGATCGTCCACTCGCCGGCCGCCACCTGTGCCGTGCAGGCGAAGCGGCCCTCGGTGTCAACCGCGACGGCACACAGCGCCTTGCCCAGCTCGTCGGTCACCGTCACCGTGGTCAGCGGCACCGCAGTGCCGGCGATGGTCAGCTTCGGGCCGTCGGCGATCTCTCCGCCGACCGGGGTGCCGATGACCGGCGCGGCCAGCTCGGTGTAGGTGGTGAAGGCCGCCGAAGCCGAGGCTTCGGAGCCGTTGCCTGCCCGGTCCTCGGCGGCCGCGGTGACGAAGTGGTTGCCGTCGTCGAGCTCGGCGCTGCAACCCCACGCCCCGTCACCGCCCGCGAGCGCGGAGCCTACTTCTTCGCCGTCCACCTCGACCGTCACCACACTGCCCGGCTCGGCGAGGCCTCGAAACTCGGTCTTGGCGCCGAGCACCCTCGTGCCGTCCCGAGGCGCATGGATGACCGGGGCCTCCGGCGCGTCGGTGTCGACCGTCAAGCTCTGGTCGGCCGTGGTCTTGACCGCGCCGAAGCCGTCGAAGGCCATCGCGTGGACCAGGTGCGCGCCGTCGGCCAGCGGCGCCTCCGGAGCGCAGGCCCAGTTGCCCGACCCATCGGCCGTCGCCTCGCACACCGGCTCGCCGTCGACGATGACTCTCACCGTGTCGCCCGACTCGGCAGTGCCGTTGAGCTCGGGCGTCGAGTCGTTGGTCAACGCGCCGTCAGCAGGCGCGACGATCAGCGGCTCGTCCACCGAGACCAAGAAGCCGATGGGCGCCGAGGCGGGCGATCCGTTGCCGGCCTGGTCGAGCGCGGTCGCGCTCGCCTCGTGAGCAGTGGCGGCGAGGGGCACCGACCCCACGCACTCGAAGCTGCCGTCGGCCACGGCGCGGACCACACAGAGGCGCCGCCCGTCGACGACCACTCGCACCAAGCTGCCGGCCTCTGCCGTGCCACTCAAGCGCGGCCAGGCGTGGGTCGTCTCGCCGCCGGTCGGCGTCACCAGCACCGGCGCCTCCGGGGCCGCGGTGTCGACGGTGAAGGGGACCTCGGGGCAGGGCCCGCCGGCGCCCTCCTCGTTGGTCGCGATGGCGCTCGCCCGATGCTCGCCGTCGGCAACCGCCTCCGCCGTACAGCTCCAGTCGCCCCTCGGGCTCGCTGTCGCCTCACAGCCAAAGCCGCCGTCGATGCGCAGCTCGACCGTCGAGCCGGAGGCGGCCTCGCCGATGAAGACGACCCGCGCGCTCGAGAGCAATCTGCCCGAGTCCGGGGCGCGGATGCTCGCCGACGGAGGCAGCCCGGCCTGCGCGCTGAAGCCGACCGGCTCCCTGGCCGCAGAGGCGTTGCCCGCCGCGTCGGTCGCGGTCGCCGTGACGGCATGCTCGCCCGCGGCCAGCGGCTCGTCGGCAACGCACGAGAACACGCCGCTCGCGTCGGCGAGCGCGATGCAGACCGCCGCGCCGTCGACCGAGACCTCGACCGTCGTGCCGGCCTCGGCACCTCCGGCAAAGAGAGCAGAGAGCTCGACGACGCTGCCGTCGGCCGGCGAGGTCAGGGCCGGCGCCGCCGGGGCGGTTGTGTCCACCGTGAAGCGCACTTCCCCCGAGGACTGGCTCTCGCCGGCGGCGTTGGTCGCCGCGGCACTGAGGCGGTGCTCGCCGTCGGGCAGCGAGAGGTTCGGGCGGCACTCGAAATCGCCCTCCTCGCTCGCGGTCACGATGCAGACGACGGCGCCGTCGACCGAGGCACTCACCGCCGCGCCCGGCTCGGCCCGGCCGGCGTAATCGGGCGCGGCGTTGGCGAGGACGCTGCCGTCGGTCGGGTAGCTGAAGACCGGCGCTCCCGGGGCGACGCGGGAGCCGACGACGAAGCCGCCCGCGTCCGATGCGGGCGAGGCGTTGCCGGCCGCGTCGATGGCGACCGCCTGTGCTTGGTGGCCGCCGTCGGCGAGCGCGACGCCCGAGAGGCAGGCGAAGGCGCCACGCGCGTCTGCCAGCGCGCTGCAGACGAGCTCGCCGTCGACGCGAACCTCGACCCGTGCGCCGGCGTCCGAGAGGCCGCCGAAGGTCGGCCAGGCACCAACAGGCTGGCCCTCGCAGGGGCTCAACAGCGAGGGCGCGCCGGGCGCGAGGGTGTCGACCGTGAACGAGACCACCCCGCCCGCCCCGGAGCCGTTGCCGAGCACGTCCTCGGCGCTCGCCCAGGCCGCGTGGAGCCCGTCGGCGAGCTCCTCGTCCGGCGCGCAGCTCCAGCTCCCGTCCTCGGCGACGACCGCAGTGCAGGCGACCACGTCGTCGATCCAGACGCTGACGGAGCAGCCGCGCTCGCTGATCCCGCCGAGGACCGGGCGCGTCTGGGCAACCAGCGCACCGTCGGCCGGGGCGTCGATCGTCGGGAAAGCCGGGGCGGTCGTGTCCACCTCGACGTTGACCGCGACGCCCTCGGCGCTGCGGTTGTTGCCGACATCGGTCTGGACCGCAGTCAGCGAGTGGTGGCCGTCGGCGAGCAGGCTCGATCCGCAGGAGAAGGACGAGTCGACGCAGGCCGCCTCGCAGAGCACGGTGGCGCCCTCGAGGACCTCGACCACCGCGCCGCTCTCGCAGCTTCCGCGCACCTCCGGGGTCGCGTCGGCGAGCCTGGCGCCGTCGGCCGGCGCGTCGATCGCCGGGGCGTCCGGCGCGAGGGCGTCGACGCCAAAGGTGAGCGCGGTCCCGGCACCGGAGTTACCGGCTCGGTCGGTCTGGGCGACGACCAGCTCGTGGGCACCCTCGCCGAGCGCGCTTGTCTCGCAGGAGAAGAGCTCAGCGGTGCAGACCGCGCTACAGAGCAGCGCTCTGGCTTCGAGGACCTCGACCGTCGCGCCGCTCTCGCAGCCGCCGGAGACGACCACCACCGCCGCGGCGAACACTTCGCCCTCGATCGGCGTGGTTACAGCCGGCGCTGCGGGCGCCTCGGTATCGAGGACGAAGGCGACCTCGGCCGAGTCGGGGCTGATGTTGAACGCAGCGTCGATCTGGCGGGCGATGAAGACGTGGGCGCCATCGGCGAGCGCTATCGGGTTGCAGGTGAAGGCGCCGTTGGCGCAATACCCCGAGCAGATCCCGGTCGAGCCCTCGAACACTGCCACGGTCGCACCGGTCTCGCAGGCACCGACGACCGCGGCCGTCGCGTCGTTGATGACCGAGCCCGGCGCGGGCAGGGTAATCGACGGAGCCAGCGGCGCTTCGGTGTCGACGACGAACGGCAGCGGCACGGAGTCGGCGCCGAGGCTGCCGGCCAGATAGACCGGCGAGTCGTGCGGGTCTTGGGCCGCGAAGCTGGCTTGCAGCGCGCCGATTCGCGCTCTGTCGCCGTATTCGAGCAGCAGAGAGCCGTGACGGCCCGGGCTGAAGGTCTGGTGCTCGAGGTCGGAGTCCGACACGACGCTCTGAGCGAGCGCTGGTGAGCTGAGCGCGAGCGACAGCAGGAGCGGGAACAGCAGCGAGGCGGGTCGAACCATGAAGCTCCTCCGTTCGGCGCGCACTCGCGCCGGACCGGGAGATGGAGGGGTGAGCTGGGGAGAGCGTCGGCCAGGCTCAGTGAGGAGGGCCGTTCCCCCCTGCGTCGGAGACGACGAGGCTGCAACTGAGCACCCGGTTCGCTCCGGTCATCGGCCGCGCAAGCGTGAAAGGCGGCTCGGCTCGAAAGGATGCGAGCCGATGAGCCCCAGCCCCTCGCAACGCGACGCGCCAGCGAACCTCTCCAGTAGATGCCTCGGGCACGGCGAATCCCCGTTGAAGGTGACCGTGGCGCTGATAGCGCAATGGCTGTGCCAGCTACGTCGCGGTCGGGCGCTGGCCATCGCGGCGCGAAGCGCAGGTGCCTCGAAAGCGCGGCTGCGCTCTGAAATCCGGGCATCACCCGGGCGCGTCAGGGCGGACCCCAGCCCCGTGACGCTCGGCGCGCAGGCGAACGAGCCGTGGGTCAACCCGCTTCTCCCGGGTCGAAGACGACCCCCGGGGCGACGCCGGGGCGCACGCCGCGAAGAGCTGAACGAAGGTGACCCCGGACGGCGATCATCATCTGCTGGCGACCTGGCGTAGGGTGGAAGCACCTGGCCGAAAGGAACCTTTTGAACGGGCTTCAAGACAGCCTCGCCCTCGCCCACCGTGTGCTGCGCTCGAGCTACCGCGAGCTCTGCGAGCTGGCGCGCGAGCTCGGCTACACCGACCTCGGAGCCTCGCCTGGCCATGGACCCGATCTCTTCGTCGAACGACGCGACGGCGCGGTGTTCGTCCGCGCGAACCGGCTCTCCATCGCGCCGCCCGTCGGCGAAGCGAACCCTCTGCTCGAGGTCTTCCTGGATCTGGCCGAGAAGCGGGCCTCGGTGCTCGAAGCGGTCGGCCGGGTCGTGGTCGAGCGTTCGGCCTACTTCCGGCCCGACGCGGCATCCGCCAGCGTCCCGAGCGCAGTCGTCGCGCGCGAGCTGCTCACCGGCGATGCGGCCGGCGAGAGCGTCGCGCTCGGCCAAAGGCGCGCCGCCGTCGAGGTGGTCGTGCCGCGCAAGCTGGTGAGCGTCGATGGCGAGACCCTGCCGCTCGAGGCCTTCATCGAGCTGCGGCAGGAACGAGCGCCCGAAGCCGAGGGCGACCTGCAAGAGAGCTGATTCGCGTTCGGATCAGGCTCCGCGCGGCTATCGCCGGAACAGCTCCGCCATCGCGAACCGCTCGCCTCTGGGCAGCCCGAGCTCGGCCGCATACGCCGCGTCGAGCGCGAGGAGCACGGTCGAGAGCGTCGCCTGATCGAGCACGCAGTCGCCGGCGACCGAGTCGAGCTCGCGCGAGGTGAAGTTGAGCTCGCAGGCGACGAGCTCGCTCGTCCCTTCATCGCGCAATCGAATGGGCAGGCCCTGGGTGCGGCACACGAGCGGCCGCCATCGATAGAGCAGGCAGCCGCCGTCCGGCTCGAGGGCCGGACACGAGTCGCCGGGCTTCTCGGCACGGCGGACGAGCCCCCGGCGCTGCTCCTCGCTCAGCCCCTCGAGCCCCTCGCGCAGCAGGCTCGCTTCCAGGGCGGTGACGCTCAGGCCCGCCTGGCAGCACGCGCCGCAGCCGCGGCCGCACGCGAGCTCGCCGGGATACCGACTCGCCACGCGGGCGAAGAAGCCGTCGATCCTGGCGTGCAGCTCCTCGAGTCTGCGTCGGGCTTCCATCGAGGCCGGAGCGGAGGGGCTCATTCGAACTTCTTCGCCAAGTCGTCGACGCGCTTCTGTGCGTCGTCCTCGATCCGCTGGGCGGCTTCGTTCACGTTCTCGAGCCTCTGCTGAGGGGCTTCCCCCCCGCTCACCCGCGCTCCCCCGGTCACATAGAAGTAGGCGGCGCCGAAGACGACGACGAAACCGAGCACCATCAGCAACAGCCTGCCCATCGCTTCACCTCACGCGTTTCGACCGCAGCCTCGCAAGAAAGAGCTCCGGGCGAAAGGTCCCGGCAGCCGGGCAGGCGGCCTCTCTCACGCCTCAAACCTCTCGACGAGCCGAAGCCTAGGCGTCCTGGTCGAGCCGCGCGTCGATGACCTCGGCCTCGCCGTGGTCGAGCCAGACGCCGTGGCAGCGCGGGCAGCGGTCGAGCTCTATCCCGCGCAGCGAGTCGTACTGAAAAGGCTCGATGGACGCCGCGCAGCGCGGGCACAACCCGCCGGAAGCCGGCGGGGGCAGCTGCGTGGGGACGAAGCGCCGGGCGCAGGCGAGGAGCACGCGCGGATGGTTGCTCAGCTCCTGCAGCTCGCCCTCGTCGAGCCAGAGGCCGCCACATTGGTGGCAGCCGTCGATTTCCACCGCGCCGACTCTGGAGAGGCTCAAGTCGCGGCGGCAGCGCGGGCAGCGGGCCCGCGTCGGGCGCAGCACGATCTCGGTCTTCGCCTGCATCCCGAGCCGGCGCCCGGGGGCGGTGTCCAGCTTGGGGCTCTCTTCGACGAGCGAGGCGCTTCCCACCAGCTCGGCCAGCTCGTGCGCGCCAATCAGCTCACCGTGGGCGAGCAGGCACTGGTCGATCTCGCGCTGCATCGACCGGCAATCGGCGAACCGCGCTTCGGGCCTCTTCTCCAGGGCACGCTCGACTATCCGGGCGACCGCGGGGGGGCAATCGGGCCGCAGCCGCTCGACCGGAGGCGGGGTCTTGGAGAGGACCGCGTCCATGAAGGCGATGGTCCCATCGCCCTGGAACGGCAGCATGCCGGTCAGCAACTCGAAGAAAACGACGCCCAGCGCGAAGAGGTCGGCGCGCCCGTCGATCGGCTCGCAGCGAATCTGCTCGGGCGCCATGTAGCGCACCTTGCCCTTGAGCGTGCCGGCCTGCGTGCTCGACGAGCAGATGGCGGCCTTGGCGACTCCGAAGTCGACGAGCTTCACCGCGCCGCTGGCCGACACGAGGATGTTCTCGGGGCTGATGTCGCGGTGGACCAGCTCGAGCGGCCGGCCCTCGAGGCGCAGCGCATGGGCGTAGGCGAGCCCTTCGCAAACGAGCGAGACGATCTTCGCCGCGTGCGCTACCGGGATGGGCCTGTGGACGATGGCCGCTCGGCGGCACAGCGCCCTCAGGCTCGAGCCGTCCACGTGCTCCATCGCCACGTAGTACGCCCCATCGTGCTCGCCGAGCTCGAAGATCTGGACGATGTTCGGGTGGTTGAGCAAGGCGGCGAGGCGCGCCTCGTCGAGGAACATGCGGACGAACTCCGCGTCGGAGGCGAAGTTCGGCAGGATGCGCTTGATGGCCAGCTTCTTCTGGAAGCCCCCCGGACCTTCGACCTGCGCGAGCAGCACCTCGGCCATCCCGCCGCGGCCGATGCGCTCGAGGAGGCGGTACTTCCCCAAGTCTGTGGGCGTGAAATCCATCGAGCGCGGCTCGTTCTCCCGATACCGCCGCGGACTATAGCAGCGGGCAGGAGGGTGTCCGCTGATGGACTCGAAGCGCGAGGGCATCGACAACTGCGCGAGCGGTGCTCCCGGTCACCTCGTGCCTGGCGAGCGGCCTCCCGCCGCGCGTTCACCCCTTCGGCAACGGCGGAGCAGGTCACGCGCGCGCCGGCCAGGAGGCGGCTTCATCGGGACGAGGCGCATCCTCGCTGGAGGCGGGCACGCCGAGCCGAAGCGAGCCTCCGAGCCGGCGGATTATCAGGGCGCGGAGCTCGGCCAGCACCTGCCGGGCCAGCGCAAGGTCGTGGTCTCGCCCGATTTCAATTCGAGCTGCCTTTGCGCCAGCGGGATGTAGTCGGGCACGCGCAACAGACAGACTCCCGGCGGCAGCCCTTCGTGCCGGAAGGAGGAGGCGCCGCCAAAGAGCACGCCGCCGCAAGCGACGTAGAGCTGCTCGCACTCGCTCGGTGGCTCGGCGATGCCGATGAGGGTCGCGCCAGGCACGGTGTCGAGCACTTGCCGGGCCTTTTCTCCGGGAGCGAGCTCGATCGCGACCTGCGGATGGGTGCCATGAAGGCCGCTGACCCACAGGCGATACCTGCCGGGCGCGACCTTGGGCAGCAGAACCCGACCACGGGCATCGGTCCTCTCGACCAGTTCCATCTCGTTTCCCGCTGGCCCCTGGTCAGAGCGCCGCGCGCCCGACCGGACGCTCGCCTCCACGCGCTCAAGAAGGCCAGCCGCCTGAAGGTGGACCTGAGCGTGGGCGAGCGGCCGTGCGTCGCGGCGGACGAAGACCTCGACCTCGGCGTTGGCCTTCACCAGGACCTCGCCCAGCTCTCGCCGTCCGCCGGGGTCGAGGGGCGTCTCGAGCGTTATGACGGTGGGCGCGAAGTCGCCCTCGAGCTCGAGCCGCGCCGCGCCGGCGGGGACGGCGACCTCGAACCTCCCGCGCGACAGCTTCAGCGGTTGGCCCGCGAGCAAGGCCTCGCCGGCAACCGGCGCCCCGTCGAGCAGCAAGCGGCCGGTGACCTTCGCACGCCGGTCCATCGCAATGACGGGCTCCGCCCCGCCCGCTCTGGAGCGATGAAAAGTCGGTCCGCTCTGGTCGTACCCCTCGCAGTCCGCTTGGAAGACGTATTCCGAGCCCTCCTCCAGCCCCTGGAGCACCAAGCGTCCCTCGCGGTCGACCGGCTGGTTCGCGCCGCGGATTCCCCGAATGCCGGCGGCGAAGCGCCCCTGCCACACCTGCGCGAAGCGCACGCCGGCCGAGGGCAGAGGGTTTCCAAGGTCGTCGACGACGCGAACCGAGAGGCTCAGCCCTTTGCCCAGGCTCACCTCGCGGCGCAGCGGCCGGTCATCGATCACGACCGTCAGCGTCGTCGGCGGATGCTGCGGCGCGACGACCTCCACCCTATAGCTGCCGGCCGGGAGGCGACAGCGGATGCACCCCTCAGCGTCGCGCCCCTCGAGCGCCTCGCGCCTCTCGTCAGGCAGCGTAGCGAACGCCCTCGCCTCCTTGAGCCGCCGCCCTCTTCCGTCGACGACGCAGAGGGTCAGCGGCTGGCTCGGCAGCAGCTTGAAGGTGACCTCCCCCTCGAGTTTCCAGGGACGCCTCTGGGGGAGGAAGCCGTCTCGAACGACCCTCAGCGTCGTCGGCGTCGGGGTGGCACCCTTGATGACGAAGCGTCCGTCGGCGCCGGTGACCGCGTCGTCGGCCGCCAGATCGCTCTCGAGCGTGACCGTGGCGCCGGCGACCGGAGCGCCAGCGGCGTTCACGACGCGTCCGCGAACCGGGACGAGGCGGGCAAGCGGAAGGTCGATCACCTGCCGCCCCTGGGCCACCGAGAGCTCGACGCGCGGCCACGCGCTCGCGTAGCCAGAAGCGCGCACCGTCAGGCCATACGTCCCAGGCTCGAGCCCCTGGGCCACGAAGACACCGGGCTCGGCGCGCTCCGGTTCGGGAATCGAGGTGGCCCCCTCGGCGCGGGGCGAGGCGCGACTGAACGCGCTCAAGGTGGCGCCTACCACCGGCTTCCCGCTCTCGCGATCCACCACGCGAAGGACCATCTGCGCCCCGTGAAGGGCGAGGGCAAAGCTGCCTCCCTCCACGGCCGGCTCTATCCAGCGCTGATCACCGGCGGTGCCTTTGCGCGCGCGAAGGATGCATCGGGAGCAGCGAAAGGGCGGCAGCGTGAAGCTGCCGGCACTATCGGCCTTAGCCGCCGCGACGATCTTGGTGCCGTTCACCACCTCGACCCGCGCGCCCGCGGCGGGCTCTCCTCCCTCGAGCACCTGTCCGCGAACAGTCCAGGGACCAGCGTTCGATGCGACGAGCAGAGGCGCGAGGAGCAGCGGTAGCGTGCCGAGCGGCATTCGCGTCACCTTTCAGGAAGACGGACCTCGAGGTGAATGCGTAACCCGAGCAGCTCCTGAACGGCAATCGGCGGGCACGCGACTCCACAACCGAACGCGCCCCGGGGCAGAGGCGTTGGCGAAGCTGCGCCCCGCGTCGTCCCTCGGGTCGCGTCTCAGGCTGCCGGCGGCGCGCCCCCACGACCTCGCCGACGAGCACCAGGCCGCGTTCGCAGGGATGGTGCCCCCGGCGCCTCGCCGAGACCCGCAATTCGCCACGGTCGTGCTGCCCGGCGTTCGGGGCTTCCCGGCTCATCGGCTTGCATCGGGTCTGGAGACGAGTCTTGCGGCCCTCGGGCGCGGTCAGGCCGTCTTGGGCGAGGCCCCTGATACGGCATCGTCCCCTCGCGCCCGTTGGGCGGGGGGGGACGACGAGTCGCTCAAGCCTCGGTGCTCGAGAGCTATTGCTTCGCTGCCCGCCGCTGGGCCGAGTGAAACCCCTTGGCAAAAGCGCTCCCCACCTCTCGGGCTCGCTCCGAATCCGGCACCGAAAGCGCGCGCAACACGGCCGAAGGTCGAGAGGCAATGGAGGCGCGAGTCGAAGTGCTGGAAGCTGCGCAACGTGGAGCCGTCCCCCTTCTTCAGCAGCGCCGTGTGCGCCAGCACTGCGGCCTCGAGACCAGCCTGGGCCTTCGCGCGGGGGACCTCGACGAGCTCGACGCGGCTGTCGGTGAGGAACTTGCCGAGCTCCATTTCGAGGAGGCCGAGCGCCCACTCGAGCGGCGGAGTGCCGCGTTCGGCGCGACGGATGAGGTCGCGCGTGCTTCGCCGGCAGGCGGGAGAGCGCCGCCGTGCCGGACTTTCCGCGTCGAATCGCGTCGACCACCGCGCTCGAATCGGCGACGAAGCGCGGGCGTGAAAGCGAGCGATTCGGTGACCGCCTCCGATGGCGCGGCAGGTGGGCCTCGGAGGCGTCGAAGCTCTTCACGCCGCGCCGGGCGTCGCAGGCCTCGCACCTCTTGAAGCCCATCGCCTCGAGCTCGGGCCACATCGCAAGCGCGCCTTGCTCGACGGCCGCCGTGAGAGGGCCGCTTGCCCCCATCCCGGCTGCGCTCCTGGTCCGCGGCTAGTCGCCGAAGCTGCTGCCGGTCGCCCGGACGGCCCGCACCATGAGGTCGTCGGTCGGCACGGTCCGCACCTTGCCGGCCACGTCCTTGATGTCGAGCGACGAGATCTTCCCCTCGCGCTCGACGACGAGCCTGCCGAAGCGGCGCTGCTCGAGCAGCTCGAAGGCGTGGAAGCCGAAGGCGGTCGCGAGCAGCCGGTCGCGCGCGGTCGGCGTGCCGCCGCGCTGGACGTGCCCGAGCACGATGGCGCGCGACTCGAGCCCGGTGCGCGCCTCGATCTCCGTGGCAACGAACTTGCCGACGCCGCCGAGGCGAATCGGGTCGGGCGAGCTGGGGTCGATGCGCTCGACAAGCTGCTGGCCGCCGGCGGGCTTGGCACCCTCGCCGACGGCGACGATGGTGAAGCGGCTGCCGAACTTGCTGCGCTCGAGGCAGCGCTCGGCGACCTTGTCGAAGCTGAAGGGGATTTCGGGGATGAGGATGATGTCGGCGCCCGCGGCGCAGCCGGCGTTGAGCGCTATCCAGCCCGAGTAGCGGCCCATCAGCTCGACGACCATGACCCGATGGTGGCTCGACGCTGTGGTGTGGACCCGATCGAGCGCCTCGGTGGCGATGTGCACGGCGGTGTCGTGGCCGAAGGTGATGTCGGTGCCCCACAGGTCGTTGTCGATGGTCTTGGGCACCCCGACGATGCAACAGCCGCGCTCCATCATCTGCGCGGCGCCGGCCATGGTGCCGTCGCCGCCGATGACGACAAGGGCGTCGAGGCGCTGCTTTTGAACGTGGCGCATCACCTCGTCGCGCACGTCCTTGGCCACCCACGTGCCGTTCTCGGGCACGAGATAGGCCGAGGGGTTGGCGCGGTTGGAGGCGCCGAGGATGGTGCCGCCCTGCGTCAGCAGGTTGCTCACGTCGGTCCAGCTCAGGCCGCGCATGCGGTTCTGGATGAGGCCGAGGTAGCCGTCCTCGATGCCGACCACCTCCATCCCGCCGCTGAGCGCGGCCCGGGTGATCGCGCGGATGACGGCGTTGAGCCCGGGGCAGTCGCCGCCGCCGGTGAGCATCCCGATTCGCTTGATCTGGTTGGGCATGGAGAGTCCCTCGGTGCCCTCGGACGCAAGGCCGCGCGCGAACAGGCGACTTCAAGATGGGAATCGGCGCCGGGCTCGCCCAGCATTCGCCGGCTCGGCTCTCGGCCGTGCGGATGCGCGCCCCCGACAGCCGCATTAGGCTCGACTCATGCCACGAGAGAAAAATCCCCTCGAAGCCAAGGGTCCGCCCGAGCGGGAATCGACCGTGCGCGCCGACCTGCGCCGCGAGCTCGAGCACGGCCCGGCTACCGCGCACGAGCTCTCTTCGAGCGTCGGCATCCGCGAGCGCGAAGTCGCCGGGCACCTCGAGCACCTGTCGCGCTCGCTCGAAGCCCGAGGCGGCAAGCTCGTGGTCCGGCCGGCTGCCTGCCTCGAGTGCGGCTACCTTTTCCGCGAGCGCAAGCGCTTCACCACGCCCGGGCGCTGTCCGAGGTGCAGCAGCGAGCGCATCGCGCCGCCGGCCTTCTCGGTCGAGTCGGGCTGAAGGGCGAGCCGTCGCGGTGAGGCGGCAGGGTGTGCATCGCGGCAAGGCTATCGGGGAGCCGGCTCATACCCCAGCGCCTCGAGTGTCTCCTTCGCCAACTTGCGCTCGTGGTTCCAGCGCGGCACCGGGCTGGCGGTAGATGGTCGCCCGTCCGCCGGCGCGAGCCCGGGACCGTCGCGCAGCCTGGCGCGGGCAGACCGCCAGGTGAGGAGCTTGCGCGCACACGGCAGGTCGGCCTCACCGCTCCGACAAAAAAAGTTGTTCGCCCTGCGGTCCGCGAGCATCGCTTGGATACGCCGCTGGACATCCTGTTCATGGGCAGGTCGCGCGGCCGGTCGTCTGCACCTGCGGAAGCCTCTCCGACGAGCCGATGTGCGCCGAGACCGACGAGGCCCTGAGGCGCCATCGACGACATCTTCGTCGCCCACGGCCTCCTCCCTGGTGGTCCTGCGGAAAGACTGCCTGTCAGAACTGCCACTCCTTGCCCCTCTCGCTCAAGGCCTTCCTAGCGGAGGCGACGTCTTGCAGTGCCTTGAACGGAGAGGAGTCGGCCAGCTTCACGACCGAGTCCAGGACGACCGCCGCGAGCTGCACGTTGTCGCTCTCGATGGCCAGGTCGAGGCGGTCGAAGAGTTGGCGGAAGTTCTCGCTCCGCTCGTCGAAGCTGCGCTGGAGGTAGTCGAGGAGGACCTCGCGCAGCGCGTGGATGCGCTCTACTTCGACCCGAGCGTCCTCGCGCAGCTTCGTCTGCTGCGTGCGCTCCTTCTCGATGTCGCGCACGCACTCGGCGATGGTCTTGATGCCGGTGATCACGTCGCCGACAGCGACGGTGGACGTCCCCTTCTTCGGCGCGCTCGCCTTCTGGCTCATGGCGCGATCTCCGAGAGCAGCCGCCATTGCTGGGCGATCAACTGCTCGGTCTGCTGGTTGACTCCGCCCTCGTCGTTGAAGATCTCCACGCGCATCAGCTCGCTCAGTGCCTTCGTGAGCTGCATGGCAGTCGCGAACCTCCGGATGTGGTCGTCGTTCGAGAAGTCGAAGGCACCGTCGAGGGACCACAGCCGCTCGATCGCCCCGGTGGCTCGCTCGTCGAGTTGCGCGATGACGTCGCTCAACTCCTCGATGCGGCATTCGGCTTGGCTCAGCAAAGCAACCGCCGCATCGATCTGGGCGACCTTGCGGTCAACCTCACCTGCGTACTCGACCGCCTTCGTCTTCGCCTTCTCGCCCTGGTGTGCGAGGACGAAGCCGCCGACGAGCACGGCGGGCCCCACGGCGATGCCGCCGAGGACCACCGTGCCGGCCGCCATTCCCCAACCACCGGCGGCGATCGAGCCACCGCCGAGCCATGCGAGCAGCGCGCTGTTTAGCGCGGCGCCCGAGAGCCCGGAGATCGCCGTGCCTCCTGCCGTCGTCGCGAACGTCGTCACCGCGCCCGTCGCTAGAGCGCTCGAACCGGCGCCCGTGAGCATTGCGGTGAACGCACCAGACACCGTTCCCCCAACCTCGATGTACTGCGCGGTGAACTGCCGCACGGAGTCCCTGCTCACGCCGATCGAGCCCAGGCTCTCGAAAGCTTCGATACGCGCCTTCTGGTCGAGCCGCTCGAGGAACTGGATCAGCCGCCCGAACGTCTTCGATACCACCGAGCGGCGATACTCGTCGTAGCGCTCGAACCGCTGCCCCAGCCGTTCGCGCGTCCCGTCGAGCCGCTGGACGGCCGTCCGGTGTTGCCGCTCGGCGTCCTCCCCGATCTGCTTGGCGTCTTTGATCGCCTGCACGCCGTCGTAGCCCTTCTTGGCTCCGATCCCCAAAGCGGACGCGATGGCTGCGCCGATGGCGATCGGAATAAGTGGCAATGGCATGGTCCCTCCTGCGTGGTGAATGTTGGGCAAGATACCGCTGCCACGGACATGACCGCACTTGACTGGGCAGGTCCCCGCCGCTGCGATCGGTTCGCCGGCCGGTCGGCGAGACCGGGGGCGGTGTTGTCTCGCGGACGGCTCCGAGGACGCCGCAGCTCGCCACAATCACCTCGGCCGGGCCCCGCGACCGCCGCCATACTCGCCGCTAGTAGCGCTTGGGGCGCTTGTTCTTCCTTGGCGCTCGAGCACCTGTCACGCTCGCTCGAGGCGCGAGGCGGCAAGCTCGTGGTCCGGCCGGCTGCTTGCCTCGAGTGCGGCTACCTTTTCCGCGAGCGCAAGCGCTTCACCACGCCCGGGCGCTGTCCGAGGTGCGGCAGCGAGCGCATCGAGCCGCCGGCGTTCTCGGTCGAGAAGGGTTGAAGGGCGAGCCGTCGTGGTGTGGCGGCACCCCGCGCATCGCAGGATCCGGCGGGACGCCGACACGAAGGTCGGCGTCCGGGTCGGCGATCCGTGTCGGCGATCCCTGTCGGCGACCCGGGTCGGCGATCCCTGTCGGCGATCCGGGTCGGCGATCCGGGTCAGCGCTACGCGGACGAAGCTGCCCCTACTCGATCGAAACGCCGACCAAATGCAGCGGCGCCGCCGCGTCATCCCAGCGGTAGGCGAACTGGTAGAAGAGCGAGACGGGCGCGCTCCCCATCAACGCCATCCGCAGCGAGACGGCGCCGCCGGCGGCGTGCCTCCAGACCGGAGCGATGTCGCGCCAGATCCGCGAGCTGCTCGCGAAGGCCTCGACATCGACCTCGCGCAGGAAGAGCGACGGGAAGAGGTAGAGCAGCGACGCCCAGCCGTAGTCGATAACGAAGCGATAGCGATACGCCGCGCTGCCGACCGCCGCGGCCCGCCCGCGCGTCGATTGGTCCTCGTAGCCGCGCTGGAGCTCGACGAAGGCGAGCTCGGGCACGCCGAAGAGCTGGCTGTCGTCCGCGCGCGCCGCGCCGAGTCCGGTCACCTGGAAGAGCGCAGGGCTGACGCCGCCGACTTCGATGAGGTCGCCCGGGTGCTCGCCGATGAGCGCTCGACCGACGACCCCGAGCTCGAAGGCGCTGCGCTTCAACAGCGGCGGCGGGAGCACCACGCCGATCTGCCCGCGCACGTCGGCGAGGTCGTACCGACTGCCGAGAGCGCTCAAGTAGTAGTGGGCCCCAACGCCCATCGTCAGTGCCCGCCGCAGGCCGCCGTAGATCGTCGCGGCGCCAGCCCCATAACTCGCCTGTACGCCGGGGCCGATGAAGCGCTGCGCCCCGACGAATTCGGGCCCGCGCCTGTCGAGCGCGAGGAAGTCGAAGCGCACCGGGCTCGTCCAGAGAGCGCGGGTCGCGCCTAGCGACAGCTCGCGATCGCTGGTCCGGTCGAGCTGCACGTACGCCGCGTTCAAGTCGATGAACCAGGGCGCGGCGAGGTAGTTGCCGTAGCTGAGCGCGAAGCTCGGCAGGCGGTCGGCCGTGTCGTACGAGACGTTGAGCGCCCAGGTATGGAAGCCGAGCCGGTCGCTGCCGACGAGCGAGAGCGCGCCAAGCAACCGCGTTCCTCCGCCCTCGCCAGGCAGCGCGAGCAGGAGCGGCGCGTGGAGGGTCGGCAAGAAGAGGCCGTTGAGCTGCGAGTAGGGCTCGTCGCGCTCGACCACGATCGCGGGCTCCGGGCTTGAGAGCGGCATCGCGTTGACCGCGGCCAACGCCTGCACCACCGGCTCACCGCGCGGCGCGATGGGCGCCGCATCGAGCGACCAGCCCCACCCTTCGCGGTTGAGGAAGACGAGCTGCCCGTCGCCCGTCGGCGCGACGTCGAAAGCGAGGAACGGCGCGTCGGTCACCGGCGAGATCGTCGCGTCCTCCAGATCGAAGAGGTGGGCCTGGCCGCGCCCGTCGAGCTCGCGCAGGAAGACGAGCCGGCGCTCGTCGATCCATCGGGGCTGGTAGTTGAAGCGTCCGTCGGAGGTGAGCCGGCGGACCGTGCCGTCGGCCTCGCGCACGAAGAGATCGAAGCCGTGGTCGAACTTGCGGGAGAAGGCGATTCGCGTGCCGTCCGGCGAGCAGGCTGGCGCCGAAGGGGCGCCGCGCCCGTCGAGCCGGGTGAGTTGTTCGCTCGCCCCCGACTCGAGGTCGAGGCGCACCAGGTTCCCGGTGTCGCCCTCGATCCGGACGTAGACGTAGGAGCGGCCGTCGGGTGAGACGCAGCCGCCGACCCCGCGCAGCCCGCTCCAAGTGCGTACGACGCTGGCATCGCGGGTGTCGACCTTCCACAGCCTCGCCTCGAAGGCCTGCTCGTCGTCGATATCCGCGGAGACGAGGTAGAGCCAGCGCCCGTCGGCGGTGAAGCTCATCCCGCTGACGACCTCGGCGCTCGCGACGATCCAGGGGCGCAGGGGCAGCAGCTTCGTCAGCCGCCGCGAGGCGCGCACGCGGCCGTCGGGCTCGCGGATCTCCAAGCGGACCTCGCTGTCGCGCCCCTCGACGAGGAGCGCGATGGGGGCGCCGGGCGCCGTCGCCATCCGCGCTTGAGACCCGATCTGTCCGACGAGGACGCGCTGATCGGCAGGGCGCTCTCGCTCCCGGAGGCTCGCCTTCAACTCGGCAGTGTAGTCGTCGAAGAGCGCGCCTATCGACCTGCCGTAGACCGCCTTGAACCGCAGCGTCACGCCCAGCGGCGAGAAGACCGAGGAGCCCTGCTTGTCGACGAGCCGCCACAGCTTCTCCTCGCCATAGGTGCGCGCGAGGTAGCCGACGAAGCCCAGGCCGACGAGGTAGGAGGCGCCGTAGGGCACGGCCTTGCGGTTGTAGGGAGACAGGCTGCCGGCGTCGAGCGCCCCGCCCTCGGCGGCGATGCCCGACTCGAGCCCGGCGCGCCAGAACGGGCTGTGAGGCCGGCCGACAGGAGGCCCGAGCCGGCCTTCGTAGAAGGTGGCGAGCCCCTCGGTGAACCACGGGTCCTTGAACGACTGCGGGGTGAGCAGGCCGCCGAAGAACCAGTTGAGCCCCCGCCAGAAGCCGCGCACCTTCTCGAGCTCGACGTAGTGGACCGCCTCGTGGCAGGAGACGTCGCCATTGGCCGTGCTTCCCAGGTCGTAGAGGTCGAAGACCTCCAGCGACATGTGCAGCGGCACGACCATCTGCTGCGGATAGCCGAGGACGACCGGCTGGACGTAGGCGTTGTTGAAGTCCGACTCGGTGAGGAAGACCAGGAATCGGCCCTCCCTCTGCGTCCCGGCGAGCTTGCGCAGCTCGGTGGCGCAGCGCTCGAGCCGGCCCGCGATGCGCCGCGCCGGCTCGGCGTGGCGCGCCGGGTAGTAGACCTGCAGGTTCGCGGTGTCGAGCCGGCGCATCTGCTCGCGGGCGAAGGAGGCGGCGACGTCCTGCGGGAAGCGCGGCGACAGGGTCGCGCAGCCCGCGAGAAGAAGGGCGGCAAGGGGCAGAGCTCGATTCATCGGAGGGCTCGCCAGCACGGCGGCTGCCGACTGTAGCGCAATCCGAACGCCGCGCCCGAAAGCCCCTGGCTCGGGCGCCGGCACCCCGAGACAGCGGGCCGCCAGCACGAAGGCTGGCACTCCGGCGATCGGTTATCGCTCGAAGGATTCTTCGACACCTCTTCACCGCGCCGGATGAGGAACGGAGATCTTCGTGAGCTCCTCTGTCGTCACCGGAGCGCCGTTGGGCGCGGCGAGGCCGTTTACCTTCACGAGGAAGGCGGTCAGCTCGAGGTACTCCTCGGTCGTCAGGCTGTCGGGCTGCTGCTGGGGCATGGCCGTGCGCGCATAGGCAAGGACCTGCATCGCCGAGAAGAGGCCCGGCAGGCGGTCGGGCCCTGCGAGCGCAAAGGCGTGGTCCCCGGCGTGCTCGGAGAACTGTGCGGGGACCGGGCCGCCGCGGAGGTCCCGGCCATGGCAAGCCGCGCAGTGGTCGAGGTAGAGGAGCCTGCCGTTGTTCGCCTGGGACTCGGTGTAGGCAAGCGCTGTCGCGCCCGCCGTGAGCAGCACGAGCGCGAGCACGCCCTGAAGCGCCGCGGACCGAGACGCGCTCTTCGCTCTCATTTCGTCAGGCCTCGCTTGCGCTCGCCCAGGGGTGGCCTGCGGCGGCCGGCCGTCGCCATGAAGTAGAGCAGCGCGCCGAGGACGAGCGCGCCGACGACGGCCCACCACCACCAACCCCACCACCCGGACCAGGTGCTCGGCGGCGCTTCGGGCAGCGCGGGCCCCTGCAGAAAGAGCATCGCGGGCGCCACCAGCCTGAGCCTTCCGGCGAGGGCGGTCTTGGCCTCTTCGGCGATGCGCTTCGAGCTGCGCGACCTGTGCACGAAAGCCCCTGCCTGCGGCCGTCTGCGCGCCACTCGATCAACATAGGTCCCGGGGGGCGGACCGGCCGATCGCTTGGCGTGGGGCTTGAAGCCGCGCCGTCTTGCTCTCCAGGACCAACGGGAAGGTCTTCAGCCTGGGCAGCATCGTCTGGCCCAGCCTCTTCAACCGCGGCTTCGGCCGCCGCTGCACCTGTTCGCCTTCGTCGTGAACCTGCACTCCCGGCACTACATCCGGAAGCGCGTGCCGCCGAACATCTTCCAGCGGGACGAATCGGCCTAGCTGCTAGGTGATCGGGCGACGCGCGCGGTGGTACAGCCGCAGCACTCGAAGCTCATTTTCGGTCCGCTGGTAGAACAGCCGGTAAGGAAGGACGAGCCAGCTTCGGACCACCTCACCAGTGGTGAGCCGATGCTCAGGCCCATCTACCTCGCCGCTCGCCAGCAGCTCCAACGCAGCGAAGACCTGCTCCGCCAATTTGATCGCCACTGCAGGGTTTCGCTCACGCAGGTAGTCCAAGCCCGCCTGCAGGTCGGCCTCGGCTTCCGGCGAGAAGACGATGTTCATTTCTTGGACGAGGTGGTTCGGGCACGTACTTCGTCGAGGCTCCGTCCGCGTCCGGCATTCAAGGAAGCAATCGCCCGCCTGAGCCCCGCCTCTTCGTCGGAGGTGAGTACCACCGCCTCGTCGGCCGGCGCGACAACGTAGCGGCCAGGCGGCAGCGAACGCATCTCCTCAGGAAGATTCTCGCCGTCCCAATCGAGCACTCGTGTCATGCCTTGAGGGTAAAGAGAACAAGAGCTGAAGGCCAGCCTGCGTCAGTTCGAGAGGGACTGATCTTCATCCCCGCCGGCTCCCGATGCGGCGGAAGGCCCACGCTCTCAGCCTTGGCGAGCGGTCGCAACCGCGCGAGGCGAGCACCAGCACGCTCGGCACGGCGTTCGGGACCATCGCCACCAGCCCCAATGGCCGTTCGAGCGTCCGACGAGCGCCGCTCAGTCCCAAATGCCCACGCTGATGAACTTCATCGTCGCCGGACAGCGGGGACAGGGAACCATCTCGAGCGAGTAGACCGGCTCGAGCTCCTTGCGGCACTTGCGACAGACCGGCTTATCGCGGCCGGGGACGTACTGAGCGACCCTCTTGCAGGTCCGGCACAGGCCAATCGTTGGAGGCACGCCGTCTGGTGCCGGCCCGTCCAGCAGGTCCTTCGTCTTGTAACCGCAGTCCTTACACACCAGCCGATAGAGAAGACCCACGGCATCCCTCCTTGGTGGGACGAAGATGGCCGGCAGCACGGACACGGAGCGGCGGGGACCGAACGGGCGGGCCGGCCGCCGCGTCGCGAGCGTTCGTTTCTTGCGCTGCGAGGGCCAACGCAGAGCTGCGGGAAGGCGACCCGAGAGTTCTCAGTCGGTGCTCGGTGCCGGATCAGCCCGGGCCCCCTCCACCATTCGCTTCTCCTGGAGCAGCCGCGCCGAGCGCCCGGCGTGGGTCACCTCCCGAAGTGGCGCCGGGCGTTCTCGTAGACCTCGAGCGTGACTTCGGCGTGCCCCTGCTCGCGCGCGAAGACCTCGATGCGCCGCCGCGCCATCCCACGCACGAATCGCGGGACGTGGCCGAGCCGCGCCTCGGCCTCGGGGCTCCAGCGCACCGCTGGCACGGCCGGCTCCTTCGCGACGACCTCGCGGCTCTCGGCCGACGGCTCTCGATTGACGACGAGCACGTCGCAACCGGCGAGGCGGACCAGGTTCTCGGCGGTCGAGCCCAGATTCGACGCCGGGCCGCGATGCAAGCCGAGCCGCCCGACGACGAGCAGCGAGGCACGCACCTGTTCGGCATGCGCGGCGATGGCCTCGCTCGCCTTGCCCTCGACCACCGCCGTGCGCAGCCGCGCGCCCCGCTTGGCCGCCCTCGCGCGGGCCTGCTCGAGATGGGCGCCGTAAACCTTCATCAGGCCCTCGTCGATGATCTCGTCGTGCAGCGCCTCCTGCTCCCGGAAGCGAAAGAGCCGCGACGCCTCCTCGGAGAGCACGCCCGCGAGACTCTGGAACGCGACGCGATGGAAGCCGGGATCGTAGGCGGCCACCGCCGAGACCTCGGCACTAAAGCGCTCGCCAAGATCGAGGGCGGTCTCGAGCGCGGCCTCCGAGCACGGGCTGCCGTCCATCGCCACGACGATGCCGCCCGCCTCGAGCCCGCGCTCCTCGCGAGCGACGAGGACATCGCAGTCGACCGCGCGCAGCACCCGCTCGCAGACGCTGCCGATGACCGAACGTGGGGTCCGGCCGAGCCCGTGGGCGCCCATGACGACGAGGTCGTAGCGGCTCTGGCGGGCGTCATCGGCGAGCTGCTCGTAGTTGCGCCCCTCGAGCAGCTTGCGCGCACACGGCAGGCCGTCCTCACCGCAGACCCGCTCGAAGACGTCCAGATACGCGTCGCTGATCATCCGCAGGCCCCGGCCGATGAGGTCGTCGTGGATCTCCCGCTGGTAGGCGAGCTTCTCCTCGGCCTGGTAGCGCTCGGGCAGACCCGGCTCGAGGTGGCGGAAGCGCTCGTAGTGAAGGCTCGCGGCGTAGACGTGGACCCCGGTCAGCTTCGCGCCGCTCGCCCGCGCGAGCTGCGCTGCCAGCGCCGCGGCACGGTTCGACCACGCGGAGTTGTCCACCGCCACCATCACGTTCTCGTACACGGAGTCGACCTCCGGGCGAATCGGCCCCGGGAGGATGGGCACCGCGCAACCGGGCGACAGACCCCGGCGTGACAGCCCGTTTCGGGGGCTCACCGCGCGCGGGCGCGTGCGCCGGCCCTGGAGAGGCCCGGATGCAACCCTGTGCGGCGCCGCCGGTTGAAAGTCCCTCGTCGCCGTCCCACCTTCCCCGGGCTTCACGCGCCCATTGCGCCCCAGCCACGGGCCTTCACCGGGAGGCAGAAAATGCGCGACGCGGTGAGGATCGACGAGACCGACACCGGCCTTCACGTCCTGCTCAACGGAGACCGCCGCCTCACCGTCGGGCGCAAGCAGCTCCCCGAGTCCTTCCTGAGGTGGCAGTCGCAGGCGCGCCGTCAGATGTTCGAGCTGCTCGAGGCCCGCGGGGCGCGCGCCGCCCATGCCCACCCCGCGCACCTGCCGGTCCTCGCCACGCTGGGCGAGGGGCTGTTTCCCATCAACCTCGCCTGCAAGGGAATGGGCCCCCTGCCCAAAAGGGAGCATCTCGCGGGGCTCACCGAGCGCTTCGAGAGCCTGAGGGCCGAAGCCGACGAGCGCGCCTGGCCCGAGACGCTGCCGCAGCGGCTCGCCGCGGCGCGCAGCTTCTACGACGACTCGGGCAATTTCGACTCCTGGTCCCTGGGCGGCCTCGAGATCTTCGAGGGGCAGACCGCCAGGAACCTCGAGCAACACCCGCTCGCCGCGCTCCTCTATTTCGGCGAACCGCCGACCTTTCCGAGCTACCAGCTCGCCGGGGTCGTCCGGCGCGTCGAGGCCGAAGACCCGGCCTACCGCTTCCTCGTCGCGGCGCGCGAGCTGTTCGCGCAGGACGCCTTCCACCTGCGCCAGCAGCGCTACCCGTTCGGCTTCGTCTTCCACGTCGTCGACTGGCAGGACAAGACGCCCTTCTCGAGAGGTTCCGGGAAGCCTCGCTGACCGCGGCCCGCGCCAAGCCGCTCGGTTTCGAGGTGACGAAAAAAGCGAGTAATCACGGCAAGCTGAGGCGCCCGCTCGAAGCCTCGGGAAGGTGCATGTGGAGCGCTAGGATGGCCCAGGAGGCGCCGTTCGACCGCCAGCCCTGTTGAAGCAAGCATGGCGACCCAGAATCGCTCTACGAGCCAGCCAGGGGCCTTCACGGGCCGATCCGGTCCCGAAATGGCGCCGGATCGCGCGTTTTTCCTGAAGCTCCGCCCGAGAGCTCCTTCGACTCCTTTCCGGTTCCGCTCACCCTGAGCGGGGCCTCCCGAGCAACGCGGGAGGCGGAGTCGAGAGGCCCTGTCCTCTCACCCCTAAGTCCCCTCTTCCCGCGCAAGCGCGGGAGAGGGGGCTTTCACTTGCTCGCACGCGGTGGTTCTACGGCAACCGGCTGTTCGTTCATGGGACTGAGCCGGGCAGGGCCCTGTTGCGATGCTCGAGGCCCCTTCGACTTCGGCCTCGCAGGCTCGGCCCGCGCTCGGGGTGAGCGGGGTGGCCAGCCGAGATCGGGGGGATTTCTCGATACCTCCTGACCGCTCAGGAGGGGAGCTCTCGCGCCGCCCTGCGCCCGCGGGGTGACGGTCGCGTTCCGTACGGCCTGCCGCGTGCCTACCTTCCGCAGGCTCTTCTCCGCGACTCCGGGTCGCAAGGCCTCAACGGCGGTTGCCAGGCGATGAACCCCACGACCTTCCTCGAGGTGCCGATCATCGGGAACCGCTGGGCCGTGGGCTCGGTGTTCCTCGTCCACATCGCCATCGTGGCCTTCGTCATCGGCGCGGCCATGCTGGCGCCGGTCGCCGAGTGGCTCGGCCACCGGCACAAGAGCCCGCACTGGGACACCTTCGCCCACGGCCTCGGGTCGACCGTCGTCAAGCTCTACGCCTTCGGGGCGACCTGGGCGGTCTTCGCGCTCGTCCTGCTCTTCGCGCTCTACCCGCGCCTGTTCGGCGTGCTGATGGGCCTCTTCTTCTGGGTGGGCATCGTCATCGCCCTGCTCTGGCTGGTGATGTCGGTCTCGGTCTACCTCTACTACGAGAGCTGGGAGCGGCTGCGCGCCCGGCCGCGACTGCACATGGCCCTCGGCTGGACCTTCGTCGCCTCGACGATGGTCTTCATCACCCTCATCAGCGCGGTGGCCGCCTTCCAGCTCGCGCCGAACGACGCCACCTCGACCCCCGCGACGCTGCTGACCGCGACCTGGGCGCCGCAGGTGGTGCATCGCCACGTCGGCAACCTCTCGTACGCCGGCCTGGTGCTCGCCGGCTACGGGGGCTTGCGGATGCTCTTCTTCCCCAAGGACGCCCACGAAGCGCGCGCCTACCACGACTGGCTCGGCGACTTCGGCGCGCTGCTCGGCGTCGGGCTCATCTTCGTGCAGCCGCTCATCGGGGCCTGGTACGCCAGCGCCATCGACGCGGCCTCGCCCGCGGCCTTCCGCCACATCACCAGCGGCGGCCGCTCCTGGCTCTTTCTGCTGCAGCTCATCCTCTTCGGCTCGGTCCTCTTCCTCGCCAACCTCTACTTCGCCCTCGCCCTCGAGCGCGGCGCCGGGGCGCGGCCGCGAACCGCGCGCTGGCTGCGCCTGTCGCCGGCCGGCTTTGCCGTCTTCGTCGCGCTCGTCCTCCTCGGACGCGTCCCCGGCCTCGGCGCGGCGCGCTACGTCGGCCTCGGGCTGTTCGCGTCGCTGACGCTCGCCAACTTCGCCCTCTACTGGCGGGCGCGCCGCGACTTCCGCTGGGGCAAGGTCGGGCGCGGCCCGCCGGCGCTGCTCCTCGCGCTCGGGCTCCTGGCCATTGGCCTGCTCGTGACGATGGGCACCCTCCGCTCGGTCGCCCGAGAGCCCTGGCTCATCTACGAGCGCATGCATCGCGACTCCGCCCAACAATTCGAGCGGAGGTCTCTCGAGCCATGAACATCGAGGCGGCCATCGTCTTCATGGTCATCCTGCTCGGCGTCGGGTTCGTCCTCCTCGTGTTGCCGCTGGCCGTCGTGCTCGCCGGCCTCCCCAAGCTCTGGAAGGAGCAGAAGGGCGTCGCGGTCTTCCTCCTCGCGCTCGTGGGGCTCACCGCCTTCTTCTTCGCCATCTTCATCGCCGGCCTCACTCAAATCACCTTCGGAGCGGCGTCATGAAGCCGGTGCGGCGCAGGACGCTCTTGCAGGCGGCCATCGCGGCGATAGCGGGCCTCGTCACCCTGCTCGTCGGCGGCCCGCTGCTCGCCTTCTTCGCCGACGCCTGGCGCAGGCGTCAGCCCCGGCAGTGGGTCAAGGTCTGCGACCTCGCCGAGCTCAACTCGATCGAGCCGACGCACTTTCGCGTGGTCTTCAAGCTCGACCACCTTCAGGGCGGGCTCGAGGAGGTGCGCGGCGTCTACGCCATCCTCACCGACAAGGGCCCGCTGGTCTTCAGCAACGTCTGCACGCACATGCACTGCTCGGTGCGCTGGCTCGCGTGGCGCCAGCAGATCACTTGCCCTTGCCACGGAGGCTTCTACGACCGCTGGGGCCAGCTCATCGGCGGGCCGCCGCCGTTCAGCCTGCCCGTCTACGAAATGCAGGTGCGCGAGGGCGAGGTCTTCATCGCCAACGCCTACGTCGCGAGGAACTACCTCTGATGGCGCCGCGGCTCTCGAAGCGGGCCTTCGGATGGCTCGACCGGCGCTTCGGCCTGGGCGCGGTGCTCGACCGGCTGCTCAACGACCCGGTCCCCGAGCGCGGGGGCTGGTGGTACACGTTCGGCGCGGCGCTCTTCGTGCTCTTCCTGCTGCAGGCGCTCACCGGTCTGTTCCTGCTCTTCTATTACGAGCCGACCATCGAGAGGGCGCGCGAGAGCGTCCTCTACATCCAGCAAGAGGCGCTGCTCGGCTGGGCGGTGCGCGGCTTCCACTACTGGAACATGGTGCTGCTGGTGGCGCTGGTGGGAATCCACCTGCTGCGCACCTTCGTCTCCGCCGCCTACAAGGCGCCCCGCGAGCTCACCTGGGTGCTCGGCGTGCTGCTGCTGCTCCTCATGGTCGCCACCGCGTACACCGGGGTCATCCTGCGCTGGGACCAAGCGGCCTACTTCGACCTGGTGGTCGGCCTGCGCATCACCGAGCTCACCCCGGTGGTCGGCCCCTGGCTCGCCGAGCTGTGGCGCGGCGGCGAGGTGATCAATCCGCACTCGCTGCTGCGCACCTTCGCCTTTCACATCTTCCTCTTCCCGCTCACCCTGCTCGCCGTCGCGCTCGTCCACATCGGCTTGGTGGTGCTGCTCGGCCAGTACGGCTCCTGGATCAACTACGAGCCCGACCCGAGCGGCGCGCCGCTCACCGAGGAGCAGGCCGCCTCGCGCCGCAAGCTCGAGGAGGAGCTGCTCGACCCGAAGAGCCGCAAGGTGAACCTGCCGGCGCGCACGACCTTCTTCTGGCCCTTCCACGTCTTCAAGGAAGGCGTCGTCACCTTCGGCTTCTTCCTGCTCGACCTGCTGTTGGTGCTCTGGTTCGCCGCGCCCATCGAGGGCCCGGTCGACCCGGCGACCACCGAGTACGCGCCCGCGTCGATCTGGTTCTTCCTCTTCTTCGATCAGGCGCTGCTCCTCTTCGCCGGCACCTGGCTGGTGCCCGCGGCCAACGTCGTGCCGCTGCTGATGGTCCTCACCCTGGCGCTCTGGCCTTGGCTCGACTCGGGCTCCGAGGTCCGCCCGTCGGGCCGGCTGGCGAGCCTGGCCTTCATGCTCGCGCTCATCGGCGTCATCTTCACCTTCTCGTTCATGGCCGCGTCGCGCATCTACAACTTCGAGTTCATCAACCACCCGTAGCGCCGGAGGGGGCCTTCGATGGAACCGACCGCGGTCTCCGAGGGCATGCGCCGCCTGACGATGGGGCTGTTGATGCTCTCGCACATCCAGCTCGCCGCCTTCATCATCGGCGCGCTGACCATCGGCGTGGGTGCGGAGTTCCTCGGCCTCATCTTGAGCCGCTTTCGCGCCCGGCTCGACCGGCTCGCCTACGGCGTCGCCTTCTTCGCGGTGCTCGTCTACAGCACCGGGGCGGTGCTCGCGATCATGTTCGTCTGGCTGATCGCCGAGCTCTGGCCGCCGTTCTGGTTCACCGTCATGAGGATCAACCTCTGGCCGATGGCCCTGGAGGGGATCACCTTCGCGCTCACCATCGCCTTCCTCTTCCCCTACTGGTACCTCTGGCGCCACCTCGGGAAGCTCAAAGGCGTCCACCTCGCGCTCGGCGTCGCCGCGGTCGCGGTCGTGCACCTGCAGCAGGCGATGATCGACGTGATGGCCGGCTACATGCTGACCCCGACCCCGCCCGAGAACCTGCTGCGGGTCTTCCTCAACCCCACCGCCATCCCGCTCGACGTCCACCGGACCGTGGGCAACATCTCCTTCGCCGGGTTCGTCATCGGCGCCTACGCCGCCATCCGCACGCTGCGCGCTCGAGACCCCGACAAGCGCGCCTTCTACGACTGGCTCGGAGGCTTCGCGCTCGTCATCGGCCTGGGCTTCCTCTTCCTGCAGCCCGCGGTCGGGCTCTTCTACCTCGAGGAGATCCGCTGGCACTCGCCGGGGGCCTTCAACTCGATGATGCGCGGCCCGCACTCGAAGGCCTTCCTCGGCCAGTCCTTCCTGCTCAGCCTGATCTTCTTCCTCGCGCTGCTCTACCTCGCGAAACAGACCAAGGGCCTGAAGCATCCGGGCGCGGCCTGGCTGAGGATCCTGCTGGTCGTCAACGCCCTGGGCGGCCTGCTGCTCATCCAGCCCTACGTCATCGGGCCGAGCCAGTACACGCTCTGGGTGCGCTGGGTGAACCCCATCGGCAGCATGCAGCCGTACAAGTACCTCGCGCTCGCCGCCCAGTCGCTGACCACCATCGCCGCGGTGCTCATCTACCTCGGAGGACGGCTTCGCGCGCTGCGGCTCGAGCGCATCGGGCAGGCCAATCGCGGCGCGCAGGCCGCGCTGATTGCGCTCGGGGTGCTGGCCAGCCTGATGATGCTGCTGATGGGCTACATCCGCGAGAGCGCGCGGCAGCCCTTCTTGATCTGGGAGCAGGTGCGCATCGACAACCCGCAGCTCTTCCCGACCCGTCCGCCACCGCGCCCGCCGCGGAGCGAGCCGCCCCCGGGGCCCGGCGACGGAGCTGCGCGATGAAGAGGTGTCGAAGAATCCTTCGAGCGGTAACCGGTCGGCCGGCGTCGTGCGGGCGTGCGTGTGGCCGGAGCGCCGGCCTTCGTGCCGGCGTCGTGCGGGCGTGCGCGTGGCCGGAGCGCCGGCCTTCGTGCCGGCGTCGTGCGGGCGTGCGCGCGGAAACCGGAGCGCCGGCCTTCGTGCCGGCGTCGTGCGGGCGTGCGGAGACCAAAGTCGAGGGGCCTCTCGACTGCGCCTCCCTCGTTCCTCGGGAGGCTACGCTCGAGGTGAGCGGGGGGAAGGCCTTCAGATACAAGGGGCCCTTCGACTCCGCTCCCGCCGCTTGCGCGTCGGGGGCTGCGCTCAGGGTGAGCGGACGCGGCCGAAGTCGAGGGCCTCTCGACTTTGCTCGAGGTGACCGGAGGGGGCGGGCCGAGGTCCGGGGATTTCTCCGGCACCTCTCGAGGCGCGCGCTGCTCGGGCTGGGGCTGGCGGCGCTACTCGGGTGTCCTCCCAACACCCGCGAGCAGAGCCTGCCGCCCGGGCTGACGACCAGATCTCTGCCGGCGGCCTACGAGGGCCGTAAGAACCCCTTCTCGCCCGACGACGCGGGGGTGCTCGAAGAAGGCCGCCTGCTCTATTTCACGCCGCATCAGGGCCTGAGCTGCGCGGTCTGCCACGGCAACGACGGTCGCGGCCGCGGGCCGATGTGGACGTACATCGAGCCGTATCCGCCCAGCTTCGCCGACGACGCGTTGCTCGACGCATTTCGCGAGCGCCAGGACCACGTCTTCCGGTGGGTCGCCGACGGCCTCGACCGGATGCCCATGCCGGGGTTCGGACAGGTGATGACCGAGGACGATCTCTGGAAGGTCATCACCTACGCCTGGCATCTGGGCCTGCAGCTCGAACGCAACCCCGACGCCAAGCCCAGCGGCGGCAGACAGTGAGCAGGGGGACTCGATGCGCCACTCCGAGATGAACGCGGAACAGCGCGCGCTGCTCGACGACCCGGAGAGCTATCCGATGCGCGTGCGCTTCCTCGGCAAGACCGGGACGCTCACCTTCGGCGAAGTCCAATTCCTGCGGGAGAAGGGCGTCGACTTCGAGGTCGGGACGCCGGAGGAGGAGCGGCACCTCCTCGCGCGCCTGGTCGATGTCGTCGCGGGCCTCCTCGGCGCGCTCTTCCTGCTGCGGCGCGCGAGAGGGCGAAGACGAACAGGCAGGTAGCCCCAGCCTTCTCGCCAAGCGCCCCGGCTCGACCGATCGTCCGCTGCGGACCCGCGGGCACGCATCCTGCCTGCTCTGGCTCGGGGCGATGGTCGCCCCGCGAGGCCTGGAACAAGGAGGAACGCGATGCCTCGATTCGATGGAACAGGACCCCACGGTAATGGTCCACGGACCGGCGGGGGCCGTGGCGACTGCGCGCCGGGTGAAGTGCGCGGCGCCGGCCGCGCAGGGCGCCCCTTCGGCGGCGGTCGAGGCCGGTGCTGGGGCGGTGGCCGCCGCGCCGGTTTCGGCCGCGCTCAGACGATCGGAGCTGCCGCACCGGAGACCGACACTCAGAGCCTGAAGGCGCGCGCCGACGCGCTCGAGGCCGAGCTCGAAAAGCTGCGCGAGCGGCTCGAGGCGGTGGAGAGCGCGCGACCGGAGTCCAACGACTGAAGGAGAAAGGGCGCCAGCCGGTAGGCGGGCGCCCTTTCTCGCTTCGAAACCTGCTGTCTCGCCGCTACTTCGCCGGCGAGAGGAAGCTGTCGATCACCTCGGGCGGCAGGCGGCCGGGGTAGACCTTGTCGCCGACCTGGAAGCTGGGCGTCCCCTGGATGCCGCGGCGAATGCCTTCCTGGATGTTGGCGTCGACCCGGCTCTGCGCCGCGCTCGACTTCATGCACGCCTCGAGCTTGCCCGGATCGGCCTTGATCGCTTTGACCAGCGCCGCGGGCGTTATCGGCGACTCCTGCTTGCCGTTCTCGAAGAGGTAGTCGTTGGCCTCCCAGAACTTGCCCTGCTCGCCCGCGCACACCGACAGCTTGGCGTATTCGCAGGCGTAGGGATGGAAGGCGCTCTTGATCTTTGGGTTGCAGGCCTCGTCGAGCGGATAGTTGCGATGGACGAGCCGCACGTCGTCCGGGTGCTTGGCCAGCAGCGCGCGCATCTCCTCGTGACCGCGCCGGCAGTGCGGGCACTGGTAGTCGCTGTATTCGATGATCGTCAGCTTCGGCTCCTTGGCGCCGATCCAGGGATCGCCCAAGGCGTCGGCCCCGGTAGATAGGTCGACGTCGGCGTGCGCCGGCGTCGCCCAGTAGGCCGGGTAGAAGGCGAGCAGCGCGACGACGGCGACCGAGCCGAAGATGCCGACTGGCAGGACGCGCTTCCACTCTCCGGCGACGAAGTCGACGGCGGCCTGGAGGCTCGCGGCCACGCCCCAACGCCTCGCCTCGAGCAGCGAGAGGACCAGCAGCACCAGGTTGATGCCGTAGGTGAACATGCACAGCAGGCAGAAGCACTTGAGCTTGAAGGTCGAGATGCCTCCGAGCACCAGGCTCATGCCTACCGAGAAGCCCGTGAGCGCCAGCATCATCCCGGCGAGCACGTCGCGGCCGCGCCGCTTGAGCAGGAAGGCCGCGATGGCGACCCCGCTCATCGCGAGGTAGCCGAGGATTCCCCAGACCGAGACCGGAACCCCCAGGAAAACCGAGTAGGGGCTCTGAGCGACGGTGTCGCAGTTGACCGTCTCATTGATGGCGCAGAAGCTGCGAAACGCCGGATCGAGGTGGACGCGCACGTGCAGCACCGTCAGCTCGATGGCCACGCCGAGTCCGGCCAGGCCGAAGACGAGCATGCCGGCCCACAGCTTCCAGCCTGCCTTACGCTCCGGTGAGGTGGGGGTTGCTTCCATTCGGTTCTCCGCTCAACAGCTTCTCCTGGGCGCGCGACCATACATCGGCCAGGGCTTCGGCGGTACCAGCCGAAGCAGCAAGGGCCGGCCGGCCCCTGCTCGCGCGCTCGGGAACAAGCGGGTCGAACGGAATACGCCCGAGAATCGGCACCTTCAGCTCTGCGCACGAGCGCTCGAGGCGCTCGCAGGCGCCCGGCACGAGGTCGTGCTTGTTGATGACCACGCCAGTCGGCACCTCGAACCGGGCGGCCAGCCCGACGATCCGCCGCAAATCGTGTTCGGCGGCGACGGTCGGCTCGGTGACGACGAGCAGGGCGTCGACGCCGCTGAGCGCGGCGTGCACCGGACAGCCGATGCCGGGCGGCCCGTCGACGAGCACGAGCTCGTACCCGTCGCGCTCGGCCAGCTCGCGCCCGGTCTTGCGCAGGCTCGCGACGAGCTTGCCCGAGTTGTCCTGGGCGATGCCCAGCCGCGCGTGGACGAGCAGCCCTTCGGCCACCGGGCGCACCCACCAGTCGCCGGCCAGGTTGTCGTCGTAGGCGACCGCTGCGTTCGGACACGCGTGGGCGCAGGCGCCGCAGCCCTCGCAGGCCAGGCGATCGACCACCAGCCGCGAGCCCTGGAACGTGAGCGCGCCGAAGCGGCAAACCTCGGTGCAGCGGCCGCAGGCCGCGCAGCGCTCCTCCAGAATCCTGGCCCGCCGCCCGGCATAGAAGGACTCGGTCGGGCCGTCGGAGCCCGGCATCAAGAGCGCCAGGTTGGCCGCGTCGACGTCGCAGTCGACGACGACCGCGCGGCCGGCGAGCGCGGCCAACGAGGCGACGAGCGAGGTCTTGCCCGTGCCTCCCTTGCCGCTGAGCACCGCGAGCTGTCTGGTCTTCATGGGTTCACCGCGGGGCTGAGCGACTGCCAGTCCTCGCCGAGCCGCAGCAGCAGCTCGAGCAGGCCCTTCTTCAAGGTCTCCGAGCTCTCGTCGGCCATCCGCCCCTCGGCGCTGGCCGCGGAGATCGCCGCGTCGAAGCCGATGCTCGCCACCAGCGGAGTGCCGTGGCGCGCGAACGCCTCGTCCATCGGCGTCTGCCCGAGGCCCACCCGATTCAGGACCGCGTAGGCGCGCTTGCCGAGCGCCCGGCACATCTGCACGGCGAGCTCGAAGTCGTGCAGCCCGAAGGGCGTCGGCTCGGTGACCAGCACGACCAGGTCAGCCGCGCGCACCGCCTCCATCGCCGGGCACGAGGTACCCGGGGGCGCGTCGATGATCGTCGTGCCCTCGGCCGACAGGCTTGAGGCGAGCGCCGAGATCAGCGGCGTCGCCCGCGCCTCGCCGACGTCGAGCACTCCCGAGAGAAAGCGGATGGGGCCGGCCCGGCCCTCGCACACCACGCCGAGGCGCCGCGGCCGCTCTTCGAGCACCCGCTCCGGGCAGATCTCGAGGCACAGCCCACAGGAGTGGCACAGCTCGGGGAGGACGATGACCCGATCCTTGGCCGCGAGCATCGCGTGGAAGGCGCAGGCCCGGGCGCAGTCGCCGCACCCGGCACAGGTCGGCCGGACCATCGCCGGGACGGCGACCGAGACCGGCCGCTCCTCGGCTATCTCCGGGCGCAGGAAGAGGTGCCCGTTGGGCGCTTCGACGTCGGCGTCGACGTAGGTGACCGGCTCGCCGGCCCGCGCGAGGGCCCACGCGAGGTGAGTCGCGATCAACGTCTTGCCGGTGCCGCCCTTGCCGCTCGCCACTGCGATCTTCATTCGATGACCTTCACCTCGAACGGCAAGAGCTTGCCGTCCCTGAGCTGCGCGAGCGCTTCGCGGGCGAGCAGGCCCTCGGGCACCTGGTACATCGCGATGCCGAGGGCACGCAGGGCGTCGTAGGCCTTCGGCCCGAAGCGGCCGGCTATCGCCTCGCCGGCGCCCAGGTCGGCGACCAAGCCGGCGGCGCCCGTGCCCGCGCCGTGGGCATCCTGGGCCGCGGTGTTCTGCCTCACCTCGACGAGCGCGCCGGTCTCGACGTCGGCGACGAGAAAGCGCTCGGCACGCCCGAAGTGAGGACCGACCCGCGCGTCGAGGTCGCTGCCTTCACCGATGGCGATGGCCACGCGCCGCATCAGTGGTGGCCTCCGCAGCTCTCCGGGTGGTCGTGGTTGCAGGGCGCAGTGCCCTTGAGCTGCCCGTCGAGCCAGGCTTGGAGCACCTTCTCGGCCTTGCCGACCGCGCCGGTGGCGACCTCGATGCCCATCTGCTCGAACATCTGGACCGCCTTCGGCCCCATGCCGCCGGCCAGGATCACGTTGGCGCCCAGAGAGCCGATGAAAACCGGCATCTGCCCGGGCTGATGGTTTCCGAAGTGCGGGTTCTTCTCGACCTGCGCCGAGAGGATCTTGCCCTCGTCGACCTGAGCCAGAGTGAAGAAGGGACACCGCCCGAAGTGCATGCTCACCTGCGCTCCGAGTCCCTGATCGTCTTCGCACGCTACCGCTACGAGCTTCGCCATGAGTTCTCCTCTGCTTGGTTGATGCCTTGGGGTTGATGCCTTTCAGGACCTGTGGCGCCGTCCCGTCGCTCTTCCGCACCGGCGGCGCGAGACGAGCTTGCCCGCCAAGAAGCTCGCGAACGCCTGCTCGGCGTCGCCGGCGACGCCGCTGATCACTCGGATGCCCATCTGCTCGGCCTGCGGGAGGAAGGCGGCGTTGAAGCCGCCGCACACGACAACGGCGATCCCTCGGCTGGCGACGAGCGCCAGCCGATCCGGAAACCAGGTGCTGCCCAGCGAGATCGTCTCGCGCGAGAGCTCGGCCCCGTCGTCGGCGACCGTCACGACCAGCATCCGCCCCGCGAAGCAGAACCGCGGTGAGACCTCGTCGCCAAAGAGTGGGATGCCGATTCGCAGTGCCATCGATCCGCGTTTGAGCAACGCATGTGCCACCCGGCTCGGCGCGCCTGTGGTGAAGCCGGTCCGCGCCCCTCCTCCGTTCCAAGCGTGGAACGTCCTGCTTCACCCGGAAGCCCGACTGTTCCAGGCGGCTTGCCGGCCTTGCGCGGCCCGATCGGTCGGTCGTGCGTTGGTTGTGGCGCAGGATGCGGCGTCCTGCTCGGCCGGCACGAAGGCGCCCGAAGGCCGGCCCTCCGACGGCTCGGGTCTGCGAACAGGGATCGCTCGCACCCGCGGCCGGCACTGGCCGGCGCTCCGTTGGCTTGGGATGGGGCCGACGCGGGGAGGAGGTGCCAGGCGTTCAGGAACGTCCTACTCGAGCAAGCCGAGCTTCTTCATCCGCCGCCAGAGCGTGTTGCGCCCGATGCCCAGCGCCTTGGCCGCGTCGGTGCGGTTCCAGCGGTGGGCCTCGAGCACCTCGAGGATGCGCCGGGCCTCCGGCGTGTCGGGCAGTCGCATGACGGGCGGCCGCTCGGCCACCGCGCCCTGCTCGCCGAGCTGCGAACGGCCCCAGACCACCTCATCCGGCAGGTGCGACAGCTCGATGCGCGGCCCGTGGCAGAGCACGAAGGCCCGCTCGATGATGTTCTCGAGCTCGCGCACGTTGCCCGGGTAGTCGTAGCCGCACAGCGCCTCGAAGGCCGCCGGTGCCACCTGGCGGATGGGCTTGCCGGTCTTCACCGCGAACCGGCCGACGAAGTGGTCGACGAGCAGCGGGATGTCCTGGCGCCGCTCGCGCAGCCCCGGCAGCAGGATGGGGACCACGCGGATCCGATAGTAGAGGTCCTCGCGAAAGCGCCCTTCGCGCACCATCGCGCCGAGGTTGCGGTTGGTGGCGGCGACCACGCGCACGTCGACCTTCAGCGTCCGGGTGCCTCCCAGCGGCTGCAGCTCGCCCTCCTGCAGCACGCGCAACAGCTTGGCCTGGAAGGCGGGCGAGACGTCGCCAATCTCGTCGAGCAGAATGGTCCCGCCGTGCGCCTCGGTGAAGCGGCCCGGCTTGTCGCGCCGCGCGTCGGTGAAGGCGCCCTTGGCGTAGCCGAACAGCTCTGACTCGAGCAGCGTGTCGGGCAGGGCCGCGCAGTTGACCCGCACGAACGGCTGCTCGCGGCGCGCGCTGAGCTGGTGGACGGCGCGGGCGACCAGCTCCTTGCCCGTCCCGCTCGGCCCCTCGATGAGCACCGAGGCGTCGCTCGCCGCGACGTCGGGCAGGATGCGGAAGACCGCCTGCATCGGCGCGCTGGTGCCGATGATGTCGGCGAAGCCCTTCTGTCCGCTCAGCTCTTGGCGCAGGCTCTCGACGTCGGAGACGTCGCGGAAGATCTCCACCCCGCCGACCATGCGCCCGTCGTCCTGCAGCACGGCCGTCGAGACGCAGATGGGCACCGCGCGCATCGAGGCGTCGAGGACGTCGACGCGCACGTCGCGCAGCGGCTTGCCGGTGCGCAGCGTCTCCTTCAGCGCGCAGCCGGTCTGGCAGATGCTCGCGCGGAAGATCTCGTAGCAGCGCCGCCCGATGGCCTGCGCCCGCGGCACGCCCGCGATGCGCTCGGCGGCCGCGTTGAACGAGGTGATGCGGAAGTCCTCGTCGACGGTGAAGACGCCCTCGCTCATCGAGTCGAGGATCAGCGGATAGAGCTTGTCGATGGTCTCCCCGACCTCTCGCTGGTCCGCTGTCTCGCTTTGGCCCATCTGCAGTGCATCCCTCCGTTCTTCCAGAGCCTCGATACCGTGCAGGCATCGAGCCGCGCTTCCCTGTAGCGCAACAGGCGACCACCTGGAACATTTCGCCTCGGTTTCCGCCGAACCGTTCCAGGCATCTGGAACAGACCGCATCGCCGGGTCGCCGCCGAGCCAGGGGGCAGGCTGGCTCGATTCTCGCTACCCGTGCCCGCCCTCGAGCGCGTTGCCGACCCGCCATCGGACGGCCGGTCGCGCTCGGGCCGACCACGCGGAAGGCGCCTCGGCATCCAGCCGGCGACCGGCCGCGCGATCGCCATCTGAGCGGAGAGGACGATGGAAGACTCCAAGCGCAAAGACTTTCTCGAGAAGTTCTACCTGGACTGCGGCTTCGCGACCCGCGCGCTGCACGCGGGCGAGCACGTCGACCAGCCCGAGACGCGTGCCCACACCGGCGCGATTTTCCAGACCTCGACCTTCACCTTCCACACCGCGCAGGAGGGCGCCGACACCTTCGCCGGCGAGCGCAACGGCTACATCTACACGCGGCTGGGCAACCCGACCGTGCGGGTGCTCGAGGCCAAGCTCAACGCGCTCGAGGGCGCAGCCATCAAGCTGGCCGACCCAGAGAAGCGCGTGGCGACCCTCGCCTTCTCCTCGGGCATGGCGGCGGTCTCCTCGGCGATCCTCTCGGCCTGCTCGGCCGGCGACACTCTGCTCGTCGGCGACGTGGTCTACGGGGCCACCGAGCACCTCTGCTCACAGGTACTGCCGCGCTTCGGCATCCGCGCGGTCGAGGTGAAGATGGCCGACCTCGAGGCGGTCGAGGCGGCGATGAAGGCCCACCCGAACGCCAAGGCCGTCTACTTCGAGACGCCGACCAACCCCACCCTCGAGCTCGCGAGCATCCCGGACGTCGTGCGCGTGGTGAAGGCGGTCAACCCGAAGACCCGGGTGATCATCGACAACACCTTCGCGACCCCGTACCTGCAGCGCCCGCTCGAGCTGGGCGCCGACGTCGTCGTGCACAGCACCACCAAGTACATCTGCGGCCACGGCACCGTGGTCGGCGGCGTGGTGACCACCGCCGACGAGGCGATGAAGGACGAGCTCTACAAGGTCATCAAGGATCTCGGCAGCTCGCCGAGCCCGTTTGACGCCTGGCTGGTGAACCTGGGCCTGAAGACCCTGCCGCTGCGCATGGAGCGCCACTGCGCGAGCGCGATGGCCATCGCCCGGCACCTCGAGAGCCACCCGAAGGTCGCCCAGGTCTACTACCCGGGCCTCGAGAGCCATCCGCAGCACAAGCTGGCCGGCAAGCAGATGCGCAACTACGGCGGCATGGTCTCCTTCGAGCTGAAGGGAGGCTTCGAGGCCGGCCGCAAGCTGATGGACGCGATCCACATCTGGACACTGGCCGTCTCGCTGGGCAGCGTCGACTCGCTCATCCAACACCCGGCGTCGATGACCCACGCCTGCGTGCCCAAGGAGAAGCGCGAGAAGGGCGGCGTCACCGACGGGCTCGTGCGTCTCTCGGTCGGCCTCGAGGACTTGGACGATCTGCGGAACGCGCTCGACGAGGCGCTGGCCAAGGTGTAGCGCGAGGCCACCTCTTCGCTGGATGTAGGGCTCCGGCCGCTCGTTCGAACGAGCGGCCGGTCGCATTGGGGGACCACACCACAACCGACCGAGCCCTGGACGAGCGATCGACCGCGGCGGAAGCGGCCGCGTATCGCCAGCGTTGTTCGCGTGGCGATGGCGCATCGGTTCGCGTTGGACCAGGGATGGTGAGGGATTGAGCGACGCTCGCGCGAAAGACGTGACGGCGGCCGGGCTGGCCTTGGCGAGGCTCGCCGAGCGGAAGCCACCCTCGAAGCGCGCCCTCGAGCAGGCGCTCGAGACTCTCGACCGCGGGCACAGTCGCCTGGCTTGGTTCCATGCGATCGCCGCAGCCCGGGTCATCGACGGGCGGCGCGGAGGGAGCCTCGAGACAGCGCTGACCGCCGCCGAGAGCTCCCGATGATTGCTGGAGGCCTCGCTCGGTTCCGGCGGCGATCGCCGCTCGAAGTACAGGTCTCGCGTGCCCCCGGAGCCTGGGGGCTCGAGGTCGCGCGCCTTGGGATCCACGAATACGGCGCCCCTTCGCCGAGGCACCGGACGCGGTTGAAGTGGCTTTCTGCGCGACCTGGGAGGACATCGCGCTCGAGGCCGACGAGCGGCTCGCCCCCGATGCGCGCGAGCTCAAAGCGGCGATGCTCGCGCTCGTGAGCGAACCGCGGCCAAGACGCGACGCTCTCGACGCGCGCGCTCGGCGATGCGCTCGGCTCTGAAGGGTCTGGCCCGCCGCAGCGCGCCTCACCTCACTACCCGAGCCCGTCGCTCTCCTCCTCGGATGCCGACTCCGCGAGCAGCCGCGCGGCCTCCGAGATCTCGCCGGACTGGGCCGCGATGCGCGTGGCGGCCGCAGTCAGGTCCTGCATCGCGGCCTCGACCAGCGCGGTGCTCGACTCGAGCAGCGCGGAGACCCCATCGATCTCGTCGATACGGGCGCCGACCGACTTGCGCTCGAGGCTGATCGCCTGCGCCACGGCCCTCGAGTCCTCGGCGAGCCGGCGCACGGCGCCGACGATGGGGACGAACGGCTTGCCTGACTCCCCGGCACGCGCGGCCTCGAGCGAGGCGTTGACGGAGACGACGTGGGTGACCCCCGCCACTCCGAGAATGTCCTCGATGGCCCCGTCGAACTTGCCCAGCCACTGGTTGATGGCCGCAACCGCATCGCGCAGCCGCAAGGCTGCGGCCCGCACCTCGCCGAGGTTGGTTTCGACCTGCTCCACGTCCCGCACGGCTGCCTGGTTCGAGCCGGCGAGCGACTCGAGCGCCTGGGTCATCTCCGCGACGCTGTTCCCGATGCGCGCGTTCGACTGCTGCAGGCTGGCGTGCGCCTGCTCTATCTGCGCCTTCTCCGACTTCATCTCTTCGCGGGTGAAGTAGATGCAGTTGCCCGGGTGGTTCAGCCCGCGCGCGATGGCGACCGCCATGCGCCGGCAGCTCTGGTAGCCGCAGGCGGTGCAGTTGATGGAGCGCGACTCGGGCGTCTGCTTGCGCATCGCCGCGAAGGCCTGCGCTATCGCCGCGGCACCGGGCTCGGTGCGGCTTATCTCCTCGGCGCGCGAGCGGTACGAGCGCTGGAAGTCCTCGACGCGCAAGCTCTTCTCGAAGTAGCGCAGCAGCGAGGCGGGCTTTCGCAACCAGCCGTCGCGTTGCGCGATGCGTGAGGCCTTCAGCGCGTTGAAGGTCGCGTCGATGTCGTCGAGCGCGGCCTCCCCGGTCGTGCCCGGGCCGAGGTTGCAGCCATCGGCGCAGCTCAGGATGTCGACGAGCAGGGGCACCGGCTTGCCCGCGCGCAGCCGCTCCCCGTAGGCGTGAAGGTAGGGGTAGGCGCGCTCGGGGCCTTCGATCTGCCGAACCCAGGCGCCCGGGGCGACGTGCTCGACGCACTCGCGAAGCCCGCCCGGACGGCTGTAGAGCAACCCCAGGGCCACAGCCCAGATCGTCATAACCCGCGGGCGAGGACTCCTCGAGCCGCGCGCGGCGACGCTCGAGGTACCGCAGCAGCCCGGAGAAGGTGACGTTGTAGCTGACCAAGCCCCCGGTCTCGGCAGCGCGGATCTCGTCGGACTTGGCCACGCAGGGCGACAGAAACGCGATCCGCTCGGTCGCGTTGAGGTAGCGGCGCAGGTAGATCGCCGAGGCCATCATCGGGCTGTGAACCGGCGCGAGCCGGCCGATGAGGTCGGGGAGATAGCGCTCGATGTAGTTGACGATCGCCGGGCACGGCTGGGCGATCACCGAATCGAGGCCCCGCTCCCCGATCACCTTGAGGTAGGCCCAGGTCGTGATGTCGGCGCCGAAGGAGACGTCGAAGGCGAGCCTCACGCCCTGGCTTTTCAGGAAGCCGAGCAACAGCTCGGGCCTGGGGAAGTTGGCGCGCACCGCCGGAGCGACGACCACGGAGATGGGCGTACCGCGCGCGAGGTCGGCGAAGAAGGCCTCGGTATCGTCCTCGAAGTAGCGCGCGTCATGGTCGCAGGCGCGCAGGCAGGCCCCGCACGCGATGCAGCGCAGCGGATCGACTGACACGAAAGACGAGTCTCCGGCCAAGACCGAGGAGTTGGCGTCCGGTGACGGGCAGCGCGCAATGCATTTGTTGCAGCCGGCGCACTTGCCCGGGCTGGTCAGTATCAACGGGCGATCACGTGACACCTGCTCCCTCTTATCTTTCCCCGAAACGAAAACGACGCCCAACGCCCGGCCGACGAGGCTCGCTAAGTAGTCTAAAGGGAAATGGATAATGTCGCACAGTGCAAGAGGCGAATAACGCGATGGCGCCTTGGCTGCGGGATGTGTGGGACGTTGAGCCCCTGCCCGCCGGTTCGGGGTGCGGCAATGAATTGGCGCCCGTGCCGGACGGTTTCGAAGCGGTCCTGGGGTGTAGGAGAGGGCTCTCGGAGCGAGTCGCCGCCCTGGCCTCAGTCCGCCGAGGAGGCCTGCCTGCTGAAGCAGGACGGGCAGAGGCTCGCGTCCCGAGCCAGATGCGGAGCCGGGGCGGTCTACACGACCCGCGTGGGAAGCGACCGGCAGCTCGGTAAGTCGAATTGCGCGACAGCCGGTTGCCAGGGTCGGCTCGCGACTGAGCTCGGGTGAACCTGCGGGCTGCGCAGCGCGGCGCTCTCGCGCAGAAGACCGAGCTTCCATTCAGCCGGCCGCGCCATTCTCGAGCGCAATGGAGCCGGTTCGCCTCCTCGGTGATTGCGGCCGGCATTCCCGTTCACCCCGAGCCCCTGGCCCGGACTGCTGGCCGACAAGCGGATGGACAACTGCGGCGGCATGGTCTCCTTCGAGCTGAAGGGCGGCTTCGAGGCTGGCCGCGAGCTGATGGACGCGATCCACATCTGGACCCTGGCCGTCTCGCTGGGCAGCGTCGACTCGCTCATCCAGCACCCGGCGTCGATGCCCCATGCCTGCGTGCCCAAGGAGAAGCGCGGAAGGGCGGCGTCACCGACGGGCTCGTACGCCTCTCGGTCGGCCTCGAGGATTTGGACGTCCTGCGCAACGCGCTCGACGACGCGCTGGCCAAGGTGTAGCGCCGCACCTCTTCGCTGGATGAGGGGATCCGGCCGCTCCTTCGAACGAGCGGCCGGTCGCATTGCGGGACCAACACCACAACCGCCCGAGCCCCAGAGCTCGTGCAAGGTCCAGGTCAGGAGTTGGCAACCACGCGAAATCGAAGCGTTTGCAGCCACACCTCGATTTCGCGGCCGATTTGGGATCTGCGGCAACTCACCGAGATGGCCTCACCCGCTCAGTGCCTCGACTCCAAAGGCTCCCGCTGATCGCCTCTACGCTCGGCATGACCGGTGGGCGGCGGTCTGGCCCAAATCGCTCGAAGAGACTCGCAGGAAGTCTGGAGCCCTGGATGAGCGAGCGACTTCGGCGGAAGCGACGGCTCATAGCCAGCGTTGTTCCTGGCGACGGCGCACTGTTTGCGTTGGGGCCATGGATGGTGAGGGATTGAGCGGCGCTCGCTCGAAAGACGTGATGGCGGCCGGGCTGGCCTTGGCAAGACTCGCCGAGCGGAAGCCACGCTCGAAGCGCATCCTCGAGCATGCGCTCGAGACTCTCGACCGCGGGCACAGTCGCCTGGCTCAGTTCCATGCGATCACCGCAGCCCAGGTCATCGACGGGCGGCGCGGCGCGAACCTCGAGATAGCGCTGACCGCCGCCGAGGGCGTCGCCACAGCAGGCGCATTGCCGGCGACAAGGCTGGATCGACAGGGTCCGCTGCAGCGCTACCTCCGAGCGATTGCATGCGCTATCCACAGCCCTTCGGAAGTCCGATCAGCGGGAGCCCCTTCTTCCCGCTCAGTTGATCCAAAACGAGGTGGGAAGAGTAGCCGGCGATTGCCCCAGGAACCGCACCCGCAAGGAATCGGAGCGCCGCCCATTGGGCGAACCAGAAGATGGCGTCTAGCGGCGTGTCAGCGGTCCCAGCTCGCATCTTGGCTGCGTTCGAGGCTTCCCTGAGCATGGCGACGAGCTGCGAGCCCCTTTGAAGAATGTCGACAACGCTCTTGGTGCTCCAGACCGCGACAGGGAGACTGTGCGCGAGGGCTCGGTGGCCCGGGCTGGTGGCCGGCTCAAGAACATCCGGGAGACATGCCGCCCGTGGTCCAGCGACGACGCCTCCCACAAACTCGAGGACCCGATCGGCGCCATCTTCACCCCTCGAAGCCCAAATGCCCGCGGCGCCGCCGACGAACATGCCAAGCAATTCGTGCTGTGCTCTTCGCATCGCATCTCTCCTTTCTCTCGATCGTTGAGCAATCGTTGGGAAGACACAAGAACGCAGGCGCTCAAGACCTCGGCTCGACGCCATGTTGCGCCTTGAGGATCTCGCCGACTTAGCTGCTGTGAAGGTCCTCCGAGTCAAAGAGGTCAGAGGCGCGTCTCGCGGTCCAGAGAGCGCGGTGCATCTGCTGACGCTCTCCTGCTGCTGGGTCAGCCGTCCATCAACGAGCAGCTAGCGCCATCAGCCAGGCCCTCCCCGAGCCCGCACTTCCCCCGAATGGGATATCCGAGGAGTCGATCGATCTGGTTGCAACCAGCCGCCTCGACTCCCCGGAGTCGACCGATCCGGTTTCAACCGGCCGCCTCGACTCCCCGGAGTCGGCCGATCCGGTCGCAACCTGCCGGCGCGACTCCCCCGAGTCAGCCGATCCGGTCGCAACCTGCCGGCTTCGACTCCCCGGAGTCGACCGATCTGGTTGCGAGGAGCTGCGTCGACTCCGAGGAGTGCGCCGTGCCTGGTTGCAAGTAGTCCGCTCGACTCCCGGGAGTCAGCGCCGCCTGGTTGCAAGGAGACGCGACGCCTCCCGGGAGTCGCCGACGATGGTTTCGACCGGGCGGGTTCGCCTCGACCGATCGCCACAGGCCGGCACACCCGCTCGGCTTCACCGATGCCACAGCCCATCGGCCCGCGCGCGGTGTCCGCGGACAGGCGAGCGAATGCGAACTGTCGACCAGCCGACACTGGGCCGTTCCCGCCACAATCTTCGCGCTTGCATCGAGGAACCGGTTGCTAGCCTGCCCTCGCTCGCACGCCTTTGCTCGCACGCCGCTCCGCTGAATCCACCCTTTCCATGGAGCCGCACCATGTTCCAGGTCCTCGATCCGTCCAACTACGTCAGGCTGCCGTTTCTGAACCGAGCAACCGTCGTCAGCCTGTCCAACTCCCTGATCGCCCACATCCCCAAGGATGCGCCGCCCGACGTGCAGAAGGCGGCCGCCAACATCAAGGCCGCCATCAGCACCTTCCAGCAGCACTGGTCGTCCAACGATGCGCCGCAGCAGCAGGACGGCATGACCACCGTGCTGCTCGACCGCGCCTTGGACGCCACCGTGGGCGCGATCTACAGCCGCATCGAGGCCTGCGAGCGCCTGCCCGTCGAGCTGTTCCCCAAGGCAGCCAAGGCGACCGAGCTGCGCCTCCGCCTGTTCCCCGAGGGGCTCTCCTTCCTCAAGAAGACTCACACCGAGGAGTGGGGCTACTGCCAGGCCATCATCGAGAGGATCGACTCCGAGGGCCTCGCGGCCGACCTCGAGGCGGTAGCGGGCCCCGAGTTCCTGCAGGCCCTGCGCACCGCCCACGAAAACTTCGGACGGGCCATCGGCAAGAGCGCGCCGCGGCCGGTGGAGCCGGAGTCGGCAAACCTGCTCGACTCGATGCGCGAGGTCTCCAACGCGATCCGCAGCTACGCGCTGAAAATCCTCGCCTCGGTCGACACCGAGAGGCCCGAGACCCTCGCGGCCGCGCGCGCCGCGCTCAAGCCCATCGACGATCTGCGCGAGGAGCAGGCCCGCCGCCGGACCGCCGCCAAGGAGAAGCCGGCGACCACCGAGGAGCCGACGGCCTCCGAGCCGAAGGCCACTGAGCCCGACGCCACCTGATTCGGCCCCCCCCCGCAGCACGAAGGCCCCCGGAGCATTCAGGCTCCGGGGGCCTTTCCCTTTCTAGGACGCCGGCGGCGCTCTTGCCCGGAACTACGGACGCGTCGTGTTGCTCGACTTCGCGCGGGCTGATCGCACCCGGCCCTCCCCTTCACCCCGAGCTCGTCGAGGAGACCTTCGACCGCTCTCGACTCCACTGTTCGCTCTGGAGCGGAGCTCTTCCTCGAGCTTCACCCGAGCGGGATCGATTACGGAGCTCGAGGAGAAGTTGCGGCCAGCTCTCTCCCCTAAATCCCCTCTATTCGCGCAAGCGCGGGAGAGGGGACTTTCACTTGCTCGCGCGCGGCTCTAGGGCATCGCTCTTCATGGGACACCGCCGGGCAAAGCCCGGTGCGACGCTCGAAGTGACGGGAGCCGGGCCGCCGTTCACCCCGGGCTCCTCGGCGAGCCTTCGACTTCGCCCGCGCAAGCGCGGGCTACGCTCAGGCCGAACGGTGGCCTGCTTCGCGTGCGTCCTTCATCCGCCCTTCACCCGTCCTTCACCCGCGTTCTCCGCCTAGATCGAGCTCCCCGGCCCGCGCCCGAATCCGGTGATCCCGCCCAAAGCGAGGCTCGCCAGTCCCTGGCCCGGCCTGTGCGGCCTGCCACGCAGCAGCAGCCGCTCGACCTTCAGCTCGCGCAGGCGGCCCGTCTCGACGGTCAGCGGGTTGCGGTCGAGGATCGCCAGGTCCGCGACCTTGCCGGCTTCCAGGCTGCCGCGCTCCTTCTCGTCGAAGCTGGTCCAGGCCGCGTTGTAGGTGAAGAGCTTGAGCGCCTCCTCGACCCGCAGCGACTGGCCGGGCTCGTAGTGGTTGCAGGCCGCGTGGATGCCGGCGATCGGGTCGGGCAGCGTGCAGGGCGCGTCGGAGCCGCCGCTCATCACGATGCCCCGGTCCGCCATCTCGCGCAGCGGCGAGATCCGCCGGGCGCGCCCGCCGAGGATGCGCTCGAGGTAGTCGAGCGGCTCGAGGCTCCAGTCGAGGAAGGCCGGCTGGATGGCGAGGGCGATGCCGTGGCGCGCGCAGAGGTCCAGGCCCCTCTCGGTCGGCAGGCAGGCGTGGATCACGGTGTGCCGATGGTCGGCGCGAGGCGCGTCCTCGAGCGCGGCGGCGAGCGCGCGGACCGCCTGGTCGAAGGCCGCGTCGCCGATGGCGTGCAGCTCTATCTGCAGGCCGGCGCGGTTGGCCTCCTTCGCGAAGGCGACCAGGCGCGCGTCGTCGTAGAAGAGCACCCCGCGGTTGTTCGGCTCGTCGCCATAGGCCTCGCCGAGCGCGGCGTCCTTGGAGCCGAAGCAGCCGTCGAGCGCGGCGGCGAAGCACCCGCCGACCCGCAGCAGGCCGCGCCGCTTCACCTTGGCGACCTCGAGGGTCTGGAAGAAGAGCCGGGTCTGGAAGCCGCCGCGCAGGCCGCGGGCGAAGAAGCGCACGAGGTCCACGTCGAGGTCCCGCGGGAATCCGACCCCCTCGACCGCGTGCATCATCCCGATGCCGCGCGCCGCCATCCGGTCGACCCCGCCGACGAGGTTGCGCAGCAACCGCAGCAGCGAGACGTGCCGGGTGACGAAGTCGATGGCCGCGAAGCACGCCTCCTGGTTGAGCTCGCCGCTGTCGGCGTGGAAGCCGCGCAGCCCGCGCACCGACGGGGGCAGCAGCTCGAGCATCCGCGAGTTGAGGACGCAGGCGTGGCCGTCGTACTTGACCAGGAAGACCGGCCGGTCGGGCAAGAACCGGTCGAGCTCGGCGCGCGAGACGAGGCGCTTCTCGGCCACGCTGTGCGCCGAGGCGCCGAAGCCCAAGACGATGCGCTCGTCGCTGCCCGCGGCGAAGTCGCGAACCTGGGCGCCGAGCTCCTCGAAGTCGCGCGCGGCGCGCACGTCGAGGCCGGCCGAGAAGAGGGAGAAGGAGGTGAAGTGCACATGGGTGTCGGCGAAGGCCGGCAGCAGCGCGCGCGCGCCGAGCGAGGTGCGGGGCGCGGCGCCGAAGCGCTCGGGGAGCTGGTCGCCGACGAAGAGGATCCGGCCTCCGTCCTCGACGAGAAAGCGGGCGACGGTGTTCGCCGGGTCGCAGCAGACGATGGCACCTTCGTAGACGTGCATGCGCAGCCTTCTTCGCTCGAGTCCGCCCGGAGCGGGCTCAGGGCCTGCGCAGCGTAGCTTCTGTCGGGTCTTCGCGAACGCGGGTTCTCCGCGGGCGGCGATCTTGCCCGCCCTGCATGCTCCGAAGGCGCGGCCGCCAAGATGGCGGGCCGCAGGGAGGGCAGTGCCGCTAGGATGCGGCGTTCTCACAAGCGAGGGCACGGCCGGCCTCTTGCCGGGTCAGGACAGAGGACGGCGCGCACCGGCAACCACAGGAGAGAGGCGATGACCACGGAGCTGAAGATCGAGGAATTGGCGGAGGGGAGCGGCAAGGAGGCCAAGGCGGGGATGACCGCCGAGGTGCACTACACGGGCTGGCTGACCGACGGGAAGAAGTTCGACTCGAGCCTCGACAGGGGCGATCCCCTCTCCTTCCGCCTCGGCGCGGGCCAGGTCATCCGCGGCTGGGATCAGGGCGTCCAGGGCATGAAGGTCGGCGGCAAGCGCCGGCTGACCATCCCGCCCGAGCTCGCCTACGGCGACCGCGGTTTTCCCGGCGCCATTCCGCCGAAGGCGACGCTCATCTTCGAGGTCGAGCTGGTCGGCGTGCGCTGACCGGCCGCGCGCAGCTCGCCCGATGCATCGGGAGTAGACTGCGCGCCCTCAGCGCGGGCGACTGCCTGCACTCGAAAGGCGACCGACGATGTTGGAACGTGTGGGCATTTCGCTCGAGGGCACCCTGCTCGAGCAGTTCGACAAGCTCAACAGGCTGCGTGGCTACGAGAATCGCTCCGAGGCGGTGCGCGATCTGATCCGCGAGAAGCTCGTCGAGCGCGAGTGGGAGTCGGCCGGGCAGGACGAGGAGCGGGTGGCGGTGGCGATGCTCGTCTACGACCACGACTCCGCGAGCCTGGCGCAGAAGCTGACCCACGTTCAGCACGAGCACCACCGCGCGGTCGTCTCGGCGCTGCACGTCCATCTCGACCCCCACAACTGCCTCGAGGTGCTCATCCTGCGGGGCAAGGGCTCGGACATCCTGGCGATGGGCGACAGCCTGGTGAGCACGAAGGGCGTCAAGTTCGGCCGGGTGATGCTGGCGACGACGGGCCGCGACCTGCCGTAGCGCGACCGTCGGGGAGGAGCGTCTCTTCCCAGCCCGCCGAGCGCACCACGGTCCTCTTTCCGCTCGAAACGAGGCGACTCTTCCGCACTGAAGAGGCGTCGAAGAATCGTTCGAGCGATAACCGGTCAGCCCGAGCGTAGGCCGAGCTGGCGAGGCCGAAGGGCGCCTCGACTCCGCCTCCCTCGTTCCTCGGGAGGCTACGCTCGGGGTGAGCGGGTGGCGAGCCGAGGGGGATTTCCCGACACCTCTTGACACCCCAGGGGTTTGCTCGCTGCCGACGCCGCGGGCTTCCTTGGATGAACGCCCCGGCTGTCGGGGCCGGCTTGTGAATCGCGTCGCCCCTTGGCCGGCTCAAGGCGCGATGCGGACCACGTCCCATCGCCGCTCTCGCGTGAGCCAGAAGCCCGCGTCGTGGGTGACGAGCAGCATCGTCGCCTCGATCTGGTCGAGCGCGCAGGCCAGCCGCTCGCTCGCGTCGTCATCGAGCGCCGCGGTCGGCTCGTCGAGCAAGAGCAGTCCAGGCTCGCGCGCGAGCACTCCGGCCAGGGCGACGAGCTGCTTCTCGCCCATCGACAGTCGGCGAATCGGGCGGTCCGCGAGCCCCGAGACTCCGAGCCTCTCCAACCACTCGGCCGCCACCTCGCGGGCACGCTTCGGATCCATCCCATCGTTCACCGGGCCGAGCGCGACGTCCTCGAGGGCGGTCGGCAGCAGCAAGGCGTCGTCGGGGTTCTGCCAGAGGAAGCCCAGGCCCTTTCGAACTGCCGCCAGGTTGCGTCGCGACGGCTCGAGGCCGCCGACGCGAACCGTTCCAGCCCCCTCGAGCAGGCCCGCGATGCGCTGCAGCAGGGTCGTCTTGCCGCACCCGTTGGGACCGAGCAAAAGCGCCCGACCTCCGGGCGGGATAGAGAAGCTCAGCTCAGGCGGAGTATCGAGCGTGGCGCCAGGATGGCGATGGCACACCCCCTCGATCTCGAGCGACAGCGCCTTCATCCGATCGCCTCGAGGGCGGTCGCCGACAACGCGAGGGCCGTGAGCAGGTACGCCGGGAGATCGGCCACGTTCCATCGCCATGGGGGCAATGCGGGCACGCGCCCCTCGAAGCCGCGCAGCGCGAGCACGTCGGCTACGCGCTCGCCGCGCCGGAATGCCGAGGAGACGAGCGCGGCGAGCAGGATGCGAAGGGCCGCGGGAAGGTTGGCCCGGCGATCGAAAGCGCCGCGTAGCAGCAGCACCTGCCAGACGCGCTGCGCCTCGTCACGAACGGCCACCGCGTGGCGCGCCAGGATGGCGAGGAAGGCGACCAGGCTCGGGGGCGCCCGCAACACTTGGAGCAGCGCCAGCGGCGCGGTCCACGACACGGCCATGCCCGCGGTGACCACGACCGCCGAGACCGTGAAGCCGCGCAGCGCGAGCCCGAGCGCCTGCGCGGGCGCGAAAGGCGCGGCGAGGAGCCAGAGGCCAGAGCCGCTCACCAGCACGCCGAGGCGCCAGAAGAGGCCGCGCACCGAGAGCCGCAGCCAGAGGCTCCACAAGAAGAGCGCGACCAGGCCGAGCAGCGCCGAGCCGGCCCCGGCCATTCCCGCCGCGGCGCCGGCCGCCGCGAAGGACATCGCCGCCCGCGGGTCGCAGCGCCTCAAGCCAGCTTCCTCGCGGCCACGGTGTAGGAGTCGGGCGACTCGCTCGCGTGCAGGGTCTCGAAGCCCGCCTCCACGAAGAGCCTGGAGAGCTCGGAGGGCGCGGGCAGCAAGTCGTCGCTCACCACCTCGCCGGCGCGGCGGTGAATCTCGGCGAGCTGCTCGCGGCCGAGGTTGTGCCAAACGATCGCGCGGCCCCCGGGAACGAGCCACCGCGACCATTCGGCAAGCACCCGCGCGCGATGCTCGAAGTGCGGGAACGTGTCGTAGCAGAGCACGAGATCGAGGCTCCCCTCCTCGACGCCGGCGGCGAACAGGTCGGTGGCGCTCCAGCGGATTCTCGCGTCCGGGAACTTCGCCCGGGCCCGGGCCACCATCCCGGCCGAGGAGTCGATCGCGACCACCCGCCCGTCGCCGAGTCGGGGCAGCACCTCGTACAGCAGCACCCCCGTCCCGCAGCCGACGTCGGCGACCGCGCAGCCGTCGAGGGGCCCGACGAGCTCGAGGCCGCGTCGAATCGCAGCAAGCTGCGGTTCGGCAGGGTGCAGCTCGTCCCAGCGGTCAGCCAGCCTGTCGAAGAAGTCCTGTCGGCTCATCTCAATGCCTCCCGGAGAGCCCGGGCGAGCAGGTCGCAGCGCCGGGCGTGGCGTTTATCTCGACTGACACGAGCAGGCCGCGCTGGCCAGGCCGCCGCTGGACTCGCGCTCATGCCGAGCCTGCGCCTCCCCTCCGGACCTCGTCAGGAGCTCGAGAACGGCGCACCGCGGCGAGCGTCGCGGGGACGACGAGCATCGCGAGGACCATCCCCGGCCATCCCGAGACCAAGGAGGCGGCGCTCAACAGACGCGGCGGAAGAGCGAAGAAGGCTGCGGTCGCGAAGACGAGCGCCGCGTAGATGACCCGGCCGATGACGAGCACGGCGGCCAGGATGACCGCGACAGGCAGGGCCGTCCTCCGATGGGCGAGCGAGGCGAGCAGCGCCATCGTCCCGAGCTCGACAGACATCCAGAACGCGATCGGCGGGAAGAGCGGGGGCATCCCCGTGGCGAGGGCCGAGGCCAGCGGGGTGAGCGCCCCGACCGCGAGCGCCCAGCGCGGGCTCAGCAGGAACGCTCCGGCGAGCAGCGGCAGGTACATCGGCAGGAAGACGTGCCCGAGGCGCAGCGCGTGAAAGAGGAAGGGAAGCGCAAGCGCCGCAGCGGCGATGAAGGCAGCACGGCTGATCTCTCGCAGGTCCATGTCGCCGGGTCCCGGTTCTGATGCCCGACGGACAGTAGCACCCGCTCGCACTCTCGTATGCATCTGCCTTCTTGGCCGCCTCGCACCTTCCGGGCGCGCCCCTGCGGCTCGGAAGCCGCCGAACGAGCGGCCGTCCCGCTTGTCACGAGGTACCTGCGAGCTACCGGCGGCCCAAGGTGCCGGATGAGAAAGCCGGCCGGCCACGGCTCGTCCTGTCGGCGCCGACGCGGCGCGGCTCAACGCCTGCGGGTTCCGCCGCGCTCCCAGCAGAGCATCCGTGTTCCCTCGAACTGCCGGAAGTGGCCGCCCTGCGTCAGCCCGCGCAGCAAAGCCGTCTCGTCGGTGACCACCGCCCCGCAGATGACGCTCACCCCGCGCCCGAAGAGCACCGGGGACAAGGGCGCGCTCGGACCGAGGACGACCACAAACGCCTCGGGCGAGCAGAGGTTCAAGAGCCCTTCGAGCGTGTGATTGACCAGCGCGCTGCCGGTAATGGCCACGACGTCGGCGCGCGGGATCAGCTCGGGCGCAGCCTCGGCCGGGTACTCTCCCTCCATGGGCCTTTTCTCGAGTACCCAGAGCTCGTCGACCGCGCCCGCGAGCTTCGGGATGAAGGGGAAGTGTCCGACCAGCGCGACCTTCCTGCCCCGGCCGCGCTCGAGAATGATCTCCGAGGCGTTGCGCTCCCGCATCGCCGCGGTGTCGACCCTGAGCAAGGAGTTGAGGGCAGCGATTCCCAGCGTCGATTCGAGGGGATGATCCGAGCGGGCGTACTCGGCGAGCTCACGCGCGCTCATGCGCAGCAGGTCGCCCACCCCGCGCACCGGCACGTGCATGAAGGCCCCGTCGCCGACGAAGGTCGCCGCGATGCCACAGCCGCGGCTGGCCACGGCGGTCATGTGGGCCCCCACGGTCACCGACCGCAGCGGCATGTCGGCTTCGATGCTCGCGAGCAGCTCATCGATAAGAGTCATTCGTCTTCCTCGCTTCCGAAGAACCGTCGAGAAATCCTCCTCGACCTTGTCAGCGCCTCGACTTCATGCGCGCACGCCGGCCGCCGAGACGGCGGCGCTCCCTGCCTCGCGCGAGACGTCGCAGAAGGTCTCTCCGACACCTCTTGAGCTCAAAGCAACCGGCCGTGACCCTATCCGCTGGTCGTGCCCGCGGCGAGCGCGGGGGCAAGCTCTCCGTCGCCCGGCATCGCCGCCTGCTTGCCGCCGACAGGGGGCTTTGCTGAACGCCTGCCATGGAGGACCGTCGCTTCCAGCCCGCGACTAGCCGTTGCGAGAACGGCACGCCATACCGCGCCTTGCCCCGTTTGCATCGGCGAATGTCGTGGTCCCGGACGCCCCATCGGAAACCCTCCAGCCACCTGGCTGCCTATCGACAAGGTGCGCTGCGCGACCGCTGTTTTTGTTCCCAGTTCGGTGTTGGGGCAGCTTTGACTCACCTGGGCCTCATGGTATCGTCCGTGCCCCATGTCGCCCCCAAAAGTCTTGCTCGTTGATGACAACCAGGAGCTGCTCAACCTGCTGTCGCGCCTCTTGGATGACGCCGGCTACCAGGTGCTGCCGGCGAACAAGGGCAAGGCTGCTCTCGAGGTCGCGCGCACCGAGAAGCCGGCCCTGGCGGTCATCGACATCCTGCTGCCCGACATGATGGGCTACCACCTCGCCGAGGCGGTCAAGAAGGAGCTGGGCGCGCCGGTCATCTTCATCACCGGTGTCTTCAAGGGCGGCAAGCACGCGACCGAAGCGCGCAGCAAGTACGGCGCGGTCGCCTACTTTGAGAAGCCTTTCGAGGCCAACAAGCTCATCGAGACGGTCAAGACCATCATCGCGCCCGAGCCCAAGCTACAGCAGGAGGAAGAGATCGGGTTCGAGGTCGAGCTGGACATCGACGTCGAAGAGGAGCGGGCGCAGGATCCGATGGAGCTCACCGGGATCGTGCGGATCACCGGCGGCGACAACATCAGCGCCGAGCTCAAGGGCGCCCGCCTGACCGCCGGGGGCTCGAAGCCGGGAACCGCCGCGCTGGTGCGTCCCCCTCCGCCCAACTATCCGCAAGCGCCTTTGCCGGTGACCGACAAGGAGCGCGGAACCCGCCGCGGCGAGCTCAAAGACAACCTGCCCTCGCTCATCAACGCCTTCTACCAGTCCCAGGAGACGGGCGAGCTCGGCGCACAACGCGGCAAGGTGAAGAAGGTCGTCTACTTCGAGAAGGGACAGCCGGTCTTCGCGCTCTCGAACGTGGTTACCGACCGCTTCGGCCAGTTCCTCGTGCGGGTCGGCAAGATCAACGATGCCCAGCTCAAGCAGGCCGCCGGGATGGCCGCGGCGACCAAGCGGCGCACCGGCGAGGTGCTCGTCGACATGGGCGTGCTCAAGGAGACCGAGCGCCTCTACTACGTCGGCCAGCAGGTCAAGAGCGTCATCTACAGCCTCTTCGGCTGGGAAGATGGCGTCTATGAGCTCGCCTTTCGCCGCCGCGCCAAGGACGAGTCGATCAAGCTCGACATCCATCCGGCCAACCTGATCATGCGCGGCATCAAGAAGCTCTATAAGCCCGAGCGCCTGCGCAGGCTGCTCGCGCCCGAGGATCGGGTGCTGCCGTCGCTACAGCCGGCCTACACGCTCTCGGAGATCGATCTCGAGAGGTGGGAGGCGGAGCTGCTGCCCAAGGTCGACGGCACGCGCACCGTGGCCGAAATCGTGGCGCTGGCCGGCAGGCCCGAGCACGTCGTGCATGGCTTCCTCTACGGGCTCGTCGCGCTGTCGGTGCTCGAGCGCCGGGCATAGAAACGCTCAAAGCCTCGCGCTTCGCCCCTGTCGCCCAGCCGGCAAGCTTCTGCCAGAGCCTGGACGAATCGCCGCCGGGCTTGCCCCCGAGGAATCCATCAGGTGTGCCCCGGGGCTTCGCGGGTCAGGGTACGAAGAGCAGGTCCTTGTACAGTGAGTCGGCGATGAACTGCGCGCGCCGCTTCTCCTCCTCGTCGGCGACCGCCCCTTCGAGCACGATGCGCTGCCCGTAGACCACCGCGCGCGCGTTCTTCAGGCCGTGCTTGTGCATCGCGTCGGAAATTGCCTGCGCGACCGCTGGCAGCACCCGCGGGTCGAGGCGCACGAGCAGCTTTACCTCGGGATTGTCGGCGGCGATGGACTTGAGGCGGCCGTACTCCTCGACCGAGTCGAGGAGGCCGTCGACCACGAGCTTCTCGGCGACGACCTCGCACCGCAGCGACGGGTTGACCTTCTGCTTGATCAGCGCCGCGAGCGCGCCCAGGCGCCCGTCGTCGACGACGACCAGGCGCGTGGTCGGCCGCCCCTTGACCCAGAGCGTGAGGCTCGTCTGGCCCGGCTTGCGGCCGAGGACGAGCAGCTCCCGATCGCCGGTGAGGGTCACGTCTGCAACTTCGGGGTCGGCGACGGCGACCCGCTCGAGGCCAGGGACCTGGACAGCCTTCTGGGCTCCGGGACTGACCCGAATCGCGGGGGCCTCGGCCTCTGCGCCCAGGGACACTGCCAACAGAAGCACGAGCGCGTTCATGGCAGGATCTTGCCGCGACGAGGCCCAACCGCTCAAGCGAGGGGCTGTCTGCCGCAGGAGTGCGCGCGTGACGAGGCTGCGAATCGCGATGACGCTGGTCTTCGGGCTGCTCGCCTGCGGGCGAAAGCGAGCCGTGGGCTACGCGCCTGCTCGGCGATGCGGGCGACTCCAGCCTTGACGCCGGGGAACCGCGCGCCCCCGGACCTTCGCGCGACGGCGGCGAAGTCCCGGACGCGGGACCAGGCGCCGGCTGTGCCGAGCGCGGCTCGTGGCGCCTCGAGCCGCGCCCGCTGTCGAGCCTCGCGCTCGTCGGGAGCCCCGACTTGACGCGTGTCGGCGCGGTCGACCGCTTCATCGTCGAAGTTGCCGCCGTCTCGGCATGCGAGAGGTTGGGGAGGAGCGACCTCGAGGTGATGCCCGGCAATGCGACCGATTTCGTGAGCGTGCAGGCTCGAGTGTGGACGACGAGCGGCGGCTGCACGCCGCGAAGTGGCTCCCACCGAGCGGTTGTCATGGTCGCCGGCCGCACGCACGGCAATTTCCAGGTTGCCGTCCACGACGCCAACGCTCCGGGAGCGGCGCTCCTCCACTACAGGCGCGAACCGTGCGCGGACGCCCCGGACTGCTCGTGCTGGTCCTCGACACCTTTTGGCCCGGGAGCGCTCGGCAGCGCCTGCACGACCGATTGCTCCTGCGCGCAGGGCCTTTCTTGCCTTGGCTATCTCGGGTTCGCAGGGCCTGCCTGGAGCTGCCTGCGCCCGTGTGCGGACGCGCTCGATTGCATGGAGGGTGAGCTCTGCCCGGCCGCGGTCATGGACGGCGCGGCCTATGCCTGCGCGAGCGGCGGCGCACGATGCCTCGAGGACTCGCAGTGCCCCGACGGTCTGGTCTGCTTCAAGGGCGCCTGCAGGCCTCCGTCCGGCGAGACCGGAGCACCGTGCTCATGCGACCGCCAGTGCCCCGCGGGTCGGCGCTGTGCCGAGCTCGCACAGGCCGCGCCGACCTGCCAGCTTCTCTGCTCGCGCGACAGCGAGTGCCCGGAGCAGGCTCCCCGTTGTTCGGAACGGTCGATCTGCGAGAGGTAGCCTGCGAACAACCCGCTCGACAGGCTCGGGAAAACGCTGGCAGCCGGCCATGGCCTGGGCTCGAATCGCCACCTTTCACGGGAACGGAGGGCTTCCATGATCGAGGCGATTCCCACCTGGCGTTTTCTGCCGCGTCGCAGCATCGGCAAGACCGGCTTCGTCGCATCGATTCTCGGTATCGGCGACCTGGCCGATCGCTCTACGCCGGCAGACGAGCTCGTCGCAATCCTGCATCGGGCGATGCTCGCCGGGCTCAACGTCATCGACACCGCGCCGAGCTACGAGGACGGGTTCGGAGAGGAGGTCGTCGGCCGGGCGCTACAGGGACGGCGCGCGGACACATTCCTCATCGACAAGATCGACTACCTCGACCAACCGGTAACCCCGCAGGTCGACGAGAGCCTCAGACGTCTCGGACACGGACAGGTCGACCTGTTCGCGTTCCACGCCGTCGCGACCATGGACGATTGGCAAGCGCTCGCGAAACCGGGTGGACCTTTGGACGAGCTCGCCGAGTGCGTCAAGCAGGGCAAGACGCGCTTTCGCGGCATCTCAGCACATCATCCGGCGGTAGTGATGGCGGCCATCGCCTCCGGGCTCTGCGACGTAGTGATGTTCCCCGTCGGCCCGTACTGCGACACCCGCTACATCCGCGAGTGCCTGCCTCTGGCGCGCGCCGCCGGCGTGGGCACCATCTGCTTCAAGGCATTCGGCGCGGGCAAGCTCGTCTCCGACACGCAGGGCTACGGGCGCCCCCTCCCCTCCCCGGCACCGGGCGATCCGTTCGGCAAGACGATGGCCCACCTGAGCGTCGAGGAGTGTCTGCGCTTCACGCTCACCTGCGATCCGGACGTGACGCTGCTGGGCCTGAGCACCGCGGTCGAGCAGGACGCCGCGTTCGCAGGCGCCGCCGACTTCCTGCCCTATACCGACTACGAGATGGACCAGATCCGCCTTCTCGCAACTGAAGCCGTCGAGGGCAAGGGACCGGTCTGGTGGGATCCCCAACCCTGACCTGGCGGACCCCAGGCTTCCCGATGAAATCAGCCATCCGAGCGCCGCCGAGGGAACGGGGCGCGCCCGCGCGACGCTGCGCGGCGGTGAAGCCGCAACCCCTTGTCCCTCCGCAAGTCAGCGTTTCTCCGGTCGTCTGGACCGCTCCCTCGAACCCGAGCGCGGTGCGGAAGAACCACGAGCTGTCTTCCGGCGTTTCACCGCCGCAGCGTGGCCGTCAACCGAAGCGGATCCAGCAACATGTCGAGCGCAGCCTCGATGCCGGGGGCGACGGCCGCGGCGCTGGTCAGCGCGTCGACGGCGAGCCCCTCTTTCTCGAGCACGGCGATGCCCAGCGCCACCTCGCCCAGCATCAGCGCGTCGTTTCGGCCGTTGCCAAGCGCCGCGACCCGATGGGCCCCGAGCTGACGGACGAAGTCGAGCTTCCCCTCGGCCTCTGCACCTTTGGCGAGGATGTCGAGCTTGAGCGGCAAGCCGGTGAGCGCCGCCCGTGCCATGCCCCGCGTGTCGGCGGTGATCACGTGGACCTGCATGTTCGCCGAGAGTCGTCGCAGCCGCTCGGGGACTCCCGCGATGAGAGCGCCGTCGACGGCGAGGGTGCCGTTGTAGTCGAGCACGAGGTGCTCGAGGCTCAGTCCGCCAAAACCAGGGATATCGACCGCGAGCATTCTTGCCTCCTGCGCCAAAGACTGCCGGCATTCTGCTTCGCGCCGGCGGCACGAGCCACGCTCCGAGCAACCGGCAAAGCGGTTTGCCTCTGCCAACGGATGCTCGCCTCGCGCTCGCTCAACCGTAGATGGGCACACCGGGTTCCAGCCGTCGGAGGCGATCACCCGGGAGAGTCTCGTGCGAGCCGAGGACGAGAAGGCCGCCCTCCCCGAGCCGGCTCAGAAGCTGCCCGAGCAGTCTTCGCTGCAGCAAGTCGTCGAAGTAGGTGAAGACGAGGTTGCGGCAAAGGATGACCGCAAACGGCCCGTCGGGCATCCGCTCGCGAAGGTCCTCGCACCGCCACTCGATGCCCTCGCGAAAGCGGGCCTTGATGCACCACTCGCCGTCGACGCGCTCGAAGGACTCCTCGCGCCACTCCTCGGGCAGCTCGCGCAGGCTGCCTCTTGCATAGCAACCGATGCGCGCCCGCTCGAGAAGCTGCGCGTCGACATCGGTGGCCACCACCGCGAGCCGACTGCCTGGTGCGACCGGGAGCAGCCGGCGCCGGAACAGTATCGCCACGGTGTAGGGCTCTTCGCCGGATGCGCAGCCGGCGCTCCAGACGCGCAGGACCTTCCCCTCACCTGTCGACATGCGCCGCGCGAGCAGCTCGCCGAGCCGCTCGAACACCAGCCGGTCGCGATGGAAGCGGGAGATGGTCACCCGGCACAGCGAGTCGAAGTGGCGCCACTCCTGCGGATCGAGCTCAAGGCGCTGGCGGTACTCGCCGACCTCGGCCGAGCCGAGCTCGCTCATGCGCCGCGCGATTCGCTTGCAGACCTGGCCGCGGACCCGGCGAAAGCCCTCCCACCGCAGGTGCAGCCGCGGCAGCGCCCACTGCAGGAGGGCCACGCAGTCTGCGTCGTTCATCCGCTGGCGCTAGCGGCAGCCGGCGTCCGTCTGCTCGATGAGCTCCGGGATGCCGCATTTCGAGGCGACGAACGACCCGGTCAGCCTCCCGCCGCCGAACAGGATGTCGTAGCTCCCGGTCACCTGCCCGTCGTCTTCCAACCGGATCGTCTCGAGCGTCACCGAGCCCTGGACGGGCACCCGCTCGAGCGCAGTCAGCGTGTTGGCGCAGGCGTCGTCGGTCCGCGTGAGATCGGCGACGACGAGATCGGACGTCGGCAGCCCCGTCATCGGCTGCCAGACCTCATAGCTGCCCGGCTGAAGCTCGCCGCCCGGCGGCTTGGAGAAGACCAGCGTGAGCGAGGTGGCATCCTTGAGCATTGCCCTCGCCTGGACCGCCTCGCAGGCGCCGGCCTTGTCGATGATGGAGACGACCACCGCGTCGCTCTCGGGGACCTCGCCGAACAAGGCGTCCTGGGCCTGGAGCGCCAGCGAATCGGGCTTCTCCTCGACCTCGCCGCCCCTGCCACAGCCGCACGCCAGTACTGCTGCCAGGCTGATGAAGACCACTCGCACGCCGCGCCCCCTTCCTCTCTTCCGCAGGCCCCCGGATCGAGCGAGGGCACCGACGAGAGGAAGGTAGCGACAGACTCGCGGGCACGCCGAGCCGGCAGCTTTAGCCCTGGCGCTGGGGCTCGGTCGGATCGCGAAGGGCGACGAGCTTGCCCGCGCAGGCGACCCGCCTCGCGAGCGCGCGGTGCTCTTCGGTCGCGAGCGCGGCGAGGCTCTCCTTGGGGGCGCGGGCCGGGGCGGCGAAACGCGCGAGGAGCCGCTCGACTCGGCGCGACGAAGCGAGGACGCGCTCGCGGAACGCCGCCGAGCGTTCGGCCTCGCGGGCGATGCCGTCGATGCACGCCTGCTGCCTGTCGGCGCGGTGGCAGACGAGCAGCAAGTCGACCCCCGCGAGCACCGAGCGGACCGCGGCCTCTTCCATCGCGTAGTTGTCGGCTATCGCCCGCATCTCGAGGTCGTCGGAGACACTGACGCCCCGGAAGCCCAGCTCGCCTCGAAGCAAGCCCGTCTGCACGCGCTCGGAGAAGGTGGCCGGCAGGCCGGGCTCGACCGCCTCGAACACGACGTGGGCGGTCATCACCGCCGCGAGCCCCGCCCGGGCCCAGGCGGCGAACGGGACGAGCTCGATCTCCCGCAGTCTCGACCTCTCGTGGAGCAGCCGCGGCAGCGTCAGGTGGCTGTCCTGGCTCGTATCGCCGTGGCCGGGAAAGTGCTTGCCGCACGAGGCCACGCCGACCGATTCGAGGCCCTCGCCCAGGGCGGGGCCGAGCCTCGCGACCTCGAGGGGATCGCCCGACAGCGAGCGATCGCCGATGACCGGATTGGCGGGGTTGGTATCGACGTCGAGCACGGGCGCGAAGTCCATGTCGAAGCCCGCCGCGCGCACCTCGCGTCCGAGCAGCCGGCCGACGTCGCGTGCGAGCGCCTCGTCGCCGCGCTCGCCGATCTCCCGCATCGTGGGGACGGCGGTGAACGGCGCGTCGCGAAGCCGGGCGACCCGGCCACCCTCCTGATCGACCGAGAGCAGGAAACGCCGGCCAGCCGCTCGCTTCAGCGAGGCGCAGAGCCCGGCCACCTGCTCGGGTTCGGCGATGTTGCGGCGAAAGAGAATCGCCCCGCTCACGCCCTGGCCGACGAGATCGAGCGCGGGCTCCGGAGCGGCGAGGCCTTCAAAGCCAATACAGACCAGGGATGCGGCAGCGCGGTGCAGGTCCATCGTGTTCCTCTATCGCGGGTCGGACCGCGGAGCCGGTCGAGGCGCAGCGGCGGTTATCATGAAATCGGAAGAAGCCGCAATCATTCCCGGCGTCGAGCAGGCGCGCGAAAGGAGTCGACGAGCCAGCCGCGCGGCGGGAAGGAGCCTACCTCAGCAATGAATAAGCCGATCGGGCGGGCCGCCGAGCCACCGGTGCAACACGCAGTGGCCAGTGCGAAGACCGGCACTCCGCACGAGCGCTCATGAAAAGACGTCCTCCATTGTCCTTGCCTCGACGAACCGATCGAGCCAGGCCTCGAGCTGACCGAGGGAGGCGCTTCGCACCCGCTTCTCGATGCGCTCGGGCACAGAGCCGAACTTCTGCGACAACAGCAGCAGCAGGATCTTCGCCTCGGTGCCGAGCGTGGTCTCCTTCCAGACCGCCTTCCGGCCCCTCCTCACGCCCTCCTTGATGAACTCCTGCGCCGCCTTGGAGATCACGCCCGCCTCCTCCTCCGGCATCACCACGCGCAAGGCTCTCGGCAAGTCCCTGCGCGACACCGGCACCCACCTGTTGAACGAGCCCGTTGCCGCAAGGCTCCCCCCTCGATTGCGTCGCTGCCTGCCTGGAGAAGGCCGCCGAGCCACCGGTGCAATACGCAGTGGCCAGCACGAAGACCGGCGCTCCGTACAAGCGCTCACGAAAAGACGTCCTCCATGGTCTTCGCCTCGACGAACCGATCGAGCCAGGTCTCGAGCTGACCGAGGGCGGCGACTCGCACCCGCTTCTCGACGCCCTCGGGCACGGGGCCGAACTTCTGTGACAACTGCAGCAGCAGGATCTTCGCCTCGGTGCCGAGCGTGGCCTCCTTCCGGCCCTTCCTCACGCCCCTCCTCTCGCCCTCCTTGATGAACTCCTGGGCCGCCTTGGAGATCACGACCGCCTCCTTGTCCGGCATCGCCACGCGCAAAGCTC
>ENA-UOOR01000229-UOOR01000229.1-fermentation-metagenome-genome-assembly--contig:-NODE-229-length-85169-cov-5.506932_pt1 | contig 85169 bp, 62 predicted proteins | sample MGYA00245780_ERZ724029 | MGnify/ENA primary metagenome ERZ724029 (study PRJEB28704, sample SAMN03018315) | fermentation metagenome | biome: anthropogenic terrestrial biome; feature: soil; material...
TTAAATACTTTAACTAAATAAACTCGCCAACAGTTTCAACTACTGATTCGCATTATTTATAGAATTGTTTCAACATATTATCGTTCCTTTCTTTTATTCAATTGTAACGGTACTTTTCCCTTGATAGTCCCATTCCACCAATTGGCCTTCAAGAATAATATCCTGTTCGGGATCGGGAATAGGCACATACTTCACCTTGATGGTCAGCAGCGTGGTTTTACCCATCTCCAGTTTGGCGCCGCCAGTGCCGTCAGTAACCTCGAATTCATTTATTTTAGCCGTTCTGCTAACTGTATTAAGAGAAGTATCTGTTGTTGCGGCCAACTCCTGGATATCGATAAAAACATAACTTTCGGTATGCGTTCCCGGCAACAAAAAGCAGTTGCTAAAAGTGGATAGATCGGCCGTTATTGGAGTGGCTGAATTCACATGTGTACGTACTGTCACAGCCTCAGCCAATGGATCATTCAATACCCATGATTTAGGTGTTTGAAGCAAATCGAATGATCCTCCTGTTCGGACTGTAGACACTTCCAGTTTCGTTATCCTTATCCGATTAGGATTAGGGTATTTATCAGCGGCCAGCGGCTTCCCATCTTTATCCGCCAGGATTACCCTGATATCCAGTTTTGCCATCGCGTGCTGAAATTCACCAAGGGAAACCGCCTTGTCCGTATTGGCTTTCGCGGTCTCCTTGTTCCAAGGTCCCACGGGTTCAGTATAGATAAAATCGGGGAAAGATGCCGTGGTATTGCTGGTTACCTTTAATGTATTGGTCGCTCCTACCCGCTGCACCCTGGAGTCGCCCTCACTGTGTGGGCCGTAAGCCACGAATGCCAAGTACTCGTTGGGATTGAACGGCCACCATTGAGGTAAAACGAAAGCCACTTGCTTCTCATCCACCTTGAGTGTTGTATTGGTGCCGTTCGCCCGGACATGGTTGAGGTAATAACCAGTCCAATCAATAGCACTAAGTGCGGTTGTTTGATCCGTATTTACCGCCACGACACCTATCGATCTACTATTTATTGTTTCCGCCCGGGTTTGGATACCCTGGGAGGAGGATGCCCCCTGCGGCTGGATATCCATCAATGCCGGGAGGGAAGATGCCGACAGGGTAATCGGCACCTTGTCCCCCGTTTCCGGCGTGACAGAGTCTTTGTCGCAGCCCGTGAACACGAGCAGCGAACAAAGTATCCCTATATATGTGTAATATCTTTTCTTCATTTTGTAGTCCTTTACATATTAGTCAATGGTGATGTCGCCCTTGGCTCCCTCTCCCCATTCCGCAATTTTAGCAGAAAGCTTCAAACCTGTTTTAGCTAAAGTAATATTCAGTACATGATGCTCCCCGGGTTTAAATACGAATGAACCAGTCCACTTAGCATCATACACAATTCCATTCAGGGTTACTTTTACCAGAACAGGATTTGAACTCTTCGTTTGGGGCAGAATCAATGCCTGGTAGCTTAAGGCAGCTCCGGTATTTGCTGTAATACTCGTAGGGGCGAAAGATTGCGAGTTGGTAGTAGAGGTAACACCTCCCGTAGAGATATTCACCGTACCTTCCTGGTCGAAACCTACAAGTTGCACAGTAGTATTTGTGCCGGTTATATCTCCTGGTGCAAATCCGGTACCGGAGATAATATTCACCGTCACTTTGCTCAATACATGATTGAATGTCAGGTCTACATTGGCGTCCCTGTCTTTAATTACACCGTTGTTAGTAACAAGAACATCGTTTTCGCGAATGGGATTGCTCTTACCATTCATATTCCAGTTAAACGTGTTGGCGTCTGACACCACTCCCGGAACCGTATTCGGAGCCGGAAATATGGCAACGATTTTATCGCCGGTGGCAAAATCATCCCTGTACCAGGGCGTTCCGTCTTGAGGGTTCAATACATTTTTAGCACCTTCCGTGCCTACTACATAATTCTTGCTATCGGTTACTGTTGAGCCGGGACCTAAGTCATAAAACCTTATCACATCACCGGCCACAAAATTTTCTACTGTCGGGTCTCTCTGATCAAAAGAGTAAGTAAGTTCCACGGGAGTTTGATCTACCCAGTCTGTTACTTTCACGCTTACCAGCACCTCCGATCCCTTTATGGTTATAAAGAGGTGGGTAATTTCGCCGGCGTTGTATTCCACACCGTGGTCATAGGTTACATTATATATCCGGCTACCTATCTTCACCCTCGCTACCGTTTTTCCTGAGGCGATGGTTTGCTCCTGTAGATAAGTCCGAGTGGAAACATCGTCGTTATTCGGCAAATCCAGACGGATATCGCCGTTGTTGTCTCCCGGCACATAAACACCGTTATTGAGGGCTCCTCCAATGGTATAACCCGGAAGGGTAATTACGGCCGTTTTCAGATGCTCGGCAGTATAGGTATCGGATGGCCGCAAAACGACCCTTACCTGCGATACCGCGTGTTTCATCGCGAAGTCGATTCTCGTACCGGTAGGCCCTGCACCCGCGAGGTTATCTACGGGGGTAGCCACGATATAGTCTTTCGACTGGTTGCCTAATGTCGGGTTCACTGCCTCTCGCTCCATTTGAGCATAAATTTTCCCGGTAGTGGGCAGTTCTTCCCAGAACAATGGATTAGACGGTTGTGAATAAGTCCAGGTACCACTGTTATACTTAAAAGATCCCCGTACCGGTTCGCGTGTACCCGGTGTTACCTCCGTAAAGAGTTTTAGTTCGTCATTGTCGATAATATTCTCATTCGCTTCACTGCCTATTTCCGTTCCAATCCGAACGACCGCCTCGTAGTCATCGCCATTTACCCAATCGACAAGTTTGGCAGTCATCAGCACGCCCGATTTCTGAATGTTTAATCGGATCTCGTGGTGCTTACCAGCCTCGAATTTAAAGGCAGCGGCATCGGACACGTTATACGTATGCCCATTAATATCCACTTTCACCATCGTGCTGTTAGCCGCAATGGTTTGCGGGGGGAAGATTGCTACCCGTTCCGTGGATCCCGAAGCCTCCGGAGTAATATCTCCTCTGCCTGTACCTCCCGTATATGCACCGGTGACATGATCCAATGAACCACTATTCAGATACTGCGGCAAAGTAACCGTAGCACCTTCCAGGTCGGAGGCAGAAAACGTGTTATCGCTACTGCTCAACTTCACGGTCACTTTCGTTCCCGCATGCTTCATATCCAGATGAACTCCTTGATATAAATCAACTCCCGTAGTTTCGCCCACCAGATAATCGTCCATTTGGGTATTATTCAATTTCCCGGCGAAAACCGACGTTGCTCTAAAATCTGCAGGCCCTGTCAAGTTCTCCCAATAAATAGGAGTGGCGATTCCCCACTTCGTGCCATCAAACGTGAATGTTCCTCCTTTAGAAAAGGAATAATCACCGTCTCCGCTATCTTTCACATATAATTTCAACTGATCATCAGTCTTAAATCCTTCATTTTTGCCTTGCGTAGTCACCACATGGATTACGTCGGAATCTCTGGTAGCGCCGTCCGTCCAATCTTTGATACTTGCAGTGATCAAAGCCGGAGTTGTTTTCAATGTGAGGTTGAATGTATATTTAGATCCGCTCTTCAGTTCGAGGTCTTTATCCAATGCCGCAGTATATACTCCGCCGTTTTTAGTAGTTACTTCAAAGGTAACGCCTTCACCGGCTTCGCGGGGAAGCAAAATGGCACGCCCCGTATTATTAGCGCCCAAAGGAATATTGATATCCTGTACATTCTCTTTATTCAACCATGTATCGGTAATCAAATCATAGTTACCTGTGGTTTTCAGCCCTTTAACAGCCAACTTGGCGCCGGTTAAGTCGATAGGACTTCCCGTATCGGTTTTCACATTTACAATAGCCATCGCTAACCGATGGTAAAATACCAAATGAGCTTCTTTTTTGTCCTTGCTGTTCGCTGTAGATTCATCTGCATTTTTATGCACCGCTGTCATCAGGTCCAACCCGGCAATATCCGACTGTCCAGAAACATTCACCGGATAGGTAGGATAAGCGCCCAACCCTTTATAAGGATAATAGGCTTTAAATGTAACATCACTGCCATCGGTAGGATAATACATTTTATTATTCTCAGGATTTGAAGTGAACGATCCGGTGCCTTCCGTTACATAGTCGCGATTTTTGTATTCGTTTACCACAGTCGGTATAGCCGCCGTACTCAGCATGGTGATACCGATATGGTCATTCGCTTCCCATGCAGCATCTGCCGCACGGGTGGTCGATTTGGAGGTCATGGTGCCCATGTTGACTCCCGCCGAGATAATCACGGCATCTTCGTCATTATTTGTCGGCGATTGGAAATCTTCGGAAGTACAGGCCACAGCCAGTACCGTCAAGAGTACGCCGGCCAGTAAATATTTAAATATATATTTCATATCTGATTAAAATTAGATAAGTTGCTCGATATAATTAATGTAAATCAATATTGGTATCCAGTTCTTTGTTCCAATCCACGATAGAGGCTGTAAGAACCACTCCTGTTTTGTTGAGCGTGAGGTTGAGCATATTGTGCGCACCTGCGGCAAACAGTTTATTTACGTCAAGCTTAGCTTGGAAAACAGCACCGTTGAGTGTCACCGATACCATCACGGTGTTGGCCGAGATGGTTTGCGGCATCACAAAGGCTTCGTAGCTCGATACCACCGTTTTACCATCCACTGCATATACTTTATCCAGTTTGAAGGGGCTGAACGCGGGCGTCACATCCACTTTGGGAGTAGCTATTCCGTTGATTACATTTACTGTACCGGAGAGTTTGAAATTATTCATTGCTACAACACTCGGCCTGATTTCATCGGAAGTAAATCCTTCTCCGGCAATAAGATTGATGCTTACTTTACTCAATACGTGCTTGAATTCAAAAGCGACATTTCCGTTAGCCTGGATTTCGCCTAAATTACGGTTCGCCACGGGGGCTGCGATCATAATATCGTCGGCATGCTCGTTGGTTACTCCGGCGCTCTTAACCGTCCAGTCGAATGTTTTTGCTCCGGCGGCAAGTGTCGATGCACTTGACGGATACACACCCGCGATCAGATCCCCGGTCTGAAAGTCATCCCTATACCAGGGAGTACCGGTTGCACTAAGCGTTCCGTGATCAGGCCCGCCTGCATATTTATAGTCATTGGTCACTCCATCGACGGAAGCTCCGTCTGAAGCCAACTTGTAGAACTTGATCAAATCGTTGTTCTCAAATCCCGTAGAAGCTTTATTGCTTACCGAGAAGAACAGCGCTTCAAATTCCAGCGCCTGCAATTCGGTCCATCCCGTTACTTCTACGCTGACGCTTAAGCCGGTCTTTTCCACGGTGATAATGAGATTCGTTACCTTCCCCGCTTCATAGATGATGTCGGCAGGTACGCCGGGAGCCTTTATATCCTCAGGCTTCACCGTGTAGGTACGTCCTTCGATTTCCACCGTTACAAGGCCCTTACCTTGCGCAATAGTTTGCGGTTGCAGATACGATGCGGTATTGTAGGTTACTTCCGCACCGGTTCCTGTTTTCTCAGGTTTGGCAAGCATGATGGAGCCTTTTTCAGTTCCGGGAACATACACTCCTTTATCCAAGCGTCCACCAATGGCATAATTGGGGAGAGATACATTTGCATTCAACAGCTTATTTTCTTCGTACGTTTTGGAACGAAGCAATACGTTGACTTTCGCTACTTGGTGCGACAATTTGAAATTGATGGCCGTATTGTCGGTTCCGCCCTTGTTTACAATGGGCGTCGCTGTAATATAATCGGCCGACTGGTTATTTCCTTCCGCCGTAGTAATGGCCGGACGGGTGATGGATGCATAGATATGGCCCTTATCGGTAATATCTTCCCAATAGAGGGGAGCCGAAGCGCCATTATAGATCCAAGTATCGGTAGCTTTATCATATATAAAGGCTCCGGGTAATGAGGCGCGATTCGTGTCGTCGCCGGTAAAGAGATATAGCGCGTCCTTGTCTTGCAGGTCGCCTTCGTTTTTACCCAAGTCGGCCGATCCTACGCGAACTTCTTTAAATTCTACCGTTTTTTCCTCCCATGGTTTGATGACGGCGCTCATTTCGACTTTCGCCTTGCGCACATCGGCAATCAGCGTATAGGCCGTAGCTCTTTCATAAACGAATCCGGCGGCTTCTTCCGCTTTCACTTCATACGTACGGCCATTGATGGCAATGGTAAGGATGTTCTTTCCGTTCGCGATGGTTTGCGGCGGGAAAACAGCCACATTATTTTCGGGCGTGATATTGCCTCGGGTAGTTCCCGGAACAAATTCTCCTTTATCGTTATAAGAACCGGCGTTGAGATAATCGGGAAGAACCACCGTCGCGTTTTTCAGATCGGTAGCCGTATACGTTCCATCGGAAGATTGCAATTGAATGGTCACCTTCGAGCCGGCGTGTTCCATCTCGAGGTTCACCCCGGTATAAGCTTTTACATCGACATCTTTGGAGATAAGGATATCATCCATTTGAGTACTGTTCAACGCCTTGTCTATTACCGTAGCTCCGCGGAACGCCACCGGGTCGCCGGCAATGCTTTCCCAATATACGGGAGCATCAGGTGTCCATAGGGTTCCATTATAAGTAAACTTATTCAAGAGACTGAAATCGGTTGCGTTACCGTTTTTCAGAAACAAATCCAATACATTGCCGGTAGCAAAGCCTTTGGTTTCTTCCAATCCGGTCACTACACGGATAACGTCATAACGACGCGTGGGGCCTTCAGTCCACGGCTCGATGGTTGCGCTGATTTCGGCAGGAGATTTCAAACGGATATTAAAGGTATGAACATACCCCGCTTTCAATTCAAGGTCGCTGCCCATAGCGGCGGTATATTTACCTCCGTCAGGCGTCGTGATTTCAAAACTCACTCCTGCGCCGGCCGCTCTCGGTAATACAATCGCTTCGCTTTTCGCGCTGCTCACGGGAATACTTACATCCGCCCCTGAAGCATCGTTGACTTTTAATTCTTCGTACAACAAGTTATAGGTTGCGTCGGTCTTCAATCCTTTCATCACCAATTTAGCTCCGTTGAGAATCGACTCTCGCGGGCCATCGGCAGACAGATTAACGACCACCTTGGCAAGGCGATGGTGGAAATGTAGTTTCACATTCGGATCTTTTGTGGAAGTTCCCGAAAGATGTTCTGCCGTCATCAGGTCGATATCCGCTAAGGCCGTTTGATCTTTGGTGGATACAGGAATCACTAATTCCGGGGACAAATCCTTTTTATAAGGATAGTACGACCGGAATGTCACTTCCTCATCATTTGTCGGGAAATAAATGATATGCCCGGCATCGATAGGGGAAAACTGTCCGTCACCGGAAGTCGTGTACCCATAATTACGATACGGATCGATGACACCCGATGTTTTAGGATTAATCATGGCTACCCCAATGGCGTCATTCTCATTCCAAATAGCGTTCGTGGCTCTGGTTTGCTGTACATCGGCGGAAATACGCGCAGCAACTTTGCCGTCGTCCGTTCCCGAATGTATTTCATCATTCGTACAACCGATAGCCGCTAGAGCTATCAGGGTACTAAAAAAGATAAATTTGAAAAAAGATGTTTTCATATAATATATATTATTGTTTTCTATTTACTCATTGAATAGGTGTTGCATCGATCCACTCTTCCGGACCGGCAGCCCAATCTTGGATGGTGGCAGAGAAATCAGCTCCTGCCGAAAGGGTTATCCTGATCACCCAAGGTTTTAAAATATCTTTGGTATGGAAACCACTCAAGTCGGAGGTTATATCGAAATTCAGCACTCTGTTATTTTCTTCACCGCCCTGATAGTGAACCGTCAGCGCCAAATTTTGCTTCACGTTAGCATCCAATCCCAACAACCGGCGTGCACCGGTATAGTATCCGTCGGTATCTTTTTCTCCTAACGTATAAGTTACATAGCCACGCTTCAATGCCGCATATCGGTCTTGCGGGCCACCTTCCACGAATGCATCCTTGAGGTCGCGCGAAAGGGTGATGCCGTCTACGGTAGCGGTAATAGCGCTAACCAAAGCGGCATTATTACCTGCCGTTTTCACTTTGATGACCAATGGGCGGGTTTGCACATACGTAGGCAGGTCGTAGTTGATGATGCCCCAGTCGACCAATCCTCCCTCGACATTAAAATCGATGTATCCGCCGACAAAATCGCTTGGATCGTTAATCAGACCCGTCTCATCGGATGTCAACGTAACCACCGTTCCGCTCAATCCGACATTTTCATTCTCCCCTTTCAGGGAAACAGCTTGATAATCTCCTTTGGTTAATTCCAACATCTTGTCGGGCCCAACTTCGGTTTTACGCCACAATTTATCCGGATATAAAATAGAAGTATTCGCATTCGTCAAGACTTCCCTGCTTCCTTGTTTTAATTCTTCAGGAACCAAAGGTGTAATGGTGTACAGTCCCGGGCAGTTTTCCGCATCATAGTCCGACTTTATACAAGATGATGTAAAAAGTAAAAGCAGAACCACACATGTTATTTTACAGATATTTTTCATCATTGCTTTTCTTTCAAAATATTGATGTATTTCATATTGTTTTTCGCTTCCGGGGTCGACATATCTGCTTTCTCCATATATTTCTCGGCAGCTTCTATATTTCCACGTTCCAACGAAGCAGCGGCGGCATTTAAATTAGCCTCGGGGCTGTCCGGATATACAAGGACAGCGGTTTCAATCAATTGATAATATTCCTCAGAACCCTTGCCTGCTAATAATGCAGCATCATACATCTCTCGAAGGCTTAACTGTGAAGGATTATCCTTGACCACCTTACGAGCCTCTTCGGGTGTATAATAAGGCAAATGATATTCAATTTCATAATCGGTATGTCGCAGTATCGGCAACCAATGGGTTTTTATATACTGATAGGCCTCGGTCAAACGTTTCAGTTCGGCTTCCTTTGCATCCGGATCGATATCTTTTCTGGCTATCTCAAGAATACGTTCGCGGTCTTTTATTTGTGAAATCTCCGCTAATTTTATGAATCCATCCCAATCTTCAGGAGTAGAATTTGTTTCGATAATCGACTTGGAAATTCCGAATTTACGGATAATATAATCCTTCAAAGCTTGTGTACGCCCTTGCGCAAGGAAAGCATTATGTTTATAGGTTCCCTCGGGTGACGCGTATCCATGCAGTGCTATAGACTGTATTTCGCTGATTTCAAATCCTCTTAACGTACTGTCTATTTTAGCAAGTTCGATGGCATTTCTATGAAAATCAGGATAAATAACCGTTTCGTTCAACGGAAAATCGATATAAGCTTGTCCCTTGAGAACACGCCGCTTTATGACTTCCGGTTTTGGAGCCAGGTAAAGGATGCTGGGAAGCTTGTCGGGCAATTCTATACCGGTCAATGGCATATATGTAATTTCTTGAGAATGGTTGCCACATCCGCAAATATCCTTTTGGAGTATAACGTCTGCTCCATCCATCCAAGCTTGTGAGGATATGGAAGCTGCATAATGAATTACTTGCTCCTTATTGTTGGTATGACGATACACTCTGTCTTCGTCCGGAGGTATCAGTCCGTTACGTTTTGATACAATATATCTCTTCCGCCCATAAACAGTTACGGGAGCAAGCAATACTTCGTTATTCCCTTTTCGTATAATCGGCGTAAAGGTTATAGCCCGGTTTGACTCAAGCTTCATATCTTCCGGCAAAATTAAATTCATTTCGACATGCAAAGCATCATCTTTGGATACTTGCATCGATACATTTTCTGCACGAACATCTTTATCGGAGATGGTTTGTCCTTGTAAATAGCTTGCAAATAACAAGAAAAAACCCACTATAAATATATTTTTCATCAATTCTAATTTTTAAAATATATACACAAGACTTACCGCTGCTTTTGTAGGACCAAAATAGTGTTTGTCCTTATCTTTCTCGAGGCGCTTACCACAGCTACCACATTGGTACTTGTCATAATTAAGGTAAGCATACCCGGCCCCGATATTCGCTTCCAAATTCCAATGACGCCCCAACACCCATTGGTATCCATACGAAACTCCGCCACCAATGAAATTCCCTTCATAACGGTGGTTCCGCAATCCTTGATACAAATCAAACGGCAATTTTATCCCTGAAAGATTAAAAATGCCGCCATGCAAATGGACTCCTAAAAAAGAACCAGCAAACTTCTCACAAAACCAAAATCGATATTCCGGTTGTATATACAAGTGCTTTAAAAGTTTGTTTCCTCCCAGCTCCCACGGGTTGTAACTGACATAGAAATCCAGCGTATTCTTGGGAGCGGTTCCGATTTCCAACGCCAAATTCATCGAAGTGGTGGCATCGGCTATTACATTTGTTTTAAGTCCGACCATTTGAGCCGAAGCGCTACTAATACACAGCAGCGCAAACACCATAATTAGTATTTTTGATTTACTCATGTTTATCTGTAAATAAAATTATCTTTGTTCTATCTAAATATTTCAAATTCTGCCAATTGGATGATATAAAAAACCTTTAACACCTTATTCGAGTTCCGCTAAAGCACTTTAATTATCTTCTTATCATATCGGACATACCATAAGAATTAAAAGAAAAGAAACAGTTGTAAAGCTTAAAAAGCTAAGAATCTGTTTAATTTTGGTTTGCGATTCGTGAGAAATATAAATAGCTTTTTTAATTCTTTTTAATTCATTGAACTATATATAAAATCCGACAAAAATACACCCTACAACCTGGACACCCAAAAAAATACAGGACACTTTTATACTAAAAACGGACACATATAAACCATTTATAGGACATTTTTATACTAAAGACAGACATATATGGGTCATTTAAACGAAGATGAAATGGTTTTAATTTATAAAATAGATTATTCAAACCAATCTTTCATTATTTATTTTGAAGATCTTCTTTCAGCTCCTTAACGCTTTTACCGAAATATTTAAGACAATACCCGTTTAAATGAGCATACGAAGAAAATCCGAGTTTGCCGAGAAGCTCTTTAAAATTATCCGTCTTCCAGAGCTCTATCTTTACTATTTGTTTTTTCTGCTCCAAAAGCCACTGCTTGGGTGTCGTATCGAAATGATTCTTGAACTTACGCGTCAATGTTTTTGTCGACATACAACAGGCCGCCGCTAATTCATTCACTGTCGAAACCTTGCCGGCTTTCTCTTTCACCATTGTTTCGAACGAAGTATCGTCATTCAATAACGGATAGAAAAACATCGCGTTTTGCTTTTTAGTATAAAATCCCCGCATGAGGAAAAACCACTCGCTCTGTTTTATATCATACAGATGACGGCAAAACATCTTATTATTCAAATACTCGTGCACGGATGACGCAAAGTCGACCAAAAGCTTATTCATCGGCAAAACCCGCAAAGCGACATCCCTCTCGGGTAAGTACTTCTTCAATGCAATCATTTCAAACTTATCACACAATATTTGCGGTTTATCGAATATGAGCCGTATAAAATAACTATCGCTATTGGCCCGCATCCCAATATTGATATTTTTCCCTAACGAATACAGATTGTCTTTTTTCAGAATTAAACGAGAGTCTTCCCCCCAAAACTCTATCTCTCCTTTTAGCATAAAGATAAAGCAAAAAGCTTCTTCTACGTTCATATCGAGCATCGTACCTGAATCAACGGCATATTCCGAAAACATACCTCGATAATTCGATTGATAATTCGGACACTCAATGTGCTCATTCAAATAATACAATCTACTCATTATTTTTGTCGCTTTTCTTTATTATCCAAAGACAAAAGTACTGTTAATATCCTTTCAGATTTTCACCTCTTATACTTTGGGGAATTTTTCCTCATCCTTTATTTCTTACACATTCTATTTGATACGAAGACTGAAAACTCAGCGTTCCGGAAGAGCCATGTAGCTCGTTGAGACTTTTTCACAATTAATCTTTTTGTCAAGAAATTTTGAACAAGATCGTGTTTTTTCATAATAGAAGCCCAATACAGGCATACTACATTCATACTACATCTCCTTCTTAAAGGATCGAAGGAAATCCACAACAGCTCTTTATTTAGCTGATAAATAGATAACAAATAGATTTTTCACAAAAACAAATCCAAACATTCGGGAGCAGGGTTAAAGGCAAAAAAATATTTATTCCGGACAAACAACAAAAAACAAACAGGGAATTATCAACGCGTAATCGTGAAATACTATTAAAATAAACTTGTATAAATAAAACAATAGTCTTATTTTTGTGGCCTATGGGTGTGTTTTGGAATAACCCCGTACATTCAATCTTATTATTTTGTACACTCTATTCCTGAACAGACCCTATGAAAATTGTCTTTATATCTTTTCCGTATGAAAAAATATGTTTTAAGTTTCTACGTTTTATTGTGTTTATTTCCGAATGTAAGACCTCAATCCCCCTTGTCAATCAAAGAACAAGCGGTGGATAGTTTATTGACCAAAGTCTCAAAAGAAATAAGGAGTGTATCACCGGAGCAAGGACTTGAATTCGCCGTGAAAGCTTTATCTCAAAGCCGGGAAAGCAATTATTCAAAAGGAAAAGCGATGTCTTGTTTTTATATCGGACAATTACTTTTTTACTTCGGGGATTACAATAAATCACTGCAATATCTTTCGCTTTCGGAACAGGAAGAATACACTTCCGGAAATTACATCTTGTTATCGGAGATTAGCAGGATAAAGGGACAGTTGTATTCTTATTTAAAATTAAAAGAGGCATCCTTTTCTGAGTTAAAAAAAGCATACGGTTACGCTCTTCAAATCCGGGAGAAGAAAGAGAGAGAGCGTTTCACCAGTTTAGCATACGAAAATCTCGCAATTGCTTTTAATATAAGAGGCGATCAGGATTCTTCATTTTTTTATCTAATGGAAAATAAAAAATTATTGGCGCGAACGGACGAGAACAAAACGTTCAACAATGCTATTAATCTTTACACCCTCTTCGGAGAGTATTTTGGAAACAAGCAACAATATGATTCCGCCACGTATTATTTTAATAACGCGCTTGCGCTCATCTCTAAACACGACTATCCTTATACCTCGTGGCTATACGGTCATTGGGGAGATTTGTATAGTCAAAAGAACGAATCTGATTCCGCTCTGTTTTATTACCGTAAAGCGTTACAAAACTTAAAGGAGACAAATCTGAAAAATGAATTTCCCAATATCTATCAAAAAATATCGGAGATCTATTCACTGAAAGGCATAGAAGATTCAGCAACGCTTTATAACGAAAAATACTTATTAATCAGTTCTGAACTTAGAGATGCGAGGGACAAAGCGACTGAGCAGGCGTTACAAATTTTATTGAAAGAAGAACGACACTATGCCCAAATAGAGCAGCAAAGAATTTTAACGATAATAGGGGTAATCTTAGTTTTCATCTCTATCTTGATTCTTCTTTATGGGCGGCATTGGAACAAAAAGAAAAAAAAGATACTGGAAGAAAAAGAAAAAGAAGTGACCGACTTACAGAGTAAATTGAATGAATCACTGGAAAGGGTTCTTACATTAGCACAGAAAAATGACCCGGCCTTTCTCCCATTATTCAGGAAGGTATATCCCCAATTTAGTCAAAATATTTTTCAAAAGTACTCCGACCTAACTCCTTCCGAGTTTCAATTATGCGCGTTGATATTTTTGGATTTCACGTCCAAAGAAATCGCTCAATATACTTTTGTCACCCATCGTTCGGTACAAACAAGCAAAAGTCGATTGAGAAAAAAATTTGAGATTGATGGTCAGACAGACCTGTACCAATATATAAAGTCGTTTGGATAAAAATTGAAAAATAATGAAAGATATAAACAGCCCTATTATTCGGGTATTGACCATCGTGATCTTCGGATTATTCATCTTCACTCCTTACGGCAAGGCCGACATAATCGGCAATCGGAAGGATCGAGCTACGGCATTGACTCAAAAAGCATCGATAGCGGATAAAATAGTCTTTACTCAACAAGACAAAAAGATTTTCGCCTCTTACTTGGCATTCATAAATAACGTTCAATCGTTATCGATAAACAATATATTGGAAAAAACAGCCTTGTTTTTCCTGAACACGCCATATACAGGCCAAACCCTCGAACTCAATAAAGAAGAAACGCTGACTGTCAACTTGCGCGAGTTCGATTGCATGACGTATGTGGAAACGGTGGTCGCTTTATCAGAAACCGCCCTATCACCGAATCCGTCGTTCGAAACGTTTACCGACAAGCTGCGAAACATCCGGTACCGAAACGGCAATATACAGAACTATGCTTCCCGAATTCATTACACTTCCGACTGGATGTATGAAAACGAACGAAAGGGGGTTCTTGAAAACATCTCCCAATCCTTAGGCGGAATACGGGAAACAAAGAAGATCGATTTCATGTCTTCTCATCGACAAGCTTATCGCCAATTAAAAGACGACGGGACGATGTGGATGGCGATTCGTTCGATAGAGGAGACGATGAACCGAAGAGGGGGATTTTATTATCTTCCCAAAGAGACCATTCTTTCCGCGGCCGCCCGTATTCCGCATATGGCGGTGATTGCATTCACAACGACTATAGGAGGATTAGATACAACCCATATGGGGTTCGCTTTCCGGAAAGACGGAAAACTCAGTTTTATCCACGCTTCCTCGTCGGGAGGTAAAATAATGATTCAACCCGGAACACTCTACGAGTATTGTGATTCACAAAAATCCTGCACGGGAATTATCGTAGCGGAAATAAAATAGGCCGGAGGCTAAGCTTCTTCTATGCCTGCCAGTTCGGGGTCGATCATAATACGTCCGCAATATTCGCACACGATAATTTTCTTTCCTAACTTGATATCCATTTGTTTCTGAGGCGGAATTTTGTTAAAGCATCCACCGCAGGCTCCGCGTTGAATAGGAACCACGCCCAACCCGTTACGCGCGTTTTTACGGATACGTTTAAAAGCGGCCAACAAACGCGGCTCGATGCCGGATTCCATTTTCTTCGACTTTTCACGAAGTTTCTCTTCCTGCGCTTTCGTTTCAGAAACAATATCGTCCAACTCTTGCTTTTTTTGCTCCAAATCGAGTGTCTTTTCTTTCAGGTTTTCGTTGGCGCTATCCATCTGTTCCTGAATAGTCTTTATCTCTTCGGAATATTCACGAATATGCTTCTCCGCCAGTTCTATTTCAAGCGTTTCAAACTCAATCTCTTTCGATAGATGGTCATATTCTTTACTATTCCGTACGTTATTCAGTTGGGAATTGTATTTTTCTATTTTGACCTTCGTGGTTTCAATTTTCGCTTTTTGCTGTTTGGTGGCATCATTCAGCTCCTTCATTTCGAGCTGAAGGTTGTTGATACGCGTACCCAATCCGGCTATTTCGTCATCCAAGTCCGATACCTCCAAAGGCAATTCCCCACGAAGTGTTTTTATCCTATCGATCTCAGACAAATAGGTTTGTAGTTTATATAACGATTTCAGCTTATCTTCCACCGAAATCTCTTGAGCTGCTTTTTTCTTTGCCATATACTATTTCTTTTATTAAAATTGATACTCCTATCGAGAGGGCGGCTGTCAAAAACACGTCATTCCGCACTTGATGCGGAATCCCCACATTCTTTTATCCGGAGATTGCGGGTCAAGCCCGCAATGATGAACCCTCTTTTCACTTTTGATACACCCTCGCTCACATCGCCTGCTCTTTAACAAAAATGTAGTAATGATGCGATACGGCGATCGTTTCATTACTACATTATTTGTGAGAGCGGGAACTAGTCAGACCGCTTTACGTCACAAATACTTAACGGGATTCGAATCGAATGCCGATTTATGAAGTGCAAAGGTAGGATATTTTTTCGAAATAACATCGAAAAATATTTCTTTTGTGCAGATCTCCGACTCGTAATGCCCTACGACGGCAAGTAATATCCGGCCTTCCACATCATAAAAGTCGTTGTATTTGGCTTCTCCGGTAATAAATACATCGGCGCCGTATGCAATGGCTTCCGGAATAAGAAATGCACCGCTTCCTCCGCAGAGCGCCACATCGCGTATCTCCCGGTTCCTCATTTTAGTATGGCGGATGGCAGGTAAGTTGAGAACATCCTGAAGGAAATACAAAAACTCCTGTTCGGGCATCGGTTCGGGCAATACTCCGACAGCGCCGCTACCGGCCTGTTTCCATTCATTCTCCAACGGGTAGAAATCGTACGCAGGCTCTTCATAGGGATGTACGGCAATCAATGCACGCAAAACCTCCTCTTTACGAAATGCAGGCAAGACGGTCTCGATGCGTATCTCTTTTTCATAATGCAGTTCCCCTATTTCCCCGACAAAAGGATTGGTACTTTCGCCGGCACGGAATGTCCCTTCGCCGGTAAGATTGTAACTGCACGAATCGTAATTGCCGATATTGCCCGCTCCGGCATTGAAGAGCGCCGTCCGGACATATTCGGCATGCGTATCGGGCACAAACGTAACCAACTTCAACAATGCCTTTTTCTGCGGACTAAGAATGCGTATCTGTTGCAGTCCGAGCATTTCCGCCAACCGGAAATTCACTCCGCCGGTAGCGTTATCGAGGTTGGTATGAGCGGCATACACCGTAATATCGTTTTTAACAGCCTTGATCAGGCAACGTTCGATATACGTGCGGCCCGTCAGCGATTTAAACGGCCGGAACGCCAACGGATGATGCGAAATGATTAAATTGCATCCCAACGATATCGCTTCGTCCATCACATTTTCCGTAACGTCGATGCAAAGCAACGCTCCCGTGGCCTCGCGGTTGACATCGCCTACCTGCAACCCGCTGTTGTCGAAATCTTCCTGCAACGCGAGCGGAGCCAATTGTTCAATTGCTTGAATGATATCTTTTATGCGCATACGCTTATTCTTAAAATGAAACTATTTTGCAAAGTGCGGTTTCGCAAATACATCATGCTTGATCGGGAAAATCTTCTGCATGGTATCGGCGAAGATGGCTCCCATACGGCGTTGGATATAGGCATCGGTACCATTTTCGGGATGCCATCCGTACGTTACGCCTTCGATGGTTTGTTTATCGCCGGTAAAGAGCAAGCTCACCTGTTCGCCCGTGACCGGATGCACGGTATTTTTCGAGAAGCCGATAAACTGATCGAATTCCACCACGGGAAAGCCCCATTTTGCAGCTAACTTCCGGACGGAAGTATTGAAAGTCACACGTGCATCGTGCCAATCAGTACAAAGCACGACGACCGCCGGCTTACCGTATTTCGTATTGTAATATTTCGAGCCTTCGTCGAATTTCAGATTATAGCATTCCGCCATGTAGCGTTTGATCACATAGTCGTACGCTGCGGCATAGTTACTGCGGTCGAACGGCGTTTGATAATCGGTATATTTATCGCTCAACTGCGATTCATCAAACACATCTTTGTCATGTACCTGCATGATAACCAGCGCATCGATTTCTTCCAGCTCCGCCTTTGTATAAAGCGTACCTTTAACCATCCGGTTAGCGGCATCGGCAATCGCTTCGCCTCCGATAGCCCTATTGACGGGTTTCGCCCCCAGAATATCGCAGCCCACCTCAAACCAACCATTGTTTGGGGAAGCAAAGGACGCTCCGGTAAGTAAAAAAGTATACGACTCGTTACTTGCTTTGTGCTGAGCGGACACGATAGCCGGAAAGATAAGCAAGACCAATAAAAAAAGAGGTATTCGTTTCATTTTGTTATTTATTTTATTTATGATTCGTAAGTTATTTCGTCTGAAAGTTTGCAGTTTACAGTCACTTCTAACTCCTAACCTCCTAACTGTCCTTAGTTCTTAATTTGTAATTTGTAATTTCTAATTTGTAATTCGTAATTTCTAATTTGTAATTCGTAATTTGTAATTTGTAATTTGTAATTCGTAATTCGTAATTTGTAATCTATAGCTCCTTAAAGTCCCTTGCGAAACTTGAGTCAATTATATTTTTATCCGCACTTCGATGCGCCGCAATTACGGCACTTCAAGCAACCCTCTTCATACACCAGCGCTTCCTGGCCGCACACAGGACACTTTTGCCCTTTCGCTTCGGTATCATTGGGAAGGTATTTTTTGAGAGCGCGTTCCACACCATTCTTCCAGGTATTGATGGTTTCGTTGTCGAGTTCCAGTCCCGATACCAGTTTGATGACCTGATCAATCGGCATTCCATATCGCAGCACTCCCGAAATAAGTTTGGCGTAATTCCAGTACTCCGGATTAAACTTGCTATCGAGCCCTTCAATGGTTATCTTATAGCCCCGGCGGTTTTTAAACTGAAAGTCATAATGCTTATGTCCGTCTTTATCATAAGCTTTGATAATCTTACCGGTCGAAATATTCTTAGGAATCATAATGCCGTCATCCTCATCATTGATACCGGTAAAGATTTCATACGGGCGTCCGTTCAGCAAGCCGATAAAAGCGATCCATTTCTCTTTATTATTTTGGAACTTAATCACATCGGCTTTCAATTCCGCCGGGCGCGAAGAGACTATCGGAGGCCTTTCAAAACAGTCATCGTCTTTCTTATCCTCCTTTTTATCGTTGGAAATAAGTACTCCGGCACGCGATCCGTCGCGATAAACCGTACAACCTTTGCACCCGGAGCGCCAGGCTTCCATATATAATTCGCCGACAAGCTCCTCCGTGACATCATGGGGTAAATTAATGGTCACACTGATCGAGTGGTCAACCCATTTCTGAACACGCCCCTGCATGCGTACCTTTTGCAGCCAATCGACATCGTTCGAAGTCGCTTTATAATAAGGAGATTTCGCCACCAACTCATCCAACTCCTCATTCGAATAAATTTTTGTAGTGGAATATCCGCTAGCTTCCATCCAAGTAACGAATTTGTGATGAAACACCACATATTCCTCCCACGAATCACCGTTTTCATCGACAAAATCAATGCGTGCGTCTTTATCACTCGGATTGACTTTACGGCGGCGTTTATATACCGGCATAAACACCGGTTCAATACCCGAAGTGGTTTGCGACATCAGGCTGGTCGTTCCGGTGGGAGCGATGGTCAGACAGGCGATATTGCGCCTTCCGTATTTCACCATATCTTTATAAAGCTGCTCATCAGCCTCTTTCAACCGGTTGATAAAAGGATTATTCTTCTCCCTTTCGGCATCGTATATTTCAAAAGCGCCGCGCTCTTTGGCAAGGATAGTCGACGAAGCATAAGCATTCAGCGCGACCGCCTTATGCACTTTTTCGGAAAAATCGCTTCCTTCTTCCGAGCCGTAACGAATTCCCAACGCCGCCAACATATCGCCTTCGGCCGTTATTCCGACACCCGTCCGGCGTCCTTGTAAGGTTTTCTTCCGGATCTTTTCCCACAAATGGCGCTCAGACGATTTCACCTCTTCCGATTCGGGATCGCTATTGATCTTATCCAGTATTTTATTGATTTTCTCCGATTCCAAATCGATGATATCATCCATGATCCGTTGCGCTAAACGGACATGCTTGGCAAATAAGTCGAAATCGAAATACGCCTCTTTCTTAAACGGATTTACGACATAGGAATACAAATTGATGGCCAACAGACGGCAACTGTCGTAAGGACACAAAGGTATTTCGCCGCAGGGATTTGTCGATACCGTTTTAAAACCCAGGTCGGCATAACAGTCGGGAACAGACTCGCGAATGATTGTATCCCAAAAGAGCACGCCCGGCTCTGCCGACTGCCAGGCATTATGAACAATTTTGCGCCACAACGCTCCGGCATCGATATTTTTGGAATATTTCGGGTCATTGGAATCGATCGGATATTTTTGTTCATACACGTTACCGTCTTGTACAGCCTGCATGAATTCATCATCGATTTTCACCGAGATATTGGCTCCGGTAACCTTTCCCTGTTCCAGTTTTGCATCGATAAAATCTTCCGAATCGGGATGTTTGATGGAAACACTTAGCATGAGCGCTCCCCGACGGCCGTCTTGCGCCACTTCGCGCGTAGAATTGGAATACCGCTCCATAAACGGCACCAATCCGGTGGAAGTGAGCGCCGAGTTTTTTACCGGCGACCCTTTCGGGCGGATATGCGACAAGTCGTGCCCTACCCCGCCGCGGCGTTTCATCAGTTGCACTTGCTCCTCATCGATACGGATAATCGCGCCGTAAGAGTCGGCATTACCATCCATCCCGATAACGAAACAATTGGACAACGAAGCCACCTGAAATTCATTTCCGATGCCGGTCATGGGGCTTCCCTGCGGAATAATATACTTAAACTGATCGAAAAGGTCGAAAAGTTGTTTCTCGCTCAAAGGATTGGCGTAATTCTGCTCAATCCTGGCAATTTCTTTAGCCAACCGCCAATGCATATCCTCCGGCGTTTTTTCATAAATCACGCCTTGGCTATCTTTCAAGGCATACTTGCTGACCCACACTTTGGCCGCAAGCTCATCGCCCTTAAAGTATTTCAATGAAGCTTCATAAGCTTCATCGAACGTGTACATGTATGTTCCTTTTTTCATCCTTCCGTTTTGATTAATAATTGATGAATATATTATTATTTAATTGACTCAGGCATTGTCAAAAAATACCTTATTATACTTTTTCCGACCGAACAATTTTTATTTTTCCAATAAAGATTGTTTGGGAGTACAATATTAGGAAAAGTTTTCCTCAATTCAACAATAAGTTCAGAACATTTTATCAAACTGTGGAAAAGTTTTCCACACATCCATCGTAATAGAATGATTATAAGGGAACAATAAATATGATAGATAAAAAGAATTTGCCAAATCGAAAATTTATCACTATAAATCAAGGAGTAAAAATATCCAAATCAACTAGCTCACAGCCAACTTCCACACAAAAAAATCACCCGGCAAGAAACACTTACCGAGCGATCTTTTGTCCCTTTGTCCCTCCGTCTCTCTGTCTCTTTCTCCCTCCGTCTCTTTCTCCCTCCGTCTCTTTGTCTCTTTGTCCCTCTATCTCCCTGTCACTTTTTGACTGTTCCCATAAACAGAACAGCGCCCGTGGAATTTTCACGGATAACATACAGGAAAGGTTTGTCGGCATTGAAGACAACTTTCTGTACAGGAGGAGCGGCAGCCAATTCCATGCCCACAACAGTCACCGCCGCAGCTTCCGTGCCTTCTTCATCTGTACCGATATAGGTATCTTGTTTTACAAAAGAAATATTAGCATCCTGATCCGACATGCGGCTGAAATCGGCAGCATTGCTAAAAGCGATTCCCAGGCCCATTTTATCTATCAAGATATCATTTAACCGTTTGCTGTACTCGGTTTTAAACTTGGGAAGCGATAGCTCGACTTCGGCATTGTGTAAACCGGACGTAAAGTGAGCCCAATAGCCCTCCTCCTGCAATACGGTTACCACATCCTGCAACTGCTTTCCTTCCTGTGGAAGCAGTACCAACATACTGAACGCCTGGTTCCCATAAGGAAGCTGAACCGCCTGCACCGTTTCGTCGGCCGTGTAATTGAATTCGGCAGTCTGATGCATCATATCCACCTCTTTCCCCGTACCGTCTTCCTGCGTAAAAAGTTTTTTAGAGGTATTTTTCGCATCGAACTTCGATATCCAAATCCCTTTAAAATAGATGGCATTGAGCAGATACATCAAATCCTCACGCTGGGTTTTGTCCAAAACCGATTGAATCAGTCTGTTCGTGTTATCCGACGCCCATCGATTGATACGATCTTTGGTTTTGACATCGCTAAAATCCACCGCCTGCACTTCGGCATCGTAATACTTCTTGTTTACATCGATAAACGCGGATTTAATCGACACAAACTGATTCGTCCAAATCGAATTGGCGATCGAAAGTTTGGTGGACGGATCGGTCTTCAGTAACGCATCCTTCATCTTTTGGTAATACGCATTCAGTTCCTCGTCGGAATAAGCGTCCATTTTGAGCGTTTCCTGCATGGCCTTTTTCGTTTCACCGTCGGCGCCATTCCAGGTCATCGCCAACGCCATACTCAAACTGAAAGGCGAAACCATAAAATTCGCATCTTTATCGGCCCGTTCTTCGTCGAACACATGGGCAAAGAACTCAAAAGCGAACTGTTGGTCCGACTGCACCATTTCTTTTTCCGCCCCCCTCAACTCTATTTGAATAGGAGCCGGTAAATCCGCTTCCCTTTCATTCCCGGTATTCTTATCGCAGGAGGCAGCCATGGTGATAAGCGGAAACATCATCAGTAATAATTTCGATTGAATTTTCATCGGTCTTTTCTTTTTATAATTTTATCAGCGACTCTATCCTATTGATGAAACTGCTTGTTAAAAAGTTGCATGAAAGATAAAAAATAGTGGAAAGATTGTACGCTCCATCGGGGATACGGCCCCAAACGGCGGCCCCGGTTATCGGTACGGCGGCCAAAGTCTCTCCTACGGCGCCTAAAGTGACACGTACGGCGACAAAAGACCTTCATACAGCGGACAAAATCGCCAATACAGCGGCTAAAGCCGTGTGTACAGTGACAAAAGTTCCACATACAGCGACCGAAGACACACGTGCAGCGACCAAAGTCGCTTGTACGGCGGGCAAAGTCGTTTCGACCTGCCAATATGTCACACTCGCATCGGTGAAAGTCGTTCTGCATCCGTCCGAAGTCGTTCCTCCAATCCGGAAAGTCCTTCTTCCTGTTTCCGAAATCGACCTTGCAACGGCCCAACTCAATCTCGCATCGACCAAACTCAGTCTAACGACGACCAAACTCAGTCTGACAGTATCCTAAATCGATCTGACAAGGGACAAATGAACTATCTCCAAAATTAGACAACAAACTTTTTGGGGCACTGCACTGTTATCCTCTTCCTTTAATAATATCTCTCTGGAAAAACACTATCAAGCCCTACGAATAGCACACCGTTCGACTCAGAAAACCAAATTTTATTTTCTCTCGACAACCATCCGAGAGACAAATAAATCCACGAATCCTTATAACTTGTTTGTTCCCCTATCTGACGAATAGCCATCGGCCCCTTTGAATCAAGCAATTGCCATATCACACCGGCGCACCTACCTATATCATCTGCGTTCATCTATTTATTATTTTTATTAACCTTGAGTTTTTCTATAACTAACGATTGCCAGAAAATTGAATACGACTATAAATCCGAAAATACGATATAATTGGGGCAATATATCATGAATTCCGCTCCCTTTCATATAGACTAATCGCACAATTTCCACAAAATAACGCACGGGATTAAAAATAGTTACTCGTTGCGCCCATTCGGGCATGCTGCTGATCGGAGTAAATAATCCGCTAAGCAAAATGAAGATAATCAGGAAAAAAATCAACACCAGCATCGCCTGCTGTTGGGTTTGTGCAAAATTCGAAATCATAAGCCCGAATCCGGTAAAAGCCAAGAGATAAAAAAAAGCAAAAAGATAAATATTCAAAATATTCCCGACAGGAAAAAGTCCATAAATCAGCCATCCGATAAAAATACCGATGGTGAGATTTATCAATCCTAACAGCCAAAAAGGGATGAGTTTACCCAAAATAAACATCGATTTGGAAACCGGAGTTACATTCATTTGTTCAATCGTTCCGATTTCTTTTTCTCTTACGATATTCAATGCTGATAACATTCCCCCCATCATTGTCACCAAGATGACGAGAATGCCGGGAACCATATAATTTTGGTAGCGCATCGCGTCGTTATATCGATAGTGTGGTTTAATATTGATGAAAGCTCCCGTTCGATTGCCGGCTTCAACCTCTATTTGTGTGTTATAGGCAAGGATAATTTGAGATAGGTACGACATTCCCAGCCCCGCTTTCTGCCCATCTACGGCATCGATCACCAACATCATTTTCAATGGTTGCCGATTGACATAGTCCTTTTCGAAAGCCGGAGGAATGATTAAAATCAGGTTAGCGTGTCCGGTTTCTATCCGGCGCAAAGCGTGATCATAATCCGGCTCATGGCTTGTCAGCTTAAAATAACCCGAAGATAAAATTTTTTCGATCAAACGCCTGGAGTAAGAACTGTGGTCGCCGTCAACGATACACAAAGAAATATTTTTCTGCTCGAAAGTAGCCGCCCAAGGAAGAACGGCCAATTCAAAAACAGGGATAAGAACGATAATAGCCAACAAAAACCGGTTTCGCAAGATTTGCAAAAACTCTTTTTTAAGCAGGAATTTCAGCGCTTTCATAATCTGTTTTTGAATTTTTTGATGCTGACAAAAAACAACAAAAAGCACATAGATAGAAGAATGAAGAAATCCAATACAATCGCCTTAAACCCTAATCCTTTGATCATGATATCCCGCAACCCGTCGATATACCAACGTGCAGGTACAATATAAGAAAAGGCTTGCAAAGGAATCGGCATGCTTTCAACCGGAAATATCAAATTCGATAAAAGCATGGAAGGGAGCATCAATCCTATGCCGGAAAGAACCATAGCTTCTTGCTGGGTTTCGGCTACGGTGGATATGAGCAACCCCAATGCAAGGGCGGAAAGCGTATACACAAGCGAAAGAAGCACAATCAATGCAATATTGCCGGCAATGGGAATTCCTAAAATAAAATAAGCGACCAATAAGCTCAGCGCAACATCCGTCAATGAAATAAAAAGATAAGGAACCGCCTTAGCCAGAATAATAAGTGCCGGGCGTAAAGGGGAAACCAATAGAATTTCCATCGTCCCGAGTTCTTTTTCTTTAGCAATTGAGATGGAAGTCATATACGCACATATCAGCATCATAATTAGCCCTATCATCCCGGGTACAATTTGATACATTCCTTTCATCTGAGGATTGTACAGCATTTTTGTCTCTATCTGAATAAGATCGGGGGCACTCGCCCTCCCGATGAGTTCTTTTTGGTATTGCGCCGCAATCAACTGGACATAACTTACTAATGTGGAACCTTCATTGGGATCGGAGGCATCGACGACTAACTGGATATCAACCGCTTCCCGATACGGCACATTATCACCGAAATCGGCCGGAAGAATAAGGGCTAATTTACATTCGCCTCTGTGAAAAGCTGTTTCTAGATCACTTTCCGAAGACAGGGCATTTACCAGAGTAAAATAAGCATTTCCATCCATCTTGGCAATAAATTTTGACGAAGCAGCGCTCCTTGACTGATCGAAGACCACAAAAGGAGTATTCCGGATTTCCGTAGATATGGCAAAACCGAGAATCAATAAAAGTAAAATGGGAAGGATGATCATGATAGTAAGAGTCAACGGATCCCTGACAATATGAAACATCTCTTTTCGTATAAAACTGATAAATTGTTTCACTGAACTTGATTTTTAGATTTTCCGGCCAGAATTTGAAAGACTTCATCCATCGTTCCGGCACCAAAGTTGTTTTTCAGCCGTTCGGGGGTATCCAAAACTTTGATGCTTCCATCCACCATAATGGATATCCTGTTGCAGTATTCGGCTTCATCCATGTAGTGAGTCGTCACGAAAAAGGTAATTCCCCTGTCCGATGCACGGTAAATCATCTCCCAAAAAATCCGTCGGCTCATCGGATCGACACCGGCCGTCGGCTCATCCAGAAAAACAACTTTCGGAGAATGAAAAGTAGACACCGCAAAAGCCACTTTTTGCCTTATTCCCAAAGGAAGAGAGCCTACTAATGAACGCCGTTCTTTTGTCAACCCCAAGTCCTTGATAATCTCTTCGGTTTTCTTATTTATCTGTTTCCTGTTCATTCCGTAAATTCCCCCGAACAACTCCATATTTTCCACAGGGCTTAAATCTTCATATAAAGAGAATTTTTGACTCATGTAGCCGATATTCTTTTTCACGTCTTCCGCTTTTTTACTCACATCATATCCGACTACCGATCCTTTACCGGAAGTGGGCGCCAATAATCCGCACAACATCCTGATTACGGTTGTTTTTCCCGCTCCGTTTGCTCCCAAAAATCCAAAAATTTCACCTTCTGCGACTTCAAATGAAACATGATCCACCGCCGTAAAAGATCCAAAAGTTTTCGTCAAATTATGCACTTCAATCACTTTCATTTTTCATTAATTGGATGAAACAATCTTCAATAGTCGGTTCTACTTCTTCCAATTCTATTCCGGGAAAATCGATCCTCCGGTCATTTTCTTTAAATACCAAACGCACTTGATCACCTGAAATATAGGATAGTAATATATTATCCTGTTCTTTTACGGTCTCGAGCAGACGGTAATTGTTGGAGGCTTTTGCTTTATAAAGACGGAACGGATAATTTGCTATGACCTGTGCCGGGGTATCTACCTGCATGATTTTTCCCGCTTGAATCAATGCGATCCGGTCGCACAATGCCGCCTCATCCATATAAGGAGTAGATACCATAATGGTGATGTTTTGCTCTTTCAATGCTCTAAGCATTTGCCAAAATTCCTTTCGCGAAACGGGGTCGACGCCTGTTGTCGGTTCATCTAAAAAAAGTATATAGGGCTTATGTATCAAAGCGCAACATAGCGCTAACTTTTGTTTCATTCCTCCCGAAAGTTTTCCCGCCCGGCGATTTTTGAAAGGCGCAAGCTGTCCGTATATAGGCGAGATCATATCGTAATTTGCAGCAATGGTCGTATTAAAAACATCGGCAAAGAATTTTAAATTTTCTTCAACTGTCAAATCCTGATATAAAGAAAACCGTCCGGGCATATATCCTATATACATTCTTATTTTGCGAAAATCTTTCACCACATCCATTCCGTCAATCGATGCATTCCCCAAGTCTGCCAATAGTAAAGTAGTCAGGATACGGAATAGCGAGGTTTTGCCTGCGCCATCGGGGCCGATTAAACCGAACAATTCACCTTTATTAATCTGTAAACTGATATCTTGTAACGCCGTAACGGGAGTCCTGCCTTCATACGATTTTGAAACATGATGAATGGATATAATTGATTTCATATTCAGTAAGTCATTTAAAATCCACATCGCCATACATTCCGGTTTTAATAGAACCATCGGTATTGTCTACCGCTATTTTCACCGCATAGACCAAGTGTTGCCTCTCATCTTGCGTTTGAATTGTTTTAGGAGTAAATTCGGCTTTATCCGAAATCCAAGCGACCGTTCCCTCATATTCATTTTGCTTTCCGCCGATATCATTGATATACACAATGGCTTTCTGTCCGATCGTCACATTCTCCAATTGTGCAGCAACTATATAAGCACGCAGGAAAAGATGTCGGGTATCGGCTATTTTTAAGAGCGGAGTTCCCTGCGCCGCTACTTCCGAAACTTGTTTGTATTTATTGAGGATGATTCCATTCATCGGGCTAATGATACGACTTTTTGCGATTAGATCCTGTACCTGTGCTATTTGAGCTTCAAGCACCTCGCTTTCGCCACTCAACCCGTCGGTTGACGTGGAAATTTGATTGGTTTGCGCCGCAAGCGTCCGCTGCAAAACCTTTAGTTGTGTGTCCATATCATCAAGTTGCTTTTGAGTAGCAGCGCCGTCTTTCACCAGATTTTCCACTCGTTTTTTTTCCCTTGCCGCTTGGGCAATCTGTTCTTTCGCAGCAGCAATCTGTTGCGCGATATTCGGCTTACGGGCATTGATGGCTTTTATTTTTGCAGCAAGTTGCCGTTTTTGCAAGTGAAGTTGCATCGTATCGATATACCCGAGATATTGATCTTTTGCTACCGTCTGCCCTTCCCCAGAGTTAAGCTCTATGATTTGCCCGGCGGCCAATGCCGAAACAATTATTTCGGTGGTTTCGAAGGTGCCGGATGCATCGTGTTTCAACTGATTGCTATTGCACGCGTTAAATAAAAACAAACTTCCTATAATATAAATAGAGATATGCTTCATCATTTTATCTGTTACGGTCTTTTACTTTTCGGCACCTTGAATATGTTTGTAGTTTTGGATGCTCATTAGATACTGAATTTCATGAAGCGACCTGATTTGACGAGCCTGATTTTCGGATGTGATATCTCGTAACAAATCCGTCAGACGATAGATCCCGTTTTTATATTTACTTTCGCCGACTTGTTTTATCCGGTTTCTTAACGCGATTATTTCATCGTCTTTCTTTACCATTTCCTTCAACTTCCGGATTTCACCATACTGTTTAACCAGCTCTAGCCCGGTATTGAACAAGAATGTCTCCCGTTGAACATCCAGCATTTCTTTCTTCTCTTGAATCGTCTGAAGTTCATTCTTTTTCGAATAAAGGTTACTTAAATTCCAGGTTAACCTTATCCCTCCGACGGCATAAAAATTAAATTTATTTTCAAGGATATTCAATCCCGGGCGTCCATACCCTCCTTGAGCGAACAACCCAATATTCGGTCTGTTTTTAGACAACACAACCTGATATTGCCTTTTGTAAAGGGTGTTGTTCAAATCGAAAGAACGCAATTCGGGACGAGATAAAACGCCTTGCGTAACGGGTTCCTCAGACGGTTTAATGAATTTCGTGTCGTTTTCTATATTTGTATGGATAAGCAATTCGAGTATATGAGTCATACTTTGACGGATAGATTTTTGTTCCATCCTGTTTTGTTCAAGGTTGAGCACTTCTACATCCACCAAATCAAGATCGGTTTGCGTGGCCAGTCCGTTTGTGATATGAGACTGCACCGTTTTTCTATTTTCTTCTAACTCATTTTTAACCAAATCAAGGACTTTAAGCTGCTCGTCTAATGCGAGTATGCCGAAAAAAAGTTTGTCAACCTGTGCTTTCACGGCATAAAGAGACAGCTTGATTTCCTGACGCTGCACATCGTTTACGGCTTTTGCGATATTTTTTTGGGAAGCTATCCTTCCGCCGTCCCAAATTATTTGTATTGCCTCGAGGTTCGCACGGTATTGATCTTTATTTAAAGTTGGGAACTCGAAAACAGAAGCCAATTCGGAGGGCAAGTCCAGTGAGATTTCGGTAACATCGCTTTGATAAGAAACTTGTGCGCCTAAAGAGATTTGCGGTAAATAACTTTTGCCGATAGTGCTCAGCGTTTTCTGTTCAATTTTATCAATCAACCCATATTGTTGGATAAGCGGATAGTTTTTTACGGCAAGTTGACGACAAGTATCGAGGGTCAGAACAGATTGTGCTCTGAGCGGAAACGGCAGACAAACGAGCCATAAGAATGAAACAATCAGAAAAAAATCCTTCATATTCAATAAGACATAGGTTGCCAATTTTCATACAACCGTCAACAATACTGTTCCATAAGAAAACCTTCCACTCTCAGGTACTAGCAGCAGAACAGTTTCCCCTTTCTTTAATTTTTCAGAATGATATAATTCATCCAAAGCAATATAAATAGATGCCGAACCTACATTTCCTACAGATGTAAGATTAGTAAACCATTTATTTGTAGGTATATCTATATTCCTATTCTTCAGTTCTTCATCCAACAAATCGTAAAAGAACATAGAAGATACATGAGGAATGACATAATCTATTTTTTGCGTATCGACATGATGTTTTGATAACACAGAAGCAATATGGTTAACCCAATATTTTATTGCATATTTTTTTAAAACTCTTATATCCTGTTTTATCATTAGAATGGAACGTTCCATTAATTCAACAGTTTCAAATTCTTTCCATCCTTTTACATATCCATCAGATTGAATTTCCCCACCGGAATACATGCATACCGGTAACTCATTTGCATAAGACGTCATTTCAATCCATTCAATTCTTAAAGAAAGGCTTTTAGGATTAGGATTGCGCTCTATAAGAAATGCCCCTGCACCATCAGATAACATAAATCGTAAAAAATCTTTTTCAAATGCAATGTAAGGATTCGCCTCTACATTATTCAAATGTTCATATTCATATTCATAATTCTTAGATAGTAAAGCTGCCGAAGCTAATTCCGAGGCACAGCAAACTCCTTTTTGCGCGAATCCGGCAAGTATAAAGGTATAAATAATTTTTAAAGCCTGAATTCCTGTTAAACAAACACCTGATAAAGAATATAATTCCACAGAGTTCATCTTCAGTAATCCATGAACCATTGAAGCATGAGAAGGAATAATAAGATCCGAATTAGAAGTTGCACAAGCGAGAACATCAAATTGTAGAACATCATCATCAAACAGCATTGAAATAGCATTTTTTGCAAGTTCGGCATTTGAATGGGTCACTTTCTGATTCGTATTCAGTGCATAATACCTCGTTTTAATTTTATTTTGCCTTAATATAATACTACGTGCACGGGAGGAATTCCCATGTATCTTACCTAAATATAATTCAATTTCGTTATTATTCACCGGTTTATTAGGAAGAAAAGAGGAAATCCGATTTATATAGACATTATTAGTAAATGATAATTTTACTGTTTCCATAAAATAAATTTTAAATTTTATCACAAAGGAAACGGCTTTTCAGATAGGAATCATTGACCGATAGGAATCAATTATGTGCAAAAAGTCGGTTCTCATTCAAAGTTTGAATAAAAACTATTATTTTTGAATTCTATATTATAAGAATGGAAACAATAAAAGCAAAAGCATTCACGGTTGAAGGCATAGAAGCGTTATTCGGAGTGAAAAATTTTTCCATATCCGATGTAAAATGGCGCCTCCCTGATATTTTTTTGGAATACCCGCATTATTTAGAAAACGCCATCGGTTTTTCGATATGTACAAAAGGGTATGCTGTAATAAAGATTAATTTTCAAGAGTTTTTCGTTTCTCCCAATAGCATCGTGACCATTTTTCCTAACCGGATTATTGAACCGATCGATATAAGCGGAGACTTTACCACCGAATCGCTTTATTTCACTTTTGATTTTGTCTCCGATCTTCCATTAGTTTCCAATTTCAGTATCCTCGACAAGATCGAAAATACTCCCTGTATTGATGTTCCTTCCTCCGAGGCAAGTAATATATTAAAGTATCATTCTTTTATTGTGGAACAATATAATCGGAAGGATCATCCATACCGGCAAGAAATAACTAAATCCCTCCTCTTTGCATTGATTACCGAAATTGGGGCTTTGTATTTAACTTCGGAGCAAATAAAAAATGCCAATACTCATGCGGAATACTTGGTAAAACACTTTTACAGGTTACTCAAAAATCATCATAAGGAAGAACGCAGAATATCTTTTTACGCCGATAAGTTATGCTTAAGCCCTAAATATTTAACAACCATATTAAAAAAAACGACCGGCAAATCAGTGCACGAATGGATAAATGATGCCGTGATCGTTTCAGCAAAAATACTGTTAAAAACGACGGCATTCACTATCACAGAAATATCGGATGATCTTAATTTTGCCGATGCTTCTTTGTTTTGTCGTTTCTTTAAACAGCATACAAAAATGACCCCTCTCCAATATCGGGAAAGTGGAACAAAAGTGAGAGAAATCACTGAATAGAATCTTTTTGTAAAAGAGGAGTGTCCGGGAGACACTCCGAAATGGCTCCGAGTCATTATTTAATGGCCCGGAGTCATTCAATAGTGTCCGGAAGACAGACCTGTTATTTGCTCGCGCTATCCAGCAAATCCAAATCGTGTGTATCCAGTTTCAATTCGGGAGCCTCGAACAACGTTTTCAATTGATTATGGCTCGTGGCGCTTACAATCGGAGCCGTTATCGAGGGCTGGGCCAATAGCCATGCCAACGATACCGTCGCCGGATTGCTGCCGTGCTTCTTCGACACTTCATCCAAAGCGGCCAGTACGCCCAATCCCTTTTCGTTGAGATATCGTTTTGCTCCTTCTCCCCGCACGCTCTTTTTGATATCGGCTTCCGAACGATACTTCCCCGTCAGGAATCCTGCAGCCAATGAAAAGTAAGGGAATACACTCAAATTGTATTTTTCCACTAATGACAAGTATTCGGTTTCATACTTCGTCCTTTCCACCAGATTATAATGCGGTTGCAGGGCAACATATTTGGGAAATCCGTTTTTTTCCGAAGCCTCGAACGAAGCGGTCAATCTTTCGGGAGAAACATTCGAAGCGGCAATATAGCGTACTTTGCCCGCTTTCACGATCTCGTCGTAAGTTGCCAGCGTTTCTTCCACGGGCGTCTTATCGTCATCGAAATGCGTATAATACAAATCGATATAATCCGTCTGCAAACGTTGCAGCGACTCATCGACGGACTTCAGGATATGTTTTCGGCTGATGTCGTGCGGACGTTCTTTCGCTTCCGACCCGACTTTCGTACCGATAATCACCTTATCGCGGTTTCCCCGGGCTTTCATCCACTTGCCGATAATCGCTTCAGATCCTCCGATTTCACCGGTGATCCACCAGGAATAGATATCGGCGGTATCGATAAAATTAAATCCGTGGTTGAAGAATTCGTCGAGTATTTCAAACGAACGTTTCTCATCCAATGTCCAACTGAATACATTTCCTCCGAACACAATCAGGGCGATCTCTAAATCAGTGTTTTTGATTGTTGTCTTTTTTGCCATCTTATATTTATTGAATTTAAAATGATTATGTAATGAAAAAAGTGATCCGCCCAGCCGTCTGAACGGTAGCCGTCAAAGGCCGGGCGCATCACACTTCTACCGGATGTCAATAAGCCGCGTCGGGTGTGGTAACGCGTATCAGTTTTTTATTGACAAACTCGTAAATTCCATCGGCCGATTGCTCACGCCCATATCCCGATCTTTTCGTGCCACCGAACGGAAGTTCGGGTCCGATACCGGTAACGTGATTGATATAGACCATTCCGGTATCGATTTTGCGTGCTACCTCTACCGCTTTACGCGTATCGGTACCGAAAACCGTACCTCCCAATCCAAATTCGGTATCATTGGCCAGCTCTACCGCTTCATCGACATTCTTAACGGAATACACGCATAGTACCGGGCCGAATATTTCCTCGGAATAGGCCGCCGTCCCCTTCTTTATTCCCGTGAGAATTGTAGGCTCTATAAAAGCTCCCGGACGATCGATGCGTTTGCCTCCGTACACTAACGTGGCACCTTCCCCGACCGCTTTGTCGACTTGCTTAAGAACAGTCTCCAACGCTTTCTCGCTACTTAGCGGCGCGAGTTGCGTGGCGGGATCGAGCGGATCGCCTACGACCACCTTCTCGTAAATAGCTTTCGCTTTCTTGATAAAGGCATCGGCCACCGATTCCAAAACGATAATTCTTTTGGGTGAGCAGCAAACTTGCCCTGCGTTCCACAAACGGCCCCAAGCAGCCGTCTCAACCGCTTTATCGAGATCGGCATCTTCGAGGACGATAAACGCGTCGCTTCCGCCCAGTTCCAACATCGACTTCTTAACACTTTTTCCTGCCGCCGCCGCGAAACTGGCTCCCGCCTCTTCGCTGCCGGTAAGCGACACCGCCTTTACACGGGGGTCGGCTACCAAATCCGATACTTTGCTGCCGGGGACAAACAAGTTGGTATACACTCCTTCGGGAGCTCCGGCTTCAAGCAATATCTTTTCCATGATTTCGGCCTCTTGCGGCACATTGGAAGCATGTTTCAAAACCACCGTATTCCCCGCCATGATATTCGGCGCTGCCGAACGGACGATTTGATAAAACGGGAAGTTCCAAGGCTGTACACTCAGAAGGACACCAATCGGTTCGTAGCTTACAAACGCTTCGCCATGAGCAGCCTCGAGCGGCCGGTCGGCAAGGAGTTTCTCGCCGTTATCGGCATAATAATCGAAAATAGCGGCTGCGAGTTCGACTTCCGCAACAGCTTCACGGTGCAGTTTGCCCATTTCGATGGAACAAAGTCTGGCGAGTTCGTCTTTGCGGGCCCTTAACAGGTCGGCGGCTTTATGCACCACGGCAGCCCGCTTTGAAAACGGAGTCTTACGCCATGATTGAAACGATTGATGAGCTTTTTCAAAGATCGCCTCGATCTGGCTTTCATTCATTACGGGATATTCTTTTTCGGTCCGGCCCGTCGCCGGATTTACTGTTTTGATAGTTGACATAATATTCTCTTTTAAATTTGTTTTTTTCTTTGTTCAATAACCGATGGTAAAGCGTTGATGGTGATGTTTGGGCTTTTCCAGTTCATCCACCATTGCTTTGGCATAATCCTCCACGGAGATGGAGCTTTTACCGTTTTCATCTACGATAAGGTCATCCAATCCCAAACGATACTTGCCGGTCCGTTCACCCGGCTTAATCTCCCCTGCCGGACTGAAGAACACCCAATCCAATTCTTTTTCGGGCACCAACTGTTCATACAACACCTGCGCCAACGCCTTTATAGCTGGCAAGACATCCGAGGGTATCGCTCCCGAATCCATCACCGTTTTACCCGGGGCCACCAAAAGGCTTCCGGCCCCTCCGACCACTTGCAGGCGCTTGACACCCGCCTTTTTCACACCATTGATAATGGCCGTATATCCCTTTAAGGTATCTTCGGCAATATGCGGATTGTTCCATCCGGGATTATACGCGCTGATAACCGCATCAGCCCCTTTGGCCAACGTGGCGACCGCCTCTTCCGAAGTGACATCTACCGCCACCTTCGCCAGATTCGGGTCTTGTAATTCAATTTTCTCAGGATGCCTTACGGCTGCAGTCACATTAAAACCTCTGTCTAAGGCTTCTTTCAAGATAGCAGAGCCTACAAATCCTGTAGCTCCGATTAAAACGATTTTTTTCATTTATCAAACTCCTATTTTTTTATTTGAAAACACTTATTTTTATTGATTTATTTATTGATTCTGATTCAATCAGCTCTTAATTGATTTCTTGGCGGTTTATGTCAAATATAACAGTCAAAACACGATAATGTTCTTTAACATTGACTCGTACTTCAGCATTCAAACGACTGATTGTCTTACTTATCCCAATGTCAGGAGTACGGGGACGGACAATACGCTATTTTTCTATCGTTGATAGACAAAAAAAATCATTCGCTCCCCTTCGTTTTCTTGTCTCGTTGAAGCGTATCTAAAATAAAAAAACGTACATTTGCGATCAGAATTTAGAAACGACAATTTGATCAGAAACAACAATCAAATAAAACCTCTTTATGAAACCTTTGAACATTTTAATTCTCGATGATAATCCGGTGGTAGGAGAACAATTGAAAAACAGGATGATCACGCTGGATGATCATGCGGCATTTTCGAAATACAGGCTAAAAATAGAGTATTTGAATGCGTCGGAAAACACCTCTTATTATCGTTTCAACGACCACGCTCTTTTTGAAAAAGCTGTAAAAGACAAATTAATAGAATCCGATTATCTTCTTCTCGACGTACATTATCAAGATATTAATTTTGAAAAGACCAATCAGAATGCGTGCAAAGATATTATCATGAATATTCCTCCCGGAAAAGGGACGGATGTCCAATGGATATCGAAAGAGGGTAAATTAACAGATAGCGCCCGGGAATATCTTATGACGGAAGCCACTCAATCGACGGAATTGTTCCGGCACTTGAGCGAGGATATACGCGATAAAGTACGAAAAAGATTAAAAGGAGTCATCATTTATACGTATTCGCCCAATCCCGACCCCAACAGACTCGCCGGATTGAAAAACAATATCATAAGAGCCTTTAGGATTAATGAAAATAAAGTGGAAATCTTTTCGAGTTACAAGGAGCTTTTTCAAGGGACGGATTTTGAATTATATAAGACAAAAAAACTCTCCGACCAGTTTGTTTCCATCGGAAAGAAAAGTGATTTCCGGCTATATGGCTCCATGATTGGAGAAATCTTGTATCACAAAATTGTCCATAAAGAATATCAAAGAAAAGACAAAAGGCTAAAAGAACAAAAAAGCAGCTATTTCAAAACCCTTGCGTTCTATTATGTGATTTTTATTTCCATCGGATTCGGCACAAACGCCCTCTCTGATATACTCCGAAACGGTCATGGATTGGATGCTTTTGTCTTGGCTATGTTTGCGGTGCTATTGGGCGTACTTCTCCCCTTTATCATCTTGTATTTTAAGCCGGATTTATTAATTCCGACTCCCAAAGACGAGGACGAACCGCGTTGAAAAGTTGACAAAATGCTATCCGGAGTATCGTTATTTAAGCAAAGTTACCTACCTTTGCAGAACATTTGTCTACAAGTAAAACGAACATGTCAATTCATCATCAAAGCGAATTCGAAGGAATGCAAAAAGCGAGTGAGGCGGTTGCCGTCACTCTGAAAGAAATGAGGGAGTACGCCAAACCGGGCATGACAACCAAAGACCTGGATCTCTACGGCGCTAAACGCCTCTCGGAATTCGGCGCAAAGTCGGCCCCGCATGCTACCTACGGTTTTCCCGGATGGACGTGTATCTGTGTGAATAACGAGTTTTTCCACGGCATTCCCTCGGATCGTCGCATCCTGAAGGAAGGGGATTTAGTCAATATCGATGTTTCGGCCGAACTGGACGGATTTTGGGCCGACAACGGAGGCTCTTTTGTGTTGGGAAAAGATATTCATCACCACCAAATACTGGTGCGGGTATCGAAAGAAATCCTGAAAAAGGCTATCGAGCACATCCGCGACGGCGTGCGCATTGCCGATATCGGCGGTCTGATTGAAGCGGAAGCGAAAAAAAACGGATTCAAAGTCGTCAAGAATTATGGAGGTCATGGCGTAGGGCGGGCTTTGCACCAAGAGCCGCTGGACTTGCTTAACTATCGGGATCCGTTCGACAAAAGGGTATTCCGCAAAAACTCCGTCGTGGCGGTCGAAGTATTTATCTCTACGGATTCCATTTACGGCACGACGCTTCGTGACGGTTGGACGGTCATCGGCGATAAGGGCGGCTTTATGGCGCAACAAGAACATACAATGATCGTGACGGACGAGCATCCGTTTATCCTCACAGACATGAATGGCATATTGAATGAATAGAATGAATCCAATCGAAAGAAATCAAATCATCCGATTACTCAAACAGGAAGTGATTCCGGCTATCGGTTGTACGGAACCGGTGGCGGTGGCGCTTTGTGCGGCAAAAGCGGCGGAATTGTTAGGCGAAACGCCGCAACAAGTCTCTGTGCGGTTAAGTGAGAATGTCCTTAAGAATGCCATGGGAGTCGGCATCCCCGGTACCGACGGGATGATCGGGTTGCCTATCGCCGTGGCGTTAGGCATCGTTGCCGGTAAATCGGAATACCAGTTGGAAGTCCTGAAAGACTGCACTCCCCCGGATGTCGAACGCGGGAAGCAATTACTGCAAAAAGAGTGCATCGAAATCCGGCAAAAGAAAGACACCACGGAAACACTTTATATCGAAGTAGAATGCAAAGGGGAAACTAACCGGTCGACCGCCATCATTAGCCGTGAGCATACGCATTTCTCTTATTTGGCCTTCAATAGCACGGTTTTGAAGGATGCCTCTTCTTCGGAACAAAAAGACGAGAAGACCGAAGGTGTGGAGTTATCGCTTCCTAAAATCTATGCATTTGCCATGGATACGCCGCTTTCGGAAATTGATTTTATTCTTGAGTCGGCAGCGGTAAACCGTGCAGCCGCAGAGATGTCTTTTAAAGGTAATTACGGACATGGACTCGGCAAGATATTCAAAGCCTCCTCGAAGGATCTGTCGGAATTTCCCGATGACCTGAGATGCATGCTTGCCTTTTCGTGCGCCGCATGCGATGCCCGAATGGCGGGCGCGATGATCCCCGTCATGAGTAATTCGGGTAGCGGTAATCAGGGAATCGCCGCCACCCTTCCGGTGTTAATCTATGCGGAAAGGAATCACAAGCCCGAGGAGGCTTTAGTCAGAGCCCTTATCCTCAGCCATCTCACGGTGATATACGTCAAACAATACCTGGGTCGTTTATCGGCCTTATGCGGCTGCGTAGTGGCCACCACAGGAGCCAGTTGCGGCCTGGTGCATTTAATGGGAGGCAATTATGAACAAGTTTGTTTTGCCGTGAAAAACATGATCGCGAATCTTACCGGCATGTTTTGCGACGGCGCTAAACCCAGTTGCTCCATGAAATTATCGAGTGGCGTATATTCGGCCATGCTTTCGGCCCAATTAGCGATAAAACACGTATGTGTAACTTCGGCCGAAGGCATTGTACAAGAAGATGTCGACGACTGCATAAAGGGGATGTCGCTTATCGGACAAGAAGGGATGCGGGAAGCGAATAAAATCATTTTGGATATCATGACGCACAAGGATTGCCTTCCGTCACCGGAGCATTACCAGCAATGACTTCGGCGTTACATCTCAACACTTCAGCATTACTTGCCATCACACCGGCGTTACACCCCATCACTTCGGCACTACAGACTCGCACCTGACTCCCTTCAATCTTTCTTCAATCCGCCCTGTTTTTTTCCGAAGACCAACCTATCGTCTCCCGTATCGTAAAAGTCCGGCAAACGGCTGAACAATTCATAGCCGTTCCTGCTGTAAAACCTTTGTGTCGGGACATACGCGTCCCGAGAGGACGTTTCAATCCATATATTCTTTCCTCCCATCGAAAAAATCTGCTTTTCGGCCATCTCCAGAAGTTTCCGCCCCCATCCGGCGCCTTGCAGATCCTTACGGACTGCCATCCAATACATATCCCAACTCGCTACGGTACACGGTGTCGGTCCGAAATTGACATAACCCACCGCACGCCCCTCCGATTCGAGGACATAGAAATAATACCCCGTCTTTTCCCCATCCTTCAAGAACAGTTCGATGATTTCTAATGCGACATCGATTTCAAAATCATAAAACATTCCGGTCGAAGCCAAAACTTCTTTTAAATCGATACGATCCGAAGCGATCAATCGATCGCGACATGTAATACATTCCATCATTATAATCTATTTAATAATTCAAGGATAAGTCTATTTTTCTGACCCACTACTGAAGGTGCGCGACGGGAACAAAATCCGGCGGAAAAGACGACAAAAGAATCTCCCTCACGATTCCGACAGATGACATACCGGCATGATGAGCCGCCGCAATAAAACCGCTATCGGGCGAAATGCACGGATTTCCGTTTACTTCCAACACATAAGGCTTTCCCTCTTTCGAGACACGAAAATCGACGCGAAAATAACCGCACAGTTCGAAAAGCTCTCCGCACTGCGTGGCATAAGTCTCCAATGCTTGCCGTAACTCCGGCTCATCGCTTAAAGTATCGAACGCCCGACAGGTATGGGTATATTCGAAAGACTGTTCATCCCATTTGGCACGATATCCGAGCACACGCTCTTTTCCGGGCGGAAAATCGTGAAAGATCATCTCCGCCGGCGGTAATACGCGGAATCGCCCCGGTCGGCCGATCACGCTCACATTAAACTCCCGCCCTTCTATAAATTCTTCTACGAAATACGCGTCGGCAGGCCCGGAAACAGCGGGCAACCGCCCCGAAAACACCGCCTCTTCTTCCAGCCCCACTGATCCTTCTTCCGAAATCGGTTTGAGGATATATTTTTTGTCCTGTGCAAAAGATATCCCTTCGTCTTGAGGCATAGCCCAATCCGGTGTGGGAATACCTTCGCGCCTCATCCTCTTTTTCGCCAACAACTTATTGGTCGTCAGATACAGTCCTTCGGCTTTTACGCCGGCATATGGAATATGGAAAGATGCTAAAAGCGAGGGGACGATCGACAACAACTCGCTCTTATCGAAGACCGTCTCAACCAGATTAAAGACGAAAGCAGGCGACAACCGGGTTATTTTCCGGATATCTTCGTATAAATCCGTCCCGATATCATGGACAACGGTCGAAAAGCCCAAGGCCGTCAACGCCTCATTCACCAAACCGACCTGCTGCAACACATCCGACTCATCCGCCGACGGCGTCTCCGACAAACGGTTATGCAATAGAACAACGTTGTAATTCATAATTGATAATTGATAATTCACAACTCATAATTCATACTTCACACTTCACACCTCATACCTCATACCTCATACTTCATAATTCATACCTCATACTTCCTTCATACACATCCTTTTTTCCGCAGCCTGCATGATGGCCGCGATCAGGCCGGTAAAATCCATTCCGTTGAGCCGTGCCAGAATCGGCAGGTCGGAATCATGCAAGTTCAAACCCGCCAACGGATTGATCTCTATAAACTCCGGTTCTCCCGCTTCGTTAAGACGCAGATCGATACGCCCGGCATCACGGCTGGCAGTCACCTCCCAAACGCGTAAGGCCAACCGGGCACATTTATCGAACAACTCTCCGGTGGTATTCACGTACTCCACCCGATTTTTATAATCCTGCTTGTTCTCATACGAATAAATCCGGCGAACCGACGGTCGGAACACCACTTCCATCACGCCAATCACCCGGGCATCCGCTCCGTTGCCGACCACGCCGGCGGTAAACTCGCGCCCCGGCAAATACGACTCGACCAGCACCGGCTGATGAAAACGTCGCAGCAGGCCGGTACAAACCGCGAGATATTTCTCTTCACCGTTGACGAGCGATTGCTCGCTGATGCCTTTTCCCGTACCATCCCACGCAGGCTTTACAAAAAGAGGAAAAGCCGGTTTATCCTTCTTCAGGTCTTCTTCCGACCGGACGAGCACAAAGTCGGGTGTCGGAATTCCCGCATCCCTCACGATCCGTTTACAAAGCGCTTTATCCAACGACAAGGCCAACGCGGTTGCTCCCGAAAAGACATAAGGTATCTGCCACGCATCCAGCAAAGCCGGTACCAGCGACTCGCGCCCGTCGCCCTGTAATCCCTCGCAAATATTGAAGACCCTATCCCATCGATCACCCCGCAACAATCGCTGCATCAACGCACGGGCATGGCCGATGCGTTCCGTTTCGTATCCGAGCTTACGCAAAGCCTGTTCGATACCTTCCACCGTTTCTTCCGTATCCAATTCGGCCGTTTCTTCGGCGGAATACCCCAATGCGAGGTATTCCGACCTTAAATCATAGGTCAGTCCTATTTTCATCTTTATCTGTTTACTGATTATAATTCCGTATCGGGATAGAGGAAGGTCTTTCCTTCATAGTTTTTCAGGATGATATTTCCGTTTTCCCTTCCCTGCACATACTCCGGAAGCAAAGGTATCTTTCCTCCTCCGCCGGGAGCATCGATGACATAATGCGGCACGGCATACCCCGATGTAAATCCGCGCAACCCATGAATGATTTCCAGCCCTTTATCGACCGACGTACGGAATTTCGCCGAACCGGGAATCGGGTCGCATTGATATAAATAATAGGGACGGACACGGATCTTCAATAGCCCCTGCATCAATTTTTTCATCACCTCGACATCATCATTAATGCCTTTCAGCAACACGGTTTGGCTACCCAACGGTATACCGGCATCGGCCAAACGGGTGCAGGCTTCCGATGTTTCGGGCGTCAACTCCACGGGATGCATGAAATGAATGCTGATCATCAACGGATGGAACTGTTTGAGCATGGCTGTCAGTTGCGGCGTGATGCGTTGCGGCAACACCACCGGCACTTTCGTTCCGATCCGCAAGATTTCCACATGGGGAATCGCGCGTAGTTCCGTCAATAACAACTTCAACAACGGATCGGGCATCGTCAGGGGATCGCCTCCGGAAATCAGTACATCCCGAACTTCGGTATGTTCGCGGATATATTGCAACGCCGGCTCCCAATTTCTATTGAAATGAACCTTTTCCTTGGCAACCATGTGCGTGCGCGTACAATAGCGGCAATATGCCGAACAAAAGCCTGTGGCAAGAAACAACACCCGGTCGGGATAACGATGCACCAGATGCGGCACGGGACTGGAAGCTTCTTCATTCAACGGATCGGCTTTTTCGCCGGGAGCGATATCCAATTCATGTACCCCTGGGATCATGGCCTTACGGATCACCTGCCCGTATTGAGGGTCGGAAAGTAAAGAAGCATAATAAGGGGTCAAACGGAAAGGCAAATGGGTCCCCGGTGCAAGGAGCACCTGCTTTTCACTACCGGAGAGTTCAACTAAGGATGATAATTGGCTGAGAGAAGTAAAACTGTTGTGGAGCTGCCATTTCCAATTGCTCCAATCGGACGGGGTGACGCCCGGAAAATGTGTTTTAAGAAATAGTCTTGATGTCTCCCCCATTTTTATCGTTCCGCCCTCGGACGGAAGAAGTGAGGTGGACAAAACGGCTGTTTTTTTCCCCGTTTTTGCGGGAGAACCTAACGGAACATCCTCCTCTGGGAGGATCATTTCCTTCATTACGTTAGCGCTCATAAAACGTATTCAATATCTTTCTTAAATAGTTTTTATAATACATTTATATATAGTTAATTACACTCGTTATTCTCTTTGCGATATAACGGCTCAAAGATAAGACTATTTTGGTCTCATTATTCTAAAAAGGCAAATTATTTTCAATTTATTTTTCAACCGATTCCGCCCGCCGGTCTCCGGTCATCAGTCAAACCTGCCAGTCACCGGTCTCCAGTCTCCGGTCGTCAGTCTCCGATCACCAATCTCTATCCTCCATTGTCAATTGTCAATTATTTTCCGCACACATCGCGGAAGGGGCACCAGCGGCAATGCATTTCATTACGCGTTTGTGAAAAAGGAATGGAAGGATCGAACATCTCTTCCAGGCAATGATTCAGTAACGGCAGGAATTCTTCCATCACAAGAGACAGGTCGGTCATCAATTGTTTATTCTGTGTGACATCCGGTGAAAGGTCGCCGAATATCGAGCGGAGGTAATAGATAGCGGGAGAAAGGGATATCCCCCCCCTTTCCTGCAAATAGAAATAACTGTATAAGAGCACCTGCAAAATCTGGTATGGCCGGTTTGCTTTCGAGGCATCAAACAACTGTTGCACATCCTTGAAATTCACCTCTCCTTTGCCGCTTTTATAATCGATCACGCGATAGCGATCCCCCACCCGGTCAATACGGTCGATGCTTCCTTTAAAGTTAACCAACAGTCCGTCATTCACCCGATACGTCCGTTTGAAACGATGCTCCGAATCGATATAGTCGAACGGGGTGAACTGTTGATCGGTTTTGAGTGTTTGCTTCACATAACTGCGCAAGATCTCCCCGATCAGGTAAACCTGTCCCTGCAAAGGTTGGGGATTCTCTTTCTGTTTAAAGTAATATTCGGCAAAGGCTTGTTCGATAAGCCGCGTCAAGTAGGCATCGTCTTTCGCAAGGGTCGTCAGGATATCGGGTGTCACCGTCTTCCCTTTATAGCGGTTATAAATGACCTCCATCAGTTTATGGAAGATGGTTCCGAACACATCCGACTCGACCGACTCCTGCACTTCGGTTTCCTCCGACAGGTTTTCGATGGTGGTAAAATAGAACTGCAAGGGACAGTTGATATAGTTATTGACCGATGAAGCCGACAGATAACGGTCGCCGCCTTCACGGAAAGCTTCGAGCTTCTGCATCACGGCAGGCGTTTTGGCAACGGACACCAGCAACACTTGCGGGGCGCTGACATCGTACGTCATCACCCGCTCGCGAATATCGAAAAAGTCGTTGTACAGATACTTCAATTGATAAAAATAACGGCTCACCTCGCCCGTCTGCATCTCCTCCGCCCGGCTATCGTAGAGCATATACACCCGCTTTGCCCGGCTGATCATGCGATAAAAATGATAGGCGTAAATACTGTCCTGATACTCGTAAGTCGGCAGTCCGAAGCCTTTGCGCAAGGTAAAGGGGATAAATGAATTGACCGGCTTCTTGAGCGGATATACGCCCTCGTTCATCGATAAGAGGATCAGGTTGTCGAAATCCAGCACGCGCGTTTCCAGCACGCCCATGATCTGCAACCCCGACAACGGTTCGCCGCTGAACGCGACATTCAATCCCTGCGCCAACCGTTTCAGCAACCGGAAATAGGTGTCGACCGCCAGCTCTTTCACACCTTGAAGCGTATCTTGCAACCGGGTGACGGATTTATAATATTGCACAATAAATTCCCGTTCCAAATCAATCGGGCGCGTATCGTTGGGAGTCGCATTCTCCCCATGCTTTTCGCCGGTGAGGCTATTATATACCTCCGTCAGAATATCCTTTAAATAATCGGCCACCTGCTCCTGCCGGACAACGGGAGCAAAAATCAAGCGGAACAGCGAGCAGGTTTGCAACTCGCTCACCGGAACGACAATACGATTATTGTCGAGAATATGTTTTTTCAGCGCCTCTGCTTCCTTTTTCGCCGAAAGGCCGATTAAGGGATGGTTCAGGATGGAGAGGACAAAGCGGTAATAAAAGCCCGAGGCGCCATTCGTCGTGCGGACATTCCGCTGCAAGTCGGCGATATGCTCCGTCAAACTCGAGACGGAAGAATGCGACAGTCCGTATCCCATCGTTACATTGATCTTTCCGATTTCTTCGGGAATGGAATACAGCACCGGCAACAATAAATTCTCATCGGGCAGAATAATCGCCGTATCGATCGCTTCATCGGGATCGGAAATCTCTTTCGTTCGAATCAAATCCGACAATATCCGAGTCACTTGTTTCGCCTGCCCCACCCCGGAAGGAATGCCGATCACCTCGATGGTCGTTTTGGGCTTTTCTTCCCGGTCGTCCACATCAAACCGCGAAGGAAAGCGCCGGAGATTATCCTTTACCCAAAGCGAAGCCTTATTCTGCTCATCCCGAATCATCGGAGAATCATAATCCCAATAAAAATCCGCGGCGCCGGTATTTTTCAAATAGTCGAGCAACGCCGTTTCCGCAGGCGTCAACGCATTCAGGCCGACAAACACGATATCGGTAAACTCCGGCATGAGGGTTTCTTTAGCCTTCGCCCTTTCGGCCACCTCCCGGAATATCATTCCTTCATATGCATACTGTTTCTCGTGTAACTCCGCTCGAAAAGCGGTATATAGCTCCAATAACACCTCCCAGGTCTCCAAAAAATGTTGCTTCGTTTTATTGTTTTCCACAGGCATAAAATTCGTCCAAAACCGCCGGATAGCCTCTATCTGTTTATCGGTCAAATAAGACTTATCCGTTTCGAGGGAACGCAGGTCGCGGATATTACGGAATAGCTGCCGCGCATCGACCAAGTGTTTATCGACATCCGAAAAATCATTCAACAGCATTTCACCCCAATAGAGAAATTCATCAAAAGACTCTTCCGAATGACTGACCTTCACAAAATGGCCGTACAGCATCACCAGGAGTTGGATTTTATCGGCCGGTTGGTAGGGCGACAATAACGCAAAAAGCTCTTGAATCGTCATCACGGTAGGCGAAAAGACAGGCTTTCCTGCAATCTCCGCCAGATATTTCTGAAAGAATATCCCCGCCCGCCGGTTAGGAAAGACAAAGGTATGCGTATATAATTCCGCGCCGTACTGCCGGTAAAAAACCTCTGCTATTTTATATAGGAATGGAACCATGATTCGTTTTGTTCAAGACACAAAAATAAGAAAAATAACCCGCATATTCCTATTTTTAATATCTTTGCAAGACATTAATCGGTCAAGTCCCTAAAAAATGCAATGATACGTTTTTCCAACATAGCCTCCACGTATAACGAATATTTAGATTCTCTTTATTCGTATGCCATACATTTAGGTTTCGATGAAGAAACCGCGATGGATGCTATCCATGACGTGTTTTACAAATTATGCACCAAGCACGCCTCGCTCGACGAAATATCCAATATCAAATTCTATCTCTTCCGATCGTTACGCAACCGGCTTATCGATTTGCAACGTACAAACAAAGAATATACCGGTATACTATCGTTGGAGGAAAACCTCGATGAAAACGTTTCCTTCCGTTTGGAAGTTTCCGTCGAAGACGAACTAATCGACAGGGAGGATGCGGAAGAAGTACGTCAAAAAGTAGAAAAGGTATTGAGTATACTGACCAATCGCGAACGCGAAATCATGTACTTAAGGTACGTGCAGGAATACCGTTACGAAGAAATTTCAGAGATCATGCACATCTCCGTCGCCGCCTCGCGGAATCTGATGAGTAAATCTCTTTTTAAATTAAAGAAATCCGCCCTACCACTCGTTACATTATTGATGATGATTCGATAATTTTATTTTCCTCATTTTTACTATCCGGAATTAGCAATTTATTCGTATTTTTGTCATGTCGACTTAGCTAAAAACAATTATATTATATGGATAATAATAAAGTAATCGCCACTATAGACATATCCCGGCCATCGGGACGCAAAATCGTACGCGAACTACAAAATAAAAGAGCCGTAAAGCTGGAGTATCCTTCTCCGGTAAGTAAAACTTATCCGCTGGAAGAAGTTTACGAAAAGGGCTTGGACAAGTTAAGTAAACACTATGGTGTAGACATGCGGCAATTAAAATCAAATCTGTAATGAATGACTACAATGTAGTCTTATCACAAGAAGTCGAAGCCGATTTACAAGACTACATCGATTATATTATGTCCACTTACAAAGCGCCATTAACCGCATTACGCCACTATGAAGACATCTTTAATATCCTGAGAACTTTGAATAACATGCCGGAAAGTTATTCAATACAAACAGGAACTTCATTCTTGCGTTTCGGGGCAAATGTCCGCCGTATAAACTACAAGAAGATGGCAATTATCTATACTGTCCACGGAGGTATTGTCTACATTCACCAGATTATTGCCGCTAATTTGATTACAAATTTATAATACGAGTTTTTTGAAAGCCTTACAAACGATATTTGATAGCGCCGAGCAAGAGCTGTATCGGTTGAATATAGCCCAAAAACAGTCAATCGAATCCGGACGGAAGGATATTGAAAATGGAAATTCCCAGCCCAACGACATCGTAATGGAAAAAATGACTCGATGGCTAGAAAAACAGGATTGATGCCAAGAACACGTCCTTCATGTTAAAAACTTCATTTTTATTATGAGAAACGATGATGTTTCATCATCATCTTCGTCTATATAATAAAAGCACGTTGTAAAAAGATAAAAAAACTTTTTCAATAACGAAAAACAACCATGCGGTTACAGAGAGAGCATAACGATTTTATCCGGTTTCTGAAGGATGAAAAATTCATTCAATGGAAGCTTTTCCCTAACGACGAATTACGTGCGTATTGGGAGGATTTCTTGGAGAAATTTCCCGACGAACGCAAAAATTTCGAATTGGCTGAAGAGCATTTCCGTCATATCAACCTATCATCTTACAAACTGCCGGAAGAAAAGAAGCAGGAAGCCATCCGGCGTCTGGAGCACTCGCTGGCCCGTTATGCAAGACGACAAACCCTGCGCCGTTTCACTTATGCGGCAGCAGCTTGTGCGGCGGCTCTCGTTTTATCACTCCTGTATATCCAAAAAAGCACCGATTGGCTTAGAGATAACGAAAACATCTCCGCCGGATATATCGTGGGGAGCGAATTGGAGTCGAAAGACATTCTTTTCATCACAGGAGGAAAAACAGCCTCTTTCCAGGAGAATGTCGATATTGAAATCGATAACGAACGAACCGCTCAAATAAAGGCCGGCGATAATACGGAAGAAAAAATAGCCATCACACAGAATACGATGAACAAACTGATTGTCCCATACGGCAAACGGTCGAAAATCGTCCTTCCCGACGGAACGCAAGTATGGCTTAATTCGGGATCATCCTTAGAGTTTCCATCTGATTTTTCCGGAAAAACGCGCGACGTATATCTCTCAGGAGAAATATATATAGAGGTGGCGCACGACACACAAAAGCTTTTCCGCGTACACGCTTCGGGTTTCGATGTAAAAGTATACGGCACCCAATTCAATGTAACGGCCTATCCCAATTCGCAGCCTTCGGTTGTGTTAGTGCAAGGGAGCGTCAGCCTGCAATCGGAGAATAAACCGGAAATATTCCTCTCGCCGAGCGAACAAGCCCTCTATTCAGAGAGCGGCGTTTTTCAAACTAAAAAAGTAGATGTAACACCTTTTATCAGTTGGAAAAACGGATATCTGACTTTTGAAGACACGCCTGTAATCGAGGCGCTGAAACAAATCGAAAGATACTATAACCTTTCGTTCAATTTTGATGAAGAAGTATCTTTCCAAGGGCTCACCTGTACGGGGAAGATCATTCTCTCCGACAATTTGGACAATGTCATGACCACCCTTGCGCTGATTTCATCGACTACCTACAAAAAAGAAGATACGCAAATATATATCTATAAAAAATAAATCCGTTTTAAAACAATGATGCCTATGGAGAAATGAAAAAAAATATGCAAAAAAGCCGGAGGATACGGCAATATCATCCGGCAGGTTAATTCTAATTACATCAAACAATTAATAATTAAAATCGTACAAATATATGAATAAATACTCTATTGAAGGGAAGAACTCCGTCAATAATTTTAAACAAGTTCTAAAAATCATGAGGATAACTCTATTCTTATTATTTTTCAGCATCCTATTTTCACGGGCTGCCAATAGCTATTCACAAGAAACAGAACTTACACTTCACGTAAAATCTGCTTCCATAAAGGAAATTTGTGAGCAACTCGAAAAGAAAAGTGATTTTCGATTTATTTTTGCGGGAAATGTCAAAAAAACAATTAATAAAAAAGTCAGTCTAACGGCAAACGCTCAAAATATCGAAAAGATATTAGACAATATCTTGTCAAACACAGAACTTGTCTACAAGATAATAGATAGCCAAATCGTTATCTACCGAGATAAAACGACGATAGTTCCGAAAAAAATTGAAGAAAGCATTTCCGAACAAATAATCCAACAAAAAAAAGAAATTAACGGAAAAGTTTTTGATAAAACTGGTCAGCCGGTCATTGGAGCGAATATCATTGAGGTTGGAACCACTTCTAACGGTACGGTAACCGATATGGATGGAAATTTTTCTTTAAGTGTAGAAACAAATGCAATAATTCGTGTTTCTTATATCGGTTATATTTCTCATGATATTCTTACAGTTGGCAAAACAACTTTTGACATTGTGTTGCAGGAAGACACGAAATCACTGGAAGAATTGGTCGTAGTGGGATACGGAACTCAAAAAAAGATAAACTTAACAGGCTCGGTGAGCTCTGTAGATATGTCTAAAATAGCAGAAACACGTCCTATTACAAATATATCTTCTGGGTTAGCCGGTTTGGCGCCCGGACTATATGTGAAATCAACGAGTAACGACCCCGGATCTAATGCTTCATTACAAATAAGAGGACAAGGAACACTGAATAACTCTGCTCCTCTTGTAATCATTGATGGCGTTGAAGGAAATATCGGCTATATTACGCCACAAGATGTTGCGTCAATTACCGTTCTGAAGGATGCAGCTTCTTCTTCCATTTATGGATCTCGGGCTGCTAACGGGGTTATATTAATCACCACAAAACAAGCTGAAGAAGGAAAATTGCAAATCAATTATGATGGTTATGTGGCTTTTCAATCGATTGGCAGTTCTATGCCTTTTGTAAATAATAGTGTAGAATATATGGAACTACAAAATGAGGCTGCGAGAAATTCCAAAGTGAAAGAAAATTTCAGTAAAGAGAATATTAAATTGTGGCGTGATAACCAAGGGGGTGACCCTTTGTTATGGCCTAATATGGATTGGATGGATGCTACATTTCGGAATACCCATACCTTTAACCATAATGTGTCAGCCCAAGGGGGAACGGATAAAATTCGCAATTTCATGTCTTTCAATTATTCCAATTCTCCAGGTATTATAGAAAATACCGGCTATGAAAAGTATCAACTACGTCTTAATTCTCAGCTAAATTTAGCTAAGCACCTAATGGTGGGTGCAAATTTAACCGGATCACTTTCAGACAAAGATAGGGGTAGTAACTCTTTAAGCGGAATGTTTTCGAATGCAATGGCCGCGGTTCCAACGGTCGTAAACAAAAGTCCTGACGGAAGATATGGGGGTACTAATAATCTTGAAGATGTACAAACCGTTGCAAGTCCCCTCTGGTATATGAACCAATATAAGGGAGATAATACAATTCGCACTTTTTCTTCAAAATTCTATGCAAACTTAAATCCTATAAAAGGATTAAATATCAACGGGTCTTATTCTTATAATTATTATGATGCAAAAGTAACTACCCAGATTAACCAAAACGACCGATGGAATTTTCAGACCAATACAGTGCTGGCCTCTGGAAAAACAGATCTTTATATAACAAATACAGATGCCCGTGACGTGCGGAATTTTATGGATGCCGATATTTCATACGAAAATAGAGCATTTGACGACCAATTTTACTTTAAGGCTATGGCTGGAGCGAGCCAAGAACAGTATAAATATGAAACATTCTCTGCAACCAAATATAATTTAATTGACGAGAATCTCACCCAAATAGGTGCTGCAACCGGAGAAGCTTCCGCTTCTGGCTCTTTAAGCGATTGGGCTATGCGGTCTTTCTTTGGACGTATTAACTTGATTTGGAATGATAAATATTTAGTAGAACTTAATATAAGAAGGGATGGGTCTTCGCGTTTTGTGGAAGATAATAGATGGGGAAATTTTCCTTCCGCATCTGCCGGATGGAGAATCTCTGAGGAATCATTTATGCAACCATTAAAAAATTCATGGTTGAATAACCTGAAAATAAGAGCTTCTTACGGGTCTCTGGGAAATAATTCAGTTGGGAACTATGAATCCATTCCTGTATTAACAACAACTCAATATCCCCTAAATAACCTTCCCATTGTCGGATTCTATCAGTCGGCCATAGCAAATGCAAATTTAACATGGGAATCGACCTACGTTACTAATCTGGGATTCGATTTCGGTTTATTTTCAAACCGATTGACAGGGACTTTCGATTACTACGATAAATTTACTAAGAATATATTAATTTCCTTACCTGCTTCCTTAGAAAACGGACTCGTAACTTTTCCAAAGCAAAATGTTGCGGAAGTCCAGAACCGCGGATTTGAAATCACCCTAGGATGGCAAGATAACATCGAAGAATTCAATTATTTCATTAATGGGAACTTATCATATAATAAGAATGAAGTTATTAAGTTTAAAGGAACAGAACATGCTCTGTCAGGAAATTTAATGACTAAAGAGGGATTACCTATAAATACTCAATATTTGTTAGTAGTAGATCGAATTGTTCAAACACAGGAAGATCTTAACCTCATACAAAAAACTATAGATAACGCACCTCTGGATGATAAAGGGAATAAACTTAATCCCTTTCCAATGGGAAAACCGGAATTAGGAGACTTCCTCTATAAAGATGCTAATAACGATGGCATCATCAATATGGACGATCGTAAAACAACCGGACACGGAGCAAGCCCTAAATTTATGTATGCACTATCTTTTGGTGCCAGCTATAAAGGATTTGACTTTTCTTGTCAAATGGATGGGGTAACTGATATGCAAACATATTTTCAAAACGATTACTATACCCCGAACTTAAGACACTCCAACGTAATTAATAAAGACATCGCAGAAGGGCGTTGGTATGAAGGGCGAACCAGCACGGCAACTTTTCCAAGATTTTTGCTGGGAAATGCAAGAAATACAACTGCCAGTGATTTTTGGTTACAAAACAGTTCTTATCTGAAAATAAGAAATATCCAACTCGGATATACATTACCCAAAAACCTACTGAGTTCGTTAAATGTAACAAGATTGAGAATATATAGCGGACTGGAAAATTTCTTCACTTTTACTGATTATTCCGGATTAGACCCCGAAGTATCAGGGATGGGATATCCTACTATGAAACAAGTTGTATTTGGTTTTAATCTATCATTTTAAAATTCGCTTTTATGAAAAACTTATATAGAATCATCACAATTATATTAACAACTATTTTATTTGCAGGCTGCTACGACTTGGATAGGTACCCTCAAGGACAATTAAGTTCCGGCACATTCTGGCAAGATGACGAAGATGCAAAACAAGGAATAATTGCATGTTATGCTGCGTTAAAACTAAACTATGTCTTTGGTTTAAGTTTCGGAACTGATTGTATCTCTGATATTGCTTCGGGATATGACGAAGTGGGCCATTGGGATATATCCCGTAGCGTATGGGCGACGACATCGGCTTATCCTACTCAGAGATGGCAACATTCATACGAAGCCATACGCAGGGTCAATACAGCTATCAGCTACATACAAAATTCCAAAGGAGTAACGGAAGATACTAAAAAACGAACAATCGGAGAAGCTAAATTTATACGGGCCTTGCTTTACTTCCATTTAATTAATCATTTTGGAGATGTTCCGATTTTTGATGAAAATGTTGATTATAATAAAGATTACGCCAATCTAACGATGCCTCGCGAAAGTGTAGACAAAGTCAGATCCTTTATTATAAACGACTTAACTGATGCGATTAACAGGCTTCCCGTAAGATGGGAGACTCCAGACTATGGAAGGGCAACGTTGGGTGCAGCTTATGCGTTAAGAGGAAAAGTATATTTATATAATAAACAATACGATCTGGCAAGCAAGGATTTTGAAGAGATTGTATTGGATAAGTCTGGCAAAGGTTATAAATATAGCTTAAATCCCTCGTATGCTGAATTGTTTACTCAAAAAGCAGATGCAAGTGATGAAATGATTTTCACTCTTCAAAATTATACAGCCATAGATTTTAATTATGGAATGCCTTTTGCTCATTATATTGGAAATAACGCTACATTCGGGTTCGGTTGGAATAACATCATGCCTTCAGTAGAATTGGTCGATAGTTATGAGCTAAAAGATGGAAAACCTTTTAATTGGAATGACTTCATACAGGGATACAATGAAGACATTTCAATAAGAAAAGAAGTATTCATGTCCACCTTAACTAAAGATTACACCAAGGTGGCAACATATCCTAAATACCACAATGAATTGTTGGGGATGTATGAACAGAGAGATCCGAGAATGAAACAAACAATTATCCTGCCTTATACCACTTATAAGGGTTATATAGGTACCGATGTTGTAAATTGTGAATTCGTCTACGCCAAGGGGATAAGTACAGCGAATAATTTCGTAGCTGTTAATCGTTATGGCAATGAAAATACTTTAATGTATTTATTCCGGAAATTCATACCCGAAGGAGATATGGACGGACAGCTTGTTAGTAAAAGTGATAGAGACCATACGCCTATAAACTTTCCTCTTATCAGATATGCCGATGTTTTACTGATGTTGGCAGAATGTTATAATGAACAGAATGATATCGATAATGCCGTAAAATATATCAATGAGGTTAGGCAAAGACCGTCCACCAATATGCCCCGCATCAATTCAGGTCCAACATGGTTGGAAGCGCGGACAAAAACAGATGTTCACACGAGAATCATGCATGAAAGAGCTGTAGAATTGGCTCTAGAGGGATTACGGTACTACGATATAAAAAGATGGGGAACGATTAAAACGATCCAAAATAAACCCGAAATAGACATCCTTGGAAGCAGTATATATCAAAATAAATATGAGGATAAGGATGCTCTATGGCCTATTCCCAGTACGGCAATAGATAGAAATCCAAATCTCAAGCCGAATAATCCGGGATGGTAATAACAACAATTAATAAAGAATATTATTTCTAATTATTATTCATGAGGGAAGCTAAAATCTTAAAAAGAAAATGATTTAATCATTTCAATATCTTAAAAGATTTTAGCCACCCTTCATGAATTGAGATTCTAAAAAAATACTTATATGCTTTCACGTTTTAAGGGACTAATACTATTATTTTCATATATTTTTTGTGTGAGTAATCTTTATTGTCAGTCGGACAAACAAGCTGCGTTTGAATGGGTTTTCGGAGATTTAACAAAATTCAATACCGAAACGATACGGAAAGTACTTGCTGATAAGCCTGGAAAACGACATTATATTGATTTTAATAATGACGGCAAGCCGGAAGAAGTATGGTTTATCGATATCGATCCCCGACATAGTGAAAGTAAACGTCCCATCTTAGTCCGCGTGATTGATGAAGATGGTGATTTGGATTTAAATGGAGAACCGGATACGGATAGCGATCTATATATCGCCGATTGGAATGCGGACGGAACGGTTGATGCCGTTATCGATTATGAAGACTTAGATCAGGATCAGGATGTAGATAGAATGGGGCTGTTTTATTTCGACAAAAAATATGGACTGCGTGTATGGTGGAGCAGAGACGACGGAGATGACAATCTTCTTTGGTATGATATCGATTATACCTACTATCAACAGCCCTGCGAAAGTTTTTCTCATTTTGGAGGCGATGAAACCTTCGTTTCCTTCTATATAAAACCGGGAAGTAACCGATGGACTTCTTTTTTTGAGAACCCATTCCTCTTTTATGATACGGATAAAGATGGAGTTACGGAGGAAGTAATCAGAGTGATAGGAAACGCGAATCGCATAAACTCAGTACGATGGAGTTTCGACGCGGATAATGACGCGACCCCATCAAACTCTCGCGATTATGACGTATCCATATCAGCCTATGCCCCGGGATGGAGCATTGAGAATAATAAAAATGAGCACATTGCTCAAAATTGGTCTACACTTTTTTATGATGACATTTCGAGCGAAAAGATACGGATTAGAGGATTCGAAGCAAGCCCCATATTAAGAAGAGGAAAAGCAAGAGAACTCTTATCCGATGTTGTATGGTCGCGGGTTTTGATGACGTCGGACGAAAATGATTTAAATATTGCTTGGAATACACCTGATTATACCATTGAACGTTGGGAAGGAGTCATTGCATCCTCGCCTACGGACAAAGGGTTTGAAATGCCGGGAATAGGTTGGCCTGATTGTGGCCCTTTCAATAAGAGGTACGAAATTATACTGAATCCTAAAAGTCCGAATGAATACTATTTTCTTCCTTCCGACAGACGTATTCATCTAAAAAACAGCGACAAGACATCGCTTTCTGTGGATTATGACTATGATGGAAAAATGGATATGTATTACTTATGGTTCGATACGGATAAGGATGGAATCGTAGATAAAATATCCATCGATACAAACGGAGATGGCGTATTTGACGATTCGTGGAATCTGTCAATCGAGGGCATTGCTGATGTAAAATGGACACATGCAGGTATTTCGTCACATCAAAGCAGAATATTGGCATCGGAACCGGAAAACCTCTATTACTTGAATAAAGTGCTGGAATCGGCCTTAAGCACAAAAAACAAACAGAATCAAACGGATGCTATTTGGAATATGATTCATTCGGGAATGAAGACAAAAAAGTACGGAAGCGATATATCAAAACGATTAATCGATAGTGATGAAACCATCCTGTATTATTTATCCCTGTCAGCCGATAGTAAAATAGCCGCGTTAAAAAAATCAGATAAAAACCAAAGCTTCTGGAATAGCTTTGATAAAGTACGAGCAAAAGGGCAGACAGCTCAAATGACCCAAAGCCTGATAAACCATTTTTCCATTTATGCTCCGCTCCCCAATTATAAATTGTGGTTATCGGATTTGCGTAAGGAGGAGAAGAGCAAAAACGTGGCATGGAATAACACATGGCTACCTCCGAATTGGGGATGGGAATCCAAACAAGCAGCATATAGATGTTATGACGGTCACTTTGACTTCTTTGGCAAGCGGCTAAAAAAGTTGATATACCCTATCATGACAGACGGTGTAAGCTATCATATCGATAATGGTGACTGGGGGATGGATGTAATTCATGTAGGAAAAACGGGAGGTGTAGGAGGACTGGTTCTTTATGTAGACGGCAAAGAATATCCCGTGAGAAATGAAAATCAAGAAGGCGATCCGTTTTTCTCTGCCTCTTTATATAAAGAGACTAACGACACGATCACTATTGAATTTAAAGTAACAGGGGTCGGCCCGGAATCGGCTCCCTACACCGTATATATCAAAGCTTCTTCTATTGCGGGAAGATACGATTCGCCGATTGAAGTTACCGTCGAAAATAAAAAGCAGTTCTCTGCGGACCTGAAAATAGCGATTGTCCTCAACAAGCTACCCTTCGAGGATTTTTTCATCAATGAGAAAAAGGGAATTATGGGACTTTGGGGATTTCAGGAACCGGAAATCGGATGGATAGGAACGGGAGTCGTTTACCCGGCGAACCGTTTTTTATATTATCAAAATACTATTCAAGAACACAGAGTCGTACTGAAATATCGGGAAGGTGATATACTAAATTATTCCATCAGAGGTGACTGGCAAAGAGGGCACACTTTTCCCATATCTTACGGTGTAAAAGAATGGATGAAAGATTTAAGCGATAATGCGCAATTAATATATTTAAAATAAAAGAATTATGAGAATAAAGAATTGTTTTTTACTTTTTATGTTGTTAATGAGCAGCGTTTCCCTCTCATTAGCTAATAAACCGGTAAAAAGAGTTATTCTTTTTACAATAGACGGCTTGCATTGGGAAGCTCCTCAAAAGACACACATGCCTGTTTTCAACAGCTTAATTAAAGAAGGAACCTATATACAACAATCGTATGTTATATTACCTCATCATCCGACAATTGGCGATTACAGTAAATATAACAGCTGTTCATTTCCCAATCCGGTATTACACCAAGGCACCCTATTCCTAAGTGATGAAAACAAAATGATACAGGAATACTTTTCACCGAAAGAGCAAACCGCCTTTGTGGTAAATACGGTTGCATACAAGTCCGTGGGACGTGGCTTTACAACGCTTATCATGGACGATCTGTTGACCGATGCCGAAGTGGTTGATCAATCTATCCAAATAATGAAAACCCAACATCCGGTATTTATGCGCATCCATCTTCAAAGACCGGGGCAACGAGGGTTCGATATTTCACAGATGGACAAAGACAGTCCTTATTATAATAATATATTCGCCAAAGGCTCTCCGTACGTAGCGGCCATAGAGAATGCGGATATACAATTGGGAAGATTTATTCATTACTTAAAAGAATCCGGCAAATGGGATGAAACGGTACTGATCATAACCTCCGATCACGGACAAAGCAATATCGGATGGCATGCATTATTCGATGAAAACGCCTGGAGAACTCCTCTCCTGTTTATAGGCGCGGGTATTGCAAAAAACAGAGTCTTGCCTTACTTCGAACACACCGATATTGCTCCTACCATAATGGGTATTTTAGGGAGGGGTATTCCTCGGATTAATGGCGGAGGCGGACATTTTATCGATGCGATGCTCATCAACGGAAACAAACAGGCCGCTTATCCGGAACATATCAAAATTCTTAATAACCAAATTAAAGAATATGGCTATCTGAAAGCCGAGATGATGATGAAATCCTTATCAAACCTTCGTTTGCTCAATGCGATCGCTTTACTTGATAACAGTGCATCGGGCGCTTCCTTCTATCATCAGGATCGAATCCTTGAGTGGTATAAAGCCGGTACAACCGAACAACTGATTCAGACGAATAATACCGTATTAGAGAAAATGAAAAAACTCCTAAACGACAATTAAAATGAAGCGCTTAATCATCCCGTGTATTTTATTTGCTATTATCGGATTTAACTTAACCGTTTACGGACAAAACCAACGGGGAAAGTTTGAGGTAGGTAACAAAACTTTTCTATTGAATGGAGAACCTTTTGTCGTGAAAGCAGCTGAATTGCATTATCCGCGCATCCCGAAGGAATACTGGGATCACAGGATAAAAATGTGCAAATCTTTAGGCATGAATACGATATGTCTCTATATTTTTTGGAATATCCATGAGCAAAAAGAAGGTTCTTTCGACTTTTCCGGACAAAATGATATTGCTGCATTTTGTAAACTGGCGCAGGACAATGGAATGTGGGTCATCATACGTCCGGGGCCGTACGTTTGCGCCGAATGGGAAATGGGCGGATTACCCTGGTGGTTATTAAAGAAGAAGGATATTGCCTTGCGTTCATTAGATCCGTATTTCATCGATAAAACGAGAATATATATGAATCGGGTCGGAAAAGAATTAAGGGACTTACAGATTTCCAATGGTGGGAATATAATCATGGTTCAAGTTGAAAATGAATTCGGCGCTTATGGAACCGACAAAGAATACATCAGAACCATCAAAGATATTGTAATAAAATCGGGATTCGATAGCGTTCCCCTTTTCCAATGCGACTGGACGTCTAATTTTGAAAATAATGCATTGGATGAGCTTTTATGGACGATCAACTTCGGATCTGGTGCAGATGTCGATCAACAATTTAAAAGATTGCAAGAACTCCGTCCGACTTCGCCATTGATATGTAGTGAATATTGGTCGGGGTGGTTTGATCATTGGGGGAGAAAACATGAAACCCGTACAACCGAATCGCTTCTCGGAAGCCTGGAAGATATGATGAAACGAAATATATCCTTCAGCTTGTATATGGCACATGGAGGAACTACTTTCGGGCATTGGGGAGGTGCCAACTCTCCGGTTTATTCTGCCATGTGCAGTTCTTACGACTATGATGCCCCGATCAATGAATCGGGAAAAGTGACTCCGAAATATTTTGCTTTACGAAAACTTCTGGCCGATTATCCGGATAAAGGAGCAATCCTTCCTCCCATTCCCGACTCCATCCGGACTATTTCGATTCCTGAATTTTCGCTTGACCAGGTCTCACCTTTATTCGAAAATCTTCCACCTGCTATGAGGCATGCCGATATTATCGGACTGGAGGACCTCGACCAGGGTTGGGGCTCCGTGTTATATAGAACTGAAATGAAACGATCTCCGGTCAAGCAACTGCTGTTGATCACAGAAATGCACGATTGGGCGCAAATCTATATCAACGGGATGCAAATCGGGACACTCGATCGGCGTAAAGGAGAAAACTCACTATTGCTTCCTCCCGTAAAAGACGGCGATATCTTAGATATATTTGTGGAAGCAATGGGACGGGTCAACTTTAATAAAAACATCCATGACCGAAAAGGCATCACGCAAAAAGTTGAATTAATAAACGGCAAAGTAACCACAGAATTGAAGAATTGGGATATCTTCTGTTTTCCCGTCGATTATTCTTTTGCTAAAGACCGGGCTTTTAAAAAGTCACGCAATGCCGCAGGAACACAAGGATACTATAAAGGAAAATTTATATTGGACAACGTGGGCGATACCTTTTTAGATATGCGTCCATGGGGAAAAGGAATGGTTTGGGTGAACGGTCATGCAATGGGACGGTTTTGGGAAATCGGCCCTCAACAGACATTGTATATGCCGGGATGCTGGCTGAAAGAAGGTGAAAACGAAATCATTGTATTGGATATCAGCGGGCCGGAAAAGAACATAATGAACGGACGACGAAATCCTATTCTGGATATGTTACGAGTGAAAGAATCTCCATTACATAAGGAAGAAGGACAAGTACTTAATTTAATGAAAGAAAAACCGATCAATACAGGCACATTCAAAGAGGAGCATAATTGGCAAAAGATATCTTTCAATAAAGAAATAGAAGCACGGTATTTATGCGTAGAAATGTTGAATTCGTACGGAAAAGATGATTTTGCTTCCATCGCAGAATTGGAAGTACTCGACAAACACGGAAACTATATTTCACGGCAAGACTGGAAAATTATCTATGCGAGTAGTGAAGAAGTCGTACGGGCAAATAACTCTGCCGACAAAATCTACGATCTTCAGGAATCTACATTTTGGCATACGAGATATTCGACAGGAGTGGACAAATATCCTCATCATATTGTGATTGATTTCGGTAAGGATATAACTATTACTGGATTTGCCTACCTGCCACGCGTTGATACAGATAAAAAAGGTCTGATCAAAGATTATAGGATATATGCTAAAAAGTCTCCTTTCCAAATAGATTCGAAATGAACCATCCAAAGGCGAAAATGAAATTTCTTTTTAAACTCATCTTTATCTCCACATGTATTTTATCTGTCGGCATTGGCCTTAAATCTTGTTTTGGTATAACAGCCGGCCATGCACGGCCGAAAAAAGTTGATCTATCCATTCGATTAAGTTCTTCTAACCTATATGCAGGCGATAAATGTCTTCTGTCCGTATATGGCAACACCGAGAAAGGAGAGAATATAACTCCAAAAGTTAAAATTGAGGTATTAAGCGATAACATTTCTCTCATCCGGGATGACGGACAGTCGTATATCCATTGTAATAAACCGGGACGAGCGGCATTCAAAGTCCATTACGGGAATCTATCGAAGGAGGTTGAAGTAACTGTGAAGGAAACAAATCCTTCGAAAAAGGAATCTTCTTTTTATACACAAGAGAAGATAAAACAAGCAGCCGAAAACATCCTGAAATACGATTGGGCGAAAGGACAAAAAGATCGTGTCGTATCACGTGCCAACCACTGGTTGAAGAACTATTCGCCCAAGATGCTTTATTACTTAGTTCCTTCACAATCGATACCAAGAAGCATGGCCGTCAACTCCTTACATGGATGTCTGGCTTGCGGGAAAAATATCGACCGGTACGGTAATTATCCTTATGTTTCGGATGTGGATGAATTAGATTGGAAGCTGACGTGCCCCAATTGCGGATTATCCTTTCCCTCTAATAATTTCAGGGAATATTATGCCGGGGGATTGGATCAATCGGGAAATTTTATTCCGGAATTGGCCGAACACGCAGACTGGGTTTTAAAACAAAAAGGTGAAAAAGGAAATCTGATCAATCGTTACACGGAAGGATTATCCGACGAGGAAAAGAAGAAGTTAAGGAACGCCGGGGTATCGGAAGAAACAATTACTCAAATCCTTTCCGATTCGACATGGGGAGTCGATGACGGGATGGGATACCGATTCAATCTCAAAGACAAACAACAATATGGGAATCCTTACACGTATATCGCTTATTACAATCATTGGACGGTCTGGTATAAAATGATTACCCCCATGCTTGAGGACTTCTCATTGGCTTATCTGTTTACAAAAATGTCGTCTGATCCTTCAGAAAGGGCAAAAGCTGTCGATTATGCCGAAGCGGCTATCATTCTTTTAGATCGCATAGCAGACTATTTTCCGGAATATCATTTAAAGGAATTTCCCCGGAGTGGATACTATGGATTCACCAATAGCGACGGGCATCATTCACCCTTAAACCGGGGACGAATTGTCGGCAGTATCTGGGACAACGACCTTATCAAAAAAATACTCTATGCTTACGATGCCGTTTTCCCGGCCATCGATATGATATCGTCAAAAGCAACTTCCACCCTGACCTTATTAAGCGGGAATACGGCAAAAGCAACCCCTGCACGTATAAAATCGAATTTTGAAGACGGCTTTCTCAGGGAAATTCCCAAAGCTTATACCCAAGCAGATTTGCAAGGCAACCCGGGAATGCATCAATCGACATTGGCATTGGCCGCTGTGGTGTTTAACGCCAATCCGGAGACTTCCGAATGGTTAAATACAGTTTACAAAAGCGGCTATTCAGATTGGAAAGGCGATGAAAAAAGAGATGGCGGAAACATCATGAATATCATTGTAAACCGAATCGACCGTCACGGACAGGGCGATGAAGTGGGACTGTTATACAATTCATTATGGTTGGGCAACTGGCTTACCATTGCCAATATAATGAACGGATATACGTTGGACGGGCAAATCAACCTCGATAAGGGAATCGAACCGGATTTATTCAAGAACCAGCGATTTAAAAAATTATTTGAAGCGAACTATCCATTATTGCTTACCGATAACTATTTTCCTCATATCGGGGATAGTGAAAAAGCCGGCAATCCGGGGCACTCGCTCATTAAAATAAATCACTTGATTACGGGATACGCTCACTATAAAACACCAGAACTGGCACAAGCAATTTATTTACTGAACGGAAAATCCACTAAAAACATTCACTTGGATATTTTCTCGCCGAATCCTTCCGCCATCGCGCAAGAGATAGACTCCATCATAAAGGTCAACGGAGAACTCACTCTCAAAACCTCCAATTTCCCGGCCTATGGTCTTTCTATTCTTAGGGATCGCGATCATCTCAACGAGCTTCAACGCACCTTATGGATGTTCTATGGAGCCCGATCGGCAAGTCACAATCATGCAGATCCTTTGAATTTAGGCTATATAGCCTATGATCTCGATCTGATGCCAGACTTCGGTTATCCCAACACGTTGGGGGGAAATAACAATCCGGAACAGCAATGGAATAAATCTACCCCTGCTCATAATACCGTCAGTTTCGATAAACTCGGATATAACGGTCATGTCATTGGATTCGGAACTCCCACTCACTTTCTCAATACAGAGCAGGTTAAGATGGTTCAGGTAGAAGTCCCCAACGTGAGCAACAGCGGAATAAGCTATGCGGAAATTTATAACCGGACTTCCGGATTAATTAAAATAGATGAAGAGTCATCGTATATTATCGATTTTTTTCGGGTGAAAAGCGATCATGACTATACGTATAATTTTCATACTGCCGAAGTGTCAGAACCTCACACTCGTTACCAAGGTCTGAGCTTTTCTGCCACCTCGTCCATCACCTACCACGCCAATACCCTTAGAAATGTAAGGCAGGCAGAAGCTACGGGAGAACAATTCAGCATAGATTGGAACATCTTAGACACTTGGAACAGATATGGCAAGGGAGCCAGGGAAAAGACCGATGTACACTTGCAAATAACCATGCTCGGTAATTATAAATTCGTCACATTGGGCGAGGCAGTTCCTCCTACCAATGTAAGCCAAAACCCTCAATATTTGCCGATTCTACAGGTTTCCGGCACAGGGCTAACAACCTTTATCTCCTTAATAGAAGCGTATAAAACGACCGGCAAGATTAAGCATGTGGAAGAAGTAGAAATAACGGAAGGAACAGGCAAGGCTGATAAGCAGAAAATAAAAGCGGTTAAAGTAGAGCTTTTTAACGGAAGGAGGGACTATATCATAAGCGCAATGGATACGCACACGACTTATAAGATCGATAACAAATTTCAATTTTCAGGAGCATGGGGCGTTTATTCGCTATTTTCAGATGGACGGGTGCAATGTATCATCCACGATGGAACGGTAATAGGACCGCTAAAAGCTCGGAAATCTGTAGAAGGTGTTGTTACAGGCTCTTCCACTTCATTAGAGGAAAACAGTTATATCGATATAAAAGTCGATGAACCTGTCGCATCCGCCGAGAGTATGACAGGTGAATATATCTACATTCAGAATGACGATATCTTGGAGACAAAAGAATTAAGAAAGTATAATGCGGTTTATAAGATAAAATCAGTACAACCGACAGGTGGTCGGAATTACCGTCTGTACCTGAGCGATTCCATCATAAGAGGATGGAACGATATTCATGATTACGGCAAAGGATTTTTAATCGATTTCAACAGGGGCGCCCAATGTAGAATTCCCCTTTATTCACATAAGACATTTTAGCAATAAATTAATTTTAAAAGTATGAAAACAATAAACGTTATTCTTTTAGTTGCAATCGTATTTCTTATCAATGGTTGCAATGGAACTAAAAAAAATGAAGATAAAGCAATAAACAATACAGCTTTGTCGCAAGAGAAATTCAATCCGTCGGACGAAGGATACGACCTGGCATGGGAAGATAATTTCGACGGTACGGAACTCGACACGACCAAGTTCAAATTAAGACAAATCGGGCCGCGTCGTATCGGGTATAATACCAGCGAAGCGGTAAGCGTAAGCAATGGAAACTTAAATTTGTTGTACGACATAAGAGGTGACAGTTTGCATTCTTCGGCTATCGGCAGCCAGGGGCTTTTCGAGACTCGTTACGGATATTTCGAATGCCGCGCGCAACTTCAAAAATCCGATGGCCCTTGGGCGGCCTTTTGGCTTCAATCGCCGGAAATATCGCAAGGGGAAGATCCGGCGAAATATGGAGCGGAAATAGACATATTCGAGTATTTTAAAAAATACGGTCAAGACACGCTGACTCATGCCATTCATTGGGCATACGGACCGAACATGGTTTCGGTAGGGCCTATGAAAAGCGGATTAAAAGGACTCAATGAAGGTTATCATACTTTTGCATTGGAATGGACTCCCGAGAAGTATTCTTTTTTTATAGACAGTCTTAAATATCACGAACAGACGGTCGGGTTATCGCATATCGACCAATATATTATATTGAGTATGGAATTGCCCGAAAAACTGGAAGGAATAAAAAGAGCGTTCGCTCCCGATACCTTTTTCGTAGATTATGTAAAAGTTTATAAAAAGAAAAAGTAAAGGAATAATGACCAGGAATTATTTTTGTCTGTTTTTTCTATTATTTGCGGTACTTGCCGAAGCTTCTTCTTCACCGGCTTATGCACGGCTACAAAACGACACATTGTATATCGGGAATAACTACATCGAAAGAATATTTATCTGGAATGGCGGCAACTTGATAACGGCAGGTTTAAAAGATAAGGCTTCCGGCAGAGAATGGGCCTCCATCGCCGACAAACCCGACTTCGTTATCCCGAAGCAAACGACTATGGCAACCGACGGCAAATGGGACATACAGCAAGTCACGTTACCCAATTCGCCTAAACATACGCAAGTCAAAGTGGAATACTCGTTAGGAGGGCTTTCTATCAAAAAAATATACCGGATTTATGATGACTCCCCCGCATTGGCTTGTGATATCTATCTAAAAGGTAAGCCGGATGCCCAATGGGAAGTACAAGAACCGACACTTACCCAAATGAATCACGCGGGGTATTGGAATACGCTCAAAAACAAAAATGATTTACCGATTCTCGATCGATTGGCTTTCCCCGGAAAACATTGGGATATTACCGCCGTTGAATTTTTTGATGCAACAGATAATAATAACACGTTGGCCTCTTCTTTTTCAGGACTTTCTTATCAGGAAAAAAGCTACAGAGGAAACTTAATTTTTTTCGAAGACAAACAATCGGACAAGGGATTATTCGTACTGAAAGAATCGCCTTGTTCGGGAATGCAATTAGCTTATCCGGGAGCTGACTTTATCACCCGGTTCGGAAATCTGGAAACCATAGGCTTTGGTATTCACGCCGGAGACATCGATTCTGAAAAATGGACCCGCATCTACAGTACGGTCGTTGGAGTTTATAACGGAAATGAAGTCAACCGTTACATCGCCTTACGAAAATACCAAAAAAATATCAGAACGCTCAATCCTGACAAGGATGAAATGGTGATGATGAATACATGGGGAGATCGGGGGCAGGATAAGAATATAAACGAAAACTTTTGTTTAAAAGAACTCGAAGCGTGCAGCCGTTTGGGCATCACTCATTTTCAAATAGACGACGGCTGGCAAACAGGCCGTAGCCCGGCATCTGTGGAAGGAGGTTCTTTTTTGGGTATTTGGGATACGAATAATTATTGGAAACCCGACCCGAAGCGTTTTCCCAACGGATTGACACCGGTAGTGAAAAAAGGCAAAGAATTAGGAGTCGAAGTCTGCCTGTGGTTCAATCCGAGTTTCGAAAACGATTATTCGAATTGGAAAAAAGATATAGAGGCGCTGATCTATTTATACAAAGAATATGGAATAAGGACCTTTAAAATAGACGGATTGGCGATTCCCAATAAATTATCGGAAATACGGATTAAAGAGCTCTTCGATAAAGTGCAGGAAGCAACGGGCTATGACGCGGTTTTTAATATCGACGTAACTGCAGGACGCAGAGGGGGCTATTTCTTTTTGAATGAATACGGAAATATTTTCCTCGAGAACAGATATACCGATTGGGGAAATTATTACCCGTTCTGGACATTGCGAAATTTATGGATGTTATCGAAATACGTTCCTCTGGAGAGATTACAAGCCGAGTTCTTGAATAAATGGAGAAATGAAGAGCATTATAAAAATGACATTTTCGCCCCATCCGGATATTCGTTCGAATACCTTTTCGGAATAACCCTTGCCGCCCAACCCCTGGCATGGTTTGAAGGCTCTAATTTACCTGCCGAAGCTTTTAAGATTAAAGAAGCTGTAGAACAATACAAAAAAGTCAGTTATGACTTTCATCAGGGAATCATATTGCCGATAGGTGATGAGCCTTCAGGCACCTCATGGACGGGGTTTCAATCCATTAAAGGAAATCACGAAGGTTATATTCTCGTTTACAGGGAAAATAATGAGGCTTCGGGTATAAAGATGGCCACTTATGTGCCTTCCGGGTCGAAAGTAACTCTGCACCCGGTATTGGGAGATGGAGTAGCAACCAAACAAACGGTTCGGGAAGATGGAAAGATAGTGCTAAAAATTGCCCAAAAAAACAGCTACGCACTCTATAAATATGAACTGAAATGACCTTGAAGAAACGTTTTATCGCTTTGTTATTCATTTGTTTTACGATTGCATTGACGGGACAAAACAAGCCGGATATCATCCAAATAAATACCGATCAACTGTCTATCATCCTTTCCATAAAAGACGACGGGCGACTGGCTTTTCAATATTTCGGGCGGAAGATATCGGGAGACGGCGCCTTGTTTGAGCAATACAGAACCCGCTTTTTACCGGATACCCAATATCCGGTATGGAACGAAGTTTATCCGGCTTACGGCGCCCGGTCTTTTATTGAACCCGCGCTCCAGCTAACGCACCCCAACGGCGTATTAACGACCGAACTGACTTACCGGTCTCATTCAAAGCGTGCCATTGACGATAACATAGAAGAAACGCACATAAGGCTGAAGGATAAACGATATGAGGTATACATCGACGTCTGTTTAAAAGCCTATCAAAAGGAAAACATCATTAGCGAAAGCGTACGGATAAAAAATGAAGAAAAGAATCCCTTGCTCGTTCAAAAACTGGCATCCTCTTATTTACCTCTCCATGCCAACGCCTACTACCTGACTCATTTCCACGGCACATGGGCGGCAGAAATGAATCTGACCGAAGAGGCGCTAACGACGGGTATCAAGTTGATCGAAACAAAGAAAGGGGTAAGAGCGACTCAATCGGAAAATCCTTCTTTCTTACTTTCCCTTAACGGAAAAGCGAATGAAGAATCGGGAGAAGTGTATGGAGGCTCATTGGCATGGTCAGGCAACTATCAGCTCAGTTTCCAAATAGATGAATCGGGCATACTCCATACCCTTGCAGGAATGAACCCTTTCGCCTCCTCCTATACACTCGAGAAGAATGAGGCGCTGGAATCTCCTGAAATGCTGTGGACATACAGTTGGAACGGAAAGGGGCAAGTATCGAGAAACTTTCATCGTTGGGCAAGAAAATACGGAATGCAGCACGGTGATGTCGAACGCCCCATCGTGCTCAATAGTTGGGAAGGAGCTTACTTCAATTTTAATGATTCCATCCTGACTTCGATGATCGACGATGCCGCAGAGTTAGGGGTGGAACTGTTCGTACTGGATGATGGCTGGTTCGGCAACAAATATCCGAGGGATAACGATAAAGCGGGATTAGGAGACTGGCAAACCAATACAAAGAAATTGCCCGGAGGAATCCACCCCCTGGCCGAATATGCACACACAAAAAATGTGGACTTCGGCATTTGGATAGAGCCCGAAATGGTGAATCCTAAAAGCGAATTGGCGGAGAAAAATCCCGGATGGATCGTCAGAAGCAAAGGTCGCGAACCGTACGTCATGCGAAATCAATGGATATTAGATCTAACGAATCCTCAGGTACAGGATTTTATAGTAGACACTTTCGACGAAATCATCCGGCTATCCCCCCTGATATCTTATGTGAAATGGGACGCTAACAGGCATGTCGAGAATGCGGGGTCGTCTTATCTTAAGGAAGAGGAGCAAAGCCATTTCTGGATTGATTATGTACAGGGATTGTACACCGTATATGAACGAATAAGAAAAAAACATCCCGATATATCGATTCAATTATGCTCCTCAGGCGGAGGACGTTTAGATTACGGCGCTTTACGGTTTCATGATGAGTTTTGGGCCAGTGACAATACGAACCCGCTCAACCGTATTTTCATCCAATACGGAACGAATCACCTGTTTCCGGCCATAGGCACGGGATCGCACGTCTCAGCAAATCCGAACCATCAAACGGGCATGAGCAGTTCGTTAAAATTCAGATTCGATGTAGCCATGTCCGGTCGGTTGGGATTGGAACTGCAACCCAAAGATATGACGGAAAAAGAAAAAGACTTTGCTGCGAAGGCAATCGTCCATTATAAAAGAATAAGACCGGTCGTTCAATTCGGGGATTTATATCGATATCATTCTCCGTATGATGGTTCCGGCTGGACTTCCTTCATGTATATCTCCGAGAAGAAAGACAAGGCCGTTTTCTTCGCCTATTCCATTCAACATCATGAACGGACAAAATTTTTTGAATGTAAATTGAATGGACTCGACACGAAAAAGAAATACCGCATTACCGAACTGAATACGAACAATGGAATAAAGTCTTTTTGGGGTGACGGCAAAATATTCACCGGAGAAGAATTAGCATACGTAGGCATCAATTTATCGATACGTTACTTGTATGAGAGTACCGTTCTCCTTTTAGAAGAAATTTAACACAAGCGGGGACATGGCTCAAGGCCACATCCCCGCTATCTAAATAAACACTTCGGTTATAAAACTATTATATCACACCGCGTATCCGGTCGTCGAAAGCGGTTAGGGCGGCTTTGGCTCCCTCGCCCATCGAAATGATGATTTGCTTGTAGGGTACGGTCGTTACGTCGCCCGCGGCATAAATACCCGGCAGATTGGTGCGGCAATGCGTATCAACTTCGATTTCACCGAAGCGGTTGGTCGCGACGACGTCTTTAAACACCCCGCTGTTGGCAGCCAAACCTATCTGCACGAACACGCCGTCCAAATCGACTACGCGCTCTTGCCCGGTTTTGCGGTCTTTCACGCGCAGGCCGACGACCTTCTCGCCGTTGCTGAGGACTTCCGTCGTTTGCGAATGAAGGAAGATTTCGACATTCGGCAGGCTCGCCGCTTTCTCCTGCAAGACTTTGTCGGCTTTCAGTTCGTCCAGGAATTCAAATACCGTGACTTTGGAACAAATGCCGGCCAAATCGATGGCGGCTTCGATCCCGGAGTTCCCGCCTCCTACCACCGCCACATGCTTTCCTTTATAAAAAGGCCCGTCGCAATGCGGACAAAAAGCCACGCCTTTACCGATGGAATCTTTTTCGCCGGGCACATTCAGCCTGCGCCAACTGGCGCCGGTGGCCACGATCAACGCCGGAGCCACGAACTTCTCGCCTCCTGCCACGGATACGACCTTATTCTTCTCTTGCAACTCGACTTTCTCCACGATACGGTGTTCGAAAATATCCGCAGAATATTCCTGAATATGTCGTTTGAGATTGTCGGCCAACTCATCGCCGGTGGTTTTAGGAACCGATATGAGGTTTTCGATGCCGAGCGTTTCTTTCACTTGCCCGCCGATGCGTTCGGCCAGCACCGCCACCTTCAGTCCCTTGCGCGCCGAATAAATGGCTGCCGCCGATCCGGCAGGGCCTCCGCCCACCACAATCACGTCATATTCACGCGGAGCGCTGCTCACCGCCGATTGTTCCGATCCGTAGCGCTCTTCGAGTTTCGAAAGCAATTCGCCGAATTCGCCACGCCCCACATGGAGCAGTTCGCCGTCGGCAAACACGGCCGGCACCCCTTGCAGTTTCAAGGCATCCGCTTCTTCTTGATAAATAGCTCCGTCGACCGCCTCGTGCGTGATGGACGGATTCAACAACGCCATCACATTCAACGCCTGCACCACGTCGGGGCAGTTGGTACACGTCAGCGACATATACGTCGTTAAACGGATAGGCCCTTTGAGCGATTTCACGCGGTGGGCAATAAAATCGTCGGGCAGGTTTTTCCCTTTCCCGTCCGCATTGAGCACGGCGAGCAGCAAGGAGGTAAATTCGTGCCCATTGGGCACCGCCCGAAACGTCACGCCGGTTTTCGCCCCGTCTTTCAACAGTTCGAACTCCAAGGCATTTCCCGAACGAACCTCAGTCGACAGCCTGTCCGAAGTCGAGGACACATCGTTCAACAGTTCCAGCAGCTCATTGCGGCTTTCGTGCTGTTCGGCTACGGCGACATCAAACGTGTATCGATGGGCAAGTCCGGCAAAAATACCTTGCAGTTGTTCTTTTAAAGCAGCATCTAACATCGTTTTAAATCTTACCTACTAAGTCGATGCTGGGTTTCAAGGTTTCCTGACCTTGTTTCCATTTCGCAGGACATACTTCCCCGTCATGTGTAGCGACAAACTGGGCCGCTTCTATTTTGCGAACCAATTCTTCCGCGTTACGGCCGATGCCGTTATCATTAATTTCGGCAATTTTGATTTGACCGGCAGGATTTACCACGAACGTACCGCGGTAAGCAACTCCTTCATCTTCCTTCATCACGCCGAATGCACGCGCCAACAATCCGGTCGGATCGGCCAACATCGGATAATTGATTTTACGAATGCTGTCGGAAGTATCGTGCCAGGCCTTATGGGTATAGTGTTTGTCGGTACTGACCGAATACACTTCCACACCCATTTGTTGCAACTGGTCGTATTTTTCGGCCACGTCTACCAATTCGGTAGGGCAAACAAACGTAAAATCAGCGGGATAAAAGAAGAAAACCGCCCATTTTCCTAATACATCGTTGTGAGTAACTGTTTTGAAAGCTCCTTTATGATAAGCTTGTACTTTAAATTCTGTGAGTTGAGAATTAATAATTGATGTCATAATTTTTTTTGATTTAATCTTAGTTGAATTGTTTTGTGGTGCAAAGATACCGAAAGAAATTATTTATATAGAAATTTATTCAATCGATTGTTTCTATATTGTATCAACGCAAAAAATACCCTGAAAAGCGGAGTGGACAATAGAATGAAACCCGAACAAGAGCATTGACTAATTTTTTCAGGAGGAAATAAATAACGGCTCAAAAGACCTGTCTTTCGCAAAAAAACAATACCTTTGCCGGAAATACGCGGTGGCGTAACATTTTACAGATAAAAACGAGAAGCGTTTTTGATATTATCAGGCTAGTCAAATCTACCAAATTGAATTTCAGCCCCCAATATAATAGCAACAAACGCCTCGCGCCTAAAAGGCGTGGGGCTGTTGCTTTACTTGGGGACTGGGCTTTGGTAGAGCCTGACAAGCCGTAAAGTCAAACAGTTCCTGCGCCTCTTTTTTATAGTATTTCATACCGACCTTGGGGAACGGCGAGGTAAAAAAGCCTTTATCGATTTTATGGATAATGATTGACGATGAAAAAGCAATCCAACAAACAAAACCGGAAACAGTTGCCGTCTCCGGTTTTCCCCGATTCCCGAATCTACCGGACTACCTGCCCCAAATGCGGCGCGGATGTGTTTCATACACCCGAAATGCAACACGAAAAGAAACTCTTTTGCCTGTCGTGCGGCGAAATGCTCCCGAATCCTCTCTACGATCCGTCCGACCCGTATAACGTGAGGCGCAAGCTGCGGCGCAACTTTACGACCTTTCTTATCGGCATGGCATTCATGGTCTTGCTGTGGCTCGGCTTCCGGTATATTTCCCGCGAAAACCCGCCAAGGACAGCAAGACCCGCCGTCCGGAATAAAGCCGAGTCATCCGACCGCCTACCCGATTACGACTCCGATATGGACAGTATCCTTTGGCATACACGGTAGGGATTGAGGGGAGATTGAAACAGTTTCTTACTCAAGTTTCGCAAGGGATTTTAAGAAATTACAAATTACAAATTACGAATTACAAATTACAAATTACAAATTACGAATTACGAATTACAAATTACGAATTACGAATTACGAACAGTTAGGAGTAAGAAGTGAGAAGTCAATAGTAAGCAGTAGAAGGTAACTGTTAACTGTAAGCTACAACCCGTTGGCTTTTAAGAGAAATAACTTGCTAAACTTGAATTACTTATAAAAAAAATTGATTATCTGCAAAGCGTCCAATTTCTTTTTTAACCCCTCCCCGCTTCGCGGTACTCCCCTTATCGTAAGGGGGAGAGTAGAGAAGTTGCACTCCGCAACTGTCCCCTGAGCATAAGGGGACGAGCGAGGAACGAGCGGAGGGGTTACCTTTAGGTCGTTTTGCGGATAATCATATAAAAAAATCTCCGGAAAATTTGTTTATCTCAAAAAAGATCTCTAATATTGCAGCATCTAACGATTTGAAAAATACGCCGCCATATAGAACTGCAGCGCAATCAAACCGCAATAAACATAGAAAAAAGGTATACAGGTTTTTTTAACATGTATGCAATGAACGTTGAATGGTGTATAATAGGAAAAAAACCAAGCACCGCATGTAAAATCCGATGCGTGAGTGTCAATCACCCGAGTGAACTTGTTAAAAACCCGAGCAAGGTGAATAATGTGCAGGGCAAAACAATCCTTTTACTTTCTGAAAAAATCAATTTACATCGTGCAAAGCCAAATTTTTGTTGTGCAAAAGCTTGTTTCTCTCGTGAAATATTAAATTCCCTTTATGTAATAACCAATTTTCCTTATGTAATAAGTATTTTATATCGTGCGATAGGCAAATTATATTGTGCGTTGAGCACTTTTAATCGTGCGATGAAGAATCGAACTTATGATATATTAAATTCATTTTATGCAGTGAATAATTTTCGGTATGAAATGTCCGATACTATTCAAAATAATTTATTTATAAACAAACGAATGATAATTAATAACTAAAAAATCGATGTTATGGCAAATTTAAGAAAAGAAGAATACGCACCCGCAGCAACCATGATATTTGGTAACTTCGGCACGGATCTACCGGCTTTTACCGCTCTGTTTAAACACATGAACGAAACCTATCTGGCCGGAGCACAAACCTCATTGGCCGACTTGCAAAAAATCGAGTCGAAATATGTACATCAAAAAGAACTGACCATACTAACCGACTCCATTGCAGACAAAAGCAAGAATATCAACGACAAGCTATTGCTTTTGGGCAATTACTTCCAATCGGCGGGATTGAAAAAGGAAGAAATAATCCTCGCCCGTAAAGAATTCCATTCGGGTAATATCGAAGGCGGAGTGGCAGCTTCCAAGGAGGCTATCGCTTATGCAACCACGCATGCCGAAGAACTTACGTCCTACATGCCCGACGGGTTTGTCGAAGGTCTTACGACGGATGTTACCGAAATTGCAACCCTAAACAATGAGCAAAACCAAAAACGAATATCTTTCCGGAAATTTAATGCGGACAACCAAGTGTATTATGACAATGTAGATCGTTATATTACCGAAATATGCTACAACGGAAAAATCGTTTTCAAAAAAGATCCTGTCAAACGCGCCCAATATACATTGACTAAAATAAAAGCGCTACTCAACGCCGAAAAGTCGAAAAAGAAAGAAGAGGAGAAAAAAGGCGAAAATAAGAAGTAGAGTAAGAAGTAGAGGATATAAGGCGCGATTAAATTGAACGGAATGGCGGTGTATGGCACGTTTTATTAATCCGACATATGACGTGGCGTTTAAGCGAATTTTCTGCCAAGAGAACAGTAAAGATTTGTTGCTCGATTTTTTGAATGATTTACTCACCGGCGAGAAAAAAATCAAGAAAATAAGGTTGATCGATAAAGAGCAACTACCTTTGTATCATAAGGGACGCGAGGGCATTTATGATATTGCCTGCGAGGCGGAAGAAGGAGAGCATATTATTATTATTGTGGAGATGCAAAACACACATCAGGACTATTTTTATGATCGGGCGTTATATTATCTTTCTCAGACAGTGGCCAATCAAGGCAAACGGGGCATGAAATGGGAGTTCGGTATAAAAGCAGTTTAGGGTATTTTTTTTTCTGAATTTTAATTTGGCGGGGAAGTTACGTACAGATGTCATATTGGCTGACCGTGATACCGGTAAACAATTCAGCGATAAACTACGTTTTATTTTCGTGGAATTTCCGTTTTTCAAAAAAACAAAAGAGGAATGTGTAACAGGCTTGGACAAATGGATTTATGTATTAAAAAATATGGAAACATTAAAAGAAATTCCTTTTAAGGAAGAAAAAAAGATCTTCAAGAAATTGGAGAAGATTGCAGACTTGGCATCGTTGAGCAAGGAAGACCGGGTTCGGTACGATGCGGATATCAGAGCTTATCGCGACCGGCTAGCTCAAATCAATTCGGCAAAGCGAAAAGGAATTACAGAAGGTGAAAAAAACAAGCAGATAGAGATTGCCCGAAATATGAAAGCCGAAGGCATCCCGGTAAAGCTGATCTCTAAAGTGAGCGGCCTTTCTACCGAAGAGGTCGAAAAACTGTAATTAAGCGATAATATCATCCCCGAAGATGGTTTTGCCTTCCGGCAAGTGCAATTTTCCGGACTTGCGATAGTGGAGCGACCAAAGTATCGGCAAGTGGATCATTCGGCGTTTCATTGTTTTAAATCACTCACTAATAAGTCTATTTCTTTTAAAATAAGAGGGCTTTCAAATTCAAGCGAATGCAACTCGTCGCAAATCTTCACCAGCCTGCCGAATACTGAATTTTTGCCGGGGGACGACGTTTCACCCGATTCAGTTTTTCCGTCTTTGCCGGTTATCGTAAAATAATAGACGGTTCCATCGAATACTATCGTTTCTATTTCATAGACTTCTCCGTTGGGTCCTTTTTTGAATTTCCGCTCCGGCACTTTCGTTTGCTTCAGTAAAAGGTCAAACAATTCCCCTATTTTCAGATATAAGTCTTGATTGATTTCTATTTTGGACGTATCCATTCTGACTGATTTTTTATCTTTCGCATACCAATAATTTTCTGAAAGGCTATTCGAAAGGATAAAACATTTCCCCTCAATCATTTCCACAGAAAAGGCATATTCTTGTGAAAAAGAAGGCTTGGAAGTATAACGGGCATACGGTTTTTGCGAAAACCCTGTATAAAGTAAAAGAAACAGATTGTCGTAATACTCTTTCAAAACGCCTTCATACCGGCTAAAGTCTCTTGCCGGTTTTAAATGGTTTTCTTGTCCGAGACACAGTCCCGTCGTCAAAAGAAAAGAAAAAATCAATGCTATTTGTTTCATTGCCGGCTTTGTATTCTTCATAAACTATAAAAATTTAAAGAATTATTTCCACCATCAAAATATAATTGCATAGACGCATTACATTTTATCGTCAATTCCAAATGTCCTCCAAAACCTTTTTCGATGATTTTTTGAAGTGTCGAAATACGAACGTCTTTCATATTGTTTTCAACTCGCGAAATATAACCTTTGTTTGTCCCGACTTTTTCGGCAAGTTTTTCTTGTGTCATTCCTCTTTCAAGACGAGCTTGTTGGAGAATAAACCCAAGTTTGAACCTTTCGTATCCTTTTTCAAAGGTTTCACGTTTTTCAGTTCCTCTCTTGCCATATTGTTCATCGACAAATTGGTCAAGAGATTTCAAGTCTTTAGTATTCACCGTGCTCATATTCCTCTTTTATTTTTAATGCTTTTTCAATTTCTTGCTTTGGCGTTTTTTTTTATTTTCTTCTGAAATCCATTTGCTAATACAACTAATTATCCTTCATCGAAAAAACAGAAAATTCTAAAAATAGCACTTCCTGACTGAACTCTTATTTCATACAAACCGTCTGTTTTCTCAAGATGTTTAAGATATTCTGTTGGAATTTGCGGAATTGTTTCGATTAATCTAAGAAACTGTTTTGAATTTTCCGAATGATCTGATTTTGTATATTCTTTTACTTTCTGTTTTTGTTGTTTATAGAAGTTAGAGAAATAATCTTTGTACAAAAATAGAATAAGTTGTCCGTTTGTACAATTTCTTCTCCCTTTTTATTACACTCACTTCATCCTTTCCATTTTTTGGCCGGTGTTTGAAACCATCGGCTATGGATGAAACGAATGATGATTAACATCAAAAAAAGGGCATCCCTTGCGGAACACCCTTTTATTATGTAGCAAATAACGGTAAGTTACTCTTCTTCTACTTCCTGAAACAGGTTGGAACGTTTATTCGATTTCAACTTTTCGAACTCCTCACGCGGCCCGACAATCAATTTGTCGAAATCGCGCTGACCGGTACCGGCAGGAATCAAATGTCCGCAAATCACATTCTCTTTCAACCCTTCCAGCAGATCGACTTTGCCATTGATGGCGGCATCGTTCAATACCTTCGTCGTTTCCTGGAAAGAAGCAGCCGACATAAAACTGGTCGTTTGAAGAGCGGCACGGGTAATCCCTTGCAAAATCTGGTTGGCCGTAGCGGGAACCGCATCGCGAGCTTCCACCAGTTTCAGGTCGCGCCGTTTCAGCGAACTGTTCTCGTCACGCAATTTGCGCACGGTAACAATCTGTCCCGGTTCGAATACCTGCGAATCGCCGGCATCCATAATGACCTTCTTGCCCCAAATGCGGTCGTTCTCTTCCATAATATCCAGTTTGTCGACCAATTGCTGTTCGAGGAAGCGGGTGTCTCCCGGATCGATCACTTCCACTTTACGCATCATCTGGCGAACAATCACCTCGAAGTGCTTATCGTTGATCTTCACTCCTTGCAGACGGTACACATCCTGTACTTCGTTCACAATGTATTCCTGTACAGCCGTCGGCCCCATGATAGCGAGAATGTCGGCCGGAGTAATGGCTCCGTCGGACAACGGCATTCCTGCGCGGATGAAGTCGTTTTCCTGCACCAATATCTGCTTGGACAGAGGAACAAGATATTTTTTCACTTCCCCTATTTTGGAAGTGATCATAATTTCCTGGTTACCCCGTTTGATTTTACCGAAAGAAACCTCTCCGTCGATCTCGGCAACAACGGCCGGATTCGAAGGGTTACGAGCTTCGAAAAGCTCGGTAACGCGAGGCAGACCTCCCGTGATATCGCCGGCTTTACCCACGGCGCGAGGAATTTTCACTAAGACGTCACCCGCTTTAATCGTATCGTTTTCATTCCGGACGATGTGCGCGCCCAACGGTAATGTATACGTGCGCAGAATATCTCCGTCTTCGTTAACGATATGAGCCGATGGAGCTTTGGTTTTGTCGCGCGACTCGATGATAACCTTTTCTTTCAATCCGGTTTGCTCATCCGATTCCACTTTATAGGTTCCCCCTTCGGTAAAGCTTTCGAACTTAATCGTACCGGTCGCCTCCGAAATAATCACCGCGTTAAACGGATCCCATTCGCAAATCAATTCGCCCTTTTGCACCTTATCGCCTTCTCCGAAATAGAGTTTCGAACCGTAAGGCACGTTGTGCGTCAACAACACAATCTTGGTATTCGGATCGACAATACGCATTTCCACCAAACGGCTCACCACCACTTTGTAGGGCTTGCCTTCGGCATCTTTTACATCGACCACACGCAACTCATCGAATTGCAGAATACCATCGTATTTGGCGGCAATCTGACTCTCGGCCGCGATATTCGAAGCAATACCTCCTACGTGGAACGTACGGAGCGTCAACTGCGTACCCGGCTCACCGATAGACTGGGCGGCAACAACGCCAACGGCTTCGCCCTTCTGTACCAACCGTCCGGTGGCCAGGTTACGTCCGTAACATTTTGCACACACGCCATGATGCGATTCGCACGTAAGCACCGAGCGTATTTCGACCCGTTCGATGGGTGACTCTTCTATTTTCCGGGCGATTTCTTCCGTTATTTCTTCTCCCGACTGCACCAGTATTTCGCCGGTTGTCGGATGCTGAACGTCGTGAACCGAAACACGGCCCAAAATACGTTCGTAAAGGGAAGCAATCACTTCATCATTCTTCTTTATAGCCGTAGCGACCAATCCGCGCAACGTACCGCAATCTTCTTCGGTGATAATCACATCCTGCGACACGTCTACCAGACGACGCGTGAGGTAACCCGCATCGGCCGTCTTCAAGGCGGTATCGGCAAGTCCCTTACGGGCGCCGTGCGTCGAGATGAAGTACTCCAACACCGACAAGCCTTCCTTAAAGTTCGACAAAATCGGGTTCTCGATAATCTGTCCGCCTTCGGCGCCGCTCTTTTGCGGCTTCGCCATCAATCCACGCATACCCGACAACTGACGGATCTGTTCGCGCGAACCACGGGCGCCCGAGTCGAGCATCATATACACGGAGTTGAAACCCTGGTCGTCTTCGGCCAATTGTTTCATCAGGATATTCGACAACTTGGAGTTGATATGCGTCCATGTATCGATAATCTGATTGTAGCGCTCGTTATAGGTAATGAAACCCATATTATAGTTCTCCATGATCTGCTCTACTTCGTCATACCCCTGCTTGATCAATGTCTCTTTTTCTTTCGGGATAATCACATCTTCGAGGTTGAACGACAATCCGCCCTTGAAAGCCATTTTATATCCGAGGGCTTTAATATCATCCAGATATTGTGCCGTGCGGGCAACCCCGCAGGTCTTGATCACCTTTCCGATGATATCACGAAGCGATTTTTTAGAGAGCAGTTCATTGATATATCCTACTTCTTTCGGAATATACTCATTGGTGATAACCCGCCCTACCGATGTATCGTGCATTTTGCGGATCGGATTACCTTCCTCGTCGATATCGTCGACAATGACTTTCACCGGCGCATGGATATCGACCTTCCCTTCCTGGTAAGCGATAATGGCTTCTTCTTCGCCGTAGAAAATCAGGCCTTCGCCCTTGGCATGGGGACGTATTTTGGTAATGTAATACAGTCCGAGCACCATGTCCTGCGAAGGAACGGTAATAGGAGCGCCGTTAGCCGGATTCAGAATGTTATGCGACCCCAGCATCAGCAATTGCGCTTCCAAAATGGCTTCATTGCCCAACGGCAAGTGAACGGCCATTTGGTCGCCGTCGAAGTCCGCATTGAAAGCCGTACAAGCCAACGGGTGCAACTGAATGGCTTTTCCTTCGATTAGTTTCGGTTGGAAAGCCTGGATACCGAGCCGGTGCAATGTCGGGGCACGGTTCAGCATAACAGGATGCCCTTTCATCACATATTCCAGGATGTCGTAAACGACGGGTTCTTTACGGTCGACAATTTTCTTTGCCGATTTTACCGTTTTCACAATCCCCCGCTCTATCAATTTACGGATGATAAAGGGTTTGTATAGTTCGGCTGCCATATCTTTCGGCAAGCCGCATTCGTTCATTTTCAATTCGGGACCGACAACGATTACCGAACGCGCCGAATAGTCGACACGCTTACCCAACAGGTTTTGACGGAAACGTCCCTGTTTTCCCTTCAAGCTGTCCGAAAGTGATTTTAACGGACGGTTCGATTCGGTTTTAATCGCACTCGATTTACGCGAGTTGTCGAACAACGAGTCGACCGCTTCCTGCAACATGCGTTTTTCATTACGCAAAATCACATCGGGCGCTTTGATGTCCATCAATCGTTTCAACCGGTTGTTCCGGATAATCACACGGCGATACAAATCGTTCAAGTCGGAAGTGGCGAAACGCCCTCCGTCCAAAGGCACCAAAGGCCTCAAATCGGGAGGAATCACGGGGATTACTTTCATAATCATCCATTCCGGCTTATTGATATTTCTCGACGAGCGGAATGCCTCGACCACCTGAAGTTGTTTCAAGGATTCGTTCTTACGTTGTTGCGACGTATCGGTGCTGGCCCGGTTACGAAGTTGATTGGCCAATTTGTCGAGATTGATACGTTCCAGAAGATCCAAAATAGCCTCGGCGCCCATCTTGGCAATAAATTTATTCGGATCGGTATCTTCCAGCAATTGATTATCTTTCGGAAGCCCTTCCAGCAGTTCCAGATATTCTTCTTCCGTAAGAAGGTCTCTTTCGGCTACTTTGTCTTCCAGCACACCGGGTTGTACCACGACGTACCGTTCGTAATAAATGATCGAATCGAGTTTCTTGGTGGCTATTCCCAACAAATAACCGATCTTGTTGGGCAACGACCGGAAATACCAGATATGGGCAACCGGAACGACCAAATGAATATGTCCGGTACGTTCGCGACGCACCTTCTTTTCGGTCACTTCCACACCGCATCGATCACACACGATACCCTTGTAACGGATTCTCTTATACTTACCGCAATGACATTCATAGTCTTTTACGGGTCCGAAAATACGTTCACAAAACAAACCGTCACGTTCGGGTTTATACGTCCGATAGTTTATAGTTTCAGGCTTTAAGACTTCACCGTAAGAACTCTCTAAAATCTGTTCGGGAGAAGCTAAGCCAATAGTAATTTTTGAAAAGTTACTCTTTATTTTATTGTCTTTTCTAAATGCCATAATATTTAATTGGGTATAAAGAGTTTAATTAATCTAACGTTACATTCAATCCCAGACCCTTGAGCTCGTGTAATAATACATTGAGCGATTCGGGAATTCCCGGGCGCGACATCGGTTCACCTTTTACAATCGATTCGTAGGCTTTCGAACGGCCGACGACATCATCCGATTTAATGGTGAGGATTTCCTGAAGAATATGAGCGGCGCCGAATGCTTCGAGCGCCCAAACCTCCATCTCTCCGAAACGCTGTCCTCCGAACTGAGCTTTACCGCCCAATGGTTGTTGGGTGATCAACGAGTACGGACCGATAGAACGTGCGTGCATCTTGTCTTCGACCATGTGACCCAGCTTGAGCATATAAATGACCCCTACCGTTGCCGGTTGGTCAAAACGCTCTCCGGTGCCGCCATCATACAGATACGCTTTCCCGTAACGGGGTACTCCCGCACGGTCGGTCCAAGTATTCAAGTCGTCTAACGACGCCCCGTCGAAGATAGGAGTCGCAAACTTCACACCCAGTTCTTTTCCGGCCCAACCGAGCACGGTTTCGAATATCTGCCCGAGGTTCATACGCGAAGGCACACCCAGCGGATTCAACACGATGTCAACCGGTGTTCCATCGGCCAGAAAAGGCATATCTTCCTTACGGACAATCTTCGATACGATACCTTTATTACCGTGGCGGCCGGCCATCTTATCTCCTACTTGTATCTTACGCTTTTTAGCGACATATACTTTCGCGATTTGCATAATGCCCGAGGGCAGTTCGTCGCCGATAGTCAGGTCGAAACGTTTGCGTTTCAATTCGGCATCCAGCTCTTTGTAACGGCGCAAATAATTAACCACCGTTGCCCGGATAAGCTTATTGGCGTGTTCATCCGTCGTCCACTTATTCAATTGAGCCGATTGATAATCGATATCCTGAAGGATTTTCTGCGTAAATTTCGCTCCTTTCGCGACCACATCGATGCTGGTATAATCTTTTATTCCTGCGGACGTTTTTCCATCCGTCAATACCAGCAACTTTTCGATAAGGACTTTACGCAAGTCGTCCATCTTCACTTCATATTCCTCGTCGAGTTTGGGAAGCAATGCCTTGTTAGCCAGTTTCGCACGCCCTTTCTTAGCGGCTTTCGAGAAAAGGTTCGTATTGATGACAACCCCCTTCAACGAAGGCGAGGCCTTTAACGATGCATCTTTCACATCGCCGGCCTTATCACCGAAAATAGCGCGTAAGAGTTTCTCTTCGGGCGACGGATCGGACTCTCCCTTAGGGGTGATTTTACCGATAAGGATGTCTCCGGGTTGTATACGGGCTCCCACACGAACAATTCCTCGTTCGTCCAAATCTTTCGTAGCTTCTTCGCTCACATTGGGAATATCGGAAGTAAGCTCTTCCATCCCGCGTTTGGTTTCCCGCACTTCCAGCGAGAACTCTTCCACATGTACCGAAGTAAAGATATCTTCGCTGACCATGCGTTCGCTCAAAACGATCGCATCTTCAAAGTTATATCCCTTCCACGGCATGAATGCCACTTTGAGGTTCTTCCCTAACGCCAGTTCGCCGTTTTGGGTAGCGTATCCTTCCGTCAGGATATCTCCGGCTTTCACCCGTTGCCCCAATTGACAAATAGGTCGCAAATCAATCGTCGTATTTTGATTGGTTTTGCGGAATTTTGGAATAATATAGGTTTTGACCGAGTCTTCGAAACTAGTAAATTCGTCATCTTCCGTCCGGTCATATTTAATTTTAATGGTCGTCGCGTCGACAAAGGTCACTTCCCCTTCGCCTTCCGCTGCGATTTGCGTACGGGAGTCGCGGATCAGTTGTCCTTCTATACCGGTACCCACAATGGGGCTGTCGGATTGCAACAAAGGCACCGCCTGGCGCATCATGTTCGAGCCCATAAGGGCGCGGTTCGCATCATCGTGTTCCAAGAAAGGAATCAGCGACGCCGCAATCGAGGCAATCTGCATGGGCGACACGTCCATGAGCTCTATTTCCTCAGGACCTACCACAGGATAATCGGCATCTTGACGCGCCTTTATCCGGTCGCTTAAAAAGTTCCCTTTTTCATCCAACGGGGCATTGCCCTGCGCGATGATCCGGTCTTCTTCTTCTTCAGCCGCAAGGTAAATGACTTCGTCATTATTCACATTGACCACGCTGTTTTCGACTTTCCGATAGGGCGTCTCGATAAATCCGAGATCGTTGATCTTCGCATATACACACAACGAAGAAATCAATCCGATATTGGGACCTTCAGGGGTTTCAATCGGACACAAACGTCCGTAATGCGTGTAGTGAACGTCACGAACCTCAAATCCGGCACGCTCACGCGACAACCCTCCGGGGCCTAAAGCCGACAAACGGCGTTTGTGTGTCGTCTCAGCCAACGGATTGGTTTGATCCATAAACTGCGACAAGGCATTGGTTCCGAAAAAGGTGTTAATGACCGAAGAAATCGTCTTGGCATTGATCAAATCGATCGGGGTGAACACTTCATTGTCACGCACATTCATTCTTTCACGGATGATGCGGGCCATACGGTTCAACCCGATACCGAACTGATTATACAATTGTTCTCCCACCGTACGCACGCGACGGTTGCTTAAGTGGTCGATATCGTCCACCATCGCTTTGGAATTGATCAATTCGATAAGGTACTTGATGATTTCGATAATATCTTCTTTCGTGAGTACCCGAATCGAATCATCGATCTGGAGATTCAATTTTTTATTGATCCGGTAACGTCCGACATCACCCAAATCGTATCTTTTTTCCGAGAAGAAAAGATTATTGATGACTTCACGTGCACTGGCGTCATCCGCCGGTTCGGCGCTTCTCAACTGACGATAAATATGCCGGACAGCATCGATTTCCGAGTTACTCGGATCTTTTTGTAAGGTATTATATATAATGGAATAATCGGACGTAGTGGCCGTTTCCTTGTGGAGCAGAATCGTGGAAACACCCGATTCGAGTATTTCGTCGATATGTTCTTGCTCAAGAATGGTTTCACGCTCGATAATCACTTTATTCCGTTCAATGGAAGTAACCTCGCCGGTATCTTCATCCACAAAATCTTCCATCCATGACTGGAGGACACGGGCGGCCAATTTCCGCCCTAACGACTTTTTGAGGTTGGTTTTCGTCACCTTTACTTCTTCCGCCAAATCGAAAATTTCGAGAATATCTTTATCGCTTTCGAAACCGATTGCGCGTAAGAGTGTGGTAACGGGTAATTTCTTTTTTCGGTCGATATACGCATACATGACATTGTTAATGTCCGTCGCAAATTCGATCCATGATCCCTTAAATGGGATTATACGGGCAGAATACAGCATCGTACCATTCGAATGGAGACTTTGTCCGAAAAATACCCCCGGCGAACGGTGCAACTGCGATACAATAACCCGTTCGGCGCCATTGATAACAAAGGTCCCCTTATCGGTCATATAAGGAATGGTGCCTAAATAAACATCCTGAATAACAGGTGTAAAGTCTTCATGATCGGGATCGGTACAGTATAAGTAAAGCTTAGCCTTCAGCGGCACGCTATAAGTAAGTGCTCTGTCGATACATTCCTCTATCGTATAGCGAGGGGGATCAACATAGTAATCTAAAAACTCAAGGACGAAGTTGTTACGGGTATCTGCTATGGGAAAGTTCTCCGTAAAAACCTTATACAATCCTTCATTTTTTCTATTTTCGGGTGTTGCGTCGAGTTGAAGGAAATCGTGAAAAGATTTTAATTGAATTTCCAAGAAGTCCGGATAATCCAGAGGATTCTTGATTGACGCAAAATTTATTCTGTTATTAACGTTAATTGAAGACATGAATATGGATAATGAGTTTTTGAACTTAATATGTAATGACACAAAAGGTTAAGAATCTTCTCTGCTAGAAGATTCCTAACCAACCTAACCTAAAATTAGGTTACCCCTATTTAAGTTCAACTTCTGCTCCAGCTTCTTCAAGTTGTTTTTTCAAAGCTTCTGCTTCGTCTTTTGAGATACCTTTTTTAATTTCACTGGGGGCTCCGTCAACCAAATCTTTCGCATCTTTCAAACCAAGTCCGGTAAGTTCTTTCACTGCCTTAACTACAGCAAGTTTTGCTGCACCTGCACTTTTAAGAATTACATCGAATTCGCTCTTTTCTTCTGCAACAGCTTCTCCGCCACCTGCAGCAGGGCTTGCAGCAACAGCTACAGCAGCCGCAGCGGGCTCGATACCGTATTCAGTTTTTAAGATTTCAGCAAGTTCGTTAACTTCTTTCACTGTTAAGTTAACTAATTGTTCAGCAAATGCTTTTAAGTCTGCCATTTTTGTATTTTTTAAATTGATTACTAGTTCTGTTTGTTTGTATAAATTTTAATTCTCTTTTTCCGATAAAGTCTTCAAAACTCCATGGAGAATTGAACCTCCGGATTGAAGGGCCGATATCACATTCTTTGCAGGAGACTGCAACAACATGATTACCTCTCCAATAAGCTCGGTCTTGCTCTTTATATTAACCAGGTCTTTCAGAGCCGGTTCACCGATAAAGAAGCTTTCTTGAACATACGCAGCTTTAAAAGCCGGTATTTTGTCCGCTTTATATTTATCGATGAGTTTAGCTGGGGCATTCGCCACATTCGAAAACATGATAGCCGTATTTCCCTTCAAAGCGGGATAGAGCTCTTCATAATTTTTCTCAAGCGATTCGAATGCTTTATGCAACAAGGTATTTTTAACTACCAAGAGCTTTATATCCTGATTAGAGCATTCTCTACGTAAAGTACTTGTTTTTGCTGCATTCAGCGTTGCAATATCCGTAAGATAGAAATTCTCATAAGACTGCAGGTTTACAGCTATCTGTTCTATTATTTTACTTTTATCTTCCTTCTTCATAGATTTTTTCCTTTTTTGATTAGATTTCTTCTATTGATTTAGAGTCCACTTTAATACCCGGACTCATCGTACTGGAAAGATAAATGCTTTTAATATAAGTACCTTTTGCCGCTGTCGGTTTTAATTTGATCAACGTTGAGATAAACTCTTTCGCGTTTTCTCTAATCTGTTCCGTCGTAAAAGATGCTTTTCCAATAGAAGTGTGAATAATACCTGCTTTATCTACCTTAAAGTCGATCTTACCTTGCTTAACCTCCTTTACAGCTTTTGCTACATCGGGAGTTACCGTTCCGCTTTTGGGATTCGGCATTAAACCTCGAGGACCTAATATACGCCCCAAAGCACCGATTTTACCCATAATCTGCGGCTGTGTAATAATCACATCCACATCGGTCCAGCCTCCTTTAATTTTTTCGATATATTCATCGAGTC